>Ga0315336_1004393_pt1 | contig 16806 bp, 12 predicted proteins | sample ASW5metaG_FD_204512 | JGI IMG/M metagenome (GOLD analysis project Ga0315336, IMG submission 204512) | Ammonia-oxidizing marine archaeal communities from Monterey Bay, California, United States - ASW #5 | ecosystem: Environmental > Aquatic > Marine > Intertidal zone | place: USA: California...
CCGAGCAGGAGTATTTTGCCGACGGCGTCAGTGAAGACATTATCTCTGTGATCTCCCGTTACCACTGGCTCTCCGTGATTTCCAAAAACTCGACTTTTGTGTACAAGGGAGAGGCGGTAGATATACGTCGGGTGGGCGAGGAGTTGCAGGTCGACTACGTACTGGAGGGAAGTATCCGCAAGGCAGGTGCCCGGGTTCGGATCTCAACCCAATTGTCCGCGGCTCAGGACGGCGCCAACCTCTGGAGCGAGCGGTACGATCGGGAACTGGACGACATTTTCTCGTTGCAGGATGAGATCACCGAGACTATCGCGGCAACGATAGAGCCAGAACTGGCCCGGTCCGAGCGCCGGCGGGCACATCGGAAGTCGTCAACTGATCTAGGTGCCTGGGATCTTTTTCAACAGGCGCAATGGCATATGTACCAGTTCTCAAAAGAGAATGTTCAGTCAGGTATCGCGTTGTACCAGCGTGCCATCGCTGCTGATGATGAATTTGCGTCGGCCCATGCGGGGCTCGCCGTGGGCTACCTGATTTTAGTGGGTGCCAATCTGAGTGAGAATGCCGATGAGGATATAGCCCACGCGCTGGAGTCTGCCCGTAGGTCTGTGGTTTTGGACGACCAAGATCCTTTCTGTCACTACGCCTTGGGCCGTGCGGAAGCATTTTCTTTCAACCACGCCAAAGCCGAGTCGGAGCTTAAGCAAGCAATCTCGATGAATCCCAGTTATGCCCACGCTTACCATGGGCTTGCTCATTTATACATGATGACGCCAGGTGGAGACGCTGAAGTCGCCTCAGGTCTGATGGATGAAGCGATTCGTCTCAGCCCGAAAGATCCCCTGCGGTGGGTTTTTGAGCATATGAAAGGCGTAACGCTGTTGAACCTGAATCGTGATGACGAGGCGCTTGGCTGGATGGAAAGAGCCGCGACCTACCCAAACGCAGGTTTCTGGGCATTTTCTGGTCTGGCGGCCGTACAGGCCGCCCTTCAGAATTCCGATCAAGCGGCTAAGGCCTTAAGCCAGGCGTTGGAGGTCAATCCCAACCTCAGTCAGCGCTTTCTTGAGGACACCTACCCCGGCGCGTTGGTGCGATACAAGGAATGTCTCAGAATAGCTGGTTTGACCGAGTGAGCTGGACGATCCGGCTCGAAATCCAGCGTGTGAAACAGCCAACAGCCGCTGGGTTCTTGCGGCAGCAGTTTGGACGCAAGCGAATGGCCTGAGTTTTGCTGAGGTTCCTGCTTTCGTGTTGATGTAAGAATTAGCCCCCTCGCACGGTTACGGTGGCTGGTCGGTCGTTGCCGTTTATCGTATCGTCGCTACCGTGATTGAATTATGGCTGGGCGAAGCGGGTTGTCTAAAGGAGATCTGTAATGGCTAGACGAAACCGCATCGCGCGAGACCGTTCACAGCAGGTCACCGCCCGGATTCAGTCTCAGATCAAGCGTCAGTTACCCTTTTTCGAACCCCTGGATGAGGAATCCGTTGCCCGCCTTGAGGCGCAGGTGGACTGGATCATTCAGGATGTCGGTATCGCGTTTCGCGATGACCCGGAGGCGCTGGCACTGTGGCGCGAACAACCCGAGGCTCGCATCGAGGATGACGTTGTCTGTGCGCCGGCCGACTGGGTCCGTGAACTGTGCCGCCAGGCACCCAGCAGTTTCACACAACTTGCCCGGAATCCTGAGCGTTCGGTCACGATCGGCGGTCATCATCAGGTCTTTGCGCCTATATACGGCGCGCCTTTTGTGCGCGACCTTAAGAAGGGTCGGCGCTATGGCGACATTGATTCGTTTCGGGACCTGGTCAGGCTGACCTATCTGTCACCCGCCTTGCATCACGGCGGCTTTGTGACCTGTGAGCCCTGCGATGTTCCGGTCAGTAAGCGCCATCTCGACATGCTGCTGGCGCACATGACACTTTCCGATAAACCCCATCTTGGCGCCATCACGGAAATGAGTCGGGCGCAGGACAGTGTCGATATGGCCGAGATCATATTCGGCCGCGAGACCATGGACAAACACTGCGTGATCATGGGCAACGTCAACACCAACTCACCTTTGCTGGTGGATAAGGTCGTGACCCAGGCCGTGCGCGTCTACTGCGGCCGGGGCCAGGGGATTGTAGTGGTCCCCTTCATACTTTCAGGCGCGATGGGACCGGTATCGACTGCTGCAAGCGTGGCACAGGCGTTGGCGGAAGCCATAATGGTCTGTGCCTATGCCCAGCTGGTGCGAAAGGGCGCGCCGTTTGTGCTGGGCAACTTTCTTTCTTCCATGTCGCTCAAGTCCGGCGCGCCGACTTTCGGTATGCCCGAACCGGTGATGTCGAACTACGCCATCGGCCAGCTGGCGCGCCGGCTGGGTCTGCCGCTGCGCTGTGGAGGTTCATTGACGGCATCCAAGATTGAAGATGCGCAGGCGGCATACGAGTCCGCCGATTCGATGCACTCGACCATGCTGGCAGGCGCACATTTTGTGTTGCATGCCGCGGGGTGGCTGGAGGGCGGATTGTGTACCGGCTTTGAAAAACTTGTGATGGATGCAGACCGGCTCGGGGCGTACCAGAAGGTTCTGGATAAGGGACTGGATGTTTCAGACGAATCCTTTGCCCGGGATGCTTACAAGGAAGTCGGGCCGGGCGGGCATTTTCTCGGCTCGGCGCACACCATGCGTCACTATCAGCATGCCTTCTATGAGCCCCGTCTCAGTGACAGCGAGAATGTCGAGAGCTGGGAAGAGGGCGGCGCCCATGACATGCGCTCGCGCGCACACCAGCGCTGGAATCAGATGCTAAAAGACTACGAAGCTCCGCCGATCGACCCGTCGCTTAAGGTGGAACTCGAAGCCTTTGTCAACGCAAGAAAGGCACAACTGCCCGACGCCTGGTACTGAGCGACGGACGTTTCAAAAGGAGTTGACCGGGATGACAAACCCTAAAGGTCCCATGACTGAGGCCGTTAATCTCAAGTCCAAATTTGGGCTCTTCTCTGACCATTGGGCCCCCAGGGTGATCGCACAGATGAACGATTACCAGTTCAAACTGGTCCGACTACAGGGCGAGTTCATCTGGCATGAACACAGTCACACTGACGAGACTTTTCTGGTGATCGAAGGATCCATGGGAATAGAGTTCACCAACCGGGTTGTAAAATTGGAGGAAGGAGAGATGGTCGTGGTCAGATGCGGTGAAGCACATCGGCCATTTGCCGAACACGAATGCCAGGTCATGATTATCGAGCCGGTAGGTGTCGTCAACACAGGTGAAGCGGGCGGAGAACTAACGGCCGAGGGCGACGTGTGGATTTAGCGGCTTGCCCATGTTTTATAGACCTAAGCCGGGCTGGCCGGCCCGATCGGGAGCACGGTATTGAAACTGACCTTTATCTATTTTGATTTTCCCTTCTGGCGAGCCGAGGTCGGGAAAATTGCGCTATTCATGGGTGGAATCGATTTTGAAAACAGATTCGTCGAGGGTGAGGAGTTCACTCGGGCCCGAGAGACCGGTCATCTGGACGATGGGACCGTGATCGCGTTTCATCAGTTGCCTTGCCTTCTTGTGGACGGCATCTCGATTGCGCAAACAGCAGGTATCAGCCGTCTATGTGGGAAATTATCGGGAATGTATCCAAGGAACGATGATATCTTAGCCGCACAGATTGATCAGTTTCTCGATTTCGCAACCGACATTACCGAACTGATCTTCTCCACTGGCCGCGGTGACGATGACGAGACCAAAAAGGCTAAACGCGAAGCATTATCCAGGGATGAACTGCCGAGAAAGCTCCGGATGCTCGAAAAGTGCGTTGCCGACGACGGTGACTGGGTGCTGGGGGTGGATCTGGGTCTTGCCGACATTGCGATCTGGCGGCTCATGGGATGGTTGTCATCTGGACTGGTAGACGGTATTCCCACAACTATCATCAGCGCTTTTCCAAAGATCTCAAGAGTTTGTCTGATGGTCGATGCTCACTCTAGAATTCAGGAATGGGTGGCCAGAACGTATCCTAAAGATTATGTCCGCGGCCATTACGGCTGATCGGACACGAGAGACTATGACCATGAACAACTACTCCGAGCTATCGCCAGTTGAGGCACAAGCGCTAATAAAATCGGAAGCTGCCCGAGTGATCGATATACGTGACAATAATTCGTTTTCTGATGCTCACATATCAGGTGCGATTCAATTGGACCAGACATCAATAGGCCCGTTTCTCGAAGGAACTGAAAAAGAGGACGCTTTGGTTATATATTGTTATCACGGTATCTCCAGCCATTCTGCTGCATCTTTTTTTGTCGAGCAGGGTTTTTCCCGGGTACACCACATCGTGGGTGGTTTTGAGGCGTGGCAGCAGCATGGGCTACCGATTGAGAAAGTTTAACGGATCAAAAGGATTCACTAGAGAGACGTTTTTTAAAATGAAATATTTGCGGCTGATAATATTGCTGCCGACTTTGGCTGGATGTGCGTCGCTCAAATATGATGGCCCGGGAACGGTACAGGACTTCGCGACCGCCCGTACCGAATGCTATAGCGCACTTCGGGGTACTGCAGACGGCGCACCGACGGTCAATTGCGGGGCATGGACGGCGTGTTTGACCTCAAAAGGTTATGTCAGGGACCGGTACGGTCAGTTCGATGTAGAAGAACTAGGGATGACAATTTCCTGCAGCGATTAATTGCCCACTCGTTAACATGATTAAGATACCGGTATGAAACGTCCCGATGACGACAAAGAACTTATCCTGTCGGTTGATCCGATCGCATTCATCCGCGAAGTCGAGAAGATCTGGCAGGCTCGGGATGGCGCTATGGCAGCGGCGGGTTACACCGAAGACGCCATAGTCTATTACGGTCACGGGCAATCACATAGCGGTGAACGCCTGCGGAACTGGCCGGCTCGTTGGTTCGAGTATGCGCGTGACCTATCGATCACCAAGACCTACCGTGGTCATCACGGCAACTGCATCGCCGGTACTTGGGTAAGTCGCTACACCCATCCCGAGACCGGTAAGCAAATTCTTGAACGCGGGGCAGAGCTGTTTTATCTTCGTGGAGAAAAAGTCTACGAGCATCACATGTGGCAACACAGCTGGCCCGAAGACGAACTTCCCGAAGATGCGGGGTTCTCCACGGACTAATCAGTGTTGGGATCGTTTTTAGCGGTCGACTTATAGGACTGCTTGATTCGATTGAAGGGCGTGTTACCCACAAGGTGGTCCCACAACTATTTATTTGTAACGTTATATATCGTGTTCCCGTGGCGGCGAAGAAAATAACTTCTGAAGGCGAGATAAATGAAAAATCAGAAAATTAATTTCTTCGGATGGATACTTTTTACTGTTTCAGCAGTAGGATTTTGTATCGCTAGTATCGGGAGTTTCTGGTCTATGTTTGGCAGCTGTTTCTTTTTGGCTGGATGCCTAGTTTTTTTATTCCATTTTTCAAGAAAGAAGAAAACGAATAGAAGAAAGATTTTTGGAATATTAAGGCGAACTGACTCTATTATTTCAGCATGATCAAGATCGTGCCTATACCGTTCAGTTGAACGAATAGCCTATAAATATAGTTTTATTGAAACGTGGCACTTTCCTAAAGAGGCTGAGAAGTATCAAAAAAGTATATCAAGCGGTAGTGGACGTATTTTGGTGACGGATGCTTTTAGATCCCATCCCCACAGGTCACGATACCCATCGTTCCGCAATAGCTATTACTCTTAAATGCGCATGATGCGTAATACAGAATCAACCCGCTACCGGTTCTGGTTAGGTAGCGCCGCTGCCTTAATGTCAGCCGTCGCGTTTTCGTCGAATATCGTACTGTCGAAGTTGGCTTATGACTTTGGCGCAAATCTGCATGCGCTCAATCTAGTCCGAGCTGCTGTTTTGTTAGGTTGTCTGCTGGTGGCGGTATGGTTGTCCGGTGCTCGAGTTTCTATAAAACGAAATGAACTGTATCGTTGTCTGGCTCTCGGGGTATTGCTGTGTGCCGAGATGTATTTGTTGTTGGCCTCAGTTCTTTTTATTCCAGCCGCTCTGACAATATTGGTTTTCTATACCTATCCGATAATGATCGCCCTTTGGCCTTGGCGCACGAAACGATATCATTTCTCTTACTTGGGTCTGGGTGTCATGGCACTGGCCTTTATAGGCTTGATCATCACCTTAACTGGATCAGATAAACTGTTGGTAGGCTGGGATGGTAGAACCGGTATTGCACTTGCCCTAATTGGTGCGATCTGCATGGCGGCTATATTGCTGCTTAGCGAACGGATTCTGGAAAAACAGCCAGCAAAAATCATGATGCTCTACATGTTGTTGAGTACAACAGCGGTGGTAGGTTTTGTGTCCTTATTTATCGCTGAGTTAACTTGGCCGACGTCCTTTCCGGGGTGGTTGGCTTTGTGTAGCAGTTCTGTCCTGTACGTTGTAGCCACACTGTTTTTATTCAAGGCGGTTGATCTGGTTGGGTCCCTGCAGACAGCCATTATCGATAACACCTCGCCCATATGGGCGATGATCCTCGGGGTTATTGTGCTGGGGCAGTGGCTGAACGCACAGCAGGTGATTGGGGCGAGTGTCACGGTTGCCGCGGTGATGCTACTGCAGTGGATAGTGCGACCAAAGAGTCAGTCGACGTTATGAAACGGTTTCTCTTTTTTTGACGATTTACCCTAGTTTTTTGGCAACCTCTGAAACATCCAACTCACCAGTGTATCTTGATATGAAACCAGGCAACTCATAACAAACAGTCTGAAAAGATTTCTCATAACCCCTCTCTTCTAGTACTTGGAGGATGTCGTCTTCGTCTTTAGCAACCCGGTGGCAAAAGAAAAAATCCTCGTTTTTTGATATCCAACTCTGCATCGCGTTAGCATTTTCAGATTTGATCAATACATCATCCGTCGCCATATGGGGTGCCACCTCAAAAAACTGCGCTTTGCGTTCATCGTCAATGAACGTGTGCACAGCAATATTGTGTTTCACAATATAGTCCCTGGCCTAAGAGGGAATCCAACATAGGTTAGTGTCACGACAAGCGTAAACCTCTCATGAGACAGGTCTAAGCTATTCTCCTTCAGGATAGATTCGACTCCAGTCACTTTTCATATTTACGACGACCCAGCCGCGCTGACTTGCTCCGTCAAGCGCTTTGTCGAGCCTACCGATATGTGAATCGCGATCATAGGCCCACTCTCGATCCGCGTCCGTGTGGTGAATGATGACACCCAGTCGTGGACTTTTTCCCGCAGTGGTCCACTCAAGCATTTCAAAGTCGCCGTCCGAGTTGCCGAAGGCCGCGATGGGGCGTCGACCAATGTGCTGATGGATGCCAACGGGCTTTCCGGCTTTGTCATCGATGAAGTTGAGTTCCGGAAGTTTGACAATAGTTGGTTTGCCGTCGCGGATTTCATATCCGGCCTTGATGCTGCTGCCGATAATTTGCTCAGGCGGAATCCCGTAGGTTTCCTCAGCAAAAACACGCATGAAGTCGATTCCTCCTCCCGAGACGATGAAGGTTTTGAAATCATTGGCTCGAAGGTAGTTGAGTGCCTCAAGCATCGGTTGATAGACCATTTCATTGTAAGGACGGTCAGTCTTGGGGTGCCGGGCTGTTGATATCCAGGTGCGGACGGATTGATTGAATTCCTCGGCGGTGATGCCGGCGTGAGTGGCCGCGGCCATTTTGAGCAGAGCCTCTCCTCCACCCGCCAAAGCCGCTTTGTGATCACTTTTGAGCACGGAAGCAAAAGGCTCTTCGGTTTTCCATTCAGGATGTTCCGGCGCTAAAGATTTAATCCGATCAAATATGTAAATTGCTTGGAAATAGAGGGGTTGCTCAGCCCAGAGCGTGCCATCGTTATCGAACACGGCGACTCGTTCGGAAGGTGGCACGAAGTTAGACCCCCCGGCGTCGGTAACATCAGCGACGAAATCGACAATCGCTGCCCGACTGGGGCCCTCGTTCCAGGAGGGAAGGCCATCGGCCCGCGCGGCCGTGAGGGCGCCTAGAGCCATCAGAACCAATATGATAATGAGGTTTAGATGAATTGGGTTACGTTTCATATTCGGTCTCTCCTCTGATCTCTAATCTGGCTAGCCAACAAAAAGGCCGCCGCCTACGCTAGGCAGGCGGCGGCCGCTGCTAAACCTGACTACAAGCCTCTTGCGGCGTTCTCAATCTGTTCCTGAATCTTTGTCAGATTGAAAGCGCCCGGTGTCTGACTCGGTGGATAGTCTGTCAAGGATTTCAGGAATTTCCCGGCCACCTGTTGCATGGGTACCAAGACGAAGGCTCGGTCAAGAAACCAGTCATGGTACGTATTCGAGTTGTGCTGCGCTTTCTCAAACGGATCCCGCCGCAGGTTGAACAGAAGGGGTATCCGCAGCTCAACGAACGGTTCACGCCAAATCTGGAACGTCTCCCCCCGGTTTTCCTGGAACACCGCCTTCCAGTCGCCAAGGCGGATCGCAACGACTGCGCCATCATCGTTCACGTAGATGAACTCCTTGCGAGGTGACGCCTTGATGTTCTCGCTGGGGCTTGTGTAGCTGTCAGCGTTCGACAGATACTCGTTCATGTTGTAGCCATCGAGATGTTGCCGGTACGTGCGCCCAATGGCCTCGTAGCCGTCGAGCATATCTTCCTTCAGGTCTACCTTGCCTGCGGCTGCGGCGAAAGTGACCATCCAGTCTTCATGTGCGACGATCCCGTTCAGCGTCTCGCCAGCCGGATACTTCCCAGGCCAACGAACAAAGGCGGGCACGCGATAGGCGCCTTCCCAGTTACTGTTTTTCTCCTTACGGAATAGTGTGGTGCCAGCATCCGGCCAAGTGTTGTAGTGCGGGCCGTTATCCGTGGAGTAGAGAACAATCGTGTTGTCGGCGATACCCAACTCATCCAGCAGATCCAGCAGTTCACCAACGTGCATGTCGTGCTCGACCATTCCGTCGTGATAGTCGTTGCCGCTTGATCCAGAAATACCCGTGTGCTCTTCTTTTACATGCGTGCGGAAGTGCATACGAGTGCCGTTCCACCAGGTAAACCAAGGCTTGCCCTCCTCATGCTGACGCTGGATGAACTCCTTCGCCGCAGCGATGGACTCATCATCGATGGTCTCCATGCGTTTCTTTGTTAGAGGACCAGTATTCTCAATGGTCTGCGAACCGTCCGGGTTTGCTTTCGTCTTTAGCACGCCGCGCGGTCCATAGTGTTCAAGGAAAGTCCGCCCATCTGGCATGATGAAGTCAGCAGGGTAATCTCTATTTTCTGGCTCTTCTTCTGCGTTCAGGTGGTAGAGGTTGCCCATGAACTCATCAAAGCCGTTGTTCGTAGGCAGGTGTTCGTCTCGATCGCCGAAATGATTCTTGCCAAACTGTCCCGTGGCGTAGCCTTGTCCCTTAAGCACGGCTGCGATCGTGATGTCCTGCTCCTGCCAACCTTCCTTGGCGCCAGGCAAACCTACTTTCGTCATACCGGTGCGCACCGGGACTGTGCCACCCATGAAAGCAGCTCGGCCTGCTGTACAGCTCTGTTGGGCGTAGTAATCGGTGAAGCTAATTCCTTCGCTAGCGATGCGGTCGATGTTTGGTGTCCCATAAGCCATCATCCCTCGGTTATTGTGGCTGATGTTCCAGGTACCAATGTCATCGCCCCAAATAACAAGGATATTGGGCTTGGTCTGCGAAGCGGAGGAGAAAAGCGGAGCCAATAACAACATCGCTACTAGAGCGCATTTGATTTTTTTCAGCATTAGCTAGAAACCTCTTTTGGTTAACTAAGAAATCTGGGGACGGTTATTTTGCCATGATTCGGGATCGCTTTTTAAGAAATGAACCGCCGAGTGCCAGGACTCTCGAGGTTAGAATTTACGGCTCTCCTCGCTATTGAGTTCGAATCGTGCCCTATGGAGCGATGAAAATTGCGGTGGGCCTCTGTTTGGCCTTCTTCGCTTTGCCAACGACCCTCGCCCAAGACGACTTGGGGTTTGTTGGGACAGATACCTGCGCGACTTGCCACAAAGCGGAATTCGCCGCTTGGGAGAACTCGCATCATGATCTCGCGATGCAAGAGGCCACGGCGGAGACCGTGATAGGCGATTTTGATGATGCGACATTCGCCTATCACGGCTCGATCACCCAATTTTCAAAAGATACCGATGGGTTTTGGGTAACGACCGAGGGACCAGATGGTGTGCCCAAGCGGTTTCCTGTCCGTTATGTTTTCGGGGTCTATCCATTACAGCAATACCTTCTTCCTTTGGAAGGGGGTCGGCTTCAGGCACTTACAATTGCATGGGATAGTCGACCGACGGAAGAAGGCGGACAACGCTGGTATCACCTCTATCCAGGAGAGAACATCAAAAGCGGCGACCGATTGCATTGGACCGGCCCGTATCACAATTGGAATGCGCGTTGCGCAGAATGCCACAGCACCAATGTTCGTAAAAATTTTAATGTGCTCACGAATACTTACAGTACCCACTTTGATGCAATCAATGTGGGTTGTGAGGCATGTCATGGCCCTGGGGGAAACCATCTAAAGGCTGTTAGGCAGGGAAAGGTAAGTACCGTTGAGAAAGGAGGATTTGAAGTCAGGCTCCAGGGGAATCGTACTTTTCAGCGCGCACCCGAGGATGACACAGCAAGTAGCTCTCATCCCGCTGGCTCATTGCAAATCGAAAATTGTGGTCGGTGCCATAGTCGACGACGTACCCTGGGTGATTATCACTATGGCCGCTCATTGACTGATACCCATCTGTTGGCGATGTTGTCCCCGCCCCTATATCACCCTGATGGCCAGATCCATGACGAGGTCTACGTTTACGGCTCATTCATCCAGAGCAAGATGTACGCGGCCGGCGTTGTTTGTACAAATTGCCACGAACCGCACAGCAATCAGCTGGTCGCCAAAGACAACGCACTTTGCACCCAGTGCCATAACGCTGACTCGTTTGATACACCGGTGCACCATCGTCACGCTACGGGAACGTCTGGCAGTGAATGCGTGAATTGCCACATGCCCGAGCAAACCTACATGGGGGTCGACCAACGTAGGGATCACAGCATGCGGGTCCCTCGTCCCGACCTCAGTGAAACGCTTGGTACTCCCAACGCATGCACGCAGTGTCACCTAGATCGATCCGCCACATGGGCTGCCAAAGTCGTGAAACAGTGGGGTATCAACGTACAGAGAGCCGAACCAACTGTGGGCGAACTCTTTTTTGACGCTCAACGAGGAGCGCCCGACGCGCTTGTTGGTCTGGAAGACCTAGCCCTGAACCCGAACGCGAATGGAATCTGGCGAGGGACTGCGGTTGAAGAGCTGGGTCGGCATGGAGTCTCAGGATTGGAGTCCGTGATCAGTCGTTTACTGCGATCGTCGGATCCCATAATTAGAGCGAGCGCAGTCAGATCCTCAGAAGCTTTGCCTCTCGTTCGACGATATCAGGTGCTAAGACCAATCCTTGGAGATAAAAACCGTTCTGTGGTCACCGAGTTGGCTACCGCTTTAGCTGCTGTTCCGCTGGACCAAATTGGCTCTGGTGACGCTTCTGTTCTGGAGAACGTGTTTCGTGTTTATCTTGAGATTCAGTCAGCTGATCTTGACTTGCCATCGGTTCAAGCCCGTTTGGGAAATTTCTATTTAAGACGCGGTGAAATAAATCTAGCGGAGGCGTCCTTTAGGGCCGCGTTAGAGATAGATGTCCAAACTGTGGGAGCCCATGTAAATCTCGCAGATCTAAAGCGCACTCAGGGTGATGATCAGGGCGCCAGGAAGGTCTTGCTGGATGCGCTTGATTTGATCCCTAATGAGGTGAGTCTCCTTTACGCGCTGGGACTGCTCGAAGTCCGCGCCGGAAATTATCGAACCGCACTGGGGTATCTCAAAGGTGCGGCCGGTTTGGAAGAGGGTGGGCTCCAATACCGATATGTTTATGCTGTTGCGCTGCATGACATGGGCCGCATCAGTGAGGCAATCGAGGAATTAAAGGCAGCGCTCGAGTACTCGAAATACAGTTCGGACGTACTTTATGCATTGGCGGCCTACTCATTTGAGATAGCCCGCTATGCCGATGCCAGAGCATATGCGAAGCGGCTTATTTCGTTGTATCCAGACAACGAAGCCTATCGTCAGCTGGATCGGCAGATAAGCAACTTCAGCCAAGATTAAGGGGTAACTTTTTGTGCCAGGCTTCAGTTGAATGTTTGTCGAATCATCCAAAGTTTTGCACGGCTAGGCTTCTTCTCTCCCTAGAGGGGAAAACGTCAAAACGCCCAGAGCTTTGGCAACGTTCTTTTTATTTGTGCGGGTGAGATAATGTTGTGGAGGACGTGAGTAGATTGAGGAATAAAGTTTTCCGAACATATTTGGAGCACATGAACGTAAATGGAAGTTCAGCACGACCGCATAAACCATGATTAAGATAGTGACCTACAACATTCAGTTCGGCCAGGGCCGTGATGGCAAGGTCGACCTCAGCCGGATCATTGATGCGGTTCAAGGTGCAGATGTGATTGCGCTGCAGGAGGTGGACCGGTTTTGGGTGCGTTCCCAGATGGCCGACCAGGTCGAGGTCCTGGTCAATGCATTTCCCGGTTACGACCATGCTTTTGGCGCAGGCGTTGATCAGGCGGCAGATGGTCCCGGGGAAGACGGTCGACCCCAGCGACGCCAGTTCGGTAACCTGTTTTTGAGCCGTGAGCCGATCGAATACTACCGTCATCATCTGCTGCCGAAAAGCGCGAGCATTGGTCCCTTGAGTATCCAGCGTTCTGCATTGGAGTGTGCCGTGACGTTTTCAGGCACCCGCATCCGTTTTGTTAACACACACCTCACGCACCTTTGCTCCGAGACCCGTGTGCCGCAGGTGCAGCAATTGCTGCGCATTCATAAAGAAGCGCCTCACGAAGGCCTGCCGGTGTGCGGTGCGATCGAGGTCAACCCGCTTCGCGATGGCGGCGATTACTGGGCCGAGGGACTGATGTCTGGAGAGGTGTCCCCCAATGCCATCATGCTGGGTGACTTCAACTGCACACCTGATGCGCCCGAATACGAGCTTATCTCGGGCCCCCTATCACCGTACGGTGGTCGCGTAACCCATCCTTTGGGTTTTGTAGATGCGTGGGTGTATACCGGGGGAGATCCCGGAGGGGGTTTTACTTCCGACGTCAAAAACGAACCCGCGCGTCTGGATTACGCCTTTGTCAGCGCCGGGCTTCGTGAACGTATCTCAAGGTGCTGGGTCGACGACGCAGCATCAGGTTCAGACCATCAGCCCGTCTGGCTGGAACTCGCCGACTGATCCTCAAACGTTTCAGCGCTGGTTTGCCTTTGCCGGCCAAAGATTGAGCGTTCATAGATCGTCAGTAATGACGGGATCAAAAACAGCACCAGCAGGGTGGCAAAGGCCAGGCCAAAGGCGATCGAGGTTGCCATCGGGATCAGAAACTGCGCCTGCAGTGAGGTTTCAAAAAGCAACGGTGTGAGCCCGGCGATGGTGGTGAGAGAGGTCAAGAGCACTGCGCGAAGGCGCTGGCAAGCCGCTTCAATAACTGCGCTTTCGACGGCCATACCCTTTTGCCGCAGCTCCTTATAAAACGTGACGAGAATAATGGAGTCATTGATGACAATTCCGGCGAGGCCGAAAAACCCGAACATCGAAAGGATGGTGAGATCGATCCCCATCAATACGTGGCCCCAGATCGCGCCGATGAGGCCGAAGGGAATCACCACCATCACCAGCAGTGGCCAGCCATAGGATCCGAACACCCAGGCCAGCACCAGATAAATCAGGATCAGTGCGACCAGAGCGCCGCGCTTCATGTCGGCCAGGGTTTCGCGCTGATCGGCCTGGCGGCCCTCAAAGGAAAACTTCACCCCGTGGCGGGTCTCCAGTTCTTTTAAGGTGTTTGCCTTGAGGTTGGCGATGATGCGGTTGTCGTTGCTGACGGTGTCATCGACATCGCCGGTCACCGTTACCGCCAGTTTTCCCTCAACATGGCGGATCGAGTCAAAACCCCTTCTTGGCGTCATGTTGACGACATTATCGAACGGCACCGCACCGCCGCCCGGTAGCATCACTTCGAATTCCTCCAGGCTGTTGATGCGGTTACGCTCGCTGTCCGGCAGCATCACACGCACTTCGACTTCGTCCCCGTTATCCGCCATGACTTGTACCAACTGGCCCTCGTATCCTGCCCGCAACTGCCGGCCCAGGTTTTCAACAGAAAGCCCCAGCGACTCGCCGGTCGGGGTTAGGCGAAGAATGCGCTGCTCACGGCCGTAGGGCATGTTGTCTTCAACCCCCGAGACGCCGGGGATCTCATTCAATACGTTCTTGAGGTCGATCGCGGCGGATTTCACGCTCTCAAGGTCTGCCCCAATAATGCGGACTTCAAGATCCTGCCCTGGCGGCCCCGCGGTCGGTTCTTTAATGGAGAGATTCTCCAGTCCGGCTGCTTTGGGAATCCGGGCATGCCATTCACCAATGAACTGCCGGTTGCGCACGGACCTTTCATCGGGCTTGACGAGCTCCACCAGCACCGAGCCGATGTTGTCACTGCGCCGTCTTTCCCAGTCACCGCTTTCGCCAAGACCCTTGCGCGAGATGGCAGTGCGTACCAGCCCACCACCAAAGTGTGCGTCGGTATCCCACGCGGCTTGTTCGATCTCTTCTAGATATTGTGCGACTTGAGACTCCGGGGTCCCTGAGACGAAATCCACATTGGCGAAGAGGATCGGCCCTTCCGCGACGGGGAAGAAATTAAAGGCGATCCGCCCGCCCGCGACCCATCCGAAGGTGCTCGTCAGGATCGCGATCGCCAGCGCCACTGTTACCCAGCGCGCCCGGATACTGGCTTTCACCAAGGGCCGGAAAATCCGGTCACGAAACCGCTCAAAACCTGTGTCCAGCCGTTTACGCAGCCCTTTGGGCTGGTAGCGCCCCATACGTGCGAAGGTGCCCCGAAGGTGTCCCGGCAGCACCAGAAATGATTCGACTAGTGAAGCCAGAATGACGCAGATAACGACGATCGGGATGGTACGCAGTATCGAGCCGATGATCCCGCCAATGAGCAGCAGCGGCATGAAGGCCGCAATGGTGGTCAGCGATGAGGACACCACCGGCGCCAGCATCCGTCGGGCACCGGTTTCCACCGAGGTCAGCGCGTCCTCACCACGCTCGAAGTGCGTGACTGCGTCCTCACCGACAACAATCGCATCATCGACAATGATGCCGAGTGTCATGATGAGCCCGAACAGGCTGATCATGTTCACCGATCCCCCATAGAGATACAAAATCCCAAGCGCGGCGAGAAAAGAAGTCGGGATGCCGACTGTCACCCACCCGGCGGCGGGTGCATTAAGGAAGAAGTACAGAATCAGGATCACCAGCACCAGCCCCGAAAGACCGTTCTTCAGCAGCAGTTGGATGCGGTCCTGAATGTACTCCCACCTTTCGTCGTAGATATGCAGGCTGATCCCCGGAGGCAGGCTGGGCCCGGTCTCTTCTACCCACCGACGCAGAACCTGCGCTGACTCCAGGCTATCTGCATCGCGGGTCCTGGAAAGGCGCATCTCAACCGCCGGCCGGCCACGAAAACTGACTTCAGTCTGGGCGTTCTTCGGGCGTCGGCTGATGGTGGCGATATCCCCCAGCGTCAGCAGTCTGCCGTCCTGGGCCACAATCACGGGCAGGTCGGCAAAGGTAAATTCGCGCCGCCGCTGATCCTTGAATCGCAGCTGCAGGGCAGATTCTCCCCGCCCGATAATTCCGACCGGCAGATCACGGGAGGCGGCCGCGATCTTTCGGCTGATCTCTTCGAGCGTCAGGCCAAGCTCGCGCAGAGTGCCCGGGGAGATCTGGATGGCGATCTCTTCTTGGGGGAGTCCGTAAATCCGGATATGGGAGATGCCTCGCTCGAGCAGTTCCCGCTCGAACCCGTTCACCAGAGCGCGCAGCCCCCGTGGATCATTCGGTCCGCTGACCAGCAGGCTCGCGACGAGTTCGTGGTTGATGATCCGTGAGATTTCGGGACTTTGTGCTCCATCGGGCAGACTGGTGACGAGATCGACGCGCTCTTTGACATCGTCCAGCGCCGGACCCATGTCTGTGTTTTCGCGAAACTCCAGCGTGATCAGGGTCTGACCGTCAACCGACAGTGAGGCGAGCTCCTTGACGTTGTCGATGCCCTTGAGTTCGCGCTCCAGCGGATCGGTCACAAGGGTCTCAAGATCCTCCGCGCTCGCGCCGGGCCAAGTGACCCGGACCGAGACAAAGTCGATATCGAAACTGGGGAAGAACTGGGTGTTGAGTTGGGACAGACCCCACACCCCTGAGATCATCATCATGGCCATCAGCAGGTTGGCCGCCACTGGATGGCGGGCGAAGACAGCGAGGACAGTGCTCTTGCTCTCCACCTTAGAACTTAGTCACGCACTGAAATGATTTCGACGCTGAGACCTTCGACGGCATTGGGTAACTGGTTCGCAAGGAGGGTATCGCCCGCCTCAAGGACGCTGCCTCGAAAGAGGCTCCAGGTGCCCCATTCCCCGTTTCGGTAGCCGCCGACCCGCTGAAGCCGAACCCGTTCCAGCCGGTCATCACGGATACGGTAGGCCGAATCGGCACCGTAGATTGCAGTTTCGGGCAAAGCGAAGACGCCTGCCTGGGGAGGCAGAGTGACCAGTACCGCCGTTGTCCTGCCGAGCTCCAGTGGTGGCCGGTCATCTGAAAACCCGAAGAACGCATCGACGCCTCCCTCGCCGGATTCGATCTTTGCCGACAGTCTTGTCAACT
>Ga0315336_1004394_pt1 | contig 16802 bp, 12 predicted proteins | sample ASW5metaG_FD_204512 | JGI IMG/M metagenome (GOLD analysis project Ga0315336, IMG submission 204512) | Ammonia-oxidizing marine archaeal communities from Monterey Bay, California, United States - ASW #5 | ecosystem: Environmental > Aquatic > Marine > Intertidal zone | place: USA: California...
TGTCACGATCCATGCGCGTAATCATCGCGGCATACGCTGCTTTTGGACGAGGATGCGGTAGGTAGGGACTGCCAAGGAAATGCTCGGTATCCATTGAATCTGGATATTCTTCGAGTGATTCGAGCGGCACCTGCAGAGCGAGGTGAGGAACCGGAGTGGCGAACACGAGAAAAAATGGATTGGACTTATTTTCGTCTACAAATTCTAAGGCCGCTTCAAGCATTAGGTCTGGAGCATAATGCTCCGCCGCAAAGCGATCGTAGTATTCTTCAATTGTATCGAGCGGCTCCTCTATTTTCTGATGTGCGGCGAAGTATTCGTGGCCCTCAAGACTATCTGGCTCGCCGTCCTGCCAGAGATGCGTCGGATAATAATTGTGAGCGACACGCTGGCACAGGTAGCCGTAGAACCTGTCGAAACCCTGGTTATTGGGATGCCCCTCAGAGTCAGGACCTCCAAGGCCCCATTTTCCGACAAATCCCGTTGCATAACCGACGGGCTGGAGCATTTCAGCAATCGTAATTTCTGCATCCAGCAGTGGAAGTTGCCCTTCGGGTTCATCCGGTCCCCATCCACCCATCTCCAGATTGTCTCTCACGTAACCATTCCCGGTATGCTTTCCGGTCAGCAGTGTCCCACGTGATGGGGCACACACAGGACTCCCAGAATAGTGCTGGGTAAACTTGATGCCATCGACGGCGAGTCGGTCCAGGTTTGGTGTTCTGATAATTTTTTGACCGTAAGAACCGAGCTCATTGTAGCCAAGGTCATCAGCCAGGATATAGATAATATTCGGTTTAGTCTGTTCCTGAGCACATCCTGTTAAGAGATAGCAGCAAACTAGAAGAAAAGGAATTCTAACGTTCATGATCCGTATCGAGTGGTTATGTGGGAACAGGACGATTCTATCAGCTCGCGCAATACTGATTCATCGACATCCGAGAGCCGTTTAATATACAGACACGATTTTCCGGTCGTGTATTTGCCCAGACGCGAAAGTAATTCTTCATAACGGCCGAAGCCAGACATGATGTACAGGGTCAGTGCCTGCTTTCTTGGCGAAAAGCCAGTCCGCATCCAGTCGCCCTCACGTCCAGATGCGTATACAAAATGATAGGAACCAAAGCCCACAATGGATGGCCCCCACATCACGGCATCTTCGCCCGTTATTTCAGACATGATATTGAGAACTCGGTAGCTATCCTCTCTTTTCACCTCGTCCGAGACAGCGTCCAGAAATTCCTGTACAGATGCGTCGTTCCTTTTTGTTTTTGGTTCTGACATTGGAAGCTCGGTCGTACCTGATAATTATTGACCCAATATGAGCTGAAAAGTATAAATGAGCAATCCGAGCCTGGTTGGGTTATACAATCGAGAGCCGGGCTTTTGCTCCGGTCCAGACGAGACTCGATCCCAGTAAAATCTTTACCCATACCTTTTCAGTTCGTAGTATGAATGAAAATTAAACCTCCCTGAATGGCGTTTGACCTTTTTTTATTTCAGCCTTGGCGAAGACTGGAGCCCCTCCAGAAAGGCAAGTTTTTGCAGGTCTGATGATTAACAATTAGCTGCGGGCAGAAAGCACCAGTTTGAGTAGGATTCCGGATAAGGCGAAATTTAGCCACCAAATTCTACTCCTAATTCAGACACCGATTTTAGATAGAGTTGGTTTCTTTGTTTCAGAATGGAAAAATATCTCAAAAGGTTATATAGTCGATACTTGAACCGAAAAGGTGCAGTCAAATTTCGGGGGGTTATAGGGCATTTGATTCTCGTTTCCGGTACGACAGCATCTGGGGAAACGACTTTTTTGGATAATCCTCAGATCAGACTGGATGTCAAGGATCTTCCTCCGGAATTGAGCCAATTATTTGAGTTAGCGAAATCACGGACGGACCCATGGGCGGCTGATCGGAGGCGGGAATCTCGGATTGAAACCATATTGATGGGCGTGGATATTTCTTCTCCATTGAGAGGCTTTACAGGTGAAGAATTAACCCGAGAAAAGGTTTTTGCAAAGATCAACCCCAACCTGTTCCATGCGGGACTGGATAATCTGATGAGTCGCGCAGAACGGCTCGACATCATTCACATGTCCGTGAGACGAGAGGAAAATCTACGACGCCGTATGAATCGTATGATGCTCGTTGGAGAACCGGAGTGCGTATCTCCGTCGGTGTTGTTTTGTCTGACCGATGCAACAGATGACTCTGCCTTGCACCGAGCGCTCAACAGAAAATGGATTGCGTTTTGCGAAGGTTACGATGCCAGTTGTATTCACGTTCTCGAAGCAAACGGTTCTAGATATTCGTTTATATCGAGAGAAGCGTACGTGAATGAACTGGAACAAGGCTACCGAAAGTGATCGATCCGGGCGCGAAAGAATACTTGAGTCTTTCGGTTCAACATTTGTGCAGATCGTAGACCGAATATCTCGGCGAGGCTGTGGAATACTAGCTTAAGCTTGCCAACACAGTGCTATAGAGGCGATACGAAGCGTCTTCGTGAAATTGACAAAGCCCTGACACGTCGATCAACAACGTGTCAGGGCTTTTGACGGCGGTCCGGACGAGACTCGAACTCGCGACCTCCTGCGTGACAGGCAGGCGTTCTAACCAAACTGAACTACCGGACCGTTTGCTCTCTGCCAGAGCAGCCTTAAAGATAAGGTGACTCTGAAGCCGTGTGCAACTCCTGAATTTGAGGATATCATGGAGTGCGTCATGCTTGAGAAAAGAACAAAACATCTATGCAAACACATAGTGAAGCAACGATGTTGTGGTCAGGGGCGGAATTGAACCGCCGACACATGGATTTTCAGTCCATTGCTCTACCAACTGAGCTACCTGACCGCTGAGAGCCGACGAATATACGGCCCTGTTTTAAGCTGAGTCAACCGAGATCCACGACATCCTCCGGTTTCACAGTCTGTTTATAATTGAGCGAGCGAAAAACGAGGGTGTAAATTGCCGAAAACCGGAGGTGAAATCTACTGGAAAGTCTTGCTGGCGCCCCACATTAACTTGCTCCGAAGAGTCGAAAAATAGTCCTGACCGGGAAAACGGACAAGGTTTACGACATGTCCTGCCTTTTGCACAGTGACCGAATCGGAGGTCAATACATCTTTCTTGTTCACGCCATCCGCCGTAAAGATGTGAGATTTGTCTGAGTCGAGGATTTTCACCCTGATCGTTGAATCTTCAGAGATGACTACCGGGCGAACGGTAAGCGTATGCGGGGCAATCGGCGTAATGAGGATCGAGCCACACTGAGGCGTCATGATTGGCCCGCCAAGTGCCATGGAATACGCTGTTGATCCAGTTGGAGTGGAAATAACTAGGCCATCGGCCCAATACGTGTTCAGATGAGCGCCATCGACTTCCACTTCGATCGACAACAGGCTAGCGTCTCCTGAGCGCTGAATAGTGAATTCGTTCATGGCCCAGGGATGCGACAACTTCTGCCCGGAGGCCAAGCTGGCATGTAATACAAGGCGTTCGTCTAGAGAAAAATCGCCTTTCTTCAAATTCTCGATGTAGTCTCGAATGTCACTTCCTTCGACACTTGCCAGGAATCCAAGCCGACCGTAGTTCACTCCGAGCACGGGTTTTTGATGTTCGCCGAGTCTAGCCACCGTGTTCAGGAGCGTTCCATCACCACCCATAGACACGATAATGTCTGATTCTTGATGAAAATCGGAGACGGAGTTCGCTCTCGCACCTGAGGCGGAGAGCATATTTCGCTCTCTAAGACCTTCGAAGACTGCTGGATGAAGGATGTAGTCACAATCTGAGTCCTCGAGAAAGGAGAGGAGGCCGGAGAGCGGATCCCACAGACTGTCTTTTGTCGTATTTCCTGTTATTCCCAGGCGCATTCAATTCTCCCGTCTGAATTGTTGTTCGCTCCCAACTTAAGAGTGCGAGAAGCCCCGATCCACACCAACCGTGTTATGTCGGTGGGAATGCGGTGTCAATTAGTTACTGTCTTTAGACTAAAACGTTGATCGAAAATTGATTTGAGTAATCGCCAGCGCTACTGCGCATTGACGGGAAGTGCGGTTTCGGGAATCGAAACGGTGCTTGTCGATATTGAAATCTCGATTACCAGAGGTATTCCAAGAAACACAATTGTTGGTCTACCGCACGGAGCGGTGCGTGAGGCGCTCGACAGGATTCGATCCGCGCTGCTTGCATCTGGCTTTGAATTCCCCAGAGGTGCCATCACAGTAAATCTTGCTCCTGCGGATGTGAGAAAGGAGGGTACGTCGTTCGACCTGCCCATCGCACTGGGAATCTTAATGGCAGAAGGCAGCATCCGGTCGACCTTGAAACGGAGTGCCACCCTGATAATGGGAGAAGTGTCCTTGGATGGATCCATCAGGCCAGTTCGAGGGGTGCTGGCAGCGCTTCATGGAGCGGTGACCAGAGGTATATCTACATGCATTGTTCCGGAGGGCAATACTCGGGAAGCAACAGTTCTTGATGGACTGAGAATCTTTGGGGTGCGCTCACTGACAGATGCTGTTGCGGCGCTCAATGGCGAAATGCTTCCCTCGAAGAAACCCGTGAATTACGGTAAAAAATGCGCGACCGGTACCCGAGTAGACTTTAGCGAGGTCGTCGGACAGAGTTCAGCACTTCGAGCGATGGAAATTGCGGCATCTGGTGGTCATAACCTCTTGCTGATCGGACCGCCTGGCTGTGGAAAGACCATGTTATCCCGACGGCTGTCAACAATACTGCCTCCATGGTCGCAAGCGGAAGCCCTCGAAACCACGTGCATCCATTCGCTTCGCGGATTGTCTCCGAGGGGGTTGATTGCTGAGAGACCCTTTCGCGCGCCCCATCATTCCGTTTCCATGGCCGGGCTGATCGGAGGAGGACACCCTGTTTTGCCGGGCGAAGTCTCGCTCGCGCACCAAGGAGTTCTGTTTTTGGATGAGCTTGCGGAATACTCCAGGTCTGTGCTTGAGAGCCTGCGAGAGCCACTAGAAGAGAAGTCGGTCATCATTTCAAGGGCCCAGGGCCCGGTGCGGTATCCCGCAAGGTTTCAACTCATCGCGGCAATGAATCCTTGTCCATGCGGTTACGCGGGCGTAGCGGATAGGGTTTGTATCTGCACGAATAGACAGCTGAACAACTATCGATCCCGAGTCAGCGGCCCGCTGATGGATAGAATTGATATGCAGGTGATGATGGGGTCCGTCAGTCCGTCGTCTATGTTAGATTCGAATCGCCCCTCTTCCCAAGATATCAGAACGCGAGTTCGCGCCGCCGAGCTGCGACTACGGAAGTCTAACTATAGCCCAATCCGGGAAATGATGACTTCCGGCGCTGAGGAGACGCTAAATAGAGCGGTAAATTCGTTTTCGCTTTCCATGCGCTCCAGAAAAAGAATAATGGGAGTCGCCAAGACAATTGCTGCTCTTTCCAAAACCGATCAAATCACAAAATCGGACATATCCGAGGCAGTTTCCTTTCGTCATAGATGGCATTGATGCTCAAAAGATACGTCTCAAGTAGTACTGCTCTATAACCTTAGTTAGCAAAAGAGCCCCAATTAGTTACGGGTGTTTATCCCTTGGTCTGTTGCCATCAGTAAGCGGAGGTTCAGGGCTCTAGCAGCTCCCGCTACGGCCGCAAAATGTTTGACGAGTGCATCTTCATCTGCATGTAATACAAGCGCCGTTCTGCCTTCGAGGGACTGCTGTATTGCATTTAGGAGACCGTCCCTCGACACCTGGCGTTGCTCGACGAAAAACGTGCCATCACTTGTCACAGCCACGGACAAATACTGCCCGGTGGTAGGCGCTGCGGCCTGCGTTCTTGGAAGATTTACCTGAATCCCAACTTGTGGAATAAACGTACTCGTTAGAAGGAAAAATATCAGTAGCAAGAAGACGACGTCAGCCAGGCCAGCTTGACTGTAGGTTGTGAGTGGCTTCCGCTCTGTTGAAAAGTTTAGAGACATTGTTTTAGAAGCTGTTGCTGAAATCGTCAGATGGATTTCGGGTGTCCGAAACGGGAGCCTGAAGTAGATCTATAAATTCCGTAGCAGACTGCTCCATGTCGTTAACCAGTCGAGCGATACGATTGACGAGGAAATTGTAGAAAAAGAAAGCCAAAATACCGACGACGAGGCCAGCCGCGGTAGAAATAAGGGCTTCCCAGATACCGCCTGCCAAAACACTTGGATTGACATTGCCCTGTAGACTCTGAATTTCCTGGAAGGCCTCAATCATCCCAGTGACCGTTCCCAAAAAACCCAGCATCGGCGCTATGCCGGAGATGCTGGCCAGAATATCCATGCGGTTCTCCAACTCGAACGCTTCGTGTTTTCCTGCAGCACTAATTGCATCTTGAATCTCTGAAATAGGCCTCCCGAGTCGCTCAAGTCCATGTTTGAGAATGCGGGTTAGCGGTTTGTCCTGGACTTCGCAGTACGCTTGGGCGCCGTGGATATTGCCGTTATTCACATATTCCCTGACCCGGCCCATTATCTCGGTCCTGTTTGTTACCGAGCGTCGAATGGTCATCAGCCGTTCGACGAGTAGATAAATAGTCAGAAGAGACAAAAGCAGGAGCGGAATCATGATCCATCCTGCTTGCATAATAATATCAAGCTGAGAGACGGCAGCAGCATCTGTAACAGCCTGGAGGCTGTCCATATCCGCCGGAGTCACTTCCTGCATGGCTTGAAATGTCGTCATTTGAATCTTAGTTCGGAGTTAAATAATTAGCGTATGGGCCAGACCCACGTTCCTTCTGGTAACTGAGGATTTAAAACTTGTCTGGCACTGTCTGCCGACGCAATTGTTGGGAATACACCCAATCCCATACGATAACGGGTAAGGCCATCATTTTGGTACTCGAGAACGCCCATGGGAAGTCCAATTGACGAGTATTGTCTAAGGGATGATTCAGCGTACTGTCGATTTAAGCTGGAGCCAACCACGAGCATGTAGCCTTCGGATTCCGTTGTGAGCGAAAAGGCGGCGAGGGTCTGTTCATTGTTATCGGGTGCAGCCGGAGAATTCGGTTCGGCTTCTGACGTGGCTTCTATTCCCTCTACACCTTTGTCTCCATCTCCATCTCCAGAATCAACATTCGGATCAGAACCTGTATTTGATGCTGCCAGGGAGTCTGTGTCTACTTCAGCCGCGGCAGGCTCTGTTGAACTTGATGAGTCTGCTGAAGCTATGGCAGGAGAGGAAGAAGGTTCAGGAGTCAATGATGGGAATCCGAACCGGTAGATAAACGCGGCGAGTACTATAACCGCAAATACCCCCAATATGGCATATATGGCTCGCGAGTTCGGCTCATTTCGCGACGAATTCGGGACCCGGCGTCTGCGAGATGTTCTAGGGGTTAGACTCCTTTGTGAAGACGGCTTTGCCGGAGCAAGTGATTCGAGATCTGAAGGAGAGTCGGCTCCTTGGTCTTTAGAACCATCTTGAGAGGCCTCGCTCGGCTGCATCGTGGCCCCAGTATCTGTGTCGCTTACCGATTCTGTGGTAGTCGAGTCTGTGGTAGTCGAGTCTGAAGCATTTGTTGCTTCTAGCCCACTTTCATTGCCCTGTTCGTCGTTATCGTTCTGCTCAGAAATTGATTTATCAGCCTTGGATACGGCCGCAGAAAAGCTCGCCGACCACTCATCTTCCGACTCAGAATCTGAAGCGTCTGGCTCCGAATGAATCTCTGAATCAATGTGAGCCTCACTACCAGACCCCAAACCGGAGGTTGCATCTTGTGACGCCTGCTCGGTTTCATCCTGTAGTTCGACAGATGAATCGTCTCCCACATCTTCCTTTTCAACGGAAATAGGCTGACTACTCTCCAAATCTGCCAGCTTAGTCGACAGGACACCTGAAGAACTGTACCTCGAGTCAACTGTGCCATGGACATCGTCAGCATCTGAGTCTCTGATCGCGGCGGTCGCCGAATGCTCGGAATGGCCCTCCACAGGTGGCAGATCAAACATGAGGTTTAAGCCAGGATCTGCTTTGAAGGACAATCCCTCCGTGCCAGATGACAAGGTACCAAGTCCAGCGACAACGCTGACGCCTGTAGTCTCCAACTCCGTCCTTATCTCCGTTGTCCACAGCTGTGCCAAATGGATGGCCTGTCTTCGGGAAAGTGGGCTGTCCTCGAACAGTATATCAGCTAACGAAACGGACTCCCTTGAACTCACTTCGAACCCTCTGATTGGTTATCCGGCGTACTAATGTGAAACTCAACACTCGGTGCCGTCCAAACTACTCGAGTATCCTGCACGTTTTTTTGCGCTGCAATTTCGATTCCCTCGAGTCTTCCGAGGCCAGGAATCTCCACGTCTTTACCAGAAAGAAGCGCTTTTGCTATCTCACGTCCGATTGCCGCTCTATTGTTCAATTTATCCTGCGATTTACCCTTGAATTCAGCGTTTGAAGATACGTGCAAGTATCCTACGAATGCACTACCAGCGATATCTAAGGCCGAGATAAAAGGAATCAGATTCATACTCGTACCCATCCCAATACACAGGTCCGCCACCCAGATCTCTGACTCCCGTCATGAGTGCATAATCTGGGTGGAAAAAGTAGGACAACATGATGTGAAAACGAGTCACCGAGGGAATGGAGGTCGCTGCCAATGCATCGATTGTTCGTTTTGACTCATGCTCGAATCGAATTCTGAATTCCGCATCTCCATCTAAAAAGCTTGCCGATGCAAAACCACCGATTCCGAGGCCCGGTGTGTGGGGGACATCCAATTCGGACGAAGTTACGCTGGCGTTTTGCGCAACGAAATCAACACCAACCTGAATACCAGACGCGGGGACAGCCGTCACATCTCCAGCAACATATAAGACATCAACGTCAGAATAATCGAAGGTGGAATACCCTCGAACATATCCAAGTGTGGCAGTTAGCGTCTGAACTGGAAAACGTCGAAAAGGCTGATTCTTATAACCAGTCTTTATTGATCCGCTAACAAACTCAGATTGAACTGAAAGCCCAACCGTAGCATCGATTGTCGTTAGTGATGGAAGCAGCAGTGGCTCGTCCATCATAAATGGCGCTGAGCTAAACAGATCTCTGGAAAGTGCTGTATCTATAGTTGGAGCCGTCTCAGCTGTCAGCTTTACGGCCGGAGTGAAGGAATAGGTTGCCCGTAGAATGGGTGCGAAGTAAGACAAGGATCTCGAAGCACCGGTTAAGCTCTGAGCCTTGGAGTCAAATCCCAGAACAGTCGCGCCAGCTTCTAATTCAAGCTTCACGGAATATAGATAGCGCCAAGAAGCAGCTACGATTCCTGAACGAATTGTCGAACCAGGAAAGGAGTTTGAATCAAGACCGGATGTTGCCCCGTTTGTCCAGAAGTTGACACTCCCGTCCCGCAAGGGGATTGACAATGAGGAGGCGAACTTCAAAAATGACTCTTCTCGATTAGTTACCGGATCAATTCGAATAGCCGGGTCAAAAACGTCTGTATCGACTGTGGTTGTGCCCACTGTCACGGATGAGCGAACAGTGACGGACGACCCGGGCCGTGAATTCAGTGAAAGCGTTCCATCGTAACCGGAAAACGTCCTGTCAGGAGATAGCCTCGATGGGACTCCCGCGGCAGGCACCGCACCGAACAGAGAATATGAATTCTTGAATGCGCTTCCGGCGAGACCGACAACAACTCCTCCCATCCGTTGATCGATAGACGAGGTCACAGACATTCGATCTCGACCCGTGTCTGTTCCGACTCCACCTATTGTTACATCACGACCTTCTGTGCCGAAATAATCTGCTGAAATCAACAAGGATGTTTTTTCGGTTGCTGCCAGAGTAATATCTGCCTTCAGCGCTCTATCGAGGAATCGGCCGGCCGACAGGTCGATCACTCCCGAGATTGGAGTCCGCCTTGCCATTGCTGAAACACTCGGTGGCTCCGGAGCAGACATGGGGCTAGGTGGAAGATCCGCGCTAGGCTGTTTGTAGGCCTCGGTAAAAGGACGGCGATCTGAGCTAATATCAGGAACACGTGGCGGAGGATTAAATCCCACAATCGGCTGGCGCCGAAGTGTGGGAAAGACGATACTCAGATCGCCAGTAATCTCCACCTCACGTGGCGCAAGATCCGGTAAAATAGGATCCTGTCTCGCGGCTGCGGGCGAGGCTAAGAGGGCCAGAAGAAGAAAAATGTATAATCGTGTCATCGTGTTATCGAAGCCCCCTCAATCTTGTTGAGGCTTCGTCTGCTATGGACGAATCCGAATAAAGTGAATTGATGAGTTCGTAGAGGCGAACGGCCTGACCAATATTTCCTTGCAATTCAAATGCGGTGGCTTGAACGAAAAAGCTTTTTGCGAGCCACTCCGGGTAGCCGGCAAAAAGAGCTTGCATTCTTGAGAGCGTCGCAATACCTGCATCCCATCTACCTGTTCTCACCTGATTATCTCCGAGGAGAAATAGAGCTTCTGCACCAGTTTCATCTCTTGATCTTGAAGCGACTAGTTCAAAAAGGCGCTCCGCCTCACGCTGATCTCCTTTTTCGAGTGAAATTCTAGCCAGCCCGAGATATGCCGGGTATGTCGCATCCGACTGAGGAGCAGCCTCGATGGCCTCATTTAAGAGCCGCTCAGCCTCCGGCGCTCGACCCTGCTGTTGAAGGGCCAGGCTCAGTCCATATCGAGCAAGGGACACCACACGTGGATCCGAAGACGCAGTTTCCTCCATGCGCCTAAACAGCATTTCCGCTCTTTCTGGATCTCCTACCGAAAGGTATATGTGTCCCAGACTTCCAGTAGACTCTGTATACCTTGAGGATTGAGGAAAAGAATCAACAATGGCTTGATAGTGATCAGCTGCGCTGAAATCATCTCCGCCTTGCTGATAAATTTGAGCTGAGTAAAAATGGGCTTCAGACTTGAGTTCTGAGTTCTGAGCTGATATTAAGAACAATCTGAAGTCCTCAAGGGCCTCAAGACTCAGGCCGCTCTGAAATTTGGCCTCCGCCTGCCTGAATACAAGTTGTTCAGCAGCTGGCGTCCCAGCTAGCGACGCAGCGAGAGAATCAACAATAGCGTCTGCTCTTTCTTCCTGGCCGGAGGCCATCAGCGCAAATTGTATTCCCGCTGCAGCATCTGCGACAAATGGACTGCTCGGATAATCTAAGAGCACATTCTGATATGCCACGATTGCAGCATCAATGTCACCGGCATTAAAATATGCGTCTCCGATACCGTACTGAGCTTTCGCCGAAAGAGGATCTAGAGGATAGCTGTCGATGAGACTCTGATATTCAACAATGGCCTGTTCATATTCCTGATTCAGGAAGTATAGATAGCCGAGCGAGTAGCGTGATTCTTCTCGCCATTCGCTGAGTGGATATTGTTCGATGAGCTGTCTGAAGGTTGAGATAGCTTCAAACGCGTCGCCAGCGTTTGAATACGCTTGACCAATCTGGTAAAATGCGTAGTCGTCTCCTTGAGCGGCCATCCTTCCATAAACTCGAACCGCTTCTGGGTAGCGTTTAAGAGCGAAGTAGCTATCTGCCAGGCGAAGTTGGGCATCGGATCGGTAGGGGACGGTTCCGGATTCATCTTGGAATGCGTTCAGAAATGACTCGAACTGAGGTATGGCGTTTCCGTACGCACCTTGGCGAAAGAAAGTCCAGCCCAGTGCATAGTGCGCAGCGTCCGTGTGTTGACCTGCAGGATAATCTTGTAGATATCGGGTAAACAATCGTTGGGCACTGGGAAAACGGGACAGCTGAAAATCGCTTTCGGCCGCCCAGAATAGTGCTTCACTTGCCTCTGAACCGTTTGGAGCATCGTTGTAGAGCTCCATGAACCCGGCAGAGGACGCCTCGTACTCGCGGCTCCGATAACTAAGCCATGCTTTTTGAAAAATAATCTGGCTGACCAGATTCTGGGAAACGGCGTTTAGTCCGATTGCACGATCAAACGAATCATGAGCGCTATCGAAGTCTCCGAGAGCGATATGCGTATTGCCGAGATGTTTAAGTGCTTCACCCAACAGCGCAGAACGCGGGTGGCGTTGAACCAGCGTTGAAAATGCATCTCTTGAAGCTCTCCACTGACGCTGCTCGTAAAGCGTGATACCCAATTCGAAATAGCCATGATCGGCCAGCTCGTGATTCGGGTATTCAGACACAAAACGTTGGAGTGCACTCACGGCGCCTTGAGCATCTTCAGCCATGGCCAGATTTACTCCGACGTAGTATGCAGATTCTCCAGCCAGATCGGCAAAGCCGGATTCACGGACTCTCGTGAAGTTATCTGCGGCCCATTGATATGCTCCCTCATGGTGGTAATTCCAGGCAAGGCCGTAAAGGGCTCGCTCGAAATAGGGGCTAGTGCCGTCTCCTTCCGTGAAATGACGATAGTTGACGATAGCCTGCTCGCTGTTTCGATTCTGATTTTGCGATTCGGCAAGGAGAAAAATAGCACGCTCTCGTGCTTCACCACCCAGATTAGGCAGACGTCTGGTTATTTCGTCGGCGGCTCGGCGAAAGTCACTGATTTCGTAGTACACCTCTGCGAGGGCGAGCCCCATATTTCCTGCAAACTCAGATCCTGAAAACTGCTGGTCCAGTCTTTCGAATGAGGCAGCAGCATCGTCGAATCGACCAAGTTCAACCTGATTGTAGGCGATGGCGTAGGCTGCTCGAGGTGCGGTTTCGGTGGATCCGTAATCTCTGACGACTCGCTCGAAATAGGAGAGTGCCTCATCGTTTCGGCGAAGTTGGTGAGCCGATTCTCCCATCCAATAGAGCGCGAGAGCAGACTGTTCAGCGGTGGGGGAGCGCTCGAGGACTTGCTCTAGCGTCAAAATTGCTCGATCGAAGTCCCCATTCTCGAAAAAATATTTCCCCAGCGACAGCCGCGTTCCAAAAGCAAAAGGGTGGCTCGGATACTGTTCATCGAAGGAGCGCAACAACTCAATTGCATCATTCTCTCGGTTCATCGCGAGATAGGATTCGGCCTCATAAAACATGGCATCCGGACGCCGAGGATCATTCGGAAAATCTATCTGAAACTGGTTGAAGGATTTGGCTGCGTTCGCGAACAGATTGTTGTTGATCAGGTGCAATCCCGATTCGAAAGCTTCGGTGCCTTGTCGGTCGAGTCTTTGCCCGGTCACGACGCTGGGTAACAATAGACAAAGCAGTGCCAGAAAAACGCCCCGTCTAAGGCTAGAAACCCACACTGGAAATGGGCCATCAGTTGGCCCTTCTGATATTCTCATAGATCCGGAATCCCTCCATTTCCTCGTCAACATTAGCGCAGATGCAGGAGATGACGTGAATACTAAAGACGAAATCAGCCGCATCGCACCTCTTAACCCACCTCAGGTCGCTACGTTTCCAGAACAGACACCATTAGTGAGGATATGGATCACAATCGATGTATCTTTCGCGGGTTTGCCAATCATCACACGGAAATTATGAGTGTTCTTGCAGTCGGAACGGTAGCGTTCGACGATATCGAAACGCCATTTGGAAAAAGAGAAAAAGCGCTCGGCGGGAGTGCCACTTATATAACTATGGCTGCCCGGTTCATGTGCGACGAAGTTAACTTGGTTGCAGTTGTTGGGAATGACTTCCCGGATGAGTACGTCGACGTCATGCGCTCCCGTAGAATCGACTTGCAGGGCCTGGATGTTGACAAAGATGGTCTCACGTTCGCGTGGGGAGGTAAATATCACTACGATCTGAATAATCGGGATACACTTTACACAGATTTGAATGTGCTTTCATCATTCAATCCTACCATTCCTAACGGGTACCGAAGTTCAAAGATTTTGTGTCTGGGAAACCTTGAACCTGGAGTTCAGGCACGTGTCATGAAGCAGGTAGAGAACCCATCCATGGTCCTGTGTGACACGATGAACTACTGGATCGAAAACTCGCCAGAGAGTTTGAAGGACCTGCTAGGCAAGATTGATTGCCTGGTCGTCAACGACTCCGAAGCCAGGGAGCTGTCAGGGATCCCAAATCTTGTGGCGTCAGCCCGTAAAATCCGCTCGATGGGACCAGAAGTATTGATAATCAAAAAGGGTGAGCACGGAGCGTTGATGTTCACAGAAGAATCGGTGTTCAGTGTTCCAGCCTATCCACTAGAAGACATTCAGGATCCTACTGGAGCCGGTGATGCGTTCATGGGAGGATTTGCAGGGTATCTGTCAGGGTGTAAAAAGATCAACCTTGATGCGTTGAAACACGCACTCGTTTACGGTAGCGTGGTTGCATCTTATACTGTGGAAAAATTCGGTCCAGAAGGTCTTTATGATCTGACCAGAAGCGAAATCGAGGGTCGAATCGACTCATTCAGAGATCTGACGACAATCCCCATGGCAGATCTGGCACTTATTGGTTCATCAAGTTGAGATGAGCGCGTGCGGTAGGAACCCACGACTGCTCGATGTCAGATGCTGAAACGGCGAACAAATCTGAAATACGCCTTACTTCTGAGCTCGTGAGGTTCGCCAGTTTGATGAGACTGGCATATCCCAAGTCGGCTAATAAATCGTAACCCTCCGGTGAAAGTTTTACGATCTCCCGAATTAAATCGCCGTGCTCGTTTTCTGGCGATCGTTCAAGAATCGGTGGTTCGCTAGTTGCTTGCTCTGGAGTAGGCTTTCCCGAGACGAGTTCTGCAATGATTTGATCGAGGCTCCGAAAGGTAGGGAACTGGCTTTCCTGCTCCGATAGAGAGAGCGAGATCGTACTTGAATCGGATTCTCGCTCTGATTCAATTGTACGTCTTGGTGGAGAAGCGACATCGCCTTGGCTTGAACTTCGGTGATCTGATCCAAGTGATGCTAAATTGAGTTCAGATTTCTTAAATCGTCTAGATCGCGGTTTCCTTTCTCGAGATGCTTGCCAATGAAAATTGAACTCAGGGCCTTCAACCTCAGGCGCTGAAACGGAATCATCTATTGATCGCTTCGAAATGAACTGAACTTCCTCGTCTTTCTCAACAATGTCGATGACCTCTGGTGGCTGATATTGTTTTTCGGGGTTGTCCAAGTTGTCAAGCTTGCCGGCTTCGTCCGGAGTGCCTGAGTCTTCCGGATTGCCTGCGTTTTCCGGACTACTTGAGCTGTTCGAGTCGCTCGAGACTTCAGTGTCCCGAGTTGCCGGTGCTTCTTCTGGCCCAGAATCATCTTGCGCAATTGGTTCTTCGCTTTCCGATGGCTCCTCTATTTGCGGCGGATCTTCCGATTCAGATTGCTCGCTTATTTCCGTCGGTTGGTTTTTCTCCTTAAGCGGCCCGGTCACAAAAGGATAATTTGTACCCGGTTCAGATATTGACAGTGAAAAATGCGATGGTTTCTGATCTGACTCGACGGGAGTCTCCTCAGCTTCGACAACATCTACGAAGGAGGCGGGTTCTCCCTCGAGTAACTCCACTCGATCGCGGAGCAGAGTCTTCTCATTGTCGAGCATCTGTTTTTCTTCCTCAAACATCTGCTTCTCCAATCGGGCATCCTCCTTAAGGACGGCCAATTCAAGATACTTTTCTTCAAGCTCTTCTCTCAAGAAGGTCTGTTCGTCTCTCTCGTCATCTGGAGATCGATGTATTCTCGAGGTCGAGTCTTGATATCGCTGGCGTTGAATCTGAATTCTCGATTGACGAACCGCCTGCTCTTTTCGCTCTAATTCTTCCGCTTGGCCTGAGAATCGGGCGCGGCTTAGCCAGTAACCTAAAGCAAGGCCACCAGAAAACAGGGTCAATCCGATTAAAACAGTCCAGATCATGAAAGTCGTTTGATTCAGTTCAGCTTAGTGTATTCCCAGTCTTACCAAGCCTGATGAGCTGAAATAACGCATATTTTGAATAAAAATATCCAAAACACGTTTTTAGGGTGTGTGGTCAGCGATTCCGACCGTAAATTTGCGAATCAAGGATTTAGGGCCTCGTTCGGGTTCACGAAACAGCAATGCAGAAAGTATGCACGACGTAATTTGGAGACCTTTATTGGTCAAAATAGGGCTGCATACACTGATGGTGGTCATCTTCTTGTTTGCGGGCTGTTCTCCTGCGGCAGATACCTCAATGGAATCATCCGGAATCAGGTTTGATCTGGATAAGGAGGATGAAGAGCGCCTGCTGCTCTTTTATTTGGGTAGTTATGTTGACTCTCCGGTCATGGATCCCGTCGGAACGGGGCTTCTTGAGAAACGGGAGAAAACCTGGTATTTGCTTGATCCGTCGCAGCTTCAAGGCGTCGATTCACTCGTAATTGAGCTTTATTCTGAATCGATTTTAACGGGTACTATCAGTTGGAGTAGCTTCGAATCGTTCATCTCTCGAACCTATTATGAGGCACGAGAAGCTCCGCATTCTGTCGCCGAAATCAGGGAGAGTGTTGGAGACTGGGCTGATTCCGAAGCTTGGTTTTCTGTCGAACTATCGGGCAGCATGACGTCTTATCGACGGAAGATATTCGTTCCTAAATCCAATCTACAAGCCGCCGTTCAACGGCTTCAGTCTGCCAGTGATGAAATATTGTACGATGTCGGTACCCTTTTTATTGGAGAGCACTACGATCAAGGCCTGAAGGTGGAAACCACGGCCATGGTTAAGCGCTCTGACGGATTTTGGGATTATTTCGCTTACGATGGTTCTGGAAATCTGACTTCTGAGCTTTATAAAGAGCCAGACAATATGATCGTTCCAATTCAGTGCACAGGCTGTCATTTCGGAGATCGACTATTCGAGCCAGAACGTAGTTTTCCAGCACTCGCGAGGCCTGGGCCGAACGGTGCTCGTGAGGTATACGTCGAGGAATCGTGGAAAAA
>Ga0315336_1004396_pt1 | contig 16798 bp, 18 predicted proteins | sample ASW5metaG_FD_204512 | JGI IMG/M metagenome (GOLD analysis project Ga0315336, IMG submission 204512) | Ammonia-oxidizing marine archaeal communities from Monterey Bay, California, United States - ASW #5 | ecosystem: Environmental > Aquatic > Marine > Intertidal zone | place: USA: California...
TCGACCCCCTCGCAACCGGCCTACTGCCCGTCTTCGTAGGGCCGGCCACTAGACTGATCGAGTACCTCTCCGGCTACCCAAAGCGCTATACCGCACGCCTGCGACTGGGCGTCAGCACCGACAGCGACGACGCTCACGGTGAGGTGATCGCCAAAGCCCCCGTGCCCCACCTCACCCGCGACCAGATCGACGCCGCCGCCGCTCCATTCCGCGGCCTTATCTCACAAGTACCGCCCACCTTTAGCGCGGTCAAGGTGGGCGGTGTAATCGCACATCGCGCCGCCCGCCGCGGCGCACCGCTGGAGCTGGAGGCGCGGGAGGTCACCGTGCACGAGCTCACGATCGACGACTGGCTAACTCCCGAGCTCTGCATATCTGTTCGCTGCAGCACCGGTACCTACGTCCGCGCCATCGCACGCGACTTGGGCGCCGCGATTGGCTGCGGCGCCCACCTTATCGAGATGCGACGCACGGACATCGGCGCGGTCAGCGCCGATGAAGCGATCACCCCCGATGACCTGCAGACCGCCTTCGAGGCGGGGACCGTATGGGAGCACGCCGCCCCGTTGGATCGCTTCTTCGAGGACTGGCAGCGCGTCGTCCTCGCCGACGACCAAGTGGCGCGCATCGTCCAGGGCCAGCCGCTGCGCATCCAGCCGCGCGAGGAACACGGACCGCAGCTCCTGGCCAAGGACCGCGCCGGCCGCATCGTCGCGGTCCTCGTCGCTGCCCACCCCGGCTCCGACTTCTGGCGCCCGGCCAAGGTCCTGCGCGCGACCGGCTGACCCAGGTCCTTAGAGAAAGAGCGCTACGCGGTGTCCGACGTCCCAGGTTCCAAAGCCCCCACATCGGAAGCCCCGCCGTCCGCCTCGGCGGACTTGCCCGGCGGCAGCTCGAACAGCATCGCGAGAGAGTCTTCCTCTGCCCGCAGGGAGTAGCGGGTCCCCGCCGGCAACAACACGCCCTCGCCAGCCGCCAGCAGCGCGTCGTCATCACCGGTGCCAACCTTGATCCGGCCGTTCGCAGCCACCAACGCGGTCGCGCCAGCAGCCTGCCGGTCGAGGATCGTCTTACCCGCAGAGAGCTGAAGCCCTTCGGCCCGGAGGGATGAGGGGGGACCGGCGAGCTCGCCAGCGCTGGTGGTGCGGATGCGCTGCAGCGGCACGACGCGCCGGTGCCGCTAGGCGGCGCCGTTCTCCTGCAAAAAGGTAAGGATATTTTGCACGGTCAGCATCTTGGCCGCTACATCTTCCGTAATCTCGATCGGGTGATCGTCGGTCGCGAACTCCTCTTCTATCGCAATCGAGAGGTCCACAACATCCAACGAGTCCGCCCCCAAGTCGTCCAAGAGATGCGACTGCAGCGTCACCTTCTCGGACGGAACGCGGAGTTGCTCCGCGACGATCGCGATCAACCGCTCAGTCGTACTGCTCATGCCACTTTTCGATATTGGTGATTAATCCGCGACGCGCGCCAGCGCGACAACTGCATTCTGCCCGCCAAACCCGAAGCCGTTAGCCAACGCAACCCGCACTGGCGCCTCGCGGCTCTGGTTTGAAACGTAATCAAGGTCGCAGTCGGGGTCGGGGGTGTCAAGATTGATCGTCGGCGGCAGCAGCTGCCGGTCGATCGCTAGTGCCGTCGCCGTCACCGAAACCGCGCCGGCCGCTCCCATGAGGTGGCCGGTGAGGCTCTTGGGGGAACTCACTGCCAAGCGGTACGCGTGCTCGCCGAACACTTGCTTGATCGCGCTCGTCTCCGCGGCGTCATTCAGCGACGTGCCGGTGCCATGCGCACAGATGTAATCCACGTCGCCCGCCTTGAGATTCGTGGAATCGAGAGCGCGCCGCATCGCGCGCGCGGCGCCGCTGCCGTCGGGCTCGGGCGCGCTGATGTGATAAGCGTCGGCACAGCGACCACCCCCCAACACCTCGGCGTAGACGTGCGCGCCGCGCGCGCGCGCCGCATCGAGGGTCTCCAGCACGCAAACCGCTGAACCCTCGCCCATGACGAAGCCATCGCGGTCCTTATCGAACGGGCGCGAGGCGCCCTGCGGATCATCGTTGCGACGCGAGAGCGCGTGCATGTTAGCCAGCGCGCTCACCGCCAGCGCGGAGAGGCTGGACTCGGCGCCGCCCGTGAGCACCACCTCCGCTTCACCGTGCTGGATCAGATGTACCGCGTCAATGAAGGCCGTGATTGAACTGGCGCAGGCCGCCACCGACGCGACCACTGGGCCCTGCAGACCCAACTCGATCGACACCTGACAGGCGGCCATATTGGGCGCCATCGTCGGTACGAAGAAGGCACTCGCCCGCTGCACCCCGCGGCGCTCGGCCAGCTCCTGCTCCTCCAAAACCGTGTTGACACCACCGCCACCGGTGTTGACCACCACGCCCACGCAGTCCGGATCTAACGCCTTGTAGTCGAGGCCGGCATCCTCCACGGCCAGATGCGCAGCCGCCACAGCCATCTGGGAGAACCGAGCCATCCGTTTGGCGGCTTTGCCAGACATATAGCGTTCCGCATCGAAGTCGTCGACTTCGGCCGCGATGCGCACCTTGAGATCGCTCGCGTCAAAGCTGCGGATCGGCGCAACGCCGGATCGGCCATCGCGCAGGCTTTCAGTAAAGGCTGTCACACCAGTGCCAATCGGGGTCACGGGCCCGATGCCGGTAATCACGACGCGGGGGGCAGCCCCGTTGCGATCAGCCACCGTTCCAGCGTCGCATCAGTATCGCGGCGTTGTGGCCGCCCAACCCGACTGAGGTGGAGATGGCGGCTTCCAGCCGCACCTCACGCGCCTCGTTGGGCACGCAGTCCAAGTCGCACTCAGGATCGGGCGTTTCGTAGTTGAGCGTGGGCGGGATCAGGCCGCGCTTGAGCGCCAGCGCAATCACGGAGCACTCCAGCGCTCCGCTGGCACTCATCATATGCCCCGTCGCCGGCTTGATAGAAGAGACCAACACCTCCGACGCATGTGCGCCGAAGACTTCCTTGATCGCACGGGTCTCCACTCGATCGTTGAGCTGAGTAGCGGTCCCATGCGTGTTGACATAGCCCACGCTCTCGCTCGGAATCTCTGCCTCGAACAGAGCCTGGTTGAGAGCGTTGCGCAGACCGCGTGCGCTAGCGTCGGAAGCAACCATGTCGTGGGCGTCGCTGGAGCTGCCGTAACCCAGCACCTCCGCGTAGATGTCGGCCCCGCGCGCCTGCGCCTGCTCCAGCTCTTCCAACACCAACGCACAGCCGCCTTCACCTGGCACAAAACCCTTGCGGTTCAGGTCGAAGGGACGACAGGCGGCTGCAGGAGGCTCCGTCTCTGGCGCAACCACACCCATGATCTCAAAACACGCGTGCAGAAATGGCAGCACCACCGCCTCCGAACCGCCCACGATCATCGTGTCGGCCCGGTTCAGCTTGATCGCCGAGAAGCCCTCGCCCACTGCGTTCGTCCCGGTGGCGCAGGCGCTAGTAGGTGAATAGTTTGGCCCCAGCGCGCCAGTCTGAATCGCGATGTGACCGCTGGCCGCATCCGCGATGAAATTCGTCATCGCGAACGGTGAGACCCGACGCGGACCGCGCGCCTTGAAGGCGTCGTACCACTTGAAGGTTGTCGCCATGCCGCCGCCGCCAGAGCCGAATATCACTCCCACCCGCTCCCGCTTGTCCTCGTCGATTGTCAGACCGGCGTCGACCAGCGCCTCCAGAGCCGAGACGACCCCGAACTGCGCGTTGCGATCCATGTGCTTCAGCGCCTTGGCGTCGATGCGTGGCTCCGGGTCGAAACTCCGAACCTCGGCGGCGACCTTCACCTTGAAGGCGCTAGCGTCATAGGAGGTGATCGGAGCCACCCCGGACTCGCCGGCCACCAACCGCTCCCAAGTTGTAGGCATGTCGTTACCGACTGGGGAGACCGCGCCCAGACCAGTCACAACGACCCGGCGGATCATCACGCCCGTCCTGCGCTCACTTCGGGATACCGCTAGTGTCCGGGTAGTCGCGGCTCGCCAGTCCCTCGTCATCGTCAGAGAGTGGGAAGGTCCAAGACTTGCGCGCGATACGGCGCACGAGTTTCGAAAGGACGTCGCCGGGCCCGGCTTCGACAAAGAGCTGGACGCCGTCGCCCGACATGGCCCGGACCGCCTTGTCCCACTCGACCGGGGCGCAGAGGGCACTGCCCAACTCGTCCACGATCTGAGCGGGCGTGCGCAGCGAGCTAGCATCGATGTTGCTGGTCACGGGTACGTCCGGCACGCGCCAGGGCATGCTGGCCACCACCTCGCGGAAGTCACGTTGGGCGTGCTCCATCAGCGGAGAGTGCGACGCGATCGAGATCGGCAAGCGCACAGCCCGCTTGGCGCCGACATCTTCCGCCATGCGCAAGACCTTGAGCAGCGCGTTCTCGTCGCCGGAAACTACGGCGTGGCCGGGGCCGTTGTCGTTCGCGACGACCAACGTCCCTTCCGTGCAGGCCTCGCCCACGATCGCCTTCACGATGCGATCTCGCAGGCCGATGATCGATGCCATACCACCGGGCCGCTCACGGTCCGCGTGCGCCATGATGCGACCGCGTTCGCGCACCAAGACCAGGCCACGCTCAAAGTCGAGCGCGCCCGCGGCGACCAGCGCCGAGATCTGACCCATGCTGTGCCCGGACATCGCGACGGGCTTCAAGTCTCGCCCGACCGCCGCCCAACTGGCACGCAGCGCCTCGTACCAAGCGATGCTCGCGGTGTAGATCGCGGGTTGGGAGTGCTCGGTGTCGCCGAGCAGCGCATCTGGGCCTTGCTCCGTCAGCGCCAGCAGATCGTAGTCGAGCAGAGCTGATGCCTGCTCGTAACGGGCGCGCGCCTCTGGATAGATGCGCAGCACCTTACCCGCCATTCCGACGGACTGCGATCCCTGGCCAGGAAAGACGATGGCGACGGGAAGCTCGGACTCAGTGTGCGCTGCTGGGCTGCTCAATTTCGCTGCCTCCGCCGCACGCCGCGCCGCATTTGCTGAGGCCATAGCATAGCGGAACGATATCACGCGCTCGATCCGCCCTCAATTAGATACCTTCGGCGAGTGCCTTTTGGCGAACGCCGTTACAACGGGGTACGGACCGCAACAAGCCCAGTCTACTCCCGTCGACCGGAAGCTCGTGTCATAGGGAGCGACACTCAATAGCTGGCTCCTTGCCCTGTCCCATAGAAGGCGTCTGCCATGCTGGCCGGCTTGTGCAGAGCCTCACAGACGCCGCCGGCCGATCCGGCGACCTCGGCTTGGCCCGTCTAGGTGGTTAGCAGGCCGCCGTCGACGTTAATGGTTTGGCCAGTGATGTAGCGGCCGCTTTCGCCCGCCAGAAAGACGACGAGCGGCGCCACATCATCGGGCGAGCCGATCCGCTGCAGCGGGATCTGCTCCTTGACGCGCGCGACAAGCTCTTCGGGGAGATCCGCGGTAATGTCGGTCTCGATGAATCCTGGGGCGATCAGATTGGCCGTTATGTTCCTGCTGCCAACTTCCCGCGCGATCGAGCGCGTGAACCCACCCAGCCCGGCCTTAGCCGCCGCGTAATTGGCCTGGCCCGGATTCCCCATCGCCGCGACCACGGAGCCGATGTTGATGATCCGCCCCCAGCGGTTCTTCATCATCGCTCGCATACAGGCCCGCGTAGCAACAAAGGCACCGCGCAGGTCCGTGGCGATGACGGTATCCCAGTCCTCGTCTTTCATACGCATAAGCAGCGTGTCGCGTGTGATGCCGGCGTTGTTCACAAGGATGTCCGGCGGGCCGAGAGACGCAGTCACAGCCTCGACCGTCGCAACCACCGCGTCGCCATCGGCGACGTCGCAAGCTGCCACGTAGCAGCGGCGGCCCGCCTCCCGAATGCCAGCCGCGGTCTGCTGAGCGCCCTCGGATTGCGAGACGTACGTGATCGCTACGTCGGCTCCGTGGCGCGCAAGCGCCAGGGCGATCGCCCGCCCGATCCCGCGGGAGCCGCCCGTGACCAAGGCGACATGCCCATCGAGACGGAAGTCATCTGTGAGGAGGGTGTCAGACACGCGGGTGACCGTCCAAGCTGGCGTTCAGTCGAGCTAGACGGGCTCACAGAGGACGTGCTGCGAGAGGTGGCCGCTCAACGCGACGGTCTGATCCTCAACCTCCAGCAGGATCACATCCTCCGGGGCGCGCTCGGCGACACGAACGCGCACGCCGGGGCGGAGGCTCTTGTCGTAGCAGTAACTCAGCAGGTCACTGTCGTCCTCAATCACGTCGGCGATGCGGCGAATCGTGCCGCTCCCGCCGATCGGCAGCGTCGCGACGGGTGCCCAGGCCGCGTCGCCGCCCGGGGGGAAGTTCCCCGGGATCGGCCCGCCGTGCGGACAGGTCTCGGGGTTGCCGAGCAGTTCGGAGATACGACTCTCGATCAAGTCAGTGAGACCATGCTCCAACTGGTGCGCCTGCTCGTGCGCCTCCACCCATCCGAGATTGAGGACGTCGCAAAGGAAGCGCTCCGTGAGGCGGTGCCGCCGCACGATCGCATCGGCAGCTTTCTGCCCACTAGCGGTGAACGAGATGCGGTGCCCCTCACCGACCTCCAGCAGATTGAGCCGCACCATCCGTTCGACCGTCTGCGAGACAGAGGCGGGCGACACCTTGAGCCGCTCCGCCAGACGCGCTCCGATTACGGACCGGCCCTCTTCGAGCAGCGCGACGATCGCCTGCAAATAGTCTTCGGTTGTGGGGGTTATGGCCGTCATACTGGGCAACCCTACCATGGGGGTTGGGCGATCCTGAGTCGGCTAGGCGCGTTCAATCGTGGCTGTGAGCCGTCGCGACTTCAAGCGGTCGCGGTAGAGTTCGGCCCGCTCCAATGGGCAAACGATCACTTGGGCACGACCGCTCTCGTGCGCCTCGAGCATGATCGACACGGCCTCTCCTTCGTCGAGTTCAGGCACGCACGTCAGCAGAGAGTGCACAACGTAGTCCATCGAGTTGACATCATCGTTGTTCAGGAAGACGACGTAAGGCGGCAACGTCGCGGCACGCTCACGCGTGAGCTCTTCCGGGCCAACGTAAGGCCGCACGACAGGCGAAACGTCGGGGCTCGGCCGAACCGATGCGCCCATCGATGTACCAGGCTTGACAGACGCGCGCGCGAACGACTGCATACGCTCGCTCGCACCACTCCAAACCACACTATTTCGGGAGCGGAGTCCTTCTAACGCATCCATGCGTGTCACCGTACTTGGCAGCGGCGCGGCCTGTCCCCCAGCGGGCGACGCCTGCGCTGGCTATCTAGTAGAGGACCGCGGCCAACACATCCTGCTGGACTGCGGCCATGGAGTCATCGCGGCGTTGCAGAGCCACCGCCCCAACGTATCGCCCGACCAAGTCGACCACGTGGTAATCAGCCACATGCACCCAGACCACTTCATCGACCTACTACCGCTGCGCTTCCGCCTCAACCGCGAGATGGCTTGCGGCGACCAGCCTTGCATCGCCGTCCACCTGCCACCGGGCGGGCTGGGCATCCTCGACGCCGTCCTGAGCGCGGTCGAGTTCCCGGCAGACTTCTTCAACGGTGTCTTCGATCTCAGTGAGTACGACCCTTGCCAGCCGCTCTTGTTCAACGGCGGCGGGACGACTGTCGAAGCGCGATTCGCACCGGGGCGGCACTATGTGCCGTCCTACGCCGTGCGGGTCGAGGGGGAGGGTTCGGTGGTGTACTCCGGCGATACCGCACCTTGCGAATCCATCGTCGAGCTGGCCCACAAGTCGACGCTGTTTATCTGCGAAGCGACGCTGCAAGAACCAGAGCCCGGTCCCGAATTCGGTCACTGCACACCCACCCAAGCCGCTGAGATGGCGGCAGCGGCGGCGGCCGAGCAGCTGTTGCTGAGCCACCTCTGGTTCGACAGCGACACCGAAGCGGTGCGCCGCGAAGCGGCCGGCTGCTTCTCTGGAGAGCTAGCGGTCGCGCGCGGGGGTTTGGAGCTGGAACTGCGCCCTCCGCCTGAGCCCGCCAGACCAAGCTCTTGAAGCCCGGCGGCCCGCCCCGCTCCGCATCTCACATTTCTTTCCATTGTTTGACGAAAAGCCATAAAAGTATGGATACTCGATGCACGGGGTTGGGGAAGGAAGCGGCCGATTACTGCCGACACACGCAACGAGATCTTAGCCCACATCGTCCAACGAGGAGGCGCCTCCGTGGCGGAGCTCGCAGACGCGTTGGGCCTGTCGGACGCGACCGTTCGCCGCCACCTCGATCGCCTCGCGCTCGACGGATTGGTCGCACCCAGCGAAGTGGTGCGCCGCGGTACGGGCCGCCCATACCAGCGCTACCAGGCGACCGACGCTGGCGTCAGCCTGGAGCGCGACCACTCCGCCAGCCTAGCCGCCCGCGTCCTGGGCGAGCTCCAGAACGGCGTGATCGATCTCAATTCCGTGGCAACAGGGATTGGTCAGCGCATCGCCGCCGATCACCGCGACGAAGTCGACAGCGCATCGCTCAAGCGACGGGTACGCTCCACCGTCGACGCTCTACGCGGCGAGGGCATTCTCGACGCCTGGGCTGAAACCAAGGACGGCTTCATATTGGAGAATCACGGCTGCCCCTACCGGGAGGCAGCCGAAGCGAGCGATTGCGTCTGCGAGTCAGACCGGGTCGCGATTCAAGAATTGGTCGGCGTGGCGGTGGAGCAGGTGAGCAGCCTGGCCCACGGCGACGAGGCCTGCGAGTACGTGGTGCGGGCGCCAGCCCGGAGAGGAAAACACAATAGTGACTGAGCCACTATTCGTCATCGACGACCTGCACATCAACGTCGGCGAAAAACCGATCGTGCGGGGGCTCTCATTGACCGTGAACGCGGGCGAAGTGCACGCAATCATGGGACCCAACGGCTCCGGCAAGAGCACCTTGGCCAACGCGCTGATGGGACACCCGCGCTACACCATCACCGGGGGCAGCGTGCGATACAAGGGCGAGGAGATCGTGCACCAAACGCCCGATGAGCGCGCCCGCGCGGGCATGTTCCTCGCCTTCCAGTACCCCACAGACGTGCCAGGCGTCTCGATGATCAACTTCCTGCGTCGCGCCGTGAGCGCGCGGCAGGGCGCGGAGATTCCGGTGAAAGAGTTCCGCAAACAACTCGGCGCCGTGCTTGAACGGCTGCAGATCGACGAACAGTTTGTGCGTCGCTATGTGAACGACGGCTTCTCCGGCGGCGAAAAGAAGCGCGCCGAGATCCTGCAGCTGGGACTATTAGAGCCCGAGCTGGCGATCATGGATGAGACTGACTCCGGCCTAGACATCGACGCCCTGCGTATCGTGGCCGAAGGCATCAATGCGACCCGCAGCGACGCCAACGCCATACTGCTCATCACGCACTACCAACGAATGCTCAACTACATCGCCCCGGACTTCGTGCACGTGCTGGCCGATGGCCGCATCGTCACGTCCGGCGACGCCAGCCTCGCGCACCGGCTCGAAGCCGAAGGCTACGACCCGATCCTGACCGAATCCGCAGCCCAAGCAGTACAAGGAGGGCCGTCCTAATGCCGACACCAATCAAACCCGAGGTGAAGAAGCCCGATATCAAGAAGGACGCCTACGAGTACGGCTTCCACGACAACGCCGACGCCACCGTCAAGCTGCCCAAGGGGCTCAGCTCGGACGTCGTCAACACGATCTCGGACCTCAAAAACGAGCCGGAGTGGATGCGCGAGCTACGGTTGCGCGCCCTCGAGCACTTCGAGGCGCGGCCGATGCCGGAGTGGGGCGGCAACGTCGGCGAGATCGACCTCAACGATATCCACTACTTCGTCCGTGCCAGCGACCAGCGAGACGAGGAGAGCTGGGACGACGTCCCTGAGTACATCAAGAACACCTACGACAAGCTGGGCATCCCCGAGGCGGAGAAGAAGGGGCTGTTGGCCGGCGTGGGCGCGCAGTACGACTCCGAGGTCGTCTACCACAACATCCGTGAGGACCTGGAAGAGCAGGGCGTCCTCTTCCTCAGCACGGACCAGGCCCTCCAGGACCACGAAGACCTGGTGCGCGAATACTTTTCGACGATCATCCCCGCCAACGACAACAAGTTCGCCGCGCTCAACACGGCGGTCTGGTCCGGCGGCTCGTTCATTTGGGTGCCAGAGGGCGTCAAGGTCGACATCCCATTGCAGGCCTACTTCCGCATCAACTCCGAGGACATGGGCCAGTTCGAGCGCACGCTGATCATCGCGGAACCAGGCTCTGAGGTGCACTACGTGGAGGGCTGCACGGCGCCGATCTACTCCAGCGACTCGCTGCACAGTGCTGTCGTTGAGATCGTCGCTAAGAAAGGCTCCAACGTCCGCTACACGACCATTCAGAACTGGTCCAACAACGTCTACAACCTGGTGACCAAGCGCGCGGCCGCCTACGAGGACGCGCAGATGAGCTGGATCGACGGCAACCTGGGCAGCAAGCTCACCATGAAATACCCGGCCGTTTACCTAATGGAGCCGGGCGCGCACGGCGAGGTGCTCTCGGTCGCGTTCGCGGGGCAAGGCCAACACCAGGACGCCGGCGCCAAGATGGTGCACGGCGCCCCGAATACCACCTCCGTCATCACCAGCAAGAGCCTCGCCATCGACGGCGGCCGCACGTCTTACCGCGGCCTCGTCAAGGTTTACGAGGGCGCCGAGGGCTGCCGCTCCAACGTGCGTTGCGACGCACTGATGCTGGACGACCAGTCCCGCTCCGACACGTACCCCTACATGGAGATCGACGAGAACCGCGTCGACATCGGCCACGAGGCGACCGTCTCCAAGGTCGGCGAGGAGAAGCTCTTCTACCTCATGTCCCGCGGCCTCAGTGAAAGCGAAGCAACCAAGATGATCGTCAACGGCTTCGTGGAGCCGATCATCAAAGAACTGCCCATGGAGTACGCCGTAGAGCTCAACCGGCTGGTCGAGCTGCAGATGGACGGCGCAATCGGGTAAGGCACCAACCGCCAGTGCAGACAACGAAGGAGCTGGAGTGGCAGTTGCCACCGCCCTGGATAAACGACTAACAACCGCGCTCAGCGCGGACGCCGTCGAGGCGCTGTCCGCCTCGCTGGACGAACCGGACTGGCTGCGTGACCACCGCCTCGCGGCGCTGGTGACCTTCAACGCGCTCGACTGGCCCACCCCGGACGAAGAGGAGTGGCGTCGCACGCCGTTAGACGGCGTTCCCCTAGAGGGCTGGGACCTCCCGGGAGCAGAGGGCACGCCGATCCCGGCCGTGCTCACCTCGCTCGCCGTCGACGAGGCCGGCGGCCTAATTCACAGCGACGGCTCCGCCTTGGTCCAAACGCTCGACGCCGCAGTCGCGGCGCAGGGCGTGCGGCTGCTGCCGCTTTCGCAAGCAGCGCGCGAATACGAACCCATCGTGCGGGACCACCTCAATACCGTCGCTTCCGTCGACTACGACCGTTTCACCGCCCTCAGCGCCGCGCTCTGGAGCCAAGGGCTGTTCTGCTACATCCCGCACGGCGTCACCGTCGAGCGGACGTTGCTGCATCTCATCACCAAGCGCGCCGGCGCCTCCGCGCTGGGGCATACGCTGGTGGTGGCGGAAGCCGGGAGCGTCGCGACGCTGGTCGAGGCCTGCGCCTCGGAAGGCAGCTTGGACAGCGGCCCGTCGCTCGTGCATCACACCATCGAGCTGGCCTTAGGAGACGCGGCGCGGGTCAAGCTTGGGCGACTCCAACAATGGGACGCCTCCACCAACGCCTTCCTTACCGCACGCGGACGCCTGGGACGCGATGCCAATCTGGTGCTCGCTAGCGTCGACTTCGGGGGGCGACTCTCGAAGGAGCGGCTGGAGGTCGACCTGGACGGCAACGGCAGCCACGCGGAGCTGGTGGGGCTGTTCGTCGGCCGCAACGCGCAACACATAGAGCACAACACCCGCCAGATACACAGGGGCGTCGGCGGTAGCAGCGAGCTGCTGATTAAGGGCGCCCTGGACGACAACGCCGCCGCCGTCCAGTACGGCATCATCAAGATCCTGCCCGAGGGTCAGAAAACCGCCGGCTTCCAGACGATGCGCAACCTACTGCTAAGCGAAGGCGCCAGCGCCGACCCAATCCCCGTGCTGGAGATCGAAGCCGATGACGTGCAGTGTTCGCACGCGGCCGCGGTCGGGCCGGTGGACCCGGACCACATCTTCTATCTGCAATCGCGCGGAATCCCGCCCGAGCCGGCCGAGCGTATGGTGGTGCAGGGCTTCTTGGAAGTCGTCGCGCAACGGCTGCCCGACGCTCAGCTACGGAACGCGGTTGTACGCCTGATCGACGCGAAGCTGGACGCACCCACCAAGACCGGAGCAGCGAACGCGTGAGTGGCTTTGTGACGGTCGCTAAGGCCGAGGCGGTACCGGAAGACCAGGCGGTGATCGTCGAAGTGGAGGGGCGCAGCATCGCGCTCTGCCACGTCGCGGGCGACGCCATCTACGCAGTCGACAACGTCTGCACCCACGACAACGGCCCCCTAGGCGAAGGCACCCTGCGCAACGACCGCATCGAGTGTCCCCGGCACGGCGCCCTCTTCGACGTGCGCAGCGGCGCCGCCAAGACACTGCCGGCGATCAAGCCAGTGTGCAGCTACGCAACACGCGTCGTCGATGGCGATGTCCAGGTAGACCTGGGGAGCACTGAATGATCACGCGGTCCGCTTTAGACGTGGAGGCGGTCCGCGCCGACTTTCCCATCCTGCAACGGGAGATCAACGGCCACCCTTTGATCTATTTCGACAACGCCGCGACGACACAGAAGCCGCAGGTAGTCATCGACGCGTTGAGTGACTATTACCGCTCCACCAACGCCAACATCCATCGCGGCCTACACACGCTGGCCGAAGAGGCGACCGCCGCCTATGAAGGCGTACGCGATAAAGTGGCGTCGCTGATCAACGCGCCGGAGTCGAGCAGCGTGATTTTCACGCGCAACACCACCGAATCCCTCAACCTGCTGGCCTACAGCTGGGGGGCGCGGCTCCAGCCGGGCGACGAGATCGTCTTGACGATGATGGAACACCATTCCAACCTGGTGCCCTGGCAGCTCCTAGCACAACGCAGCGGCGCCCGGCTCGTATTCTTGGACGTAGACGATGAGGGAGAGCTCAACCTGGCTCAGGCCAAGGAGCGGATCGGGCCACGCACTAAGGTCGTTTCTGTGACGCACATGTCGAATGTGCTTGGCACGATCAACCCGGTCGCCGAGCTAGCGCAGTTGGCGCACGAGGTTGGGGCCGTGATCATCGTCGACGGGGCGCAGAGCGTGCCACACATGCTGGTCGACGTGCAGGCGTTAGGGATCGACTTCCTAGCATTCTCGTCGCACAAGATGTTGGGTCCGACCGGCGTCGGCGTTCTCTATGGGCGGCGCGAGCTGCTCGAAGAGATGGACCCGTTCCTGGGTGGCGGCGAGATGATCAGCGTCGTCACGCCGGAGACTTCGACCTGGGCGACGCTGCCGCACAAGTTTGAGGCGGGCACGCCCAACATCGCCGACGTAATCGCATTCGGCACCGCACTGGACTATCTACAAACTCTGGGGCTAGACGCGATGCGCGCGCACGAAGTGGTGCTGACCGCCTACGCGATGGAACGGATGCAGCGGCTGGAGGGGCTCACGATCTACGGCCCGCCGGTCGCCGAGCGGCGCGGCGGCGTCGTCTCGTTCAACTACCTGGACATCCACGCGCACGACATCAGCACGATCGTCGACGGGCGGGGCGTCGCTCTGCGCGCCGGCCACCACTGCGCTCAACCGCTCATGCGCGTGCTGGGCGTGCCCGCGACCGCGCGCGTGAGCTTCTACGCCTACAACCGGCCCGGCGAAGTCGACATATTCATCGAGGCGCTGCAGAAAGCGGCGTCGCTGTTCGGCTATCGAGACAAATCTTGATGGAGAACCAAGAGGCGCGGAATCCGATTAAGTTCGACGAGCTCTACCGCGAGTTAATCCTGGACCACTACCGCAGCCCCCGAAACCAGGGCGACCTGGAAGAGGCGACTGCTGCCGCGGAGGGGATGAACCCCAGCTGCGGCGATGAGCTGAGACTGAGCATCCACGTCGAGGACGGAGCAGTGCAAGAGATCGCCTTCGTGGGACAGGGTTGCTCCATCAGTCAAGCATCGAGCTCCATGATGACGGAACAGGTCCGCGGTCTAACACTAGACGAGGTCCACGCGATCGACGCCAAGGTGCAGCAGATGCTCACCGACGAAGGCTTCGATGTCGACGCGGACGCGGTCGAGATCGGCGACCTAGAGGCACTGCAAGGCGTCGCGCGCTTCCCAGTACGCATCAAGTGCGCGCTGCTGGCTTGGAAAGTCTTAGAGCAGGCGCTGGCCGAGGCGACCGGCGGCGAGATCTCCGGCGACTCGGAGATCCAGACGCGTGTCGCGGCCCCAGCCCAAAACTAAAGGCATTAGAAGAGGACGACACGATGACCGAAACGACGACCACCACAAGCGAAGAGATCCGTGGTGTGCTCAAGACCGTGTTCGACCCGGAGATCGGCATCAACATCGTCGACCTCGGGCTGATCTACGACATCAAGGTCGAGGATGAGGGCAAGACGGCAGCGATCACCTACACGCTGACGACGCCCGCCTGCCCCGTAGGCCCGATGCTGCAGGCGCAGATAGAGCAGGTGGCTGGCACCGTGGAAGGCATCGAGGAAGTCAAGCTGGAGCTGGTCTTTTCCCCGCCCTGGGACCCACGCGAGATGGCCAGCGATGAGGCCCAATTCGAGCTCGGTATTTTTTAACACGCGTCCAAAACCACGGCTTTCCTCAGAGGGGCTGTGCCAGCAGGGCCGCAGTCACCGCGAGCGCGAAGCCCAATAGCAGACGGACAGCGCCGGGCGTCTAGGTCAGCGCCAGAACGCGATGGCGAGCGGTCTGATCCCAAGCGGTAAGAACGCCTGGTGGATCTCGCGCGCGATCCCCTCGATCGTCTCGATGCCGTAGGGATAGGTCGGCTGGCCGTCGGACATGATCGCGATCGCGTAGCGAGCAGCGCCGTCCGCGTCCGTGACGACGGCGGCGCTGTGCACCACCCAATCGAGCGACTCCGGATAGAACCACCAACCATTCTTGAAGGCGAGGCGATCGCCTGTGCCGCCGTGGCTGGAGAAGCCCGCGCTGACACCCCAGGTTTGCTCCTCTCCGATCCCCTCCAGCAACGTCAGCGCGCGCGCGCGTGATTCTTCGCTGAGCACGCGCCCATCCCCAACCTCGGCGAAGAGAAGCGCGACGTCCATCGCGGTCGCTGTCATACCGCCCCAGTCGGCCCCGATCACGTCGATGCGCGACCCGCCCAAACCGATGCGATTCATGATCCCGCCCACACCGCTGACCCGGCCGCTGCGCGCCCAGATGGCGGTGGTGGCATCGTTATCACTGAACGCAATCATGTCGTGCAGCTGCAATTGCTCGTAAGCGGTCAGCTCATGGCGCCCCATGTGTGCGCGCTCCAGAAACGAGACGAGGATGGCGACCTTGGCGACACTGACCAACTCGTAGCGCTGCGAGCGGCCGTAGTAGTAGGCCGAGCCATCGCTCAGGTCAATCACGGCGACACTCACGCGCCCCTGCCGGGTAACGAGGAAGTCCACCGCGCGCGGCGCCAGCGCGGAGAGCGGCCGCTCGATGGCAACGCGGTCAGCTATCAGGATTGCGTCGGACGCGGCGGGGTCCGGTGCGGGCACGAACTCCGCGGGGTTAGTGAGTGGCGGCGCAGACACCGCGGGTGCCGAAGCCTCCGCGACGGGAGAAGGTTCGTCGCGCGGTGCCGGCTCTGTCATCACAGCGGGCGGTTCAAACGCCTCTGTAGGAACCGGCTCCCGCACGACGTCGAGAGCCGCACGATCGGAGACAGCTTCCGCAGCGAACGTCGACGCTTGGGCCGGTCCATCCGGAGACGGGGCGGCCAGAGCCGCGAAGATAAGACCTGCAGCCAACCCGAGCATGGCAGCCGCAGCAGGGAGCAGGTGACTCACACGGCGCCAGCGGCGGATCAGATTCGAACCCTGCAGGGGATTCGCCATGCGAGACCTCGCGCCCCGCCACAGGGCTGGCTCCGCTACAGGCTACTAGCGCCGGTCAGCTAGATCATCGCCCCTCTAGCGAGGTCAGACGGGCGCTGCGATCGCGGGGCGCGGCAGTCGCATCGCCACCAGGAAGAGCAAGAATGATAGCCCGAAGGATCCGACAAACATCGCCAGAGCCCAGTCGTAATCCCCCGTCGCGTCGAAGATCAGACCGGCGGCGAACGGGCCGAGCAGCTGGAAGATGGTCCGCATCACGGTGACGGCGCCGGCGATCGTCGCAAAGTGGCGCACACCGAACGCGCGTGTCAGTGACAGCGGCTCCAGCATGAACGGCCCAATGTTGGACCAGGACCAAAGGATAACGAACGGCGCGACGCCGATCAGACCCGGTGCGGACAGCAGCGAGACCATCGCCAGGCCGCCCAGGCCCGCCATGATCATCGCCAAGAACTCGAAGCTGGGAGTGCGATCGACGATCCAGCCACCGGCCAGTCGCGTGATCGCCCCAGCCCCCACCGTGATCACCACGAGTAAAACCGCCAGGCTGTCGCTCGCTCCCTCCGACTCGTAGAACGGAACGGCGTGCACCACCCAGCCGAAGGCGCCAAAGAAAAACAGACCAATCGCCAGCGTGAGAGTCCAGAAGAGCGGCGTGCGCGCGGCACTCTTGAGGTCGATGCCGGTCAGCTGCTTGGGCTCATGGCGGGGCGGCAACGGCGCC
>Ga0315336_1004397_pt1 | contig 16796 bp, 17 predicted proteins | sample ASW5metaG_FD_204512 | JGI IMG/M metagenome (GOLD analysis project Ga0315336, IMG submission 204512) | Ammonia-oxidizing marine archaeal communities from Monterey Bay, California, United States - ASW #5 | ecosystem: Environmental > Aquatic > Marine > Intertidal zone | place: USA: California...
TTGCCGCTGGTCTTCTATCTTCTAAATAACCAGACCAATCATCGGCGGTAGTTTGAGGAATCCGAACAGAAGCGCCTCTGTCGCTTACACCATAAGTAAATTTATTTATGTTTTGTGTTTCACATTTTCCAGTGAGTCTCTTTTCATTATGTTCACCATACACATTGATGTGTTCTAGATGTCCATCAGACAATGCTTCACAAACATTAGTAATATATTCTTCGTCAGAAACTTCTCTCATATATTCAGTGCTGAAATTAATGTGTGCGCCTGCACCATTCCATCCGCCTTCGATTGGTTTAGGTTCTAATGAAACATAAAAATTATTACCTTCGGTCAATCTATGCAAAATGTATCGACTTATCCATAAATCATCTGCTGTAGTCAAAGCATCTTTTGGTCCTAATTGATATTCCCATTGAGAAATAAGTACTTCTGCATTTGTTCCTACAATATCAATTCCTGCTTGCATACAAAGTAGGGCGTGTTGTTCTGACATCAATCTATGATTTACATTTTTAGAGCCTACTCCACAATAATTTTCACCCTGTTGTGTGAATTTTTCCCAACCCACAACTTCATTAGTGTCATTATCAATAAGAGTATATTCTTGTTCTACAGAAAACCACATATCCTCATTGTCTGTATGTGTTGCTTTTTCTAATTCTTTGCGGGTGTTTGTTTTATGAGGCGTTCCGTCTGGATTGTATGTTTCACAAAGAATTAAAAATGAAGCCATCTCGCTCATTTCAAGTGGGTTGTGGTAAACTCTTACGGGTCGCAAAATAATATCGCTGTTTTTGGTGTCTGCTTGATTTGTGCTTGAACCATCAAAGTTCCAATCCCCACATCTATCTAAAACATCTTCTCTGTCCATTTGACCTGACTGAGAGTTTAATGTCCAACTATCAAATCGAACTTTACTTCTGATATTTTTTGTTGTGTTACCATCAAGCCAAACATATTCCAATCGAACAGTCATGTTTGCACTACCTGTAAACTGATATCCTTCTTTATTCATAATTTCTCCATTTTTTTAAAAACAAATACTGGTTCGTATTTTAAATATTTCTCATTCACTTGACAGTAATTTTTACAAGTAGGTTTACCATCTTCACCCATTCTGTTTTGCCCCGGCATTCCTTCTAACGCCATCTTTATTGTGTATTTATATTCCATTCCATATTCTTCAAGAATGGTTCGGGTATCATCTTCAAGGGGAAGATATTTTCCACCAACAAGCAAATCTGCAATGTTCCAAAGAAGATACCTTCCGTCACGCAAAAAGTCAACACAAGTTTTTAGGGTAGGTCGTAAAAATCCTTCTCTCCACGCTTCATACGACGAACCATATCTTTTGTACGACTGAGAGGGGTCTTCGCTATACGCTTCTCTGTTGAAATAAGGAGGCGAAGTAAAGATGAGGTCGAGTTTTCCTCGGTATTTTTGGAAGTCGGGGTGTTTTCCGATTTCTTCTGACCCTTCTTTGAAAATATGGTAAGTGTTCGTTTCGGAAAAGAAAGGATTTCCACGATAAGTTTTGGTATTGTAAAAATCAGCGATAGAACCATACTTGCTGTGAGAATCGTCATCCATAAAATTATCAGGATTAGGGTCAGTACCCACATAGTGAATCCTACGGTCATCCCTAACACCCATAGCGCCAAGTATGCGACCGCCCCAGCCAGCAGACGGGTCATAAATGTTAATAACTTCTTGGTCTTTGATATCATTTGTAAATCTTTCGTACAAATATTTCGCAGTCATTGGTGGGAAATTGACTGCCGGCTGAATATATCCAATACGATATGCGGCGAATGCTTTAGGGAACATTTTTCTTCCCTTACGATAAACACGAATGTTATATCGCATATTATCAGACATATTATTTATATCAAAAGTAGAATGATGTCGATATTTTAGCCATCCTTTATCTTTATATTTTTGTACTTCATCTTTGGTAAAGTTTAAGATTTCACTTTGTTCAACTTGGAAGTATCCAGTATTCAATCCTTCTCTTATCTTTACTTCTTCTAATATAAAATCATATCCCTTGAATATATGTTGTGCAGTAAAGAATGAATCTATCCAATGGTTTGCATCATCTGTATCAATAATAGAATACTTTTTGTTGTGGGTAAATGCAGATTTTGCGTGTTCGTATAAACTATCTCGGCGGAAATGTCTCATACCACCTTTTACCATTTTATCAAGATGTCTATCATCTGCAAACAAATCGTAGATTGAGTAACCATTATCTTTTTCGGTATAGTTGATACGAACCTTCATCATATTACTAAACCATTGGTCGGCTTCGCCTCCGATACGAGACTTATTAATAATCACATCATCTTCTATATCAGAAAGTTCATCGGTGTGAGCGAACTGATGGGTCGGATATTCTGCAATTTTATTAAATCGTTCTATAATTCCCTCTTCGCTTTTACCAGTTCTTGGTGGACAGCCATATTCGTCCCACGCATCTTTAACTACCTTACGCATTTCAATCACCCACTCACGAAATTCATCAGGAGTCATCTCAACGAGTTCTTCGTAAGTGCAATTGATATGTGAATTAATCACATATTCATTGCGTTCATAAAATAGTTTTGTCTTTGTCATCATTTTATTCTACTGAAATTATTCTTCTTTTCAAACACAATATGATTCTGAAACTTATCTGTCATTGTATCAGATTTGTGGGAAATTACAAATATATTAGCACGATTTCCGAAAGTTGTTAAGAGTTTTAAGAACTCTTCTGTGCCAACTGCATCTAAACTAGAATCAAACACTTCATCTAGAAGCAATAAATTACAATTTACGCTGTTCTTCAGTCTTGCAATCTCCCGCCACGCAAGTAACAACGACAGGTCGATACGCAATCGTTCACCTTCACTAAAACTATGATAGGTAAATTCATCACGATGGCGACTCTTAATTGTCTCGTTGAAATTTTCGTCAAGATTAAACTGGCAAAAGAAATCCATATCTGCAAGATACTTGTTAATTAACTTATTCATAATTGGCAAGTAGTGTTTAATAATCTTGGCTTTAATTCCAGTATCCTTCAAAAGAGTAGAAGCAATAGCAAGATAATGTTTGTCTTCGATTAGAGTTTTTCTTCGTGAGACACTTTCTTTTCCTTCGCCAATCAGTTGGTTTAGTTCGTCTTTTGTTTCTTGAACCTCTGTTCCTTCGGTAAATACAGACTCAATATTTTTTTGTAGTTTATTAATATATTGTGTGGAAGCACTTATTTCATTTTGCTTGCCTGCAACTTGTTTTTCTATAATATAAACAGTATCAAGAATAGCATTGATGTCTCCCATTCTCTTTTCTACCTGTTTAATTTGTTCTGCCAATTCATCAATAGTTGTTTGTATTTCTGTGTGTTCTTTACTTTTCTCATCAAACACACATTCTTTGTGGTGTTGTTGAATGTCTTGTTTACAAGAAGGACAAGTATCATTTACTTCATAGAATTTTACTTCTTTTTGTATGGTCTTTATTTTATTTTTAAGTTGATTCTCTGTAGATTCCATACCAATAAGAGATTTTGGAATAGTATCTTTGTCGTTTACCTGTTCCAGAAGACCAGTTATGCTTCTTTGTTGGATTTCAATTTCTTTTTGGAGTCCTTCAATTTGCCTCTTTGAATTCTTAATTTCTATCTGATACTTATCGACAGAATCGCTTGATTTCTTTTCAAGAGTATTAATTAGTTTTTGTTTTTCGTCAATTTTACTTTTGGCAATTTCAATCTTAGTATCAATGCTTTTAATGTATTCTTTTGTCATTTGAAGTTTTGCACGAACAAGAGTATTCATCACAGAGAACACATCAATGTCGAGTAAATTCTCTACCACCAACCTTCGGTCTGATGCACTAAGTTGCATAAAGGGAACATAATTAGATGAACCAAGAATGACAACCTGACAAAATGATTTATATGTCATCTTGAGAATTTGTTCTTCTAGAATCTTCTGATAGTCTCTTGCCTTTGCATCTTGGTCTAACATCTCATCGTTCTTGTATATTTCAAATTTCTTTGGATTTAAACTTCGGAATACTCGATATTCATTATTGCCAATTGTAAATACAATTTCCACTTCACAATCTTTCTCATTAATTGAATTAGGAAGTTGAGGAATATTAATACCACGAAACGATTTCCCAAATAAGGCAAAAGTCAATGCGTCGAGCATCGTTGACTTTCCTGCACCATTATCACCAGAAACAAGAGTGTTGTGATGTCGAGTTAAATCAACGGTAGTCTTATAGTTGCCTGTTGAAAGAAAATTCTTCCAACTCAATGTTTTAAAAATTATCAAACAGTTTCCTCCACCATAAACCAGTACGGAGTCTCCGATTTCCAAGTAGCAAAATCTTTTTTCTCTCCGATATAATATGCACGATATGCTTCAACAATATCGTTGTTTTTATATTGCTCTGGCATTGCTTGTGCGAAAGGAGTAAGACCAATGTGCGGGAGTTCTGGTCTATTTTCGTCACACCACTCAATAACCTTTTGTGTTTTGTGTACTTTATCATATCTGTTTGTATATTCGGAACACAATGCATATGCGTGTGCAATCAACCAACTATAATTATGTGTAGACGCACGAACCCACTTGGTACAAGGATGATTATAATGTGAACGCTTATATGGTGCAGTTCCTTCTGGATGAACTGAACACAACATCTGTGCAGACTCAAGAATCATCTTTACTACATGTTTATCACAAGCATATCTGGCTGCTATAATTGGATTTTCATCAAGAACAAAAATATTCACAGGGACAAACTCTCCATATACAAATCTTTGATAAGTTTTTTCATTCGTGGCTTATCTTCCACTTCTTTAATTGTATCAATCTCATTATTGATTAGTGTAACAGTATCTTGTGCTAAGTCAACTATTTCTTCCTTAGTCCATTCAGAATCTACAAGTTCTTCTACCAATGTAATCTTTGATACTCCTGCCTCATAAAGTTTATCCATATATCGGTCAAAATCATATGGATGTTTTTTCTTTTCTACAAGCAGTTTAATATAAGAACCTTTAAGGTGTGGATTCTTTTCAAATTTAACAGGACCATTTTCGTCATTATAGGAAAGTGTATAAAACATCTTATATGGATTTTCTATAAATTCTATTTCGCGGGTAGATGTATCAAATATATGAAATCCTTTTGTTTCGTTTAAATCTGAAAAAGTAATTTGATATTGAGTACCCATATAGTATATGTTGCCCTTTTCTTGACGACAATGAAAATGTCCAGAGTATACTTTTTCAAATCGTTCAAAGAGTTTGGCATTCATTCCGCCCTGATATTGTATTCCACGCATAACTTCATACCCATCAAGTTCAAGATGTCCTATTAATATTGGCGCCGCGACATTCTTAATAAACTCTACAGATTGTTTGTAGTTTTCTTTATTTACCCAAGGAAGAAACGCAATATCCAATCCGTCAAAATTTACTAGTGTGGGTTCTTCATATAATTCTAAAGAATCTCCAAACAATTCTTTTGTAGAATTTACTTCATTTGTGTTTCGAAAATACACATCGTGATTACCAAGAATACAATGAAGATTAATTTCGTCTTTTTGCAATCGTTCAATAAACTTAGTTCGGACTTGATTAAGAATATTGAAATTAACAAACTTACGCCTATCCATTAGGTCGCCAGCGTGTATGATTGTAGTTATGTTGTTTTCTTTGAGGTATGGAAAAAATACATTATCAAAGAACTTCATAAAATAATCAAAGAAAAGTTGCGAATCGCCCCTTGCACCGAAGTGCGTATCATTTATCAGTGCTATCTTCATTATCGTTCCCTAAAAAACTATCGAGCGTTGCGCCGCGACTACTTTTTCTTTTTGCTTCCAGTGCCGCTAATCTTGCTTTTTCTTTTTTTGGTGTGAACTTATCAATATCAGCATCAGTTAATTTTAAATAATCCTGTACAGGCTTCTCTGATTCTTCTAAACGGTCACGACCTTCAGTATCTTCAACCCATCTAGGAAAATGGTGGTCTTTGTCCATTTCTTCTATTAGTTTATATTTGATGTATATTTGCTTCTTTTCTTTTTGTATTCTTCGAAGAAAAGCATAATAGATGATTTGTGTAAAATATGAAAATGGATTTTTTGATTTCTCTGGATTGAAATTATGAGCATACATCAGACAATTTTCTATTCCATCACCAATCATCTCTTCTCTATATGCATAATTCATAAAATTAGGTCTATATGATAAATGTTCGGCAATGTCCAGAAAACATTTTCCAATATATTCATTTACAGGAGGTTTTGGTTCGTCTGATTCTTGTGCTTCAATGACTAATAATTTCCAAGCAGACATCTCTTCGAAAAATTTCTCATTATCAACATAATGATTTGCGGGTTTCTTTTTTTTACTCATTATAAAGTTTTTTCCTTGACAATTTTTTCCCCGCTTGGTACAATCTTCTGTGCCAGGGGGAATAAAAATATTATACACTCATGGTTCGGGATTCCAGTCACGGAACTGTTTGTTTATTTCGTCATCTGGAGAGTCTTCTTCTTGGTCTGTGTTGGGGTTAATTTTCCATCTTCTTCTAGCATCACGATAAAAACTCTCGATATCAAATTCGTGTTCTTTTGTTTCGGGGTCGAAACTAACCAATCCGTTTAAAAGAAATGACATAAAGAGGGAAGGCGGAACTATAAAATTCATCATAACATTATCTTCTGTCTCCTCATTGCCACTCATTTCTATTTCTTCTTCTTCTTCTTCAAATATTGGTTCATTTAAATCTTGCTCTAATTGACTTTTGATGTATTCTTCTAATCTTTGGGGGTCATCCATTATTTCATTTTTTAAATCGGTGATTACATCTTGTTTGTCTAGTTCGGCCAGATACATTTGTACAACTTCTGGTTTAGGAGATGATGCAGAAATAATATGCATTAAAGGAAGTTTAAATTCAATTTCATTTGTCAAAATGTCCCAAGGTTTAAACATTACAAATTCTCTAGGACCAGGTCCAGTAACTGTTTTAATAGAGAATGGTCTATGGACAACAATATATTTGGAGTCTTTACCGACTACCTTACCAATTATATCATCTCCAGAAGAAAGTTTATAAGTTCTAAAAATATCAGCCATCAGTATCTTCTCCTTCTAAGTTGATTTTTACTGTTTTATAGTCAAATCGTTCTTTGTTGTATATCTTAATACGCTCAACAAAGTGTTTTAATGTGTGGTTTGTCCAACCTTTCCACGACAAATCATCTCCTATATCATATAACTTTGCTTTATCCTTATATTTAGACTTTCTTAATTGTCTTCCAATTGATTGAAGTACTCTAATTCTTGATTTTGAAGGGGAAGCAAATACAATATTGTGTAATCTTCTGATAGAGACTCCTGTAGAAAAAGTACCATAAGAAGCAACAATAATGGCATTGTCGTTTTCTTCTGTCAATTTTCTTATTTTCTCCCTGTCTTGTGCTTCAGTGTTACCATAAACAAAATACACATCGTGTTCTGTACATACATCCTTTATTAGTTGGTGTAGATATTTGCCGTGTTTTTCTACCAATTGGAATAGAATAAGGGTATTTCCTTTTAGTTTATTCGTCATATTTGCTATGAAATCGTTTCTTGTTTTGTTCGACACTAACCATTCTAATTCATCAAAATATTTCATTTTCTTGGTACTGTTTCTTGTTTTTTCGTTATAATTTAAGAGAATACAATCTATTTCTAGTTGTGCTAACAAATCCTTTTCCATCAATTCGTTAGTATTAACTACATTATACACTGGACCGAACAAACCTTCAATAACTAATTTGTGAGTTTGTGTGCCATCTAGAGTTCCTGTTGTTCCTATACGATAAGGACAGCCAGATAATTTACTCATAATTGATGTTAATGATTTGGATTTGAATAAATGACATTCATCCCCAAACACTGCTCCAAAATTATCAAAGTACTTCTTAGGCATTTTGTATATGCTTTGCCAAGTCGAAATGATTATTTTACTATCGTTGCATATTTTATTTTTCCCTGCAAAAACAACATGACATTCTTTTGCCGCATCGAAATCTACATCAGCAGTTGAATACTCTTTGAAGTCTTCATACATCTGAGTAACAAGTGATATTGTTGGAACGATAATTAATATCTTTTTATCTGTTGGTAGTATATTCATATAATGTCTTACTAAAGAATAAATGATTAGACTCTTACCAGAAGCCGTTGGTGATAATAACAATCCCCTATTATTATTAATGGCATGTCTAACAGCATCTACCTGATGGTCGTATGCTTTAATAATATCATTGTTTGCTATTGGTTGCAAATCATCTATGAATTTTTTAACTTCATCATTTGTTTTATTATTTTTAGGAACGAGTGGCGAATTAGAATTAAATGAATATCCTCGCTCTTTACAAAAAACATCAACATAATCTTCTAACCCCGCATAGAGAGTTTGTGTGTATATGTTGTATAGTTTTATAGTTCCGTCCCACATTTTACTTCTATATGCAGGCATAAACTGATAGCCAGGAACTTTAAAAGTAAAATAATCAGAAAGTTCTTTCGCCAACCCTTTATCACAATCAATTCTTATATTAACAGAATCAACATGACTAACAGTTAAATCATTCATATATTATTTATGGTTCAAATAAAGTATCGTTTATACGAACTTTAGTTCTAGCACCAACTACTCCTGACCAAACATAACAATCTATTCCTGCTTCTTTCATCATACTTAATCCTATATTACACGATTCTTTCCACCTATTGGGTGTTTTGTCAATATATTCTTTATGACCTACAATTCTAGATATACCACATTGGATTATTGCTCTTGCACAATCAGAACAGGCATACCAAGGACAATACATTGTAAGTCCTTCCGTTTTAATTCCTAGTCTGGCTGCTTTATATAAAACATTTCTTTCTGCGTGTTCAACATAATGATATTTTAATGGTCTTTCCCACACATCTGTATTTTGTACTGTGTGGGGGATATTATTACATTCCATACAAAGAATTCCATCGTCGTTCAATAATAATGCCGCGTTTTGTGTTGATGGGTCTTTTGAGTTATTTTCTGCATATCTATACAATTGCCTAAAATAAACACTATGCATAGGGTCTGTTGCAAAATCATACACCATTGGTAAATTTTCTCCACTCAATGGCATTTTTTATTTCCCATCCTCTGCCATTAATACTTTTGATTGTTGATGCTAAGTAATCTACCTTTTCTTCTTGAAGGGTAATTCTATCTTCAATTACTACTACATCTTTATCTGTGTGTATATACCTGTCTAAATCTTGCTTTAACACTTTAAGTTGGAACGGCTCCCATCCTCTTATTTTCAATTCGGCTTCACTCATTTTGCCAGAATAAAATTCCCACTTATCTCTTGTCATCTCACGCCTTTCGACTTGAAGTTTTCGTAAGATAAGCCTTTCATCGTGGAAGATGTTAAGATACTTATTATGAAGTTGTGGTATTTTTAAGGATTCGATATCTAACATAGTGTCATCAATCTGCATATCCTTTTGGACCATATTTCGAATATCGTTAAATTTCATAGTACAATTATAAACTATAATCAAGAAAAGTCAATTATAATTTAGTTACATCATATGTGGTATATGTAAAATTGACGGTCGCAATTAAAGGCTCAGTGCCTACAACAGTACTGTCAAAATCCACGCCACTTAGTGTTTGTGGTAAAATATTTTTAAAGTGTACTTTTACATTTGGCTTCATTGCACTATTAAGAATAATCAGTGTGGCATCTGAATAATGGTTTTTTGAGTCTTCATAATCATTTGGATTATCATCGGTAGTAGTAGACATTAGCCAATTATAAATTTCTAACCAGTTGGTCATATCTTCGTCTACTAAAAATTGTACAGTTAGTTCTGAGTATTCTGGCATACCACTATGCATAATATCTACAAATCTACCAGTAGGCTGTCTAACAGTATTTACCGTTATACTTGGTAGATTTACTGATTGGCAAAAATATGTTGTATAGGGTGTTCTTTTTAACTCAAACTTAAAATATGTTGGTAGCAATCCATTCAATTTTTCTGGCATTCTACCAGAAATATTAGAGGCATCAAAATCAATATGTTCATATCCTAGAAGTTTACCTGATGATGTTGGACCTGAAGGACCTACTATATCTGCTGGCGCTGGACCACCTATTATTACATTTTTTCCTGCCATTGTATAATTCTCCTATACTATGTATAAAAAGAAAAGGGGAGTCCCATAAAGGACTCCCCCATTCAATCATATCTTAGTTACTACTTATCAACCTGCGGCAGTTGCGTTAGCATTGATACCGTGTAGATTATCTACTCGGAAAATTCTGTAGTACTTGTTACTACGACGAGCGCCAATATTATCAGTTGCGGCAGCCGTTCCACTAGCGAATGGGTTTGAAACCATTCCGTAACGAGTCTTAAACCCGATTCGTGGTTGGAAACTAGCGGCGTCAACGGCGCGTACCATCTGTAGCGGGACATATGGGCAGTAGAACAGACCAGCATCATACTGGCTTTCTCCGCGATATCCTGCACAAACATAGTCGGTACTTGCGTATGGGTCAACATATACCTTGGTTCGTCCGTTAAGAACACCAACGAATGTGTTACCAGTATCGTCAACTGTTAGGTTTCCAAATGCTGGGTCGTGGTTAAGAATACCACTCATTGATAGGGCGGAAGCAACATCTGAAGAACAGATGATGATGTTACCCTTACCTCTACGAGTATCCTTAGCGATTTGGTTGCATTCTCGTTCGATTTGGAACATAAGTCCACGGAACTTTTCAGCACTCCATCTACCATCGGAATCCTTGAGGAGGTCATAAATACCCGTTGTGGTTCCAGTTAAACCGTCGATAGTAAGTCCATCGGTTGCAACATGTGCAAGGTCAGTGTTTGTTGCACCAAGTACTGCTGATTCGTAGACTGTACGAATAACTTCACGGTTGATTTCAGCAAGAATTTCACTGCTAAGAATATTAGCAAGTTCTGCTTCTGCATCTAGTCCGTGAACAGCCTTGAGGTCTTGAGCGAGTTCAGTACTGTACTCAGCCTTGAGCATACGACTCTTTGCTTCAACAGCAACTCGGTCAATGCTGAATGCCATCTGGTTAGGCTCTTTACCTTCTGCTGTAATAGTTGGTAAACCTGTACCGTAGTCATATCCACCACCCGATGCACCAGATGCGTTTACAGTCGTACCCATTAGTGGGTCAGTGCCAGTGTGGGCTGAACCCGAACCACCACCAGAGACACCATCTGTGTCTGCTTCGTTGTAGAATGCTTCAGCGCCATCTGGAGTTGCGTACTTGGCACGCATTGCAAAGATAAGTCCTGTAGGACCAGTCATTGGTTGAACACCACAAACATCGTATGCCATTAAGTTAGGCATTGAACGACGAACGAGACTGATGAGTACAGGGTCAAATGTCTTTACATTTCCGTCTTGTGAAAAGTGCGAAGAACCGCCAACACCCATAACATTAGTTGGTGTTGCTTCTGAAAGCAATGCTTGCTCTTGGTTCTCTAAAAGAATTGCTGTAACATTCTTTCGGTAAGTATCTTTAATTTTAGGCATATCGCTATGCTCTAATACTGGCTCCCACTTCTTTTGAAGTTGTTCGGCCAATAATGCTTTATCGTCCATTTTAATCTCTCCTTTTGATTTTTATTGAGTCAAAGGCTTTTGAGCAGCCTTATGGATTCTGGTTAGGGATTGCAAATAATTATCCATTTGTTTTGGATATGTGGTTTCTTCTACAATGGTGTTTTCTTCTTCGTCTGAAGTAGTTGCGGATACATCATTAGAGAAGTAATTTTCTTTAAGGATGTTTATTTTTTCTGCGTATTGTTCAGTCGATTCAAACTCAACACCTTCTGCGAGACTTCTAAGAGTTTCTACTTCTGTGTCGGTTAGACCTTTGGTAGATTCCGAAAATACATTAATTCTTTCTAGTTCTTCGGAACGCTTGGTAAGTTCGATATTACTTTGTAGTTGTTCGTTTAGTTTTTCTTCGAGGGTTTCAGTCTTTTCGTTTGCTTCTGCAAGAGCATCGAATTTATCTTCTGGAACTTCGATGTTGTGATTCTCAAAGAGACTTTTAAGGTCAAGAATAAAGGATTCAGAGATTTCATTTTTGAGACCGTGTTCGATAGCAATTTGATTATCTTCTGCCCATTCTTTAACAACATAGTTAAGATAGTCATCTAATTTTTCAGAAAGCGAATCAGAGATTTTTTCTGTTTCTTCTTCAAGACGAGAATCAAAGGCTTCTTGAATTTCTGAACGGGCTGCTTCTGTACGCTCATTAAGAGCAGAGGCAAAAATAACTTCTGCTTTATTGCGGAAGTCTTCGCTCAAATCTTCTCCACCAAAGAGAGCATCCATATGCTCTTGTGTTTTTAGTGCTGTAGCGGCAGATGCCTTTGCGGCAATAGTACCCTTGTTTTCTTTCTCGTCGCCTTCATCGGCATCAGGTTCATTAACTTCAGTTGCACCCTTATCTGCGCCGGCTACCTTGGTTAAGTCTGGGTCCTCTACAGAGTCGGTATCGACTGTAGGGGTTTCCTTTTGTTTCTTATTAGGCGCGGCTGTATTTACAGCATCGCCTTCATCAACGGAAACCAAATCTGCGGTTTCCTGCTCCAAGATATCCTTGGCTAGTTCTAGAGTGTCTTTGTCTGACATTATAATGTCTCCTTAATATCTTTTAAATTACTTACTATGTATATTTTTTAGAGATTTGACAAGAAATCTTTAAATACGGTTAGTTTGGCTCGTTCAATAAGTCGTTGGTCTGGCTGCGAGAGAATGAATGCTTTATACTTTTCGATGGTTTGAGGCTGTAATATTCCGTTATCCCAAACCCATTCTTTCCCTTCCATAATCCCATTTACAAATGCTTCTGGAGCAGATGGGTCTGCTACAATATCTACTGCGGCAAGCATAAAATCTTCTTGTACTTCATTTGTTCCATCTTTTTGTTTTTTAAGTGAACCCATACCACGGGAAGATACCCCAAGTCTGGCTCCTTCATCAATTAGATTTTTAACAATTTTACCATATGGAGTATCTAAAACCTTTGCTTTACCTGTAATATTATTACCGTCTTCTTTGAGTTCAGTAATAATGTGTGAAACTCGTTCAAGATTTAATGATGGTCCTTCTGGATGTCCCAGTTCTCCCATTGCTCTTTTACTTTCAACGAGTTCTTTACCATAACGAGAAACTTCTTTCATTAGAGTAGATTTAGGATAAAATCTACCATTTCGGTTCTTTTGCTCTGCTTGCATAAAGATACCTTCAATGAAGTAGTTTTTCTGCTTACTTTCTTCATTTACTTCTACGATGTATTTTACATCTTCGGTTGTTTCTGTTATGAGTTTCATTTTTATTCCCCTGTGGTTGGTTCTGTTCCCGCATCGTAGGCTATTGGTTCACCTGAAGGTTCTGTATAGTCGATAACATCATCTGTATCTGGCTTTCCAATAGAATTTGCAATTTCTACTTTCTTGTTTTTAATATGTTCGCCTGTTCTATTATATAGAATAGTATTTGTTGCATCTTTGGCTTTATCCAACTCATTTTTTCTAATAGCATCCATTACATCTTTAGTTGTAATTTGTCCTGTTTCGTATTCTGTTCTGTCCATTATTTAATTCCCTTCATTTGTTCTTTAACAAAATTAATAACCTTGTTGTGGTTATTTTTATTTATAATAAAAGCCTCCCTAAACACCATTTTGTTCTGCTCATCGAGAAGATTATATACAAAGAGTGTATCATTGGATTCTTTTTCGTCCAATTTAATTTTTGTTCCGTCTACAAGTTTATTGGTTGTTGATAGCAGAGTTTCAAAATCTACAGATTCTTTGAACATTTTTTTGATGTATGTCCATAACCAATGTTTTTGGTTTTCTAATTCATTCTCAAGACCAAATTCATCTGCAACCGCAAATGCCGCTTCTGTGCCAGTTTCAAATTTTCTTTTATATTTTTTTAACCATTTCAATACTTCTCTTTTTGTATCCAACGCTTCAGATAAGACTACCTCAAAAGAAACATCAATATTTTCTTTTATTTTCATATTACCTTTGATATGTCTTCGTGCCGCAGTCTTTGCTGATTTTGGACCTGGGAATACTTCCCAACGCTTATCATCAATATAAACAACAACTGGCTGAGTTGGACCTAAGCCTAAACTTTTTATCTTCACAGATTTTCCTGCAATTTCAAACGAATCGAGCCAAATTTCTTTTTCCAGTCGCGGGTCAAGAGCAATTTCTGCTGAATCGGGTGTTAATTCTGCCTCTGCTGGCGCAGGTGCAGGCGCTTCTTCTTTTTCGTTCATTGAAGTTAAAAATGTTTTGAAATCTTTTGCCATCAATAGTAATCCTCTGTTCCTGTTTTTATTAGACCTTTTTCTCTTTCGTTCTGAATTTCTTTATCCATATCCTCAATTTCTTCATCGGTTTGATGTAGAATATGTTTTCTAATCCATTCAATAGAGTAATATTTTCCAATATGGTCAGTCATTTCTCGCAGAAGAGTCATTCTTTCGTTTAGAATTTCACTGTTCTTTAATTCTGTAAAATATGAATCTCTTGCAAATTCAAACCTAACATCATCTTTAATTTTCTCCCACTCATCTTCTTTCATTATCCCCTTCAAAACTAATTGAACTCTCATTGCTTGCAAGAAAATTTCTGAGAATTTTATTCTTAGTCTTTCAATAAATTTGAAGAATTTTAATTCATCTCTTGAAATCTCTGCTGAACGACCCATATTAAAACCATTGTCAGATTCCAATCTACTAATAGGAACATTTAATGCCCGATATAGTTTCTTCTTGAAGTATTCAACATCGTCCATTTCGCCAAGGTTTTCTCCGCCTTGTAGGGTATCAATCTCAGTACCTCGTCCGCCTTCTCTTCTTGGTAGCCAGAAATCTTCAAGCATTGACATATGCTTTTTATCATCTCGAATCTCACCAGTGTTTACATCATAAACTAGTTTATTTCGATAACGATTCATAATATCACGGAGATATTGTTCTGCTTTATTCTTTGGAAGAGAACCAACATCAATATAGAAGATGCGGCGTTCGGGGGCTCTCGATATTCGATAAATAACCACCGCATCTTCTATCATTCGACATTGATTTAATGGTTTAATTGCTTTTTGTAAATAACCAAATACTCTTTTCTTATCAACATCATACATTCCTGAATGAACATAGATGATTGCATCGGTATTTATTTTAAGTCCTTCTTGTGCTAGTTGTGTGCCTCCAAGTCTATCATCCATATCATTTTCTGTATATACAAAAAACTCTTCGACTTCCCTGACTACCTTTACGCCTTCTTTATTGGTTTCTTTATCTACTTTTCTGATTTTTCTAATAGCAGTTGCATCAACTGGTCGTAATTCTTTAATTCCTTGCTTCAACTTCTTTTCGTTTACTACTATATGAAAGTACATTTTTCCATCAATGTACCATTTTCGAAACATTTCGTATCCTCTAACTTGAAACTGCATTAAACGAAGAATGTGTTTAAATTCCTCTTGCATTTTCTCCTTAATGGTGTCTGGTAAATCAATATCTTCTAAGTCCATTTGAACTGTTTTCTTGATATCATCTTGAACGATTGCTTCGTTTGCTATATCATCAATAGCACTATCGACTTCTGCGTGGAGTGACATTTCTCTGTACTTTTTAATCAGTTCTATGTCATTCTTAATGTTTCCATCAAAATCAACATATTGCCCAAAAAAATTGCCCGATTCGATTTGGGTAGCACCATCATCATAGTCGGGCGGAACAAACGAAACAGGTCTACGAACAGTTGATTCTAAACCTACTTTGTTCGCATCTTTTTCTTTTTTTCTTCCAATCGTAAATCCAAAAAAGTCTACTGGCATAATATAAAAATTCCTTAATTAAAAGTCGGGTCTAAACTCAACCACCACTGCTTGAACGATGCTGACCAGACAAAGAAGTATTTTCCCAGTACTGATAAGACATTGTTACTGTAAATTCTACAATACTGTCATTAGTATCAAATGCCATTTCCATTGCACCAAGAGCCTTTGGCCAGCATTGGAACATAGTGTATTTTGCATTTGAAATTGGGGCATGTAATCTATTTAAAGCCTGAACTGACCAATCTGCAAACAAAGTATTACCAAAGTTCATAGTATTACCTTCGTGTGTTTGCATTTGATTATGCCATTCTTCGAAAGACCTTCGTAAAGACATATCTGAATCAGACATTACGGTGATTTCCCAGTCTTCAAATACTCTATCGCCTGGTAATTTAATCTGTCGGCCTCGATAAGGTACGACTATTTCTCCAATGGATGCGGCAGGCAATGCGGCAGACTTAACCATAAATGCTAAATCTCTGTTATTGCTTGTTGAGCCGATGAGTCCACTGACTTGGAAAAGGTTTGCTCTAATTCCTCCGCCAGCAAGTGCATCTGCTTTATATCCTGATAAGTTATTTGCTGCCATTTTTTATTTTCTCCTAATTTCCTAAAGTTGTTTTAGTTTGGCGTACTCAGTATTTAGGGGGGCTAAATGAATAACCCCCCTTTTTACTGAATTTTTTTATGCCCCTACTACTTCCTCGAATGATACTCCAGTTCCAACTGCAACGAAGTTGAGTTGAATGAAGTTGATGGAACGAGCAGGTTTGATGTAAATATCTGCAACGAATTC
>Ga0315336_1004398_pt1 | contig 16795 bp, 16 predicted proteins | sample ASW5metaG_FD_204512 | JGI IMG/M metagenome (GOLD analysis project Ga0315336, IMG submission 204512) | Ammonia-oxidizing marine archaeal communities from Monterey Bay, California, United States - ASW #5 | ecosystem: Environmental > Aquatic > Marine > Intertidal zone | place: USA: California...
GCAAGGTCGAACGGACAACCAAGGGGCTGGTGGCGAGCGCCTTGACCGATCCGGATCCCAGCGTGCGGACCGAGGCCATGCGCGCGGCAGTTCGGCTCGACCTTCAGGGCGAAGAGGCCGCGTTGAACAAGAATCTCCGCGACCAGTACGAATCGCTGCGGATCGAGGCCGCCGGCGCTCTCCTGCTCCTGGCTCGCGCGCGTTAATCTGTGCCCATGGGGGCATGGCTGCTACTGCTCTCCGCCCTCGCTCTCGGGCAGGACGCGGACGAGCTCGACGCTGAGATGGAACGGCTCTACGGGGCCGGTCAGGTGGCTGAAGCACATGAGGTCGCGGCCGAAGCGGTGGCGATTCGCCGCGGAGTCCCTGGCGACCCCAATCTGTCGCGGAGCCTGAACAACCTGGCGGCGATGAAGTGGGCACTCGGGGAATTTGGCGCCGCTGCCGAGCTCTACGGCGAAGCGCTGGAACTCTGGGAGGAATCCCTCGGGCCAGATCACATTCGAGTGGCGGCGCTCCACAACAATCTGGGCGTCCTGCGGATGGAGCTCGGCCAACTCGAAGCGGCCGAGGGTCACCTTGCCGTCGCCCTGGAGATCAGAGAACGCGAGCTTGGACCAGACGACGAAAAAGTTGCGACAACACTGGGTAATTACGGGAGTGTGCTCAGTTATCTGGCCCGACACGAGGACGCCCTCGAGGTTCACCAACGCGCCGTGGACATCCTCACTGCCATCCACGGACCGGAACACGTCAAGGTAGCTGACGTGCTGGACGCGCTGTCCGACGACCTGCATGCAGTCGGCCAATACGGTGCCGCAAGCGCGGCGGGCCGGGAGGCATTGCGCATCCGGGAGCGCGCGCTGGGACCCGACCACCCGGACGTGGCGATCGGCGCGATGAGTTTGGGATCACTACTCGAACATCAGGCGAAGTTCTCGGACGCCGAAGAGCAGTTCGAGCGCGCCCTTGCGATCTTCACAGAAACACTGGGCGGCAACCATCCCGCTGTCGGCAAGTGCCTCCACAACCTGTCGTTGCTGACGCTTCGGGTCGGACAGGTAGAACGGGCTCGCCTTCTGGCGGAGGAGTCACTGGCGATCCTCGAGGCCGCATATGGTCCCGAGCATCACCAGGTTGCGCAGATCCGGGAGCACCTCAGTCACGTGTTCCGCGCACAGGACAACCGCGAAGAAGCCGCATACCAAGCGAGGCTCGCGCTGGATATCCGCCTGGCGACCTTTGGCATGGACCACCCCGAGACCGCCAGGAGCTACACCGATCTCGCCATGACGGCCGACGACCTGGCCGACTCGGAGGCGTATCTGGAGAGTGCGCTCTCCATCCTGACCAACACGATGCCCGCCGGACACGTGCAGATCGCGGCAACGCGGGTACGCCTCGGCGCGGTGATCTTCGAACGGGACCCCCAGGCCGGCCGGCCACTGGTCCGCGACGCAATGGAAGACCTCCGGGACGCGATTGGCGAAGATCATCCCTGGGCCCTCGACCTGAGCGTTCGAAGTGCCGAAATCCTCACCGACGACCTGAATTCAGCGATTGAGTTGATCCAGGATATATCCGAGCAATTCAAGGATATCCTGGACTCAGATCCGGTGCGGCTGGCACAGCTCCACCGACTGTCGGTCCTCCTCGACCGCGCCGGCAGAAAGGACGAGTGGAACGCGGTCCTGGCCGAGGCATTGAACCTGTCCAACAAGGTCATGGAGGACCTCGCCCCGGCCCTGTCGGAGAGGGAGGCGTTTGAGATGCTCCAGGAACACCGCGACATCTTCGATTGGGCAATCACCGAGACGCCTGAGAACAAGGTCGCGTGGGACCTGGTGATCCAGTGGAAGGGGTTGGTTCGCCGCAGCCGACGCGGCGACTCTCACGCGGACCCCCAGTCAGCCGAGATTGCAGCCCAGTTGGCCGTTGTACGCCGCGAACTCTCGAGTCGCGTGCTTCGGGGCGGCAGCGACGACGTGCGACAATTGATGCGGCAAAAAGAGAGGCTCGAACGGGAGATCGCCGCCGCCCGCGGGGAGACAAGGCACCCCAGAGCCTCGGACGTCTGCGCTCGCATCCCGGAGGGCGCAGTCCTCGTGGACCTCATCGACTACAAGCGGGGCGATGTTCGGCACTTCGATGCGCTGGTCATCGACGGAGGGTGTGACCCGGTCCGCGTCGCTCTCGGGCCGTCGGAGCCGATCGACATCGCCGCCACCAACTGGAGCCAGGTCCTCGCGGTCCGAGACGATCGAGGGCTGCCCGCCCCGCAAACACGCGCCGACGAGCGCGGGCGACGCGTCAGTGAGCTGATCTGGGAGCCTCTAGCCCCTCATCTGGACGCCGCGGACCACGTCATCGTGGTGCCAGATCGAACGCTGGCCTCGATACCCTGGGGTGCGCTTCCGATCGGAGAAGGCAGATACCTGGTCGAGGACCATCTGATCACCTACCTCGCTGCTTCGACTGACCTTCTCCGCGACTCGGTGGAAACCGGAGAGGGACTGTTGGCCGTCGGCGGACTCGACTTCGGCGATCCGGCTACCGCGTCAGAACGTCTTCTCGCAATGCGCTCGTCGGGCTGCAACGACGGTCAATGGGCGCCACTTCCCGGCACTTCGGTGGAGGTTCACGCAGTCGCCCAGCGCTATCGCCGTCATCTGAAGAAGATGCCGCTGATCCTGACCGACACGGCTGCGACAGAGCGTCGACTCGACGAAGTCATCAGTCGCCATCGATTCGTGCACCTCGCCACACATGGATTCTACGCTTCTCCAGCTTGTACGTCCTATACTGGCGCCTCGGAACACCCGATGGTCATGTCGGGATTGGTCTTGTCCTCGGCCAACCGGCCCCGGGAAGCCCAGCAGCACTGGGACGGCATCCTCACCGGAGAGGAAGTGAGTAATCTGGACCTACGAGGTACCGAGCTCGTTGTGCTCTCGGGTTGCGAGACCGGCCTCGGCAGCCAGTTTCCCGGAGAGGGTGTTCTGGGACTTCGGCGCGCGTTTGCCCAGGCTGGCGCTCAGTCGACGATCATGAGCCTGTGGGCCGTCACAGATGTCGGCACATCGGAGCTCATGTCGTCGCTGTACGAGAAGATGTGGCGCAAACGACGTCCCCTCTCGGCTGCGCAGGCGCTGCGACAGGTGCAGCTCGAAATTCTCGACGAATCCAGGGAGAGCGGAGACTCCAGCCCCGGAGACTGGGCCGGATTCATCCTGTCGGGAACGTAGAGAGGCCCATGCCGCGGGCAAACATCTTCACCACCTGCTCGGCGACCTTCTCGGGGTCGCCCATCTCGGACTCGAGCAGCGTCTCGTAGAAGAGCCGCTCGACGGCCCCGAACACGACGATGCACCAAACCCGCGGATTCTCGATGTCCACCAGGCCGCGCCCGACGACGTCCTCGGTGAAGGCCGTCACTTTGTCGAGGATGGCCACCTCGATGGCGCGCAGTCCCTCACCGGCTTCTCCGGCGCGACGGGATTCCCTGAACGTCAGCAGGATCTCGTCCCTGTTCGCCAGGCCGACGAGCACCAGCCCCGTCCCCATGCCGCGGAAGATCTCCACACACTGCTCCAGGGTCGCAGCCGCCTCCAGTTCGGCGGCGACATCGTCGAGCAGTCCGAGCACCACCTCGGCCCATCGATCGCGCAACGAGGCAAACAGGGCGTGCTTGTCCTTGAAGTACAGGTAGAAGGTCCCCCGTGCGACCCCGGCGGCAGAGGCGATCTGTTCGATGGAGGCCCGATCGTAGCCGTCCTCGAGAAACAGGCGTAGCCCCTCGGCTTCCAGCCGTTCCAATTTGGCTTGCTTTTTCTGCTCTCGAAGACCCAACTCCCCACCGCTGCAGGACGTGCTTACGCAGGATACCGGGTCCATTCCAAGGAGGCCTCATGAGCCCCACCAAGGAGAATCCATGAGCGAAATGACGCTTCCCGCATGGGCTACAGAGCTCCGCAATCGATATCTCGCAGGGGAAGCCAGCTTATTCCTCATCCACGGCAACGTTCGCGACCTGCACGCGTGGACGGTTGACGGAGAGACGACCTATCTGGACATTCGCGGCTTCCTGGAAGAATTCCTGACGCGAACGCGCGATGTGGTGGCCTACCACAACGTTTCCCAGGGCATGCAGTTCGCCGGAGCGGGCCACAAGAGCCTGTTCAAGAGCATCGTCGATGGCAGGCGCATGGCTCGGGGCGAAGGCAAACTCTCGGGGCTGCCGGCCACCGCCACGGGCGCCATACCCGTGTTCGAGGACCTCATCACCGAGCCGTCTCACAGCAGCGCCGTCATCATGGACTTCTTCGAGATGATCGCGCCCAACGCCGACGTCTCCTTCATGGTGCACGAAGACAAGGCGAACCTGGTCTCACTGCAGCGCTGGTCCAGCGATCCGGCCTTCCTGGCCACGGACAACCTCGTGATCCTGGTGACCGAGCACCTTTCGGACATTTCCAGGCGGATCGTGGCGTCTCCGCAACTGGCCACGATTCACCTCAACTTTCCGGACGTCGACGAGCGCGAAACCTACATCACGGCCCAGGATCTCTCGGACGTGAAGAGCGATCTCGTACCGTCCATGATCGCCAAGGTGACCGCCGGCCTGTCGCTGCTCCAAATCCGCGCGCTGCTGAGGGGAGCAGCGCTCACGGGCGACACGGTCACTTTCAAGATGGTCTCCAAACGAAAGAAGAAGATCATCGAGCAGGAGTGTCACGGACTCGTCGAGTTCATCGCGCCAAATCACACTTTCAACCACGTCGGCGGCATGGAACGCATCAAACGCGACCTGATGCGCGTTGCCGACGCCGTGAAGGCGGGCCGCAAGAACCAGGTTCCGATGGGCATGATCTTCGTTGGACCGATGGGGACCGGCAAGACATTCGTCGCCGAGGCCTTCGCGACCGAGTGCGGCCTCACCTGCCTGAAGCTGAAGAACTTCCGAGACAAGTGGGTCGGATCGACCGAAGGCAACCTCGAGAAGGTGCTCGAACTCGTCGAAGCACTTGGCTACGTGCTGCTGATCCTCGACGAGGCCGACCGCTCGATGTCCAGCGGCGAGGGCTCCGACGGAGGCGTCAACTCCCGCGTCATCGCGCGCCTCAAGGAGTTCATGTCCGACACCAGCCACCGAGGAAAAGTCGTCATTCTGATGATGACCAACCGCCCCGACAAGCTGGACGTCGACTTGAAGCGGCCCGGTCGCTTCGACATGAAGATCCCGTTCTTCTTCCCCGAAGAGGCCAGCGAGCGAAAACTCATCTACGAGGCCTTGGTACGCAAGAACAAGCTGAAGATGGTCGAAGACATCGACTATGAATTCGGTGTCGAGGAGACCGAGGGCTACAGCGGGGCCGAGCTGGAAGCGATCCTCCTCGCAGCGAGCGGGCTGGCTGCGGACGAGGACAGCGACATCATCGGCCAGGACCACCTCGATCAGGCAGTCAGGGATGTGATCCCTTCCCGAGACACTCGCATGCTCGAGTACATGGAGATGCTCGCCGTCTTCGAGAGCTCGGCCAAGCGAATGCTCCCGGATCGGTTCAGGGACATCCCCACCGAAGAGGTGCAGGAGCGCATCGACCAGCTCCGCGCCATGCTTGGGCGCCGAGCTCTGTAGACATCACCAGTCCCGGGCGCGTTTGCCGACACCGTCCCGACGGACCTTGACGCCTCCCACCTCGCCATCCTCCTCGACGACGACGTCTTCGTCGACAATGGGGTCGTCCACCTTGATCTGCACGGTCGCCACGCCGGCGCCTACGACACCCATCAGCACGAAGAGCACAACCACGGCACCGCCTACCTTGACTGAACGCGGGTATTTTGGCGCGACCTCCCTTTCGGCCGTGCCCCCGCCTCCGTCGGCCCTGCGCAGCGATGACCGTTTGAGCCCGGACACCGACGAGTTCTTTTTCGTCGGGATCTCGCCGTCCTCATCGGGACGCTCGGCCGGCAGCGGCGTGTCGCTGAGCAAGCGACGTTCTCGTTCTCCCACAAGGCCCCCAGTGTGGTCGATGAGTGTACCTTGACACGGCCTCGGTGACCGCCTAAATGCGTCGGGCTCGTACACCCACGCCCATCGGTGTGAGAGGGGCGGGCACAGGGTAATCCCCCCCAAATGAGATGGGAGAAACAATGTTCGCAATCGTCGAAGCCGGCGGTAAACAGTATCGGGTCGCCGTGGGCGACACGCTCACCGTCGACCGCATGTCGGCCGATGTCGGCAGCACGGTCAACCTCGATCAGGTCCTCCTGGCGAATGGCGACAGCCTCACTGTGGGGTCCCCCACAATCGATGGTGCCAGCGTCAAGGCCACGGTCACGGGCCACCACAAGGGCGACAAGGTGCTGACCTTCAAGTACCGCCCCACCCGTCGGTCTCGCCGCCGGGTCGGTTTTCGCCACAGCCACACCACGCTCGAGATCGTGGCGATCGAGGGAGTTTCCTAATGGCTCATAAGAAAGGTCAAGGCAGTACCCGCAACGGTCGCGATTCCAACGCGAAGTACCGCGGCGTCAAACGCTACGACGGCGAGCTGGTCGGCGGCGGACACATCCTCATCCGACAGGTCGGCTCCAACTTCCACCCCGGCGCCAACGTTGGCCAGGGCCGCGACTACACCCTGTACTCGAAGATCGAGGGCAAGGTGAAGTTCGAGTCCCGGAACAACCGCAAGCTCATCTCGGTTTATCCCGAGTAGCGGGCCACCTGGCCCCGAGGGCCGGTACCAACATGAAGTTTGTCGACGAGATCGAGTTCATCGTCCAGTCCGGCAAGGGCGGTGACGGCTGCGTCTCCTTTCGAAGGGAGAAGTTCGTCCCCCGAGGTGGCCCCGATGGGGGCGACGGCGGGCGCGGTGGACCGGTGATCTTCCGGGCCACCGAGCGCAAGAACACCCTTGTAGACTTCCGCCGCAACAAGACGTACAGGGCCAAGAACGGCCAACCCGGCATGGGCAATCGCATGTTTGGGGCCTACGGCAAGGCGCTGGTCCTCGAGTGCCCGGTGGGCACGGTGTTCTTCGATGCCGAAACCGGCGACCAGCTGGCCGACCTCGAGGCCCACGACGACGAGTGGACGATCCCGGGCGGCGATGGAGGCCTGGGCAACGTCCACTACAAGACGTCCACCAATCGCACGCCGCGCAAAGCCAAGCCGGGGTATCCCGGCACCGTCATTCGGATTCGGGCCGAGCTCAAGCTCATCGCCGACGTGGGCCTGCTCGGATTCCCGAACGCAGGCAAATCGACGTTCATCTCCCGGATCAGCGCAGCGCGCCCACGGGTGGCGGACTATCCCTTCACGACACTCGTCCCCAATCTGGGGGTGGTCGACATGGGCGCGGGCAACTCGTATGTGGTCGCCGACATTCCCGGACTCATCGAGGGTGCATCGGACGGCGTCGGCCTCGGACACAAGTTCCTGCGACACGTCGAGCGGTGTCATTTGTACGTGCACCTTGTCGCGCCCTACGCACCAGAGGGCGATCCCGCCGAGCTTCTGGTGGCCCTGAACAGCGAACTCGAGAAGTACAACGACACACTGCTGAATCGGTCGCAGATCGTGGTGCTCAGCAAGTGTGATCTCCTGAGCGACGAGGAACGCGAAAAGCACGTCGCAGCCTTGCATAAGGTCACTGACGCGCCAGTCGTAGTCATTTCATCTGTAACGGGTGCGGGCGTGCGAGAACTCGTCGGACAGGTCTGGAAACACCTGGAAGATGCGCGGTTAACGCCATCACCGGATGACATCGCCCTGTAAAGGTTTGTCGCCCACCTTGAGAACGATCCGATGGCTTGGTAGGTTCGCCAGCGACTGATCCCCCATCCAGTTCAGAGAGAAACACACATGTATCGCACCATGCTCCTCGGCATCGCCCTCACGGCACCCAGCCTCGCCTTCGCCTGTGGCGGCAACAAAACGGCCGCCGCCGCCGACACCGAGGCCGTACAGGCCAAAGTCAACGTCGATGCCTCTCACTGTGCCAAGAAGACCGAGCTCGTGGGCGCCAACTGCTCCTACACCACCGGCATGATGGCCCAGCGCGTCCTCGAAGAGGGCGAGAACTGGAGCTACACCGGCACCCTTGCCAAATCCGACAACAAGCTCGATTCCCGCGTTGCCGCGCCGTACACCGTCGGCCCGAAAGAGGCCATCAACGTCGTGGCCAACGAAGTCGTCGAAGGTCTGGTGACCGCCGGCGCCGATGCCGGACGGCTCGCGCTCTCCGGAAAACTTCTCGAAGTCGATGGCATCCGATACTTCGTGGCGACAGCGTTCAAAGTCTCCAATTCCTGACTCCGTCTCCGGCCGGAACTCAAACGAGAAATTTGGCGCTTACGCGACCCAATCTGCAGATATGGGCTTGCCCCCGGTGTGTTTCGGGCCCAGAATAGATTCAGAGGGACGCATTCCCAGACGGGTATGCGCCTCGCTGTCACTAGGAGGATCCCATAGAGCCCGAAAAATTCGCCCAAGCGCTCGCCGCTGCCGCACTCGACAAGAAAGCCCGTGACGTGGCCATCCTCGACATGCGGGAACTCATTGACTACGCCGATGTGTTCATCCTGTGCAGTGCCGGCAATCGCAGGCAAGTCCAAGCCATAGCGCACGCTGTGCGGTCCATGGCAAAGAACGACCTCAAGATCCTCCCAAACGGTGTCGAGGGGGTCGAGGCAGCTCGCTGGGTTTTGGTCGACTTCGGTGAGGTGGTCGTCCACATCTTCGACGAGCCGCTGCGGGGATTCTACAATCTCGATGGCCTGTGGAACGACGCGCCACGCCTCGAAGTTCCGCTCTCCGACGAAGCCGAAGTCCAGCAGCTCTGATCCCGCGCTTTCATGGCTGATCGATTCAAGGTCGTCATCGTCGGCCGGAGCAAGAACAAGTGGGCCAACGCGGCGGTAGAGGACTACACAAAGCGCCTGCGCCGCCACGGGGGCGTCTCGGAGACCGCCGTGAAGGTCGAGCCCTTCAAGGGCGATGTCGACCACGTCAGGCGCGCGGAGGGAGAGCGCATCCGCAAGACGGCCGGGTCGGGCGTCCTGATCGTGCTCGATGAACGGGGAGAGCGCCTCGACAGCCGCGCGTTCTCGAAGCTGGTCGACAAATGCCGCCAGAAAGGCACTGTGGTCCTCGCGCTCGGAGGCGCCTACGGGCACAGTGACGACACGCGAAAGGCCGCGGATCGTGTTGTAAGGCTCTCCGACATGGTGGTGAACCACGAGGTCGCCCGGGTCATGCTCTACGAGCAGCTGTACCGGGCGATGACTCTGCTGTCAGGCGCCCCGTACCACCACTGAGGCGGCCGTCGCGTCAAGGCGTGACGGTCTGCGTGGTCCAGTTGATCTGCGCGAAGAAGGTGTCTGTGCCCTCTCCAGAGACCCCCAAGGTGTTCGACCAGGCCAGCGCTCCCGACAGGTACACATTCACCGTGACGTTGTTGTTCCCGTTGTAAACCGAGCCCGGGTAGTCGTGAACGTAGACCTGGTAGATGATGTTCTCCGGCTGCTCCATATTGATGTTCTCGGGGCCGGTGCCGCCGATGTCATCGAGGTCGAGATACGGATTGCCCTCGACCCCTGCCGGGCCCCATGGAAGCCCGAATTTGCAGTTGGCGTAGTAGCAGTCCTGATTCGTTCGCAGGTTGCCGGCGCCACCGTTGCGCACCATGTGCAGGTCCATGTCGTCGCCCGCCACAGTCCAGAACATCTCCACCCACAGGTCCTGGCCAGGAATCGCCTCGAGGGTGGTGACACAGGGCAGTGAGGACACGCCGGCGGAGTTGGTCACGACCAGCTCGAAATCGTAGGAACCGACCACGTCGGGGACAAATCCGTACCGATTCGGGGCGGTGGGCAGGCCACCCGGAACGTTCATGGCCGATCCTGGTGGACGCGCGAGGCCGGTCCAGACGTACGTGAGCGCCAGGCCCGCCGGGTCCCAGGACTGATCGCCCAAGAGATCCGCGGACCCGTAGATCGCCTCGGTGGGATCCGGCGTGACACTGCACACAGCAACCGGTTCGAGGACGTCGGAAGCGTTGACCTGGGCGATGCAGGTGTCCTCTTCACCCAGGGTGTTGGTGACCGTGAGTTCAGCTTCGTAGAGCCCTGGAAGATCGGGGTAGAACGCCGCGCGATTCGGATCTGTAGGAGCGCCCGCAGGCATCGCAACACCGGAGCCGACGGGAGAGGTGATCAACACCCAGTCATAGGTGATGGCCAGACCCGACGGATCCATCGACTGGTCGCCATACCAGATGACCTCGTCCTGGTTGACCACCGGGACGGGAGGTGCAGCGCTGCAGTCGGCGATCGGCGGCAACACGGTGCCCTCGACGGTCACTGTGCAGGTGTCTTGCATGCCCATGGTGTTGGTGATGGTGAGCTCGCCCTCGTAGGTCCCGGGAAGATCGGGGTAGAAGCCGTATCGATTTGGATCCGAGACATTGCCCACGGGCATGGGGACCGAAGACCCCACGGGTGCCGAGGTCAGAGTCCATTCGTATTCCAAGGCCAGTCCGGCCGGATCCGACGACTGATCGCCGAGCCAGATGACCTCCTCGAGGGGCACGATCGGGAACTCGGGCTGGGCGTCGCACATGGCGTTCGGACCCATTGCACCTTCGCCATTGATAGGCACAATAATGTCGGGTACGCCCGATTGTATCGTCAGGTCGCCCACATAGACCTGGCTGGCGAGCGGCGTGAAGGTGACCTCTACATCGGTCGAGGCGCCCGGCGTCAGCGGACCGGCCGCGAACGCGGTGACGGTGAACGGGCCGCCAGAGGTGAATGCGTCGGTGAGGTCGGTGCTGGCGGTGCCGATGTTGGTGACCTGCACGGACTCGGACGCCTGCAACCCCACCTCGAGCCAACCAAAGTCGATGGCCGGTGGGTTGACCTCGAGCTCGGGAACGCCAATGCCACCCGTCAACACGACGGTCACTTCTGGATTCGTTCCGTCGTTTGAGGGGATCACCACCAGACCCGAATCGGAATTGGTCAGCGGCGTGTAATCGACCTTGGCATCGACGATTTCGTCCGGAAACAGCGACATTTGCGAAGCCGTTGTGGTGAGCGTGAATGCCGGTGAGCCCTCCGTCCAGATGTCGCCGATGAGCAGGGGTCCATCGCCGACGTTGGCGATGGTGAAGTACTGACTCTCGACAGCGTTCTCGGCGACCATGCCGAAGCCCAACGCCATCGGCGTCACCTCGATCACCGGCCGCGGGATGCCGCCCTTGTCTCCGGTCAGGTCGTATTCGGAACAACCGACCGCCAGGACCCACCCCAATGCCATCAAGTAGGAAGAACGGGACATTTCGAGCACCTCGACGCTAGCGAACAGGGGTTCGCTGCGCGCACTTTACACTCATCGGACAGAACCCGCGCGGCTAGATGCAAAAACCGCCGGAAATCAGGCCCAACCGGTGCGAATCGCCGGGCCAGCGATCTCCGTCATCTTCGGATCTACAATGCAATTTTGCGCATCTACGAGAACGACGGTTGGAACGTGAGTGCGGGCCAGTGCGTCGTCCACCTCTGTCCGAGTGGCGATGATGACCAGGTCGCCGGGCGAGAAGCGATGGGCGGCGGCGCCGTTGATGCAGATGACCCCCGAGCCGGCGTCGCCGGGAAGCGCGTAGGTCTCGATGCGCTTGCCGTTCGTCACATTCCAGATGGCCACCCATTCGTGAGGCAGGATGTCGGCCGCTTTCAGGAGGTCGCTGTCCACGGTCACCGAGCCTTCGTAGTGCAGGTCGGCGTGGGTGACGGTGGCGCGGTGGATCTTCGACTTGAACATCATTCGGGTCATGGCTTCCTCATTTCCGGCCTGAGAGATCAGGTCCAGATTTCGGGTTCACCGCAGTCCTAACTCCGCGTCCGCTACCAAGGAACCACTGATGACAATGAGATTGCCGACGTCGGAGTTCTCGGGCGCGACCCCATCCCCGAGCATCTCGTTGACGATAGGGTCCACGAGCCCATCTCCATCGATGTCGGCCGCCGTGGCGCTGTAGGCGAGCATGTCTCCGGTAAAGCGCGCTCCGCTCGTGCCTATCGCACCCCAGACCTCGAGCAATCGCACTTTATCGGCCTGCGGCATGAAGCGGTGGTCCAGGTCGACGACCGCCGGCCATCGACCCTGCTGTCCGAAGAAAATGTAGAGGATGCCCGCGCTCTTTCGCAGTCGACCGTCGGGCCAGGCGTCGGGCGCCGCGATGCCGATATCGGAGATGCCGTCACCGTCGAAGTCCCCGTGCAAAGCGGTATCCGAGACGATGTCGCCGGGGCTCGCGCCGAGAATGGTCGTGGTGAAGATGCCATCCGGAGCGTCGTCGATGCGGAAATCCAGCCCCTTGACCAGGGCCGCGTCGTAGAGGATGTGCCCAGAACCGGAGTTGTACCGATCGCCACGCTGCGACAGGTCGCCGACGATGTCTCCTACGAACAGATCCGCGCGCCCGTCTCCGTCGTAGTCCTCGCCCCCCAGGATCTCCTCTCCGAAGCTGACGTTCCCCGAACCGCCGTGGATCTGGGTCACGGTTCCGGGCGGCGCGCTGAGGCGGATGGTGTAGGCGCTGTCCCAGTCCTGCTCGGGAAAGTTGTCGTCCCAGGCGATGTACATCGTGCCCCTGAAGCTGCCGCCGGACCCGTGACTGCTCTCCTCGAGACCACTCGGTACCAGGCTGGCCCCCATGCGATTGAGTGCCGCAGATCCCATGACCTCGGCTCGTCCGTTGCCGTCGAGGTCGGCAATTTGAACCGTTCCACCGAAGTGATACTCGTCGGAGCCCGGCGGCGGCAGGACCTGTGCCGCGTGGCCGCGCAGAAAGGTCTGGCCAAAGCTGGCGAGGTCGGCGACACCGCCCGTTTGGAGATGGGCTCCACCGCGGATCACCCACATTGAACCGGCGTGCGCGTCTCCGGCGTTCGTGAATTCATCTGCCCCGACGACGATGTCGGCGATGTCGTCACCGGTCACGTCACCGGCTCGCATCCAGATGCCCAGACGCGCGTAGGCATCCTGACCCCAAATATCCACAAAGCTCAGCTCTGGAGGGCGATTTCCCAGGTCGAGTTCAGCTCCGGTGGCGGCGAAGTTGCGGAGCTCGGGCCCACCGACGAGGATGGTGAGCGCACCCGTTCCAATGCGTCCCGGCGCCGAGAAGTTCTGGCGGCCGATGAGCAGGTCTCCGAGGCCGTCGCCCGTCACATCGCTCATCCAGATCTCGGAGCCGGCATGCTCGTGTGCCTGCTCGCCAATGATGGTGAGCACCTCGTCACTGGCCACCGCCGTGTCCACCGCGCCAGAGATCGTACTGTCCCCGAAGGACAGGTAGATGGCTCCGGCGTGGTCGACCCCGGGCCGATCGGCTCGCAAGGTCGACATCGCGACGTCCAGGTGGCCGTCTCCGTCGCAGTCGTAGCCGCCGCTGACGGGTACGCCGTAATTTCCAAACGACTTCGAGCCGTGCAGACGGCGCAATCCGTCGTCCGTGGTGATCTCGGCCAGGTCGAGAACCGGGGGCGTGCGTCCGAGGTCGCTGGTTCCAGGGCCGGACGCCGTATCGGTCGCTGGCCACTGCCTCTTGTCGCCGTCGTCAGCCTTTGGGCCGCATCCGATGGCGATGAGAAGAAACAGCGCGCGCAACACAACTCCCGGTCGTCGGTGCTACCGTAATCCCATGTCTGTCGTCCTGCTCGCGTTGGCCCTCTTCGGGTGTACCGGATCTCCGGACAAGGTGAAGTCGGGCCCGTCGGGCTTCGATTCCAGGCCCGACACCGAGGACACTGAAGACACCCAAGACACCCAAGATACCGAGGACACCGCCAGCCCGACCGACAGCGGGACCGACACCGCCGACACCGGCCCATTGGATACTGCCGTGGTCGACACCGGTCCATTCGTGACGGTCGAGGTCGGGACCGGCGAGTTCGCCTACGTTCCCCTCGCGCCGAACGATCCAATCGAGATCATCGCCGGACCGCAGGGGGGCTATCACTTTCTCGGCGGCCTCCGGGTCTGCAACATGACCCCGCCCTTCGACATCCACTTTCAGGTCGTGGACTCGGCTACCGGCACTCTGGTGACCGACTTGTACTATTGGCAGTGGATGCTCATCGACGAGGGCAACGGGTGCCGAAACACCTACAACCTCTTTGGCTACATCAACGTGATCCTGTTGGCGTACGGCGACCAGGACACGCCGCCGGAGCTCCTCGACGGAAACCTGGTCGAGATGCGCATGGAGGTGACCGACACAATGGGCCTGGTGGAATCGGGCGCTGTAGAGGTGGCGGCCTGGTCGCAATGAGGCCCCCTTTCTGGTCGGTGCTGGTTCTCGTCGCGTGTGGCGGGCCCGATCCAGATACCGGAAGGGAAACGGCCACCGACTCCGACTCGCCTACGTATTTTCCGACCACCGATACAGGGCCGCGTACCTGCGAGATCCCCGACGACGGGGAGTGGCGAATCCTCGCCGATCCAGTCGGAGATGGCGTGCTGTTCTCGGCCTGGGGCGCGACCTGGCAGGAGGTCCTCATGGTCGGCGGTGCACCCGGTGGCGAGAGCGGCGTCATCCTCCACTACACGCCGGGAGAGATCTGCGTCGAGGCCGATTCCATCGATGCGGCACTGTGGTGGATCCACGGCCCGCGCAAGGGCGAGTGGTACGCGGTCGGCGCCCACGGAATCGTGCTCCACGACGTCGACGGTGAGCGCACTCGAGAGGACATCGGCAGCGACATCACCCTCTACGGCGTGTGGGCCACCGACGATGTGGTGTGGGCCGTTGGCGGCGACCCTTTCACGGACAATTCCGGAGAGATCTGGAAGCGCAGTGGCGGCGTCTGGACCCGCGAACAAGACGACATCGACGGCGTACCCTACAAGGTCTGGGAAGGATGGATCGTCGGGGACAAGGTCGCCTATCGCATCGAAGGAGACACCCTCGTCCCCATCGTGCAGCCAGATCGGTTGCTCACTGTTCGCGGTCGAAACGGCGACGAAGTCTACGCGGTGGGCGGCGTCGGAAACGCGCTCATGAAGTCCTGGTCCGACGACGCGTGGACGGCCTTCGACACCACGGGACTCTCCCCTCCCCTGAGTGGGATCTGGACGGACGCCGGCGAAGACATCTGGGTCGCTGGCCTGTCGGGACTGACGGCTCGCTGGGACGGCGCTGCCTGGGAACAAGCCATCCCGCCCGTCAGCCTCGAGCACTTCCACGCGGCTTACGGAAACTGCGACGAGGTGCTCTTCCTGGGCGGCAACCTGCTCGCCGCCAACGACAACTACGGGACCATCGTCCGCTACGGAACACCAAAACCCAGGATCACACCGACTATTTGTGACTGACGCGCGCTTCAGGACTCGGAAGATGCGCCTAGCTCGCTCTGCCGCCTGAGGATGTCCATTCGGGCCTGAGCTTCGGCGACCCGCTCGTTGGGTGTCAGGCCGATCTGCGCAATCGCTTCGGCCACATCGGTCATTCTGCGCTGGGAAGCCCCCATGGGGCCGATCTGGCGCCGCTCACCGCCGAGGAGTCGAATGACCAGGAACCTGCCCTCGACAAAGCACCCGACAATATCGCTGCCGTTGATCCATTCCTTGTCTATCCGCACGCCATTCTGACGGATTTCCACGCGAAACGGCGATCGACTCACGCCACCGACGAAGGCAAAGCAGATCAGAAAGAGCCCAACGACCAAACCGATCCCGGACCGCGCCACGAACTGGATCGTCCACATCGAGAGCGAGGCGTCCGCGGCGCTGCTGGCGAGATTTCCGCGGAACTGTGCCTCCAGCAGCCCAGCGTGCCGGTCCTGAGCCGCCAGGTAGTCGGCCTCCCGCATGCGCAGCAGATCCGAGATCTCGGCGCGGCGGGAACTCTTGATCGGCCGCAGGGCACCGTATTGCTCGAAGAGGATGAACGAGGCCTCTTCACCGGTGATCCACTCGCCTTCGCGCTCGCACTTCACGACGGTCGGGTCGGTCTCGCCGCTCATGCACCAGGCCGCGAGGTCGAGGGCGTGACTCGAGTACGGCAGCTGCCCCCAACGCGCACGAACGGCGTCGCGGGCCCCCTCGACGTCGGGAGGCGTGTCGCCCAGGCCCATCTCGTTTCGCATCTGGTTGCGATCTGCGTCCAGGGCGCCCTCGGCCTCGAAGAGTCGCGCGCGCCCCTCGACCAAGTCCTCTTCGATCTTCTCGTATGCGGCCAGCTCGGCAAACTCATCGCCGGGGTGATTCAACACCGCCCAGGCACCCACATACAGGGGCGGCACGAGGGCGAGGGCGAGAAGGAGCTTCGACCATCGAGGCAGAAACCAGGTCGGTCTATTCAGTGTCGCCCGCAGCACGTGTCCGGCATCGTCGGCCATGGACCAACATAAGTCATCCGCTGGCGGGCAGCCGCTCCGCCAGCTCCCCGTGACGGCGACGGATGGCCTTCCGCGCTCGGTCCTCCTCGTCCCGACCTGCAGGAGTGAGGCAGATCCTCGCGACGGCAGCCGCCACGTCTTCGAGGACACTCAATGGCGCGAGAGTCGGCCCGACAACACAAGATTTCCCGCCGACCAGAGTGAGAATCAGACTCTGGCCCCGCACCTTGCAGTCGACGATATCGGCCGCCGCGATCCACTCCCCTTCCACGAATAGGCCATTCTGCCGTACCTGGATCGCCCAGGGCTTTCGCGTCACCCCACCCAGGAAAGCAAAGCAGATGAGGACGATGGAGAGTGCCGTTGTGGGAAGCCCCAGCCG
>Ga0315336_1004399_pt1 | contig 16795 bp, 15 predicted proteins | sample ASW5metaG_FD_204512 | JGI IMG/M metagenome (GOLD analysis project Ga0315336, IMG submission 204512) | Ammonia-oxidizing marine archaeal communities from Monterey Bay, California, United States - ASW #5 | ecosystem: Environmental > Aquatic > Marine > Intertidal zone | place: USA: California...
CGCGACTGAAACAATCTGTCTCACGTGTGCGCTAAACGAACTGCCAAGAACAACTTCCCAGTCTACAGGTCCGCCTAATTCCCCCCGCAACTTGACTTCCCGGCTGTAAGAAATGTGTGCGACTATGTTCATGATATCTTCCGTTTCTTGAGTGGAGTAGCCTGTTTCGAGGAGAAAGTCGCAACACAGCTGTTTTAACTTTCCGTCCTTGTCGTATTTGTGGTCGGGAACATCATGCAGCATTGCGACGACAAATACGCGCTCTGTCAGTTCGGGCACCCCCAGAGTATTTACAATGCTCATCGCACACTCTGCAACGGCGAGCATGTGAGCATGGCCATGTGATGGAGGTCGGTCTTTACATGCTTTTTTGACGAAAGCCACCACTTTCTGTTCTCTTGAGGCTGACATTGTCGAATGACACCATATTCTTACATTTGTAAGGCTCCAAAATACCGTCATGATCACAAATCTTTAATCTTTACTGCATGTTGGATATGCGTATGTTTTTTATCTTAAATGTGCTGGGCCGCGCTGATAAGCTCTGTCTCCCCATTCTGGTTCAGCAAATGTTGCTCTGACCCACTTTAAGGTTTCATTGTTGTCTCTCAGCCGGAAGAAGTAATAGATATCTTCTTTATGCAAAGTGCAGTTACTGTGGATCCACTTAGCGAGTTGCAGGTTGTCCCGTTTCACTGCAGTGTCGAACGCAATTCGGAGATATTGTTCGAACACGAGTGGCCTTCTGAGAAATTGATGTTCATCGGTCGCCCCTCTGAGATGAAATGTGTATATTAACCATTCGATCGCAGGTATATTACCGGCAGTGAGTATTCGCAGGAGAGCAGGCCCGTTGTCCGAGCGAGTTTGGGAATGAAGATTTAATAGGTCATCTGCGACGTCTTCCTGTTTTAGTTGAAATGTGGCTTGTAGCCACTTAAGAAGGTCTAGCCAACCCTGTGACGCGCCATCGCGAAGTGCCCGATTTTTCTCACTTACAACATCTTCTTTTGTAAGGCCAAAGAGTTCGTGAAGCAGCTTCACGAATTGCAGGTGTCCACGGAATACTGCAGCGTGAAACTGTCCTAGAAACCAAACTCGTACCGGTTTCCATGGTAGATAAGGGCAACGGGCTTTTACTGTTCGCAATCGGGCTATTGCGAGCCCCTCATTCTCGTCATCATAGTCATCTTCTTCTGGGCGGATCCTATCGGCATATCTAGCGATCAACGACCTTAGTGGTGTTGGGAGGGTCTTTATTTCAGTCCCCATCTGCGCAGGCAATCTGCGCGGTATAGTAACACTGAAATCTCTTAAATTTGATTATGGTAAATATCAAACTATACTACCGGGCATCGTACAAAGAAGCAATGCAGGTAAAGCTCGAAAGGGCGATGCGCAGAGTCGCTTCTATCGAGAAAGAAATACAGACTCTACATGCCGAATTTGTCATCGCTACTCTAGAAGTTGCTGACATAAAGAAGGAAGTGGCCTCAGAGGTGGGCGCTTCCGAGGATGATTCCAAGGATCTTCCTGAAAGCCTTAAAGAACATCGCGAGACTTGTGAAGAACTTCTTGCACTAGCTCCGGGCGAAAAACGGGCATTTATTTATGATGGCGAATGGGCAAAACGATTGGTGTTCCTGGATAATGATGAAACCCGTAAGTGGGTTGACAAGCACTTCGATTGTGATGAAGTAGACGATGTAGTCCCATTCAACTTCACGTCACACCACCCAGTTGAACCCGGAACTGATGCGGAGGATAATTCATGGGACTTCGACAACTTTGACAAAGATCTTTCAAACTCCGGGGTCAAGTTTCTTGAATTTGATGATGAGATTAAAGACGACGTGCATGACGGGGTGAGCTGCTGTTCAACTGTCGGGTTTGGAGGAGAGCGATACTCCCATGCAACTTGCGTATATTCTCCCTATGTCTGGGTTCTGACTCGCAAATAAACCGATTAGAGGTTCGGCGTCTATTTTGATATCACATCGCGATGGAGCAGAAAAGCGATTCTCATGACGCGAATACAACCGAAGCGATCGAAGATGTTGGTGCGATTGAAGATGTTGTCTGCATCTCTTTTGATATTGAAGCCACAGGGATGCGGCCAAGCAAACATGCCATGGTAGAACTTGGCGCCGCGGCCGGCACACAATCTAAAGGAGTATTTGCAGAATTCTCTAGACAGATCGCAATTCCTGAAGGAAAGGGCTTTGATGAAGCCTGTGAAAAAGAATTTTGGGATGTAGTTGTTCCGGAGAAGAAAAAGCAAGTTATCGAATGCGAAACTACGCCGGAGAGCGCAATGCGCGATTTTGTGGATTGGGTTTACAACATCCTGAGGATTGATGCTGGTGGCAATCGTAAACGTGTACGATTTGTTGGGGATAACATTGCATTCGATGCTAAATGGGTATCGGTGTACCTCGATGAATACGCAGATCATGAGCCGTTGGAAACCTTCTTTGAGGGGAAGTACCAGCCGTTGTGGGATGTCAACGCCTACCGAAGGGGCGCCGTCATGGTAACTCCAGATGAGGAGCACCGATTCTATCTTGAACAGGGCAAGAAGCCCTCCATTACAGAACACACTCGGGCGCGATTTAAGATCGAAAAGAGGGCCGCCACGGCACATACGCATACCGCCGTGGATGATGCGCGGCATATCTTGGAAGAGTGGTTTATTCTTCTTGAGCATCTTAGTTAAGAAAATAGCGCACTACTAGCGTATTCTGCGCCCCAGCCTGATAGTCAAAATTGAAGCCGTTTTTTGGATAATAACCCTGTATCCCGCAATCGAATTATAATTCTATTTGCAGAACGAAAATGCCCACTAAGAAAGAACGTCTTGCCCAGCGAAAGGCCGATGCCGCAGCAAACAAGGCCCGCAAAGCTTATGAAGCTGCAAAGTCCAAGACCCCGCCCACTGAGGAGGAGAAAAAGGAGCTTACCAATCAACTGGGGCAGAAAACAGTCGCACTCCGCAAAGAAAAGGCTGCGATCTACACCTGGATTAGAACCCAGACCGTAGGAGGAGACGTTGAGGTCCGGGGCTACGGATCAACAACAGCACACTTCGCTGGGCAGAACAGCAGTGCACTTAATGTTGAGTGGACCAGGAAACATCGCGCAGTCAGCGAACTCGAAGAGCAGATTGAGCGGCTGAAAAACCGGATCGACCCCGGTCGGAAAAGACGGCTTGAACGGGAGAATCTTAATCGTGACCTTGAGAACGCATCAAAGATGCTATTCTGGTCTACTCTGGACAGCAGTGGGCGTGAACGCGCGAAAGCGCAAAAAGCGTTCAACGTGGCAAAAAAGAAGGTCGAAAAGTTTACGGGCGACAACCTCACGATCAAACCGCAGTGTGTTGGTACATTTATCGCTAAGGCTAAGAGTGGTTATCCTGAAAACATCCGTTGCTATCACAGCCGGGGAAACGACTGCAACATCAGCTGCGACTGTACACACGAAGACGACGGAACGCTTACGCTCTCTGAAGAGTCGAAGAAACTGCTCGCCTGCGGAGAGCTCAACTATGACGACATGGTGCTTAAACAGCAGCAGCTGGCACTGTTTGCTTGCGAGGTTGGTGAAAGTATTCCGAACATCTACCTCGAAGGCGGGCCGCGCCCGTTCGACCCTCCACTGTGGAAAAGAAGTGAAGCTGCCCCGGATGAGAAGAAAAGCGATGATTCCGAATCGGAATAAGACGTGAAGCACTTCTTTTTTCACTCCTTGCCAACAATTGAATACACTGTCGTATATTGTATAACTCGGCGTGATGTCGGAAAGTAAAGCGGAAGATGCAACGGAAGTTGCGATGGAAGACACAGTCGAAGCCCAACTAGTTCACGCGATCCGCATTATCAGATCACATTTCGACCGCCACGGAAGCGACGGTGACTGGAGTTCGCCAAAGTTTCTTACACAGTTTATGGGAACTCAATTTGAGTTTCCCTCGATTGACGAAGACATTGCTGGTGCGATTATTGCATCAAGTTCCTTAAGGGTTGTCGGCGCGACGCTCACGCCAAAGCCCAAGAAGGTTGTTACAGCAGCAGTGTTGTACAACAATGCTGGTAAAGTGTTAGCAATTGCCAAACTTCTTCAGCCAGATTGCTCCTTCCGTTTCATCGATAATATTGTCGCTAGGTGGCTCGTTGCTGGGATTAAGGAAATGGGCCTAGCGGGTGACAAGGAAAAGAAGGTCAAAGTGGCTATGTTCGCCGCTATACTTGACGTAGTTGCTCCACCAGATCCACTCATCCCTGATGCGAATCGGCTTATCTACACTTTGCTTGAAGGTGCGTACTCTCCGGAATTCCTTCTTGAAGTTGCAATACAACACTTTGATGGCCAGATTGTTAAGCGGATTGTAAGACTCCGAAAATTATATCGCGCTTCGCCTCTCGCATCGCTTCCTCATGTTCGTCAACGTCTTCGTGATCTGGCGAATATGCTATGTGATTACAAGCGGAAATATCCCAGCGCATCTATTACTGAATAGACTACCTCGGCGTGTTTATTCAGGGATAACCGGATGAGCTTCCATTGCTTCTTCCGCCATCGTCTCCCCAATAGCTCCTGATGCGCGCTCGTCACTAGTAGTTGGGGGTCTTTTTGCACGTTCTGTAGACTGTTGGGCGTCAATATCGCGATCAGCAGCCTGCTCTCGCTTGGAGGTAATATTGCCCATACGCGACTTGATAGAGCTTATAATCCGATCGACCGCATCATCTGCAATAGATGCCGCTCGTGCCGCCCGCGTCGACCATGAAATATCACGATACCTCGCACCTTCAACCGTACCTCGCACGTCGGCAAGACTAGTTATGTCGCTACTAATGTCTTCCAACCGTTCCTCAAGGGCTTCATTCCGCGCAGATGCTTTTTCTAGTCTATTGAGTATTCTATAACGTCCAAGCCAAGTAGATTCATCCCACTCCGCTACACGCGCGCCGTAAGCATTGTTATAAGCTTCATTAGCGCTTTCTGATTGTTTCGTCAGTGCGTCTCTTTTGCTTTCCAGTATTGATTTCATATTATCCACATCACGTACGGTGCCTTTGCCCTTCTTTCCACGATTTATGATACGAGTTGCCCTCATTTCGGACGTTCGCCATTTAGCGGTACCATATACTCCTAGACTAAGAGCTCCTCCGGCAATACCATACTGAAGTAATTCATCGACCTGTTTTGTGGATAGTGATTCTTTTGTGGGCGCTGGTTTTGCACTTTTCAAGTCGCGGAGATATTCTTCGAAAGTACTCACTATTAGGGCATTCATTTTGCGATTGGCCTCTTCCTCGGCGGCAAATTGCTGATTCAGGTGCCGAACGCGCAGCCCGAGCAGTCTCAACTCTGAGTATGGCATCTTAGCGACGACGGCTGCAAATGGGCTGCCAATTGGTCGCGCCAACACCGGATCAGATGCTACCCAGGCCATTGCCGCGGCATTTCCGCCCAACCGTTTCTTCAACGCTTTCCCACCCGGGGTTCCATTAGCGAATCTAAGAGAACCTGCGACTGCGTAAATGATTGTCAACACGAGGACAATCACCAGTCCCCACTTAATGAGTTGAGTCATCGCGTATATATGCACGTGTTTTGTATTCTGAGTTAAAAATAAGGCAAGGTGTCCGCTCGGATCCGATAACTCACCTGACAAGAACGGGCCCTCCGGGTGGGGACGCAATTGGCTTTTCAGATGCTGGCTCTTTAGGCGAGGGCGGAACCGGCTTTTCAGTGGTTGGCTCTTTAAGCGGGGCTGTAGCTGGCTTTTCAGGGGCTGGCCTTTCAGTGGTTGGCTCTTCAAGCGGGGCTGGAGCCGACTCTTCATGTAGCGATCCTGTGCCGGGTATACAAGTTATCTGTCCAAGCTTAACATTGTACACAAAGTCTTTAATCTCGTACTGACTCAGTGACGTGTCTTTCCTTTGTCGCTGAATCAGGAATTCTGCGTCAAGTAGATCGCTCGCAAATAATCGACCAGCGTCTTCGAGCATTGTTTTAATACGCTTTATGCGCTCGATAATATGAGCTGCGTGTGGTTTGTCCGGATGCGCCTGAACAATTTCAGGATTACTTTTCAAGAAACATGCTTTGCAAAGATCGTGCATGCCGGCAGGAATTGCACGGATCTTTTCGCATCCAACACATGGATGTTTGTCAGGCATGAGATTGTATATAGAGTGTGACCGTTAGTTCAATTTTCTGGACGAACTATGAAAAAATAAAGAGCAGCAATTGCATTTACTCAAACAGTGCAAGTGCTTTATCATGGTCAAGAACTGTTTCCCAGCGGGTTAGAGACGATACTTCCGTCCAGGCTGCTACTTCTGCGCGAATGCTGTCCCAGAGCGCCATAAGATGCACACGAACCATGTCTGCCTTCTTCTTGCGCAGTTCGCCTGCTAGGTTCACTGGTTTCTCGCTGCGGCCGTCCTCATCCAGGGAATAAAGACGCGATACTCCATTCCCCTGTGCGCGTAGGAAATTGCGGTCCGCGAGATCACTAATCCCCATCACGTAGCGGGCAAGGAGAGCCAATGTGTAATCCGTCCGTTCGCGGATTGTGTATGCGTTCCAGTGCTTGAGTGGAGCCCAGCGATGCTCGCCCAGCTGATCCCAGTCCACTACTTCAGTCACCGGCCACATTTTTGTAGGTCCGTGATCACGTCTGGGCAACGGGCCCGGGATAAGACTTTCCGAGACAAGAAACGCTGCTGACTGATCACGGTCGGTCTTGTTGCGCAGTCCCAAAGGCACGCCTTCAGGCCATCGATCTGGGTAAACTTCAACAAGATGCTGTTTAACCGATGGCAGTCCATTCCGGAGCTTCCATTCACACATTTCACATGCGCGCTCAACAGCGAGGCGGCTCATAGGGCCTTTAACAACTAATTCAGTATCTCCGAGGTGAGCGAAATAGACATCGGTCTTTCCTCGCGAAGTTGTGATCTGAGCACGTACATCGAAGTCGAAATCTGTTTCTTTCAGGAGAACAGACAGGCGTTCTTCGAGGGGCTCGGGCGCGACATCTTCCGGTGCAGTTTTGGTTTCAAACTGAAGATCGGCTTCTTCTATTCCAAGAACTTCGCAGAGGTCAAAGATGCTTAGCGGCTTGTCGTTCAACGGTGTTGCGGGTAGAATCATCGGGGACAAGTCTGCACCGGCCATTATGACCTTCAGTGGCGTGTTAGGTGGTGGATCAGTTGCCGGGGCCGGGTTAGGCATAGTGCGCGTTTCCGGTGGCCCTCGCGGCGCTACTCCATCAGCAATTAGTTTGCGGTCTTCGTAGAAAGCTTTCCAGTACTGATCGACAATGTCGCTTTCGTTCTCTACGCGACTACCTTCCATTGCAAATCGCATTAGTCCGCCTTTTCGGGGGCCGCTCACATGAATATCGTACACATAGTCATCAAGCTCCATTGGTTCGATATTTACGAGGTCACTCGCTTCGAGTTTTAACTCCGCAGGCTCAACGAAGTTATGCCCCTTGATATGGGCCAATAGGGGAAACATCCAGCACAGGAATGCTTCTTTTGTGTTCTGCAAATCCTTGTACCAGCGACGAGCCATCGGAATAAGCGCTGCGACCTCCAGTGATGCTGCTTTCTCGATTGCTAAGAACACTTGCCAGACTGGTTTCCGGCCACCAGGGCATGTGCGAGGAAACCCGTTTTCTTGAATTTTCCATGCCCAGATGCACGCACTGACATCGCGATTTCGAATTGCGCTCCGAAGAGCCTCGTTCCACTCTGTTTCGGGCCGATTCGCCATCAAGATAGTGGCGTGCACCTCCAGCAAGTCTGGGTACAAATCGCGAGCCAGATCAGTTGCCGCCGAATTATCCATAAGAGTCGCAAATGCCCTTGCGTGAGAACAAATTCGTGCCTTTGGGCTTAGGACCATGCGATAAACCCATTCGTGGACAATGGCAGACTCCAGTTGTGGCCCTAGTTGCCCCAATAGAATATCGAAAGTGCGCCATAGCCCGATTGATGCCACATCTTCTAGAAAGATGATCATGAGGCGATGGCGAACGTTCGTCATGATAGGTTTAACCGCTTGAGTTTCAGGTGCTTCTCGGAAAGAAACAAGCTCACCAGCACACCAGAGGGCCTTTTCTAACTCGCCGCGACGAATGTATTTCTGGAGGCCGCTCTTGAGTTCCGAGAGCGTTTTTCCATGGCGACTACGTTCACGGCGTCTGGTTGCGCAAATCATGGTTACTGGACGGTATTCACACCCCGTATACAGGTTCAAATGCGGGTTTCGCGGATTTGAATCAATCTGCGAGTAATGTATATGGGGCATCGATGGAGGTGCTTCCCACGCCATGCATGGCAACTATTGCAGAGTATCTGCCGCAGCTGGAGCACGGGCGACTATGTGTCTGGTTAAGGGATATCAACCGTATTTCTAAAGAAGAGTACGTAGCGATGAGCTCAAAGGCGTGCGAAAAATACGTAGTTACTGGAAGCGACGATACGAAGGGCATATATACTAGGGAAATGGGATGGAGTGCGCTCGAAGTTCTATCAGCCGCACTATCAAATGGTGGCCCACATTCGCATACATATGGCCCACTTGAGCTCGAAGAGGTTATTCAATGGATCCCTAAAGTTCGTAGTCTCGATGTTCGATGCTTTAGTCCAGACGATCATCAAACCCTCTATAGTGGTATTGGAACACCCCATTTCAGATTGATTGCCCGGCTTCCCGCATTAACTTCACTCACACAACTGGATATTTCCAACCAAATTGGGTTTGACACTCCTGAACAGTTACTACCTCTGGGGGAGCTGACTTCTCTTACGGAATTGCACCTTGAAAGATGTATAGACTCTACCGATTTCGGTATCGAGGACTCAGAAGAGAGTGTGCTTTACGCGATTGCACCACTCATAAACTTGCGGATATTAAATCTCAACAAATGCTCCAATGTCTCGGGTGACGATCTAGATGTTGTCCTCGACGGCATGACCAATCTTGTTAAGTTATCTTTAAGCCGTACTGGTGTAATCTGTACTTCTGGAATCAAACACTTGCCGATACAGATACTCGACCTGTCGTCAACTGCTGCAGACGAGCCGGATGGTCTTGATTTGCCCGCCAGTGTTACTGATCTTGACTTGAGTGGTCGAGATATTATGGACGGGCTAGACAGCTTTCTTGATGACGTGCCTTCACTAACTCGACTTCAGCTGATTGACTGCGGAATTAGCGATAACGATATAGCGTATTTGTCAAAGTTTGCCAAAATTATGTCGCTTGGTATTGGATTCGACGATGAGTTCAGACTTTACGACATGAATCCTGTTTCTGATATTGGGTTACAACACTTGGTCAAGTTTAAGCGTTTGACTGAACTTAAAATGGATAATCTCGACATCACTGACAATGGAGTTGCTAATATGATTTACTCAATGAGCGAGTCGGATATTCAGCTCAAGTCTCTCACTATTAGCAACTGTGGCCTGTTTACCGAAGCCGCTCTACCTTGTCTTGCCGCAATGAAATCTCTGGAAGAACTATATCTTGGAAAAGATGGTCCAGAGATTACTACTAAAGGTTTAGCAGTAATAGCATTCCTTGAATTGAAGCGGCTTTCCATTATCAGCTTCGCGGAAGGTAATGATCTGCTGTGCCTGGGGAAGATGACAACTTTGAAGTCGCTTAACCTTGACGTGAGAGTCCGTATGGAAGGACCTGTCAGTACGCTAGAACGTCGGATAGACATAATAAAAGAAAGTATCTCATCTTTGAAAGACGAACTCCCCGGGTGTATTATTACACGATATCGTCACTAACCGGTAGTCTTTTTTCGCATATTTGAATCGATCCGCGAGCAATGTATATAGGCATTCGATGGAGGTGCTTCCCACGCCATGCATGGCAACTATTGCGGAGTATCTGCCGCAGCTGGAGCACGGGCGATTATGTGTCTGGTTAAGGGATACCAACCGTGTATCTGAACAAAAATACAGGAAACTAACTTCAGCGGTGCATAAAGAGTATGTCTTTGAACGAGTACCCATCCCACCCGCTGTTCGGCCTGTGAGGGGTATGACTACTGAAGAGATGATGATAATTCGTCGCCCCCATCATTCCAATGTCTTGGACCCGGTTAGCGACATTCAAGGCCTCAAAGAAATCGCACAGTGCTTACCTAATGTTTGTACTCTCATTGTGATTACACGTGGTTATTATAGCCCCGATAGCGTCTACACCCCTTCTACGTTCATGTATGTACTTGGGGCATCTTTCCGGTCACTTACTTCTCTTATCCTTTCGGGACAGTTCATCTTTACGTCGGGAGAACAACTCCAACCGTTAAGCCAACTCATTACACTGACGGAGTTAGATTTGTACAGTTGTGTCAGAGCTGCCAAAGGTAAGGTCAACCGGTCTGAAGAATCGAAAGAATCGAGTGAAATAAGTCGAATTTACCCTCTCGCGGAGCTGATTAACCTTCAAATCCTGAATCTTGCGTTCTGCAGAATCGGCGGGTTTGATCTAGAGCCGCTTAAGACACTTTCGAAGTTACATACGCTCTGTCTGTGTGGGACTCAGGTAGAAAGTACAGTGGGGATATCGACGTTGCCACGGTTGAAAACGCTTGATCTGACCGAATCTGGAGTGGATGTCGAGGGAGGACTGTTTCTTCCACCGAGTGTTACTGATCTTGATCTTGCTGGATGTTATAATGGTGGTGGATTGCATCCCTTTCTTCATGATGTTCTTTCCTTAACTCGGCTTCGGCTTGATTCGTGTCGCGTAACAGATCATGATCTAGATTATCTTTCAGCATTTAATCTTCAATCGCTTTCATTTAGCTGCATCGATGGCGAGTCTGTAATTACAACTGCCGGCGTACGGAGCATTGCCTCGTTCCCATCTTTGAAGGAACTGTCGATGGAAGACGTCTCGCTTACGGGCGCTGGTCTGGATGCTTTAGTGGAATCCGGACTTAAGCTGCGCTCGCTCACGACTAGCTTCGCAACTTTATCAGTAGAGGAGTTTGCACGTATCGCTGAAATAGATACGCTGCGCACGCTTGAGGTCCTTTGGGAGCTTAACACTGAAATGCTTGCCGCGCTTTGCAATCTCAGGCTGCAAAAACTTAAGTTCTACTGCGATCCCCATGATCTTGTTGACTTGTCGTGTTTAGCGTCGATGTCAACGCTTGAGAAGTTGGAAATCTACACTGACCATGAGTTTGAACCACAGATGGATGCTATCTGTACGATTCAGCATGCTATGCCGAACTGCAAGTTTGAGATCATCGCGTAATTGTATTTCGCCTTTTTTGAAGTGGCTAAGATGCTTAGTATACAGGGATGCTTTCCCTAACTGTGCTTGGTCCGAATTTAACCGCGATAGTCGCCGACTATGTCTGGGTTGAGGGAATACCGATTGATGAGATTGATGTCTCTGGACAAGTACCTGAAGATGAGAATCCTGAAGATGAGAAAAAAGAAGACTGGCCAAGTTCTCTTATGTTTATGAACGGCATTCTGTCAGTAGTTAGTGGTGGTCTTTACATTAAATCCTTTGACTTAGCAGGGAAGCAAATCGCACTAGATACATGCGCCAACGCATCCTCAATCACATATCTTTCGTGCACATACCTTATCGGGGTTGAAGAATGGGCGCCAACACTAACTGCACCGGGTCGGCTCGGCCTTAATTATAGTCATATTGTTCACCGTGAAGAACTTGGGAGTAACTATCAATCAACCCACTTTAAGCAAACTAGATGTGATGGATATTTCCATGGAAACATCTACACTATTCATTATTATTACGATAAAACTACTAGTGGGCGTGCATTCTTGATCAAAGGGAGTATATGGACTCTGGGTTGGGATAGTTTAGATACTATCGAGTTCAAGGACGGGGACCCACGTATTGGTGATCCTTGCGATATCGCAGTTAGTGAACGCGCGGTCTTTGTCTTAGACGATCTGTATCGCATCACTGTATTAGAAACCGATTTAACTATTCGAGATCGATGGACACACTCAAGACTTGTCAAACCTGTGGCAATTGCGGTGTTTGATAGAAAGTTGTATATCGTTGATCGAGATGCTAGTGCTGTCTTCGAATTCACGTTTGATGGGGTTCTTGAACGCACATGGTGTGATCTGGAACGGCTACAATTGCCGTGTGATGTCACGTTCGGTAATGGCATAATGCTTGTGCTTTGCGCGGCAACACATCAAGTTGTAGTGTTTAAGCTATGGTAGGTATTTAGAGCTACCCTGCTACATACATCGCGTTTAGAATGAGCACTCGGTGCGAATGTGGCAAGATCGTTAGTTGGCTTAATATATGCCACGAACGTTGCGAATGCGGCGCACTTGTAGATAGATTCAAGGATTTATGCCATTATCAATGTGAGTGTGGCGCACTTTGCAAAAAAGGCAATAAACCATGTCATCACCGATGTTGCTGCGAGAAGCTAATTCCCGCCAATGAAAAAACATGTCATGTCATAGTGCTTTACGGTGAACACTTCAACTTCATTGCAGAGCACGAAAACCCCTCAATAACACAAGTTAACACCAAATGGCGCTGGTCCGGATTTAGTAATCAAGGCTAATGTCAATGTTGACACGTCCTCCGGCTGCAGTTGAAGACCCGCCGCCGCGCTCACCGATCAGCTTTTTCACGTCAACGGTGGGATTCCAAGACCGCATCGAATGAGCGACTTGATCCTGGTCACGGGTGAACTTCAGGGAGGCGCAAATCGTAACATCAACGCTTGGATGCTCTTTGCGGAGCGCTTCGTGCGTAAGGTTCACTAGCTCAGGTGCTTCTGAAACAACATAGGTTGTTCCGTCCTTGAACTCTCCCTGTCGCGCGTTCTTCATCGCTCGGTTTCTCGCCATGACACGTTGGCTTTTCAAGATGTTCAACCCGATCTTGATAACATTCTCAAGACGATACTCGCCGGTGAGTATTAGGTAAATGTTTTCCTCTTCGGAGTTCTCTCCAGGAAGATTGGCCAGTCCTGTGAAGAACGGCTGAGTCTCTTCCACGTTTTGGCCAATGGACCTGTCGTTAAGAATTTTCAGCAGAGGCGAGTGGTGCTTGATTGCGAATTTCGTCGCTGGAGGCAGCTCTATTCCACAAATCCTGTCAAGTGCCGAGACAACAAATGATGACATCGATAGAAACGTGTTTGTTGTATCCCATCCATCATTCTTGAGCTCGTGTATTGCGCCATCCCACGTATACATCATAATATGTACGTCAGACGAGTAATGGCCTGCCCATTCGGTAAACCACTTCTTTGTCCAGAAGTCTCCAAACAGCGTCAGAGACTTGAATTCCCCCATCGGAATAATTTTGGGAACTACATCTCTTATGAAGAGATCTATGTCTGCAAGGCTAGTGATTGGTGCATTTACGCAGTGAATGGTGTCCGCCGGCGCAAGGTAGCGAGCCAATGAAGTTGCAGCAACTTCGCACCCGAGATCGGATGATACAAATATGTGCTTCGCCATGATGTCGCGATTCTATATTTGGCGGCTGCACCACTTCAATTGCGAAAAATACGCGCCAAGAGACGCGCACACTAATCTAAGAAGGTGGCGATGTAGTCGTCGATCGAGGGTGGTAGTCCCACAACAGCTGCGAACACGAAGATTCTCTGCATTGCTACGAGCTCCTTGCGCTTTATGTATTCGACTTTACAATCGTCAGCTTCCTTTTGATTTGCTCTAAACTCCAGACCGCTCCTCCATCCAGGATACGGAAAGGGCAATTGCCTATCATTCAGGATCTTCTTGGCCTGATCCCACCTGTTCAGGTAGTACGAAACGTTGATAAACTCATCGGGAGAGATAAGATAGCCGACCCGATGGCCGACCTTTTGGACGCGCTTGAGAAGCCCCGGAATGGTATCCTTGCGCGTGCAAAGCAGCGACCATTCAAGCTCATTGCAGTTACGGGCATACGTGCTTCGGGAAAGCAGTAAAGGGTGCTTAAAGAAGCGTCCGTACTCTTCCGTATTGGGAATGCAAAGCACCTGATGGTACTTTGAAAGGAACGAAGGTAGGCTCATGTTAAGCTCAATGGCGCGCGCAGTTGCCATCGGCAAGTAGGTATCGAGGGGCTGTATGCGATTGATGTGTTCCAGCACAGATGATCGGAAATCAGCATCAGATCGCACGAACTGTATGAGCAAATTCAAGTCCGACTTAATAGAACCCACTTGTGCCATCGCGATTATCGTCTTTACAGTGATACCTTTCGTGCGGGTCTCTCGCCCAAGTGCGCGAGCGAACTGGTGACCTGTGGCAATTCGTTTCGAGAACTTGTAGACTTCACAAGTTGCTGCAACGGGAATACTATCCCTGATACGATCTTCCCAGTAATATTCGATGTTAGAGTTCGAGTTCGAGGCTGTTTTTGTATACTTCCTTTTCGGCTGCTTTTTGTCAAGCATGACTTGGATGATCTCTTTCAGGGTTCCGTGCCCGGTGTGCAGCGGTGCAACTATCAACTTTTGGGGTTCGATTGAGATAACTATCTGCGCTTCATCAGAGGTGATGTTCAGTCCAGGCCATTCTGTTAAGATGACGTCACCTGGTTGTAAATCACTGTAATGGGTGAATGGACATGCATTTCCGAATCGAGACAGCATGCAGCGTTCACGGCGAAAGTACAATCCCTCATGGCTGCACGCGCGGACAGCGCCCATAGGCCGAGATAAACCGTTCTTGTGCCACTGACTGTCGTAGCAGGTCAACTCTGCAATAAGCTCTGTAATTTTGTTCATCATCGGATGTGGCGGACCTAGCTGACACATTCTTTGCTCAAGCATGTCGCGACGTTGAAGAGCTGCATAGTTTTCAGTTTCGTAGCCGCCCTCGCGAGCCGCGTCCGCTTGCCGATGGTGCATTATGCGAAGATCGGTAACGATGTCTTTGATCTGCTTACCGTATTCTTGGTCGAATGATTCAATGATCTTTTCTTCGTGCGCTTCTCGCAATGCGGCTTCCTCGTGCGCACGTTGGAGCTTTCGCTCCCAGACGTGAGTTTTCCACTTACGAACCTTGTCGCGAACGTTTTCCCGTAGTTTGACCGGCTGTTTGTTCCATCGATCTCGCTCGAGTATTGCCGTGCGTTCAGCGGCTGCTGCCGCGACGGCTCGCTCTTCCTCTTTGAATTCGACCACTTGTGCCTGGTAACGTTGCCCGGCTTCTTCTGCGGCCCATGTCGCGGAAAGGCTCTCGCCCTTTTTCTTGGCTTGGTTTTTGCGTCCCATGGTTATAACAACGTAATTCGTGTTCAAATTTGATGGGAAAAAGAGTAGCGGCGCTCGTTTTGTTCCTTATTTCTTGTCTTCAGGTGGTGCTACTATTGTAGGGACTTGAAGCGCTTTTTGTAACTTCGATTCTGCTTTAGCCAGATCTTGTACCCGCTCCATAATAGCCACTCGCGGAAGAGTTTGCCCAAGCTTCCTATGCAGTTCATAAAGTCCTTTTGAAACCTGCGTTAGCGTTGTGCTTGAATAAAACTCATAAGTTGTTAACCCTTCAATATCAGGCTCTCCTCCACGTTGAGATTCCAAAGGTGTTTTTGTCTCTAGCTCACCAAGGATTGGCAGAAGCTCTTCTGCTATGAGATGCAGAGAGAAGATAGCTGTAGAGAGTTCATCAATCTTTTCGTCCATAACGGGCGTCGAATATAGCGGACGTCAAGTATGACAGGAGTCGAGTATAATTGAAGTAACGTGGAAGTTCGGTTTTGGGAAAAAGAGAAGACCTCAGTGCAATTATGCATTGTCACTGTTAAAGGTGTCATATAGCCACTTTTTGGTCATAGGATAGCAATTAAGAACACTCTGAGTCGCGGCTCCGCAACTTACTACAACATCGTCGATCTGAAACTCTCGATGAAGTTCTTTCAGAGTAGGAAGCCGGCCGTGAGCCGCGAGCATGCGTATGATTTCCGGGGTGCAAATATCACTTTTTGTGATTGAGAATGTGTTTCTGATCCAGGCATATATCCCAGACCCCCAAGTGCCGATTACAAGCACTCGTCGAAGTGTAGCACTTCCATAGCCTATAACATCTTCCTTTGTGAAATTAAACTGGTGGTGAAGATCACGTAGCAGGTGCACGTTTTGCGATTGAGTGGCGACATAAGTGATAACACCACGCTGTACGACAGCTTCTCTTGTAAGACTGGTATGTGTGCATAACCAGCTCATTACAGAATAGTCTGGCGAGTACTTTCGGACATGACTTACCGCTAGCTTGAAAGTGTCTGCGGCCTCTGTACCATCAATTCCAAACCGATTGTTCAGCCACTCAAGCGCCTCGATGTTCTTCATCGTGACCGCGTCTTCCAGCGCACTTTTGTAGAACATGTCCTGCTTTGTAAGCTGGACGGTGGTGCAAATTTGCTCCGCTTCGCGAAACATGCCCCTGAGGATCATATCCACACAAATCCAGCCTTGCTCTATTTTTTGGACCTGCTTTGTGTAAAGCTTTTCATTAAAGGGCTTTTGTTCCCCGACGTACATCGCCCCTAGTTGTATATCATTATTCTTTTAATCAAATTTGTCACACAACAAGTTCGACGTGTAATCCGGTACAGATATAAACCATTTTACACGGAAACGAGCTACATTCGTTACAAAATGTTTTATTTGTGCACCAGCGCACTTCCGCAAACATGTTCACTTTGCGGTTCACTGTTTTGCGGGTTAACTTTACTTTAGTGCTGGGACAGTGTTTGTTAAGTGGGCCGAAACTGGCTT
>Ga0315336_1004401_pt1 | contig 16787 bp, 14 predicted proteins | sample ASW5metaG_FD_204512 | JGI IMG/M metagenome (GOLD analysis project Ga0315336, IMG submission 204512) | Ammonia-oxidizing marine archaeal communities from Monterey Bay, California, United States - ASW #5 | ecosystem: Environmental > Aquatic > Marine > Intertidal zone | place: USA: California...
CCGGTGCTGTGACCGACACGTCGACGTCGCGTGGCATGAGGTAGTACTTGAGAAACATATACGTCGGTAGCTGGTTCTCGTTCTCGCGGCCGAGCACTCCCTCGACAAAAACGCGCGCATCAGCGGGGAGGCGGTAATCTTGAAGCCGGCAGAAACTGGAGTACGGAATGCAGAGAGCATCGCGGTCGATATCATTCGTCGTGGCACTGAGTGCGCGAATGTCCCGGTAGTGCTCTGGTATGGTGGGGAGTCGACGATAATGGCTGGACGATGCCAGCGCATTCCAAATGAGTATTGCGGCGTAGACATAACACACGCCGCGCAGCAAGCGAAGGCCACAGTTCGGCCCGTCGATACGTTGTCCTGCCGGCGTTGACTTCGAAGGTAAAGCCGGCCGTGAAGCTTCTTTCTGTCTCATCTGGTTGTGTCGAAGAATTGTGTCGTTGGAAAACGTTTCGCTTATGCAGGAATCGCAGAAAAGGAGTCGGCAGGCCGGGAGAGCTGGCTTGTTGAGCCCTCACTCCTCCGCTCAAGCCGGGACCCCTTGCGCCATTTGCTCTAATAATGAAGCAATTTCAGGGCCAAAATACGCGTTCCCACCGCGAAAAACAGGGCGATGCTATATGGCTCTCAGGTTCCAAGTGCCGCAGGCTAAAGTCTACTCGCCGGTATGGGTCGTGAGTCGCTACCAGGACGTTCATTTTCGAACTATCCGACCATTCCGGGCGCTGAAAACACGTGCGAGAACTCAGTCTTAATGAGATGCACGCATGTAGAAACGGCCCATGGACACAGTGGCGACAAGTTCAAACATGGATATGCCAAGCTGAACACAACATTCGGTTGTTCGCGGGATGATATACGTGGATAACAATTCTATACCAGTGTCGCGGGAACATTCTGCGCAGATGCTGAAAATGCACCTCAGAGGTAACACTTTAGGCGTTTCGACGTTTCATTTGGAGCAAACTCACAAGTTGAACGTAGAGCTAAGCCGCAGATACCCTTCAAGAATCGCGGGTTTGTGTCGGCTTGAGCGCATGGTTAGGCTGCAGGTTCTTCATGACGATAGATGATGCCAAGCATGACACCGAACAGACCAAACTGGAGCACCAAGTAGAACGACTCCATTGCCGCAAATGCTACCGCGCTGTTGATTGTTTGTTTCGCCATGAAGGCGAGAACGTGGGACGTCCAGAAGAATATCCCGACAAGGCTACAGAATTTGAGGCTACGCAATATCGGTGTGCCGGACAGTCGAAATAGAGGAAAAAGGACGGACAGGATCGTGCCCTGGATGGCGATCGTTACAAGCCCAAGCAAAAAATTCGGCTCGCCCTCGAAGTAGCCAAAACCTTCATATTGAGATTTGAACAAGACTACGTGCCACAAAACAGCAAGGACGAATGTTCCCAATGTGTAGGTAACGGCGGATACGATAACAGCCCTGGTGTTCATCTGTGTCTCCTAGCAGCCTAACTTGTCAGTCTAACGCCGACCCTTGGTATTGTTGTCAGGGAATGTTCAGCGTCCCGCACTGCTCCATGTACACACAGAAATCCTCGACTGGCAATTGCCTATATTGAGGTTCCACGTTTGAGTTGGAGCATTATCAAACGTTGACTGTCGAATTTGATGGCGGCGAGCTTTAGGCAGTAGGGTCGAGGGTGTTCGGCGAGACTCACAGTCCCTCTTTAATCTCATCGAGCAGAACGCGAGATAGATTCTCATCACCAAAGACTCCCACTCTGATGGACACTTCTATGAGTCGGTCCTTGAGTTTCTCATAATGGATAGTGATCTTTTCGTCTCCTCCTGTCTCGAGAAGGTAATCACCGCTTAGGTTGTCCGCTTCCGCCTTTAGCTCCTTCAGTTCAAGGCTTTGAATCGCATCAGATATTGCCTCTTGCAGCTCGCTCGGAGAAGCGGGAATCTGCGCATTGAGTTCGCCTTTGATGTACGCGAGCGTACCGACCCCCGCTGCACCACCAGCAACCAACGCGACGCACCCAGTCAGACCAAGCAAGCACGTCGTTGCCAGAGCAATGACAATGTCAGATTTCCTCATAGACTGCTGGAGCGTCTGTAATTGATGTTAAACTTCATAATATGACGCAAAACCCCGGTCTCTTTATCACTGGCCGCTCGGCCTCCCGCACCGCTCCATGATCACGCAGGAATACCTGGTAGACAACCCTATTTTCCATTGCCACGAGCAGGGTTTTCCCAGTGCGACTAGTTAGTTGGAGCATTATGAACAGTTGAGCGTGATGGCTGAGTTTCAATGAACCCTTCAGTAGCGTCACGGTAAGATACAGCCGATCCTTACCCGCTAGGCATCCGAATAGTCATTACGCTCTGCTGGATCCTCAGAAAGGTATTCGACAAACTCCCACTCAAGCCCTTCGTGATCTCTTATGTAGATTCGCTTCCTGTGGGGATGAGGTTCATCCACCCATCCTCCTTGATAACCGGCAGCCAGACATCTTTTCTGTACTGCTTCCGCGTCATCGACAACAAACCCAACGTGGTTGAGGCGATCACCCAGGGGGGTAATGTCCGGGGATAGAAGGTTAAGTGCAATATAAGTAGAGTCTGTGCCGATATGAAACCACGGGTCACCCGTTTCCGACTTGCCCCTGAAGCGAACTTTAAAATGAGGCAACGCGGTTGTCAGAAACGTAACAGCCTCATCCAAATCTCTGACATTAATGTTGGCATGCTCTACTTCGCCTTTCATTCCTTACCGCCCTTTGACAGTTCTACATTCGTTGATCTCGGTTAATTCACCAGTATGACATGCACCCAGGCCGTATTCACGCAGACACTTGGGTGCGCCGCACCGCTCCATGATTACACTAATATCATCTGCTGGCAACGGCCCAAATTGAGGCTCCACATTTTATTTGGAGCAAACTCACTGATTGAGACCTCAAGTCTACCTTGGACGATCAACTTTTCAAAATGCTCCGACTGGACCTCCGCCCTCCAGAAAATTCGAAGAAATGTGCAATGAGGAATGCAGGGTCGACAGCGCGTCGGCCGCAATGCCAGCTCGACACAGCCTGGCCAAGTTCGCTAAATCGTGCGCTACCCTCGCGCGGGTTCGTCCATTGTTTTCTTCATTTCGCGGGACAGATCCGCCAGGTGAGTGTCGTTGGCCATGACCTGTTCGAGGTGGACCATTCGTTCGGGGCCGGCCGTGCGGATCATAGCTTCCCCGTAGGCGCGGTCGAGCCAGAAACGGGCTTTGTCTGCAATTGCGTCACGCAGCTCTTGTCGTCGATCTTCGGGGTAGCGGCGGGAGAAGTTCATCGTGAACATGCGCCGGCGCTCCAACCCGCCAAACGCTGCGTGTTTGAGGCTGTGGTTGAAAACGACTATATCACCGGGATTGGTCTCCAGGATCGTGGCCGGCACCTCGCGATTCTCGATGCCCCAGATCTTGCCGCTCCTCTCCCGGATGTTGCATTCTTCCAAGGCATCGGCATAGGCTTCGCCGGTGCGATGACTACCGGGCATGACGCGCAGGGCGCCGGTGTCGCGTGTCAATGGATCGAGGTAGAACGCGATCTTGATGCTCAGAATTCGATTTGCGCCCCAGATGTCGGAGTGCCAGGTGGTGTCGCCGGCATAGAAGTTTCCGTCGCCGCTGGTGTAATTGAAATCGTCGCCGCAAATACCGGCGGCAATGTCATGGATGCGTGGATCGTCGAGTAATGCGCTCAGATACTCGCTTTGATCAGGGAAGGGCACGATACATGATCGCTGCTTGCCATCGTGCTCTCGGCCACAATGGCCGCCACCGTGGGCGGCCCAGACCGCCTCGAATTCGCTGTTGATCGTGTCGACACAATCCGCCAGGAGTCCCGGGAAGCTCAGGTAACCAAATGCGTCGAATAGCACCAGTTGTTGTTTGGTTAGTTGAGTTGTCTGCAATGGCGTTTCTCCATATGTTCAGAGATACACGGACTCCATGAGTTGAAGCGAGGGTAATCCTACAATGATGTGAGCCTACAGAAAATCTGAAAAGACGGTCAAGCGCTGCAGTGTCTGTGCGATGGCGCTTCCCTGTTGTACTTTACATCGATCGCTGCCATCCCTCGGGGATGGTGATCGTTCGGTTATGAGTCCGGTGGTATTGATACGCTCAACCAGGTAGAGTGCCTTGGCTGCTCCTGACGTGTCATCTGAGATTTCCTCTCTTCCACCGGTGTCCCACGCGAGCCTGTGCTAATATTGAAGTGCGATACGATCCGTTGTATGTGCGGAGTTAAAGGTGATACATTGGCAGTCAGCTGGCCAACGACATCACGAGGTAACAATTCGTGACTAAGAACCGAAAAGGAATGAACAAGTATCAGAAAGCCGCGCACAAGCCTGGCGAGCGTCGAGTGGGTAGAGAAGAAATCGATCGCTTGGTACAGCTATCGGGCAGCACTGATCCTGTGGACCGGGAATTTGCGGCCAGGAACCTTTGCCCTTGTCATGTTCGTCGACGCATCGAATCCGTGTGGCAATCGTTGTATCGAATGATGGAAGACGAGGATGTCCGTGTCCGCCGTGCAGCGTGGCATACCCTGGAGGATGGCGGCTGTCCGGATGATCCCGCGCTTGATGAGATTTTTGATCGAGTCTTTCGTAGGGAAACGGATCCACAAGTCCGTCGATTTGTTGAAACCCTGATCGCACCCCGAAAACAACGTGAGTCCATGGAGAGAAGGTTGGCTCGGCGATCGCCGTTTACGCAAACAGGGAAATGTGATTTCTGCGGCAGGATGAACGCCCGCGTCAGCAAAGATTTCGAAACTGAAATTCCCACAAGGGAAGGCTCTCGATTTGCCAATATTTGTGAGAGTTGCGACAAGGCAATGTCCACATAGGCCACGAAACGTGCAATAGAGGCCGACCTGCAGGGCACTCGGTCTTGCCAATGACGTCCCACATTTGAGTTGGAGCATTATGAAACGTCGAACGTAGTGAATTGGAGTTACATGCTTCCTTGAAACTGGCGCTCTTTAAAGAAACTCCTACCGGAGTGTGCTTTTTTCGGTCTGGTTCGCCCAATGCATCCCACAGCGCAGTCTAGGCTAAAATCACAGTCCTCGTAAAAGTCCAGCTGGAGCAAAACACTGGTCATCAATGTCGTTGTTAATTTCCACGTCAGAGAAGTCAACCAGCGTCGCGCAAATCAGATCCCAATTTCCATTTACTACTGGTGCAGCCATATGTGCGTCTCGCCTACTGCAGGATTTTGTAAGATCAAGACTATATGGGCCTTGTTGTCATGGTTCAATCGGTGAGTAGGAGCAGATGGAACCCTTGAGCGTCGTGCGTGATCTGACCTCAGCCCGTCACGAGCAGACGATCTTCAGGCCGCAGCGCATGGCTTGTCAGCTCTGAATCGCAGGCGTACATAGTCTGCAATCCAGTTGCCCTCTCCATCCATGATGCTATCGCGGAGCTCTTCGATCACTTCTGAGATCAGACCTTCTCGCTCAGACTCGGGAACGGCATGAATATAATGTTGAGCAAACGTCTCTAGCCAACCACGAACATTTCCCGGTAGCTGAGTCGGCCGAGGGAACAGATCAATGGTACGTACGACGAAGCCAGCCGTTCTAAGCAGTACACTGTATTCTTCTGGCTTCGGAAAAAACCAGGGACATACAATGGTAACGCCCCTCTTGGCGAGTACGGCTTCGATTGCTCCAACAATCGTTGCGACGTTTCCACTGCCGCCAAACTCACCGACAAATCGACCGCCTGGCCGCAGCGCGCGCAAGATCCCGGTAATCACGGCTTCTGGCGGATTGATCCAGTGCAGAGTGGCATTACTGAAAACGGCGTCAAACTCGTCGACAAATTGAAGTACCGCGCCATCCATTAGATGGGCTTCAACGCCCGATGATCGAGCGGCAGTTACCATCTCTTCGCTGGCGTCGACGCCAACAACTTCGCAGCCAAGACAAGCCAACTCCAATGCGAGAGCTCCATCACCACATCCCAGATCCAATATGCGTTCACCGGACCTGGGTGAGAGCAGATCCAGAGCGGCTCTACCAAGCTCGGTGACATAAGGAGCATTGGCTTGATACCGCCTCGGGTCCCAACTTTGGATCTGTGACGACATGATGTTAAGGCCTAGATTGCTTGAATCACGCGATGCCCGGTCCTGCTATCAGAGGGGATTGGGTGCGCTGCACCGCTCAATGATCACACTGAAACTCGCGGTGTGCAATTGCTTTTCCGATCTTCAATCGTTCAGTAGGAGCATTTATTCGTGTAATCAGTGATGAGTTGCCGAACATATGTTTTGTCCGTTGTCCTAGTCCGCATATCTCACACTTTTCCTGCTAGGACCGCAGATCTCTCCGCCAAGACGTGCCGAAATCTTGACTCGCCAATTTACAGTGTGTCTACACGGTCTCATCGGCGAGTTAAGGTTGCGACACGTCCTGGCGGGTGCTCCACGGTCTCGCGACGAAATAGTGTGAGATATGCGGGCTGCCCTCGACCACGTGTTGCCCACCGCTCCCGTGCAGTTAACGGAATCGGGCAGTTCAGTATCAAACGCGTTCGTTTTTTCTTACGTCCGCCCAGGGATTCGGCCGGCCCAGACCTCAAAGAAATCGTCCTCGCTGGAAGATTGGAACACGGCCCAGCGGCTGTCGGGCGTGACGTGCGCGTTCGATTCCAGCCGATAACCGAGATGTTTTTCCGAGCGCAGCAGGGTTCGAAATTCGCAGACATTGGTTACTTTGATCGTCAACTCGCGGTTGTCACGCAGCAGCTTATGGAACGGTTCCATGTCTTTGGTGTAATTCTCGTTGAACTCATGCCAGACATCATCATTGTTCATAATGGTTTCTTCCGGCAGCTCATGCATGTAAATCGTTTCGCCGGGGCAGGTATAGTCTCCCGACAGGTAATGAAAAAACCATTTCGACAAGCGGTCACCGGCTTCGAGGTGCTCGTACATCTTTAAGCGGATGTCCGGAGGCATGCTAAAGTAATCGAACTCATAGCCTTCGCCGATGATGAACGACTCGTCCGGAGCGGCGAAGATGTGATGGCTATAACCAAGATTGGGAACCGTGGGAAACCAGAGATTCTCGCCCTTGTCGAGGTCGATGCGATTGATCCAGTGCATCTTGAGCCAAGCCCATTCGTGTGTGTAGATACGATTGCCCAGCCGATTCCAATGTTCGTGCTGCCCGTTCATGTAGCGCGGGGGACGGTGATGAATATCCACCCATTCTCCGGCCGCCAGGTCTCGCACCCTAATGCTCTGGTGAGCTTTGTAGCGATGCGCGTTGGGGTCTGGGTACTGGACCATGACCAGGTTTGGGTCGGCCGGGTTCGGGTTTGGATGATCCAGGTGCCACGATTCCTCCCCGGCGTTGCTGAAAAGATGCTCCACCTCCCCCGTTTCAAGGTCCAGGCGAACGAATTCCTGCAGGCTCTTCAGATCATATCGATCACGCGGCGTGGAATAATAGATATGCCGACCATCAGCGGAGCAAACGGCGCCCATGCCCGCAATTTTTTCGGACGGCACAATGTGATCGCGCTCGCCCGTATCTATGTTAATGCGCAGCATCGCCCACGCTTCGGGATCGCTGGGGTCCATGATGTACACAAAATGGTCATGAAAGCCGACCGTGTATTGGCAGGCGCTTGCGCTACCCAATGCAAAGAGTTCCCAGAGAGACTTGGGAATGTCCGGGATGGAACCCAAGTCGCGCAGTTCGCCTGTGTCGAGATCGCGCGCCCAGACCCGGCGCCCCGTGTCGACGCCTTCGAATAGGCCATCGGCCCCGATAAAGACGACGTACTTGCCGTCGTCGGTGAACATATTGTAGCGGAAATAATTTAGACGGAAGTGCGGCTGCGTCTTGGGAGAAAGACAAACGACGTCCATTCCTGTCAGCGGATCTTTCCACTGTTTCTCCGCCCACTCGAATTCGAGGTTCTTGCCTTTGTAAGAAACGTCCATTTGGATACTTTACGTCGCGGCACCGTTGTTGCAAGTGTGAAAATGAGGCGAATTGACCTGTTGTGGCCTATTGGCCGTGGATGAGCTTGCCAAGTCGTTGTCCTTCGGAAAAACTCGGAGGCTCAGTCTGTGAGTTGGAGCAAGCCAATACATTGAACGCCGTGCGACGCGGCTGGCGCAAGACGTCGGAGCCGGCTTCAGGCGTTCCGACCGCCACGCCTTGATAGGGGAGGGGCACTATCCATCATACGAATGGACCATCAGTACCGCGCTTCACCTGCATGACCCATCAGACTCATGAAACAGGTTGAATTACGTCCCAAGCTACTGGTTTCGCATGCATCTTCGAGGTGACAAGAGTGCCGTGTAAAATCGTGTGCCTTACGTAAGGCTTACGTAAGGCTTACGTAAGGTCAGGGGTTTCCCTCGTCATGCTGACAACGTTTGGGTTCACTGTCGGCGCGTTCGGCGACGTAAAGAGCAACCCTTGGTTAAATGGTTACTCTAATAGTTCGTTGATATCCATTTTGGTCCACTTATACCTTTTCTTCCACGCATCTTCAGGAAGTGTACCTTGAAAATCACCTATGTCTGCCGTCCATCCCACAAAGCTTAGATCGGAATCGAAACAATACGCAGGGGGACCCGAAGCAAGAATTCGCCCAGCCTTGCCTGTGCATAGCTAGTGAATTACTCCATCTGTCTCAACCCTTAGAACCGCCTTAGTTTTCGGTTTCCATTCTAAATATGAATCCAGATTCATCACGCTCTTCGGTGGGGACGCATTGATTCGAAGACGGATGTCCAGAACAGGAGTGAAGAGCACAATCAAAAGCACCACGACTGACCAGATGAGTATTCTCGACGTCTTCACATTTAACGTCTTTGTATAACGCGCAACGCCGGTAGCGTTATCACAGGATAACACTGCGGGAGCGACGAAGAGTGCTTTGTCGAGTTGATTTGGGGCTTTGAATTTTCATTCGGAGGAGAATGAAAAGTTGGAGCCAGACAAACATAGCAAACGGGTCTGATGCTGTAACCGCGGTCACTCTCCCGTCAGCTGATTCCCATCAAACGTCAGCTTGGTCAGGCGACCGTCATAGGTCGCGACGTAGAGATATTCGCCGGCCACATGCGGTGTGGCGGAGATCGGCGACCCAAGCACCGCACGCCCGCGACACTCTCCGGATGAGTCCAGCACATGCAAACAGCCATCAATACCGCTCACGATGATTGCCTCTCCCATGAAAACCGGTTGCGCCAATGCCGATCGCAAGCCCCTTCGCCGGGGAATCATGTCCAGCAGATCCTTGCCCAACTCGTATTGCCACCGCCGACGACCGGTGTGCAGGTTGAAGCACTGCACCAGGCCGTTAACGGTGACGGCGATGATCTGCGTATCGCGAGCCGCCAATGCCGTAACGTAATCCGCCTCCAGCACGGCTTTGTGCCAAACGACGTCACCGGTAGCTGCGTCCAGCACGACCAAATGGCCGGAATCGCCACCGCTGACCAGTCGGCCGTCGACAACGACAGGTGACGGATACTTGTCGGCAAACCCTTCGTGCTCCGCAACTGCCCGACGCCATCGGAGTTCCCCCGTTTCGCGCGAGACCGCTACGATTCCACGCCGGACCTGGAAGAACAGCACCAGCTCCCCGTCCAAGACCGGTCCAGCGGCGCATCGCCACGTGAAGACATCGTATTCGAGCGGCACTTGCCACTCACATTGACCATCTTCAAGACGGTGGGACAACAGTCCCTGCTGGGTGCCGACGTACACGCTCCGATCGTCTGCCACGGGACTAGCATAGTTCCATCGGTCGGGATACCCCGGCATGCGCACCTGCCAGCGCATGCTGCCGGTCGCAACATCCACGGCATGGATCTGCCCCGCAACCGAAACCGCCACGCACAAGTCTCCCGTAACCACGGGTTGATTCTTGATGGACGTGTCGGTTGCCACGCGCCAGCGTTCATCACCCGTTCGCGCATCGAAACAATGCAGACCCTGGCGCTCTTTCATCTCCTCGTCACCGACCGCGATTAACAGGTTGTCTCCCGCGCTGACGGGACCGCAGCGGTGGACAGGTGTCGGCAGACTTTGCTGCCACTCAACGCGAAATGGGCCGAAGTCCGCCCGGGGCTGCGGCGACTCTGCGGGAGTCAGGACCTTCAGCTCGAGCTGGACAGTGTCGCGATCGACCTCCACCACACGGTAACCGCGTGGCGAGGTATCGTTGCCGCCCCACGCCGGTGGTGGCGTGCAGGCCTCAATTCTCCCGCCGCGCCGTATCACTTTGCTTGAATGCCAATGGCCGAAGAGTACCAGCACGACGTTGTGACTGGAGATAAGATCTTCGATCGCCGCGATCTCATCCGAGTGCGTCGTCATGATAATGGGTCGGTCGCTTGCCTGCTGGGAAAGATCTTGCTCCAGCCACTGCCGCAGATGCCGCCGGTCAGCCGATGAAAAACACACCTCTTCGTTCGGGTACATGACGAAATGCCAGCCACCCCAATCGAAGCTGTACCAGGCCGGACCAATGATCTGCTCGTAGTGACGTGTCTTGGTGATATCCCCGTAAGGCCAACTCTTGAAACGTTCGTCAATCCCGTCGTGACCTCCGAACATTGAAAAGACAGGTGTGCAAAGCGAACTGACGGCGTCGCGGTAGCGGCGCAACTCATCAATCTTTCCGGATTCGGTCAAGTCGCCGCCTACGGTCAGAAAGGCCGGCTTTGCAATGCTCACCACGCGTGCCAGCTCCGCAGCGACGAAGTCACCGAACGTGGGTCCGTTCTCGTCCAGTGTCACGTGCGAGTCGGTGATGTGAACAAAACGAAACGGCTGCCGACTGCGGGCAGGCGCCGGCCGGAGTTGGAAGTCGATGTCCTCACGCGATGATTCCCAACCGGCTGTCGAACGATAAAACGCATCGACTGACTCATAACCGTCGGGCGTCGTGACAAAGACAAAGCGGTGATCGCCGGGGGACACGTCCAATCGATAGCAACCCGTCGTGTCGCTGCGAACGACTGTTTGCCCGTTGGACACGCACACATTGGGCAGTCCCTTACTCGTCTCGACATCACTGATGCATCCGCTGATATGTCGGCATTCCATCATTCCAACCTTTTAGTTGAAGCTTGCAGAGAGCAGGGCGGGGACAGACCCCTTTAGCAGTCTTCTGCTTCCGATGACATTACCAGATCAACCAGAAAAATGTTTGAAGTAAATTCAATACGCACATATCTTACGCGACCAATAGTGGACTTTTGCAGCTTGGGACAGGATAGCGCTGCCCGTCGAAACTACACGGAAAATGAGGAGACGTAATGAAGAAGTTGACAATCGTGATTGCGATGGCCGCAGTGATGCTTCCGGCGATGGCATCTCAGGTCCGGGCACAAGGCCACTATGGTACGACAGGAAAGTGGAATTTTAACTTTCCCATAGCAGTGACCGATGCTGCCAACCCGCGCGGCTTCAGGTTTACGGCGATGGAGGCGGTGACGGTTGACGCAATTGCGCTTCGACTATACGACTTGGACATGGAGGCTGACGGCACTGTCGGTATACAGTCCGACGACGGCAGCGGCAATCCCAGCGGCACGTGGCTTACATCGTCAAATTTCTGGGCCGGCGAGCTTGCAAATCACGCCGAGATTCAGGTATTCGATGTACCGCAAGTCACCCTGACCACAGGCAGCGTGTACCACGTTCTGGTGGAAAAGACTGCGGGGGTAGGTCTGGACCTCCATACCAGCAACTCCCGGACCCAGCGCAGGCCCTACGATTATCAGCACGATCCGATGTTCACTACAGAGCACAAAGAAGTCTCTAGTGGTAGCTGGATTCAGGACAAGTTTGATCCATTTTTTGTGCTTGTCAACAACGGTGTCGCTGTGTCCGGTCCCGGTAATCCGTACGGGCAGTTCGTCTTCAGCACGATGCATTGCTACAAGGATGCGCAGCTGGGGCAGAGGTTCACCTTTCGTACGGACTCCAACGAGGCTGGGAGTGTGCAGGTAACGTCGATTGACATTCGCATTGGCAACGGGACGAATGTAACAGAAGATCTTAAGCTGAAGCTGCGGGATGCTGCAGGTACCGTGATTGGCCACGGCACCCTGTTAACAACCGACATCACCGAGGAAGCAGGCTTTCAAGAGCACACGATCACGCTCGATAGTCCCGTGTTGCTGCAGCGGGACACCACATATTGGCTTACGACAGACCAGACGACGGCTGTGTATGGCGAGCATTACAGAATGGTCATGGGCGTCTGCGACCCCCCTAATCTCCTGAAGAATGCAAGTTTCGGCGGCACCGACGTGGCATTTGGGGTGGCTCCCGGGCAAAACTGGGACAGCTTCAGTTGGGGCGGCCCGTGGGGCGCGGAGAAGATGGATAACTGGGATTTATACTTCGGCCTCAAATACGCTCCCGTCGGGGAAACCGCTGTGAACACAGAGTGAACGGCTTGCTACTGCCTGCAGCGACATCATCCGTGTGCAGTGGAAGGACGGCACGTGGGCCAGCGATGCTACCCCGAAATGTCTAAATCGCGCAATATGGCATGGGCAGCGTTGTGGCCGGGGGCGCCACTGACCTCGCCATAGGGGTGCATCCCGGCCCCACACAGATAGAGTTTCTGAATCGGCGTTTGGTAATGCGCCAGTTCTGGCAACGGTCGCTGCCACAACATCTGGCTGGGAGAGATATCGACATGGTGGATGTTGCCATCGGTGAGCAACACGCGCTGTTCCAGGTCATACGGGGTGAGCAGCACATGATCCAGGACCGCCCGGCGAAAATTTGGCGAATATTCGTCCATCAGCCCTAGCAAGCGATCCGCCATCTCTTCTCTTCGTTCCGGCCAGGTTCCGTCTTTCAGGTGGACCGGCGCGAAGAGAATCCAGAACGAGACCGTATGTTGACCGGGAGGCGCCAAGGTGTCGTCCCAGACCGAGGGCGTCATCAACACCATATAAGGGGCCTGAGGCAAACGGCCATGGCGGGCATCGTCCCAGGCCCGCTCGTGGTAGGCCCGGTCGGGACATATCACTAAACCGGTGTTGTTAGGGAGGTCGGAGCCTTGGAAAGCATAGTACTCCGGCAGCTCCGAGAGAGCGCAGTGGAACTTGAGCGGCGCGATGTCAGTTGTGAGTTGGCGCACCTTCTGTAGAAAGGAAGGGGACAGATCAGCCGGATCCAACAGCTTGAGGAAAGTTCGCTTTGGGTCAGCATTTGAAATCACGATCCTCGCTGAGATCTGCTCGCCTCCCTCTAGCTCTACTCCTGTGACTTGCCCATCTTCTACCTGAATCCGTTGCACAGGACTGTTGGTCCGTATCGTGACCCCATGCTCGCGCGCTGCCTGAGCCATCGCCTGGGTTATACTGCCCATCCCGCCCCGAACGTATCCACAAGGCGCCGGCCGACCGGTCTCGGAGTAGTTCTCCATAGCAGTGGCCAACGCCATGGCCAAGCCTGTGCCCGTATCGTAGAGGCTACCCATATCGTGCGGGGCATGAATATGATTGCGCATCACGTCTGACTCAAAGAACCGATCGGCAATCTGCGCCAGCGAGGTCGTGAGGACGGTGTTCAGGATGTCCTCGGCACCGACCTCCTGTGCTCGCTTCATGAGGTCGGCCAGTGTCGGCGGGGGGGTTAAGAGATAGGGGCCGATCAGATCACCGGCTTTGTCCCAGAACGCGTTCCACCGCGGCCAGGCCTCAGCATCGACTTTCGAAAAGCGGGCGATCTCTGTCTGCATCCGGTCCGTGTCTGGCCACCAGACGAAGGGCAGATTGCCCGGGAGTACCTGGGTGAGGGTCTCCCAGCAATGGGCAACCTGTTCACCATCGCACGAAAACTCGAGACCTTGCTTCAGAAGGTGCATATCCTCAACCACCTTGGGCCGGAGCCAGCAGGCGGCATTTGCGCAAGTTGAGAATTTGAAACCCGGAATGAGTTCCTCGGTGACGCAAGCACCGCCAATGAGCTCCCGCGCCTCCACCATCTCTACGTCCAAGCCGGCGCGGGCCAGGTAGAAGGCTGCAACCAGGCCATTGTGTCCTGTGCCAATGATCAGAACGTCTCGATTCATCTAACCGCTACCTCCAAAATAAAGACCATTTATCTTTGAATTTATGCAGCAGGCAATTGTTTTTTCTCTCGGCCGGTTTGCCCCACAGAGAGAATTCACGCTGACCAGTGGCGTGGGACCTATTTTGCACGCTGGGTGCAGACCCGCACCAATCGAGAGAGAATAACCACAAAACGGGGTCAACTCGTCTCGGGCTGATAGATAAGCACTCCCTTTTTGGGCGGTGCGGGCATATTAGGGGATCATGAAACATTGAACATCTCACATCATGGGTAGTGGAGGCTGCCTAGCGATGTCACTATGCTGTGGATAGATCTGCTCACTTCTTTCCGTTTTGATACGAATGCCGGCTGTAACCATGAGATGATCCGAAAGCTCTGAACGGACCAATGAATGCTTGTTTTGCTCAGAACCTGGAGAGCAAATAATCCAGTCGATTGCTCTGTCCGGATTTGCGGATGGAAATGTCACGTACTCTTCCCAGTTCACGAGCGCCTTATGATGGGTCATCAATCCGGAGTTCAGAAGGATATCCATAGCGTTCTCGCCAGACGTTGATGTTTGATGTCCTCTGGCAAAGCTCGGAGCTGAATTGAAGTCTCCCATTACGACGATCGGAGTATCGTTTTCTGATGCCAATGTTTTGATGATGCGAGCACACTCAACACGTACGTCCTCGCTCCGGTACTCCAGATGCACTGCCAGCACGCTGATTTCTCCAATCGGCGTAGTAATCTTGGCAATTAGTCCATCATGGTTGCCAGCAAAGACGGATTCCTTCCTTGAAAGGGGGGGGAATCGAATGACTCGGATATCTGTAATTGGATACTTGCTCAGGACTGCATTGCCGAAACGGTATTTTCTGAAAGGCAAAGAGACGTCCACGTTGCGCTGTTCCGCACAGTAAGTAAAACCTGCATGTGCGGCTATCACCCGGGCCTGGTTAATGTATCGGCTCCACGACGATTGGAAGTCCACTTCATTGAGCACCAATATATCAACATCCGCGACGTTCACTTGCAGCGCGATTTGCGCCAGATGATTCTCCATCTGCTTTTTTGACGAACCGGTCCAATTGCTGGCACCAAGTTTCCCGCCCCTGCCGTGGGCGATGTTGTAAGTGGCAAACTGAATCGATGAGATATTCCTCCCCGGATTAGATTCCGTGCCGATTTCGACTACCCGTGTGCAGCGACGCGGAGCCAGAACCCGTGACTGCACGTACCAGAGGAGGCTAATTGCTAGAGAGATCAGCAGAGCTACGCCCAGTCTCTTTAGAATTAGAGTAGCACTCATCAATGCACACCGAAGATCTTTCATCGCGGGATTCTGGGCAGGCCATGCGGTTTCACGATCAAATGGAGGTTGCTGTCATACAGACGCACTCTGTTGTGATCGTGCACTATCTTATGCATTTCCCAAGACCATCCCGCATTTTAGTTGAGCATGATGGAAAACTGAACGCTGCTCTTCATACGCGCGTCAGTGCGTCCCTTAGAAAAACCTGGCAGGCCATCACCGTGTAGCCATTTGCAAGATATTCTTACACCAAGTCAGAATGGGCCCCGGCTGCAATCAGCAAGTCGATGCATCGACGCTTTCCTTCTTCATTCTTGGCGTAAGTGCTGTTGACCATTTCCAATGGCGTACAGCTTTGCATGTGTTGTGAATCGGGAGGATTGCCGTTGGGATTGGCGCCGCAATCCAGCAGAAACTTTACCCCTTCAGCATTCAGAAATTCACAAGATGCCAGGATAATAGGCCCATACTCGAATCGACCGTCCTTCGTCTGATACTGACCGTTTGGATCAGCTCCGTTTTCGACAAGAAATTGCGCGACTTCAAAATGCCCGGCGCAGCAAGCCCGTCCAAGCGCCAGGTCTTTGTCCGTCTGGGAAGGATCAGCCGCTTTCATGAGATTCCGAACGGTTTTAAGATCGCCCTTGTCTGCCGCAGAGGGGAGTGGATTCATGCCTCACAGTCCTAATGGAGATTTTCACATTTTAGTAGGAGTATTATGAATACCCATCGTATGAGGATACTTGCCGAACGTTCCTGCGAAAGCCCGGCTAGTTCCTGAGTGCTTCTACGGGATCCCTGTTCGCGGCCAGCCAGGCCGGGTACAGCCCGAATCCGATGCCCACTCCCATTGACACCAATGCCGACACGATCATGATCTGCACCGAAAACGCTACCGGAAAATCGAATGCCTGCTGTATGGCCAGACCACCGACGACACCGACCACGATTCCAAGCAATCCACCGAACATCGCGATCAACAGCGACTCTGTCAGAAATTGTCCCATGACGTTGGCTCGCGATGCGCCCACGGCGCGTCGGATTCCAATCTCGTTGGTTCGTTCGGTCACCGATGCAAGCATGATGTTCATGATGCCGATGCCGCCGACAATCAGTGCGATGCCTGCGATCACGACAATGATAATATTGAAAACCCGCTTCGTCTCTTGTGCCTGTTTCAACTTCTCGAGCGGAACAAATACGCCGAAATCCTCCGCACCCTGGTGCAAGTCGGCCACGATGTGGCGAATCAGACCTGCCTTGTCCACCAGGTGCTCTTCACTCGCCATCCGAAAACTGATGACGTCCAGTTCGCTGGCCTTGGTCTCCTTCGGGAAATACAATCGCTGGACCGCGTATGGAATGTA
>Ga0315336_1004402_pt1 | contig 16784 bp, 20 predicted proteins | sample ASW5metaG_FD_204512 | JGI IMG/M metagenome (GOLD analysis project Ga0315336, IMG submission 204512) | Ammonia-oxidizing marine archaeal communities from Monterey Bay, California, United States - ASW #5 | ecosystem: Environmental > Aquatic > Marine > Intertidal zone | place: USA: California...
AAGATTTATTGCAACCTGCAGCAAGCATTGAAGCAGGCTCATGCATTCCAGGATAATAATAATATTTAGCAGCTTCATAAAATTTATAAAAATAGTCATTCCAAGGACCAACCCATTCAGTAGCATCAATAGCTCCAGAAACAAGATTCTCATAAATCTGTCCTCCAGGAAGAGATACAGGAGAAGCTCCCATTTTTGCAATAACATCTCCGCCTAGTCCAGGCATACGCATTTTAAGACCTTTAAAATCACTTGCTGAGTTGATTTCTTTATTAAACCAACCGCCCATTTGTACTCCTGTGTTACCACACATGAAGTTTTTCAGTCCAAATCCATCAGCAAGTTCATCCCAAAGTTCCTGACCTCCTGCAAATCTTATCCAAGCATTCATTTCAGAATAACTGAAACCAAAAGGAACAGCAGTAAAGTATGCCCAAGCAGGGTGTTTCCCTTTCCAGTAGTAATCTGCAACATGATACATTTGAGCATTACCTGAAGCAACTTCATCAAATGAATCAAAAGCTCCAACACGCTCATTTGCTGCAAAGTATTCTACATTAAAGCGTCCATCGCTTAGCGTTGCTAATCTTTCAGCAAACCTTTGAGCTCCAGTACCTAAACCTGGAAAATCTCTACCCCATGTAGCAACAATAGCAATATCTACTCTATCAGCTGCAATTGCAGGAGCAGGGAAAGATGATACAGCTGTAGCTGCAGCACCCGCTAAGCCTGCTTTTTTAATAAAGTCACGTCGTTTAAAATTTTTTTTCATATTTTTCCTCCGAAGTAAAAATAAATAAAAATTAATGGTTAAATATGAACCAAAAATATTAAAAAAGAAAGCTTATTAGGAAGTAGTTTTTGTTGTAATATATTAGTTTAATTATAAAAATCTAAAAAGCATCAATATTTGTTTGAAATTTGCCCAAAATCAACGAATGAATATCTTCTGCACCTTCATAGGTTTTTACAGTTTCAAGGTTAACTAAATGTCTCATGATGTGATATTCTTCCAATAAACCATTGGCTCCAAGCATATCTCTGGCTTCTCTCACAATTTCAATAGCTTTTTTACAATTATTTCGTTTAAGCATACTGATTGCAATTTTCATATCTTTGCCCTGATCCATAGCTCTTCCTGTATGTAAACAAGAACTAAGTCCGATTGATATTTCAGTTTGCATAACAGATAATTTTTTTTGAATAAGCTGATTCGATGCAAGAGGTTTTCCAAACATAATTCTATTTTCAGTATATTCTTTTGCAATTAACCAAGCGTTCTTTGCAGCACCTAAAACACCCCAAGCTATTCCATATCTAGCGCTGTTTAAACATGAGAACACAGATTTCCATCCTTGTGTATGAGGTAAAATATTATTTTTCGAAATCTTAACATTATCTAAAATAATTTGTCCTGTAGGACTAATTTTTAAACTTGTTTTATTTTTTATTATTGATGTAGATAAGCCTTTTGTGTTTTTGGGAATTAAAAAAAGCTTTATGTTTTTTTTTTCATCAAGGGCGCATATTATAAATATATCAGCAATGGGAGCATTAGTTATCCAATTTTTGGAACCATTAAGGATGTAATGATCTGTATTTTCAATAAAAGTAGTTTTCATTGACGAAGGATCTGAACCTGCCTCACTTTCTGTTAAACCAAAACAGCCAATTAAATTTCCTTTTATTAAATCTTGAAGATATTTTTTTTTTTGATCTTCTGAACCAAAAAATTCTATAGGATGACAAACTAAAGATGATTGAACAGAAATTGCTGAGCGATAACTACTATCTACACTTTCTATTTCGGAAGCTATGAGTCCATAGGAAACTTTATTAATTTCAGGAGATCCATAACCTTTAACAGTTGATCCAAGTAGGCCCATAGAGCCAAATTCTTTGAACATTTCTTTATCAAAAAAATGATTTCTATTATTTTTGACTACTACTGGAATCAAACTGTTTTGGCAGAATTTTTTTGCACTTTCTCTTATGAATTTTTCCTCTTCACTTAAAAAAGTGTCTAGGTACAGAGGATCTAACCATTCGTTTACTAAGTTCATAATTTGAAATAATATATTTTATAAATAAATATTAGGAATAATAGGTTATAATTATTTATCAATTTATAATATGAAAAAAAATATTTATATAGCTTCAGATCATGCAGGATTTGTTCTAAAAGAAGGGATTTTAAAATTATCTCAACAATCCATAGTTGATTTAGGTACAAATAGTTCAGAAAGTGTAGATTATCCAGATTATGCATATAATTTAGTTAAACATTTAAAATCTGATTTAGATGCTAGGGGAATTTTAATTTGTGGATCAGGTATTGGAATGGCTATAGCAGCTAATCGTGATAAAAATATAAGGGCAGGTTTAGCTTTTAATCCTGAAATAGCTAAATTGATGCGTTTGCATAACAACGCAAATGTACTTGTCCTACCGGGTCGTTTTATTGATGTACAGGTCGCTTTAAAATGTGTAGATAATTTTTTATCAACTAATTTTGAATCTGGTAGGCATAAAAAAAGAATAGATAAATTAAATATAAGTTAAAATGAATAAATTATATAGACAAAATATCAAAGAAACAGACCCTGAAGTTTATGCAACTTTAGAAAATGAATTAAAACGTCAACAAAATCAAATTGAACTTATTGCTTCAGAAAATATCGCATCTTTATCAATATTAAATGCACAGGGATCTGTGATGACAAATAAGTATGCCGAGGGCTATCCAGGAAAAAGATATTATGGAGGCTGTGAATTTGTTGATCAAGCAGAAGAAATAGCCCTTGAAAGAGTAAAAAAATTATATGGTTGTAAGTATGCAAATCTACAATCGCATAGTGGTGCTCAAGCAAATCAAGCAGTATTTTTAGCTTTATTGCAACCTCATGATACATTCTTAGGAATGTCCCTTGCTTCAGGCGGTCATTTGACTCACGGTGCCAAACCAAACATTTCTGGTAAGTGGTTTAATGCTATACAATATGGTGTCAAAAGAGAGGGAAATGATAAAGATTTAATTGATTATGATGAGGTTGAACAATTAGCAATAAAACACAAACCAAAAATTATTATTGCTGGAGCTTCTGCCTACCCAAGATTTATAGATTGGAAAAAATTTAGAGAGATTGCGGATGATGTTGGGGCATACTTTATGGTTGATATGGCACATTATTCAGGTTTGATTGCTGGAAATCAGTATCCTAATCCAATTCAATATGCAGATGTGGTAACTTCAACTACTCACAAAACACTACGTGGTGCAAGGAGCGCAATGATTCTTACTAATAATGAGGAAATTATTAAAAAAATAAATTCAGCAGTATTCCCTGGATTACAAGGTGGTCCTTTAATGCATGTTATGGCAGCAAAAGCTGTTTCATTTGGAGAAGCTTTAAAGCCAGAATTTAAAGAATATATTAAAACTGTTATCTCGAATGCTAAAATTTTAGCTGATGTTTTTGTACAAAAAGGATTTCGTGTAGTTACAGGTGGAACTGATAGTCATATTGTTTGGTTAGATTTATCACCTAAAAAATTAACTGGAGATAAAGCAGAAAAGCTTTTGGAAGATGTTGGTATTGCTTGTAACAAAAATGCTATCCCTTATGATTTAAATCCACCAAAAATTACTAGTGGCATAAGATTTGGTACTGCAGCAGCTACTTCAAGAGGTTTTAATAATGTAGATTTTAAAGAAGTTGGGAATATAATCTGCAATGTTTTAGATAGTTTATTATTAGAAGAAAAAGAAATGCAAGAAGTTACTCATCAAGCAAGACGAGATGTTATCAATATGTGTAGTAAGTATCCAATATATGATGAGGCATTTTAAATAATGAGATGCCCGTTTTGTAGCAATCAAGATTCTCAAGTTAAAGACTCTAGACCAACAGAAGATAATACGGCAATTCGAAGAAGGAGAATCTGTGATCAGTGTGGCTCTAGATTTACTACATTTGAAAGAATCCAATTAAGAGATCTTGTTGTTGTTAAAACTAATAATCAAAAAGAAATATTTGATAGAGATAAAATGTTCAGATCTTTATCGTTGGCATTGCGTAAAAGAAACATTGATCAAGAAAAAATTGAAAAAATTGTTAACGCTATAGTAAGAAAGTTAGAAAATTCCGGAGATAGTGAGATAAAAACAACTTTAATTGGTGAGTTCATTATGGAAGCTTTATCACATCTTGACCAAGTTGCGTATGTACGCTTTGCCTCTGTATACAAAAATTTTAGAGAAGTAAAAGATTTTGAAGATTTTTTAGATAATCTTGAAGACAAATAAATCTTATTTTTTTCGTGAACGATAAACACATAAGATTTTTAAATAAAGCGCATAATATAGCAAAAAAAAAGCTTGGCTCTACATTCCCCAATCCCGTTGTTGGTTGTTTAATAGTTAAAAACAATCGAATTATTTCCAAAGGCGTTACTGCTTCTGAAGGGAGACCACATGCTGAGGAAATAGCATTGAAAAAAGCTGGAGATAAAGCAAAAGGATCATCAATGTATGTAACACTAGAACCTTGCTTTCATAATTCTCGTAATGGATCTTGTGCTGAACAAATTTTACGTTCTGGTATTAAGTCTATATTTATTGCAAGACATGATCCAGACTTGCGTACAAATAAAAAAAGTATAGCAAAGTTAAAACGAAATAGAATTAACGTATCCTTTGGTTTAACAGCTGAAAAAACAAATACTTTAAATAATTTTTTTTTTCGTAGTTTAAAAATTAAAAGACCATTGATAAAAGTTAAAATGGCTATTTCTAGGGATGAAAAAATTGCTTGGTCTAACTATAAAAGTAAATGGATATCCAATTCATTAAGTAGGGTTTTTGCACATGATATTAGAATGAACAGTCAGGCAATATTTACTACTGTAAAAACAATTATTAAAGATAATCCACGTTTTACAATACGTAAAGAAAACAGAATAATAAAATACATAACAACAATAATTCTAGATAACTCTCTAAAAATTCCTTTAAATTGCAAACTTTTAAAAGATATTTCAAAAAAAAGAATTATTATTTTCACTTCATCAACTGGAAAAAAAATGGAATATTTAAAACGAATTGGTTGTGAAATTATTATAATGAAAAAGAGAAAAAATAATCAACTTAATCTTAAAACATTATTTAAAAAAATATATCAATTAAAAATTAATGATATTCTTGTTGAAGCTGGTGGCATCTTATTTACAAATTTGTTAAAAGATAACTTAGTAGATGAGCTTCATTTATTTCAATCATCTATTAAAATAGGCAAGACTGGTATACCAGTAATACTTGATAAAAAAATAAAAGATTTAAAAATTAAACAAGTTTCAATTAAAAAAATTAGAAATGATGTATATCAGCATTTAAAATTAAATTAGACATGTTTACAGGCATTATACAATCAATAGGTACAATTGTAAAAATTAGTAAATATAAAAGTCTTTATACAATCAAAACTACTTTAAACTTAGAAGATTGTAAAAAAGGTTCATCAATTTGTTGTGATGGAGTATGTTTGACAGCAATTAATATTAAAAAAAACAATGAATTATACAATTTTGATGTTAATGTCGGTGAAGAAACTTTAAAAAGATCTAATTTAGTTTTTTGGAAGAAGAATACTAAGATAAATATTGAAAAATCCCTTAAAGTTGGAGATGAAATATCAGGTCATTTTGTTTATGGTCATGTAGACTTGCAATTAAATATTCGTGAAATAAAAAAATTAAAAAATAGCTGGGAATTTATTTTTTCCTTTTCTGAATTCTCAAAGCAAAGAAATCTTAAAAAATTTTTTGTCGAAAAAGCATCCATAGCAATAAATGGCATATCCTTAACTATTGCCAATGTATACGATGATTTTTTTATCGTTTCTATTCTACCTTATACTTTTAAGAATACTAATTTATCAATTTTAAAAGAAAATGATCAAGTCAATATTGAATTTGACCCTTTAGCAAGATACATAAATGAAGAATATGGAAAATAAATACATGAGATTTTTGTCTCCAATAGAAGAGATTATTAAAGATGCTAAATATGGTAAAATGTATATTCTTGTTGATGATCCAGATAGAGAAAATGAAGGTGATTTAATTATACCAGCAGAAAAAATTAATCAGGAAAAAATAAACTTTATGGCAAAATATGGTAGAGGGTTGATCTGTTTGTCATTAACTAAACAAAGGATAAATGAATTAGAATTGCCACTGATGAATCCTTCTAATCAAAAAAATGATCTTACTGCTTTTACAATTTCTATAGAAGCTAGAGAAGGAATTACTACTGGAATTTCGGCAGCAGATCGTGCACATACAATATCCATAGCAATAAATAACAATAAAAGTAAATCAGATATTGTATCACCAGGACATGTATTTCCCCTTATGGCTTGGGATGGAGGAGTATTAGAAAGAGCTGGACATACAGAAGCTGCAGTTGATATATCTAAATTAGCAGGTTTGAATCCATCTGGCGTTATTTGTGAAATAATGAGTGATGATGGCTCTATGGCGAGATTACCTGAGTTAATAGAATTCGCTAAATTTCATCAATTAAGGATAGGGGCAGTTTCAGATTTAATTAAATACAGATTAAAAAATAATAAAATAATCAAACTTTTATCAGAGCGCCCTTTTGAAAGTGAAATGGGAACACACTTCCAACTTAAAATTTTCCAAAATCAGTTATCGGGTGAAAAACATTATGCGTTAGTTAAAAATATTAAACCAGATATGCCAACTTACGTTCGAATGCATAAATTAGATATTACTAAAGATATATTTGCTGAAAAAAATATTTTTGGCGATGAGATTGCAAAATCTTTTAAAATTATTGAAAATAAAAGTTCTGGAGCAATAGTTTTAATAAATGCTGATATGTCTCCAAAAATTAAAAAAATTTTTAATCGACGAGAAGATAAAAAAAATAATCTTGAATTAAGAGAGTATGGAGTTGGTGCTCAAATTTTATCAGAAATAGGAATCCAAAAAATTATCTTATTAACAAATACAAAGAAAAAGATTATTGCTTTAAATGGTTTTAATTTAGAAATTATTAGTCAAGAAAGTATTTGAAATAGTGAAAAATAAAATTTTAATAGTTGCTTCTAATTATTATGAAGAAGTTATGAAAAATTTAATTAGTGGATCCACTAATTTCCTAAGTGAGAGTGGCTTTGATTATGATGTTATAAATACTACTGGATGTTTTGAAATTCCTTTTTTGATAAAAAAAAATATAAATAACTATCCAGGTTTTATTGCGCTTGGTTGTGTTATTAGGGGAGAAACATATCATTTTGAAATAATTTCAAATGAGTGTGCCAGGAAAATAATGGATCTATCGGTTAATTCTAATAAACCTATTGGTTTTGGTATACTTACTTGTGATACATTCGATCAAGCAATTCTTAGAAGTGATCCATTAAAAAAAAATAAGGGAAAAGAAGCAGCCTCTGCTTGTGTAAATTTATTGAAAGAAAATTTTTAGTATCAATGAATAACCAATTAAAGTCTAAAACAAGACTTACTTATATACAGATAATATTTCAGCATTTATCTACGAATACCGAAATAGAAGAAATTTTAAACTCTTTTGAACAAAATTATAAAGGTAAATTTATTGAAAATTTTAATGATAAGAAGAAAATAAAATTTGAATTTAATTCAAATTATTTAATAAAATTAATTAATTATTATATAAAATTTACTAAATCAGAAAATTATATTTCCAAAATTAATAAGCATATAGATTTTGATAGAAAATTTAATAAATGGGATTTAATTAATAAATCTATTTTAATTGCTGCCTTAAGTGAGATTAAGTATACTGATAATTCTAAGTTTAAAATTGTTCTTAATGATTATTTAAATATTAGTAAATCATTTATAAATAAATTTGAAATTAGCATTATTAATGCCATTCTTGATAAATTAATTAATGATCCAGAAACATAATATAAGATACTTGTTTGAAAAAGATATCATTCACAGATATCTTAAAAAACTCAATTTAAAAAAAGAAGAAACTTTTAATTTTAAAAATGATGGTGCTTTTCTTAAAAAGAAAAAGAATAAGGAAATTGTTGTTACTAATGATACTATACTAGAATCTGTAGATTTTTTTAAATCTGATGATCCTGAGTCTATTGCACAAAAAATAATTACTTACAATTTATCAGATTTATCTTCAATGGGTGCTGTTCCATATTGCTATACTTTATCATTGTCATTACCAAAATGGATTAGTGAAGATTGGATTAATAAATTTACTAAAAAATTATTTTTTTTGCAAAAAAAATATAAATTTTTTTTACTTGGAGGTGATATTTCAAAATCAAAAGAAATAGTAATTTCTGCTAATTTTTATGGTTATATTCTAAAAAATCTAATCTTAAAAAGAGAATTTCCTAAAATTGGTGATACTATTTGGGTTACTGGAAATATTGGTGAAAGTCATATTGGTTTATTATTAAAAAAAAAAATATTTTTTCTTAATAAATTATATCAAAAATATTTTTTCAACAAATATCTATATCCAGAACCCTGCATGATTGGATCAAAAATAAATAAAATTTCTACATCAGCCATAGATATTTCTGATGGTTTTTATGGTGATTTATCAAAGTTATGTGATAAAAAAAATCTAGGTGCAGATATAATGATTTCAAAAATTCCATTTTCGAGAAAAGTGAAGCATTTATTAAAAAATAAACTTATAGAAGTTAATTCACTTTTGACTGGTGGTGATGATTATCAATTAATTTTTACTACTCCTGCAAAAGAAGAAAACAAGATTTTGTCTATATCAAAAAAAAATAAATGCAAAATTTCTAAAGTTGGAAGAATAATAAATAAAAAAGGAATATTTATTGATGGAAAAAAAATATCGAATTCTAGGCTATCTTTTCAGTATTTCTTCTAATTTCTTGATTTCTATCCTTCTTTCTGTCATATGACCAAAAATTTTTAGGGAGATATTCACTCATGACAATTATGCAAATATTTATACTTTTATGTGGATTAGCAGCTGTTTTATATGGTTTGATAACGTCTAGACAAATTTTATCATTGAGTTCAGGTAATGAAAGAATGCAAGAAATTTCAAGAGCTATTCAAGAAGGTGCAAAAGCTTATCTAAACAGACAATATATGACAATTGCCATCGTAGGAGTGATTATATTCATAATAATTTGGATAATTTTTGGTTTAGGTTCAGCTTCTGGATTTTTAATAGGTGCTTTTTTTTCTGGAGCAGCAGGTTATGTAGGAATGAATATTTCAGTTAGGTCTAATGTGAGAACTACACAAGCAGCCAGTTCAAGTTTAGCAGAAGGTTTATCTGTTTCTTTTAAAGCTGGAGCTGTAACAGGTATGTTAGTTGCAGGTTTTGCTTTATTATCAATAGCTTCATATTATTTTATACTTTCTAACTCAGGAAATTTTGAAGGTAGAGCAATAGTAGCACCTTTAGTATCACTTGGATTTGGAGCTTCTTTAATTTCAATTTTTGCTAGACTTGGTGGTGGTATTTTTACAAAGGGAGCAGATGTTGGTGCAGATTTGGTAGGCAAAGTTGAGGCAGGTATTCCTGAAGATGATCCAAGAAACCCAGCAGTTATAGCCGATAATGTAGGTGATAATGTAGGTGATTGTGCAGGAATGGCAGCAGATCTTTTTGAAACATACGTTGTAACAGTTGTTGCTACTATGGTGCTAGCTTCAATTTTTTTTGTTGGAGATTTAACAACAACAATGATGATGTACCCATTAGCAATAGCCGGTGTGTGTACTTTAGCAAGTATCATTGGAACTTATTTTGTAAGACTAGGCTCTAGTGAAAATATTATGATGGCTCTTTATAAGGGTTTTTTAGTATCAGCAATTTTATCTGCAATTCTTCTTTACTTTATCACTGATCATGTGATTGGAATATCCTCTTCTTTTATAGTAGGAGATAAATCATTTTCAGGTCTTTCACTTTTTTATTGTGGTTTGTTAGGGCTTATAATTACAGGTTTGATAATTTGGGTTACTGAATATTATACAGGAACAAATTATAGACCCGTACAAAGTATTGCAAAAGCTTCAACAACAGGTCATGGAACAAATGTCATTCAAGGTTTGGCTATAAGTCTGGAAGCTACTGCGCTACCAGCAATTATTATTGTATCAGGAATTATTATTACATATTCTTTAGGAGGTCTTTTTGGTATTGCTATTGCTGTTACCACAATGTTGGCACTTGCTGGTATGGTTGTTGCATTAGATGCTTATGGGCCAGTTACAGATAATGCTGGTGGAATTGCTGAGATGTCAGATTTAGATGAAAGTGTTAGAAAAACAACAGATGCTTTAGATGCAGTAGGAAATACTACTAAAGCTGTGACAAAAGGATATGCTATTGGTTCTGCAGGATTAGGAGCGTTAGTACTTTTTGCAGCTTATACCGAAGATTTAGATCACTTCACTTCTGATCCTGATAGTAAACTTTTTGGACTTAATGTATCTTTTGATTTATCTAATCCTTATGTTGTGGTAGGTCTTTTATTAGGTGGCTTACTACCATTTTTATTTAGTGCAATGAGTATGACAGCAGTTGGTAGAGCAGCAGGATCAGTTGTTTTGGAAGTTAGAAGACAATTTAAAGAAATACCTGGAATTATGGAAAGTACTAGTAAACCAGAATATGGAACATGTGTAGATATCTTGACTAAGGCTGCAATTAAAGAAATGATTATTCCATCAATGCTTCCAGTATTATCTCCTGTTGTTGTATATTATGTTATTTTATTTATATCTGACCAAGCAAACGCACTTTCATGTTTAGGAGCTTTACTTTTAGGTGTAATTATTACTGGTTTATTTGTTGCAATTAGTATGACAGCAGGGGGTGGTGCTTGGGACAATGCTAAAAAATTTATTGAAGATGGGAATTATGGAGGTAAAGGCAGTGAAGCACATAAAGCTGCTGTTACAGGAGACACAGTTGGAGACCCATATAAAGATACAGCTGGTCCAGCAGTTAATCCTATGATTAAGATTACTAATATAGTAGCTTTACTTTTGTTAGCTTCAATTTCAATGTAAATATTATTCAACGGTAGTGGGAAGTTTTTGCTTCCCAACACCTCCAAAAATTTCTTCCAATAGACCTCTCTTAATTAATTCATTTTTAGTTTGTTCTTGTATAAAGCTTATATTTTTGCCATCGCTTAAATCATATTTTTTAGCTAACTCAACATTTCCTAACTCATTAATTTGGTATATGAATATATGTCTTTCTTGTATTTTTTCATTAAATGAGCTCTTTACAATTTTTTTTTCAGAAAAATAATAATATTTTTTTTCAATAGGATCGATAAATTTTGGTTTTCCCAAACTTTCTATTATTTCATCTTTATTTACAAAAGATAAATAATCTATATTTTCATTATAAATAATTCCGGAATATAAAACTTTTTCTGAACAACTTATGATTAGATTTATTGTAATAGCTATAAACAATAATTTATTAATCAAATACATTTAATGTTCTTACACTATCTTAATAGAAAAGAAAATAAAGACAAAACTAAAGCTAAAATATTTTATAAAGATTTAATTTTGATTGCAAAAAATATTTTATCAAAAAATAATATTTTTTTAAAAAAAGAAGATTTTAATGTATCTATTGAAATTTTAAGCATTCTCCTCGTTGTTGTTATTAATGTTTTTAATAAAAATTCAAATAAATCAAGTAAAAAAATTTCTCAATATTTGATAAATTTATTCATCGAAGATCTTGATAATACTTTTAGAATGATAGGTATTTCAGATATGAAAGTGGGTAAATATGTAAAGACCTATGTAAAAAAATTTTATTTTAGAGTAATAAAATTTGATATTATTCTAAAAGATTTAAACCACAAAGAATGGAAGTTATTTTTTTATGAAAATAATATATATTTAAAATCTGAATTTGAGAGTATTTTCATTAATGCACTTTTCTTTACTGTTAAAAAAATAATAAATAATACAAAAAAAAGAGAAATTAATGACCTATCTCTTTTAGATATTGTCAATTAAGTCTTGCATTAACAAATATTTCAAAATATTAGGCTATATATTATGGCTGTTCCTAAAAGAAAAACATCAAAATCAAAGACCAATATGAGAAGATCTCATCATGCTTTAAAGAAACTAAATATTATCGAGGATAAAGATTCTGGAGAACCAAGAATTTCACATCAATTAGATTTATCTACAGGTATTTATAATGGTCGGCAAATAATCAAGAGCAAGAGTACAACTAACTAATTTAGTTTGATGAGTAAAAATATTGGGACCATTGCTGTAGATGCAATGGGTGGTGATAATGCTCCATTCAAAACTTTAAAAGGTATAGAAATTTTTTCTAAAAAAAATTTGTATGTTGATTTGGTGATTTTAGGAAACGAAGCTCAAATTAATAATACAATTAATCAAAATAATATCAAAATTCAAAATTTCGAAATTATTCATACAGATCAAGATATTCATGATGAAGATACAACAAATACAATTTTAAGAAATAGAAAGAATAGTAGTATCTTTAAAGGCCTTGATTTTATAAAAAATAATAGAAATTTTGGATTTGTTTCAGCAGGAAATACAGCTGCTTTAATGATTTTATCTAGGATGCAACTTGGAATGATCCAAGGTATTGATAGACCAGCTATATGCTCCATTATTCCGAATAAAAAAGATTTTTCAATCTTATTAGATTTAGGAGCTAATATATCAGTCAACGCTAAAAATATGTTTGAATTTGCAATTATGGGTTATTCTTATTTTTCAATTTTAAAGCCTAATAAAAATCCTTCGATAGGTATTATTAACATTGGTACAGAAAGTAACAAAGGAATGGAAGTTTTGCAAGAAGCTTCAAATTTAATAAATAAAAGTTTTTTAAATAAAAATTTTGTTGGATTTATAGAGCCTAATAAAATTGCCAATGGTATATGTGATATTATGATTTGTGATGGTTATACAGGAAATATAATATTAAAGACAGCAGAAGGTATGTCGCATTTTATAACTGACAATCTTAAGAAAGTTTTTTATAAATCTTTTTTTAACAAAATTGCTTATTTCATTTTAAAGAAAGATCTTAAAAGTTTTAAAGATGAAATTAACCCCGATAAATATGATGGAGCAACATTGATAGGGGTCAATGGCATATCAATTAAAAGTCATGGCAGTTCTAATCCTTATGCTTTTTCATGTGCTATAGATAAATGCTATAGATTTATTGAGAATAAATTTATTGAAAAAATAAGTAATCAAATTAATAATATTTAATATGAAAAATATTACAAGAGATGAAATGGCTGAATTTATTCATGCTCAATTTGGTTTATCAAAAAAAGACTGTATTGATATTGTTAATGATATTATTGAAGAAATTATAACTAATTTAATTAATGATAAAACTTTAAAAATTCATAATTTTGGAACATTTAAACTAAAGTCTAAAAAAGAAAGAATCGGAAGGAATCCAAAAACTAAAGAAGAGGTTATGATTTCGCCAAGAAATGTTGTAACTTTTAATTTAAGTAAAAAAGTGTTAAATTTAATAAATCGTAAAGTTGATGAAGGAAAAGAAATATAAAAATATTAAGGATGTTTCCAAACTTTTAGATATAAAAACACACGTAATTAGGTATTGGGATTCGAAATTTGAAGGTATTTCAACTAGAATGAATACAAATAAACAAAGATTTTTTAATGCTGAAAATATAAAGAAAATTCAAGAACTTAAGAATACTTTATACCATGAAGGTAAACATATTTATTCTTTAGACTTAGCTAAGAAAATTATCGATAAAAAAAATAAAGATAAACCACCTAATAAAGCTAAATCCTTATCAATTAAAAATAAAGATTTCAATATTTCAATCTCAAACTTGGTAAATATTAGAAATAATCTTAAAAAAATATTAGACTTATAAGGGGGGGGTATTAATATATTAATATAAAACCTAGATAATTAATACATATATAGGGGGTTACAAGATAATAAATAATCTATATAAGGAATCATATGAACAAATTTAGAAAAGTTTTTATATTTACCATTTTGTTTTTATTTTATTCTTTAAATTTAAACGCTGATGGACTTTATGCAATTGCTAAATATGGCCTATCATCAAGTGATAATAGTGTAAAAAATAATGGCTCACCCTCGATAGATAATGATAGTGAAGGCTTTATGGTAACTTTAGGAACTCAATTAGGAACTAATTGGGGAACTGAAGTTATGTATTATGATTTAGGAGAGACTTCAATCACTGGTAATATAGGCGATAGTTTTAAAATTGATGAAGCTTCATTTGTATTTGATACCAAGGGAACAATTAAAAATAATACAACAGGTTATGGAACTGGAATTAGATTTATTTCTTCATCAGATACTGAAGGTTTTGAATTTTATGGAAAAACTGGGGTACATGTGTGGGATAAATCTGGAAGTACAACATTACTTTATCATGCTGATAACGGTGTTAACAGTAGATTTTATAATGATGGAGTAGATTTATATTTCGGGTTTGGTTTTAATTATAATTTGTATAGTTCTTTAGTTTTAAATGTTTCATATGATGCTTTAGATTTTAGTGATACAGGTTTAGGATTCTCTCAAATAGGTTCATTAATTTCTCTAGGTTTAAAATTTGATTTTTAATTATTTAACAAAAATCTAATTTTTTAAAAAAAGTAGAGTTTTTCTTAATTTTACTTTTTTAGTTGTTTTTATTACAATTATATTGACTTAATTTTATCAAATATATAAGTGCTCCGCATGAAAACTTTTTCTTTAAAAAAAGAGGAAATTAAGAAAAAATGGCTTTTAATTGATGCTGAAAATGCAATTTTGGGTCGTTTAGCAGCCATATGTGCTACAATTCTAAGAGGTAAGAATAAACCTGAATATACTCCTAATCAAGATTGTGGAGATAATATTATTATTATTAATGCTAGTAAAGTTCACCTAACTGGAAAGAAAGAATCAGACAAAATTTATTATAAACATACAGGATATCCAGGTGGTTTAAAAGAAACTAATCCCTCAAAAATGAGATTAAAAAATAAATCAACTGATATTATAAAGCTTGCTATAAAAAGGATGATACCTAAGGGACCTCTTGGATATCAACAACTTTCTAACTGTAAAATTTTTTCTGGACCTGAGCATTTACATGAAGCACAAACTCCTGAAATTATAGATATTTCAAAATATAATAATAAAAACATAGCTAGATAATAATGGAACAACAACAAGCTATAGAAACAGATATTACAAAATTAGATAATAAAAATCGAGCATATGCCACTGGTAAAAGAAAAAATTCTGTTGCACGAGTTTGGTTAAAAAAAGGTAACGGTAAAATATCTATAAATGGTAAATCGATAGAAAATTATTTTTCAAGACCTGTTTTACAAATGATAGTTAATCAACCGTTGGAAGTTATTCAATCTATTGGTAATTATGAAATAATGGCTACTGTTAAAGGAGGAGGATTATCTGGTCAGGCAGGAGCAATTCGTCACGGAATTAGTAAGGCACTCACCTATTATGACGTTGGTTTTAGACCAGCATTAAAAAAAATGGGTTTTTTAACTAGAGATTCTAGAGTAGTTGAAAGAAAAAAAGCTGGTTTAGCTAAAGCTAGAAGAAGTTATCAATTCTCAAAAAGATAGTTTTAGTATGAGTAAAAAAATCACTGTAGCCGTTTTAGGCTCAACTGGCTATGTAGGTTTAGAATTAGTAAAAATTCTTAATTTACATTCTAATGTTTTTATAAATTTTTTAGGTTGTGAAAATGCTCCTAATATTAACATTAATAATTTTGATAAAAATCTAAAAGATTCAGATCTTCCAATTTTATCATTAAATGATGATTTTGATCCATCAATATCTGATGTTGTCTTCCTTGCATTACCACATGGGGTTTCACATAAATATGTAAAAAAATATTTTAATAAAATTAAAATAATAGATTTATCTGGTGATTTCAGATTAGATTCTTTAGATATTTATGAATTAAATTACAATAAAGATCATTCATGTTCTGAATTATTAGATAAATTTGTATATGGCTTACCTGAAATTAATCAATATGAAATTAAGAAAAGTGATAACATAGCTATTCCAGGTTGTTATCCTACTTCAATTTTATTACCTATAATACCACTGTTAAAAAATAACTTATTAATAACAGATAATATTATTATTGATTCAAAATCTGGATACAGTGGTGCAGGTAAAAAATTTGATATTAGTAAAATTAAAAATAATGATAATTTTAATTTTTTTAATTACAATACCAATGAACATAGACATATATGTGAAATAAAACAAGAATTTGATAAACATTCAAGAAGTTCTGTTAATTTTTCTTTTAACCCTCATATACTACCCATATTTAGAGGTCTAATGAGTACAATCTATTGTGATTTACAATATGATGTTTCAATTGAAGAAGTTATGAATACACTTAATTTATTTTCTAAAAATTTTCCTTTTGTAGATTTTTTAAATGAAAAAGATTCTGCAGATTTTTTTACTATACAAAATTCAAACCATTGTTTAATTAAATTATATAAACATCACAATGATAAAAAAATTGTTTTAGTAAGTTTGATTGATAATTTAATGAAAGGAGCTGCAGGACAAGCAGTACAATGTTTTAATTTAATTTTTAATTTTGATGAAAAATTAGGTCTAAATAATAAACTAT
>Ga0315336_1004403_pt1 | contig 16781 bp, 12 predicted proteins | sample ASW5metaG_FD_204512 | JGI IMG/M metagenome (GOLD analysis project Ga0315336, IMG submission 204512) | Ammonia-oxidizing marine archaeal communities from Monterey Bay, California, United States - ASW #5 | ecosystem: Environmental > Aquatic > Marine > Intertidal zone | place: USA: California...
ATCGGTCAACAGGTTGTTGACCATCATGATGGCCGCTGGACCGACCAACACCACAAAGATGCCGGGGAAGATAAACAGCACCAGCGGAAACAGCATTTGCACCGCTGTTTTCTGCGCTTTCTCTTCGGCGATCTGACGGCGCTTGGTACGCATGCTGTCAGATTGCACACGCAGCGCCTGGCCGATCGACGACCCGAAACGGTCCGCCTGAATCAGTATCGCAGCAAGTGCCCGTATGTCATCCACTCCCGTCCGGATGCCCAGGTCGTGCAGAACTTCACGCCGCGGGCGACCCATCTGCATATGCATCGTGGCTGTTTGGAATTCGGAACAGAGTTCGGGACACATGTCTTGCAGTTCATCCGTGACTCGCTGGATGGCGGCATCCAAACCCAGTCCGGCTTCGACGCACACCACCAGAAGATCGAGGGCATCGGGCAACGCCAGGTAGATTTTCTGATGACGGCTTCGGCGGATCGACCACAGGACGGCTCCTGGAAAATAGAATCCGGCAGCGCCACAGAGTATGATGGCTGTCATTCCCTGCTGATTCAGACCGTGGCTGGCCATTCCATAGATCACGCCCAGGCAGAGTCCTCCCAGAGCGAACAGTGCTTTGATCGCCAGGAACAGCTGAGGGGCCGACGGGTTATTGAATCCGGCGTTGGCCAGTTTGACCCGCAATTGACTCTGTTCCAATTCCGTCTTGGGTTCCAGGGCCTTGGACAATGCCGGCGCGGCTCTTTGCAGTATCGCCGTGACTCCGGCCGGTGTCTCACCGCTGTTCCGATTGCGGAGTGCTGGATTGCGTAGTTCGTCGAGTCGTCTGCTGGCCTTGCTGCTGTTGTTGCTGACGAACTGAATGATCAACCACAGCACACAGGTGATGCCACCGAAAACGGCCCACGGCAGAATCTGAACGACGTCCATTGTGACTCCTCGCTCTGGGACGCTGATGTCCGTTTGACTTGCACACCGCTAAACTTTGATATCGATGATTTTCTTGATGACGATCGCCCCGACGAACTGCATGGTCACCGCTACGGCGATCATCTTGCGGCCCAGCTCATCGGTGAATAGCAGCTTGACGTATTCGGGATTGAGCTGATAGGTTGCGACGAACAGTCCAATGGGCAGCGCCATGAGCACGATGCCGCTGATCCGTCCTTCGCCGGTCAGCGCTTTGACCTGGCCCAGGATCTTGAACCGCTCGCGGATGATGTGTCCGATTTTCTCGAGAATTTCAGCCAGATCGCCGCCCGATTGTCTCTGGATTGTGACGGCTGTCACAAAGAACTGCAGATCGAGGTTGGGCATCCGTTTCAACATGTTCTTCAGCGCACTTTCGATCGGCACTCCCAGATTCTGCTCTTCGTAGGCGATCCCGAATTCGGTGGAAATGGGAGCGGGCATCTCCTGGACGACGATGTGCAGGCCGGAGTTGAGGCTGTGGCCAGACCGCAGGGCGCGGGCCACCAGTTCGAGTGCATCGGGCAGCAAAAAGGCAAATCTTTTGAATCGGGCACGTCGTCGCAGGAACAGCCAGATGGCCGGCAGAGTTGCCGAAAGCAAAACGGCGACGGGGATCAAGGGAGTCGGTGATTTAGCGATCCAGGAGACCACGGCTCCCAGGATTCCCATTCCCGCCGTGATCAGCAGAAATGTGTCGGCTGTAATGGGCGAGTCCGCTTGTTCGAACAGGTTTTGTATGTTGGACAGCCTCTGAGTCACGCCACTGAACTTGGCGCCCACCGCGGCCAATCCCTTGCCAATCAACTCGGCTTTGACAAGGCTCGTGGTTTCGCTTTCCGGCAGATCGTTGCTGGTCATCACAGCCAGCCGGTGCTCAGCCGTTGTGGAACTGAAGTCACGAATGGTAAACACGATCGCGCCCACGAACGCAACCACACCCACAAATGCGACAATCGATATAAGAACGGGATCCATGATCTGAACTCGTTGACTTCAAATGTTTCTTGGATGCTCTGAAGTTGTTACACGACCGGCGTTTTCATGTGGTTGCTGGTGCTGTGGCTATCCCAGGCGTCGAGCAGAAAACAGGTGAGCGGGTAGACGAATCCCGGCGGTTTCCAAGCGGTCCATAAAACTGGGGCGCACGCCACTGGCCTCGAAGTGGCCGTAGGCCCGCGCGTCGTCGTCGACACCGTCCTGGAGAAACAGAAAGATATCCTGCATGACCACCGTGTCTTGTTCGAGGTTCAAGACTTCGGTGATATGAGTGATTTTGCGAGGTCCGCCCTGGAGTCGATTGACCTGGATGATCAGGTCGACAGCGGACGCGAATTGTTGTCGCAGAGCCTTCATCGGCATATCGATGCCGCCCATCGTGATCATCGTCTCCAGTCGCGAGACAGCGTCGCGAGGAGTGTTGGCGTGAATGGTCGTCAGTGAACCCTCGTGACCCGTGTTCATCGCCTGCAACATGTCCAGGCTCTCCGGGCCTCGGCATTCGCCGATGATGATCCGGTCCGGTCTCATGCGCAGAGCATTGCGGACTAAGTCCGTCGCGCTGATGCTTCCCTTGCCTTCGATGTTGGCCGGACGCGTCTCGAGCCGCAGCACGTGTTCCTGCTGCAGTTGCAATTCCGCCGCGTCTTCGATGGTGATCATCCGCTGATCGCCGGGGATGAAACTGGACATGGTATTCAACAGAGTGGTTTTACCGCTGCCGGTTCCGCCACTGATGATCATGTTCAATCGGGCCTTAATCGCGCCTTCCAGCAGCATGACCATTTCCGGAGTGAACGTGTCGAAGTTCAGCAGGTCTTCCAGCGTGAGCGGGTTCGATCCGAATCTGCGAATCGTCAACGAAGGTCCGTCGAGCGACAGTGGTGGGATGATTGCGTTGACCCGCGATCCATCGGGAAGCCGTGCATCGCACATCGGCTGAGTTTCGTCGATGCGGCGACCGACTTTGGAAACGATGCGGTCCAAAATCTGCATCAGATGATCATCATCGCGGAACTCCACCTGCGATCGTTCAATCCGGCCGTTGCGTTCGATGAACACCTTTTTGGGGCCGTTGATCATGATGTCGGCCACACCCTGCTCTTTGAGCAAGATTTCCAATGGTCCGAAACCAAAGGTCTCGTCCAGCACCTCTTCGATCAACCGCTCCCGCTCGGCGCGGTTCAGCAAAGGATTTTCCGTATCGCAGAGGTGTTCCACGACCAGCCGGATTTCCCGCCGCAGCTTGTCACCCTCCAGGTCACCCAGTCGAGACAGGTCCAGCTTTTCGACCAGCTTGCCGTGGATCAGTCGCTTCAGGTCTTCGAATTCATTATTTCCGGTATCATGACTGCGAGAGGATTGCAGTGATGATTGCATCGGATTTCCTATCAGTTGATCGGTGAACGCTTGAAATCCCGCGAAAACCGAACAAATGTTGACATTCGGGGAGGGGGTGGTCTGTGGATGCCAGACGGAGGCACAACAGAACATTAGCTCACGAATCGGGTTCGAGCCGTCCGCAGTGGCCCGATTGTTGAGAAAACGCACCACTCAGACGCGGCGCGCCGGACGATTGCAGAGCCGGTTCGAATCGCGGGATTCCAATGGCTGCGGCGGATGCGCCGGTTGCCATGTGGTCGAAACTTCGGCCGAGGCGTCTGTGGCGCGCGCTGCGGCGTGTTGGACGGAACGCCTCCGCGGACGGTTGCCGATTGAAGTGCTCCGACCCAGTGATTCAGACGGTCTTCAGGTCGCCATTGGGAAACTGTCGCAGGCCCGGACCCGCGTCGATCGGCGGGTGCGAGAAGATGTGAACCTGGACGCTGTGGTCATTCATCAAGCCGGAAACGGTCAACGTCGAGTACGCATCGTCGTCGTTGTTGGCCGGCGGATTGGCTCGAGCGTTCCAAACACACTGTTCGACCAAGGTGAATTGACTTAACAGGTCCCGGACGTCGAACTGAAAATCCGCGTGCCGTGAATCTCCGTCGTTGCGTCCGCCGACCAGTTCCGTGCGGCCGAGGTACAGGCCGATGCTCCAGCTGTCTTCGAGCAGCTGGCAGTCGAAACCAACGCGGCCCACGCCGACCAGCGGTTCAAACAGTTCCGCCAGGACTCCGATCAGACGGGTGATCCAGGGTGGCCGACGGTCTCGCTGTCCGCGGCGGGCTCGGTGGGCTGCGACTTGTTGCAGCAGGTGATGAACAGGCATATGAGAGTGGCTCAAAGGGTGTCGCCTCCAGTTGTTGTCATCAGCATTGCGTCATTTGTCGATTTCGTAACCGTCCTGCTAACCGACACAGATGGCCCGCCACCCGTACGATCCCCGCGCTCGGGTAATGGCAACAGCCATACAGCCTATCGGGGAATCACCTGGCAACCAGCCACATCAAATCGTGTGCAGATGTCCAAACAGCGGGCGTGGCGAACGGTCGTTCGGCTGGAGCCAAACGTAGCGAGCTTATGGGACACCTAGCTGGGCGTCGTGCAACGAAGGGACGCGTACTTACGGTTGTGGCGGTTGGCGGCGGCGAATCGCCGCCCGTCCTCGGTCGCTGGCCGATTGGCCATATGGTGCCGGTTACGCGACGCGGCGCGTGTCAGGCGGCCACTCCGTAGAGGGCCGGGCCGGCAGCGGGATCACCTGCTGTTGCGTGTTTTGGGCCAGATCATGACTCGACGCACTCTGGCAGAAGCTGGCTCCCATCCGTTCGAGATCGCGCAGGTCGAGTGGGCGTTGCAGCCGTCCGTGGTCTCCAGCAATCCGCAATGTACCCCGCAGGCCGTAATCGGTGACATGGGAGTACTGAAATTCCCAGGTGGAATTCGGCGAAGCCACTTCTGCGGACGCCGTCCACAGCAAGCTGCCTTTGAGTGTTCCCTCCGACGCATCGATCGACAGGAATTCCAGTCGTCGTCCTCCGATGGTCGTCATCAACTGTTCCAGTTCCGACCAGCGGGTCGCCACCGGTTGATCCACTTCCTGGAGTCGGGCCAGGGTCAATCGCGAACGGAACAGCCCCGAGGTTTCCACCAGAATCGAACTCACCGTTTGCAGGTACCGGAACAGCAGTACGGTTTCGTTGTAGCCAAACACGCGACCGGCAATCAGCAGAAACAACACGACGGCACAGATGACCACGGCCACAGTGTCATTGCGGAAGTAGGCTGCCAGAATCGTTGTAGCGGCCATTGATGCGCACAGCGCAGTGATGGCAATCAACGATTGGCGGTTGGACAGGCCCCGGTCTTGCAGGCAGTGATGAATGTGGCCTCGATCCGCTTCGCCGATGCCGCGACCACTGAGTTTGCGTCGGACAATGGCCATGCAGGTATCGAATACGGGAATACTGATCAGGACCAGTGGCAGCGCCAGGGCGCAGCCCGTGGCGGTTTTCAACGACCCCTCGATTGCCAATGCGCCCACCAGGAAACCGATCATCAAGCTCCCTGAGTCGCCCAGGAAAATCCGCGCCGGCGGCCAGTTGTGCAGCAGGAATCCCACCAGACTCGCCGCGATCAACAGTGGCATGACGGCCAAGTGCTGGTCGCCCAGCATCGCTGCGTGCACCGAGACCGCGACGCACACAATCAAGCCAATCGTCCCGGCCAGGCCGTCCAGCCCGTCGACCAGATTGATGGCGTTGACACAACCCACCAGCCAGAACACGGTGAACAGTGTGCCGAAGACTCCCAGCTGCAGATGGATGTCCAGCAAATGAATGCTGTCCACAGATCGGCCCCAGATCACGAACGGCAGACAGGCCAGAATCTGCAGCGACAGCTTGGTCCGCGCCCGCAGCGGGTGCCGATCGTCCCACAGGCCGACCAGGCAAAACAAGCCGGCCGAGGCCATCAGGTGCATTGATAGCCGCCACATGGTCGACGGCATCAGCCGGTCCGGTCCCCAGCAGGCCGCCAAGCCCAAGGTCAGCAACAGCGACAGATAGATGGCTACGCCACCCAGCAGTGGAGTCGGCTGTCTGTGCGACTTGCGGCCCGTGTCCGGTTGGTCCATCAGTCCCCAGAGCGGGGCGAGCATCCGCGCACAGCCGGTGAGACCCAAGCTGAGCACCGCGCAAATCACGGTGAATATGAGAAGTTGTGAGATCACGGCATCAAGGACAAGATCGGGATGCGGCCGTCGTGTGCGCGAACTGGCAAGCATTGTCGAACGCCGGGAACCTGCGCAGCGACAATGCCGAATTGGCGAGCGAAGTATATTGATTGACCGTCAGCGGTCAAGGGGTTTCGCGGAGTCGACCACTGGGGCCGACCTCAGTTGTCAGTTCTGTCCCAGCCAATGCACGAAGATGTCCAGGTACAGCACGAAAACCATCAGCGACAATACGAAGGCCATTCCCACATAGGTCGCTCCGATCAATACCCGCTCGCTCGGCCGCTTGCGTGTGATCGCCTCCCAGGTCAAGAACACCATATGACCGCCATCCAGGACCGGGATCGGCAGAAAGTTGAGCACCGCCAGATTGATGCTCAAAAACCCCAGGAACAACAGCAGTTTTGCCAGACCCTGCTCGGCGACCTGATAGGCCACCGTGGCAATACCCACCGGCCCGTGCAGTTCGCGTGGCGAGACGTCGCCGCGGACCAGGCTCCGCAACGTCAGGTAGATCTGGATGATGTTCTTCTTCGTGTGTGCCACTCCCATTTGCAACGCGTCCACCAGCCCAGTCGCTTTACGCTCGGTCATCAATATGTCCAGCCGAATGCCGCGAGTCGGCAGGTACCAGTCATCCTCGAAAATCATCTCGTCGGGAGTCACTTCCACCACATGCGCCGCGGGGTCGGATCCCACGGTCAGGCGGAGTTTGCGTTCCGGAAAGGACTGGATCATCCAAAAGGCAAAGGCCCAGTTGTGATTGTCGTCGGCAAATTCAATTTCAATCGTGTCGGGTGAGGCGTCGGTTGGCGCGCCGTCCATGCGGACCAGTTCCACCTTGGTCACACTCTGTCCGGCTTCGATGCCGTGTTTTTCCGCCGGGCTGCCGGGCGTGACCTGCAACACGCGGGGAATGACCAGGAACGCGAATCCGGCCGGCGGAGCCGCCAGCGGCGTTTCGCTTTTGTCGGGGCGTTCCAGCCAGCCTTGCCGGTCTTCCGGAACCAGCTCGATTTTCAAAGTCTCCGGCTCGCCGGTTTTCTGTTGCCTCAAGACTTCGATAATCACTTTCTGTCCATGCAGGTCCGCCAGCAGGTCCGGCAGTCGCAGCGGGTTGATGTGCTTTCCCACATCTTCGCCGTTGATGGTGATGATCTTGTCGTTGACCTGCAGGCCGGCTTTCTCCGCCGGAGAACCGCGCACGATCTGGGTGATCGGTCCGATGTCCATCGACAGGCCCAGCAGGCGGAACCGGTTGGTGCCCACGCTGATTTTGCGCAGCTCGGAACTTCCCTTGGGCTGAACGAAAAAATCGAGCTGCTGATTGCGCTGCCGCGCCAGCCGATCTTGCAGTTCAGCAAATGTCGAGATTTCGACGTCACCAATGCGTTTGATCAAATCACCCGCTTCGAACGGTGGTTGTGCCGCATCAGCCGGCATTCCCGGATAGGTAGGCTGCACCGTGTCGTCACGGGGGATGATCAGCCGCAGTCCCAAGGGTTGCTTGACTCCGATCACCCGACGGGTTCCCGATTGATCTGGAGTGATGGTCACGTCAAAGGGAGTTTGATCGCGGTGTTGGCCCTGGATGCGTACGTTGCCGGAGGACAGCGCCACTCCCAGCATGATTTCGCCGAAATCGGAAATGGCTTCTCCATTGAGTTGGGTGAACACATCTCCCGTTTGAATGCCTGCCTGGTAGGCCGGTGAGCCGGAGGTCACGAAGCCAACCTCGGCGGGCGGCGAATCGACTCCCAGTTGAAACGCCAGGGCAAAGAACAACAGGCCGGTGATGATGTTCATGATCACGCCGGCGGAGATGATGAACATGCGGTGACGGACGGGCTTGGCCGAATACGATCGGGGATCTTCGGCGATCTGTTCGCTGGAAAGCTGGCTGGGGTCTATGTCGTCCTGTCCCAGCATCTTGACATAGCCGCCGAACGGAATGGCGGACAGTGCGTACTCGGTTTCGCCCCGCTTGAAACTCCACAGAATCGGCCCAAATCCGATACTGAACCGCTCCACGAACACGCCACACCACTTGGCAACGGCGAAATGGCCCAGTTCATGGAAAAAGATGACCAGCCCCAGTCCGAGTGCCACATAGAGGACATTCACGACTGTTTCGACCAGACTTGCAAAGTCTCCTGCTGCTAGGATCGCCACCGTTGTGTCTCCTTTCGAGCCCAATTGTCAAACGTCAGTAGTCGTTCAAGAGATGGATTGGGATCGAACTGATGTGCTTCCAAAACTGCGCGGCAAGCGCGCGGGATATCACGAAAACTCAGATCCTGTGACAAAAACCGTTCGACAGCAACTTCGTTGGCCGCGTTGAGCACGGCCCCGCAACTGCCACCCTGGCGGGCAACTTCGAATCCCAGACGAATGGCCGGGAAGGCGTCCATGTCTGGTGGCATGATCTCCAGATTCAGACTTTGATTCCAGTCCATTTTCGGGCTGATGCCCTCGACTCGGTCCGGATAAGTCAAAGCGTATTGTATCGGCAGCTTCATATCGGGGGGCGACATCTGGGCAATCACCGATCCGTCGATGAACTCCACGAACGAGTGAATGATCGACTGGGGGTGCAGCACGATTTCGATCTGGTCGTCGTCCAGATCGAACAACCACTTGGCTTCGATGATCTCCAAAGCCTTGTTCATCATGGTTGCCGAGTCGACAGTGATCTTGGGGCCCATCCGCCACGTGGGATGGGCCAGCGCAGCTTCGGGCGTGACGGATTCGAGCTGTTGTTGCGTCCATCCGCGAAAAGGTCCTCCGCTGGCCGTGAGTACGATCCGGCGGACCTCGGAGGGCCGACCGCAACGCAGTGCCTGAAAAATTGCGCTGTGCTCGCTATCGACGGGAATCAGCATGGCACCGGTGCGAGATGCCAGTTCACGTATCAGCGGCCCGGCCACCACCAGTGTTTCCTTATTGGCCAGCGCCACGCGTTTTCCGGCTGCAACTGCCGCCCAGGTTCCCCGCAATCCGGCCGCGCCCACGATGGCCGAAACCACCACGTCGGTTTCCGGATCGCTGGCAAGCCGTGGGATCGCTTCCTCTCCAAATTCCAGTACCGCATGTTCGTTGAAGGCGGAAGGATCCACCGAATCGGCCAGCGATTCGTCGGTGATCACCACCCGCCGAGGTTGAAAAATACGGCTCTGCTCGGCCAGGCGCTGCCAGCGGCCGTGAGCCGTGAGTCCTGTCACAGTCATCTCGTGGGTCTGGGAACGAATGACATCCAGGCAATTCGTGCCAATGGAACCCGTCGAACCGAGAATTGCAATGCGATTCATGCACGTTGATCAAACGATTGGATGTCGGACACCGACCACGCGGGTCAATCTGATGTGCCAGCTGCTGCACGGAACCGGTATCGGAACGGCTTGGTGTGACCGGGCAGTCGGGGTCCATGCGGCGGCAACCCCGGAAATCCACATAAACACCCCAGAACCAGCGATCGGTCATTCTAGGAATTGAATCTATGACCCGCAAGAGCCCGGTGGACGTCTGAGTTGACCTGCACGAATTGTCGGCCTACAGTTCAAAGGCCGGTCGCTCCACCTCAGGCAGGACGTTCACGACCTGGTAATCCTTTGGGTGACCGATTCAAAATGGAAGACCGCGAATCAAACGAGCCACAGCGGGACAATAAAGAACGACCACGTCGTTCCTCAGAAGACCCCAAACGACCCGAACGCCCGCAGTCGAGTAATCTGTTGTGGTACTTGGTGATCGGCTTGGTGTTTGCCTTCGTGGCGTTCTCGCTGGTCGGCCGCCAGAACCAGGGAAAAGAGCTCAAGTTCAGTGACTTCGTCAACGGTGTGAATTCGGAAGCGTACACTGCGAAGAACGCCTTTGAGATGGTTGTGGGGCCCGGCTACATTGCCTTTCAGGATCGGCCGAACAAGGACGGGGGCAATGACCCCGAGGTCAAGTCCTACTATGTGCCCACCGTGGGGATTTCGCCCGAACAGCAGTCGGAATTGACCCAATTGCTGCTCAGCAAAGGCATCCCCTACGGCGCAGAAAAGCCGCCGTCGGAGTGGCAGTCGCTGGCCTATTTTCTGGCCATCCCGGTGATGTTCCTGCTGTTTTTTCTGTTTTTGTTCCGCCGCATGGGCGGTGCCGGCACGGCGATGTCGTTCGGCCGCAGTCGCGGCCGCTTGTATGCTCAGGAAGAGATTGACATCACCTTCACGCAGGTGGCCGGCATCGAGGAAGCGGTTCATGAGTTGCGGGAAGTTGTTGAGTTTCTCAAGACGCCCGACAAATACCAGGCTCTCGGTGGCCGGATTCCCCGAGGTGTGCTCCTGGTGGGTCCACCGGGCACCGGCAAGACGTTGCTGGCCAAGGCGGTCGCCGGCGAAGCGGGCGTGCCCTTCTTCAGCCTTTCGGGATCAGATTTTGTCGAGATGTTTGTGGGGGTGGGTGCGGCGCGGGTCCGGGACATGTTCCAGCAGGCGGGCCAACGGTCTCCGTCCATCATCTTTATCGACGAATTGGATGCCCTGGGCAAGGTGCGGGGCAGCGGCATGCCGGGCGGACACGACGAACGCGAACAGACGCTCAACGCCCTGCTGGTCGAGATGGACGGATTTGGTTCGGATCAAAGCGTGATTGTGATGGCCGCGACCAACCGCCCGGAAACACTCGATCCCGCCTTGTTGCGCCCCGGACGTTTCGACCGACACGTGCTGGTCGATCGGCCCGATATCAACGGCCGCGAGGCGATTCTGAAAGTGCACGCCGCCAAGGTCAAGATGGGCGACGCGGTGGATCTCAAGCGACTGGCCAAGCTCACTCCCGGATTTGTGGGAGCCGATCTGGCCAACCTGGTGAACGAAGCGGCCCTGCTGGCAGCCCGCGGGAACCACAGCAGCGTCACCATGGACTCGTTCGAGGAAGGAATCGAACGCGTTATGGCCGGGCTGGAAAAGCAATCGAGGATCATCGAGGAGGATGTCAAGGAACGGGTTGCCTACCACGAATGTGGTCACGCGCTGGTGGCCAGCAGCTTGCCTCAGACGGATCCGGTGCACAAGATCTCGATCATTCCGCGTGGCCTGGGAGCCCTGGGTTACACGCTGCAGATGCCCGAGGACGACCGGCAACTGGTTACGCAGACCGAACTGGAAAACAGAATCGCCGTGCTGCTCGGTGGCATCGCCGCAGAAGAGATCGTTTATCAGGAAACGTCCACCGGCGCGCAAAACGATCTGCAACGCGCCACAGACATCGCGCGACGCATGGTGACCGATTTCGGCATGAGTCCCAAGCTGGGCCGCGTGCACTACGGCGAGTCTCAACGATCGCCTTTTCTGGGGGCGGGAACGATGATTCCGGCCGAGCCAGTGCACAGTGCGGAAACGGTGCGAGAAATCGATCTGGAGGTCAAGAGGATCATCGACGCGATGCTCAAGACAGCTCATGACGTGTTGAGTGAACGACGCAAGGTCCTGGAGCACATGACACGCGATTTGATCGAACGCGAGGTCATGAATGCCGACCAGTTGCAGGCCATCCTCGATCAATACAAGACGGGTCCGCAGATCAAACCCGGCACGCACGCCGCCGCCTCCAGCGACGGCGGAAAGCCTCCCGCTCAGAATGAGCAGCCTCCGCTGAGCGACGCCGTGGACGGTTGATGATCCACGACGCCTGTGCAGCGACACCGTCTCGACAGACCAGTCATCGGCCGTTGGTCATCGGCCGTTGAGCGGACGAAAATAGTAAAACCACAACGCGGCCACTTCGCGAGCTGTTTGAAAACCCAGCCCGTAGACGCCGTGGGGACTGGCCGCTGGAACCGTGTAGACCTGCTGTCCGTAGCGACGGTAGCAGAGCTTGATCCGCGGCAGATGATAGAAGTGGCTGACGACCAATACCCGATCCCAGCCGCGCTGCTTGATCACATCCACGGAGTGTCTGACCGTCTGCTCCGTGTTCAAGCCCGCCGTGTCCGTCAACACCCGTTCCGCTGGCACGCCGTGTTCAATGGCCAGACGGCGCATGGTCCGAGTTTCGTGTGCTTCACCGTCACCTGGACCGCCCGAGACGATCAATGCCGATGCCAGCCCCTGGTCATACAGCTCGCACGCCGTTCGCACGCGCTCGGACAGTGCCGTTGATGGTCTTCCGTCGGCATGGACTTTGCAGCCAAACACCACGATCACATCCGCTGGACGACGATAATCCGTCTTGCCGAAACAGTAGATCTGTGACAGGGGAAACCCCGTGATGCACAACATCAGTGTCAGTATGCCCCACGCCACGTCGCGGGAGGTGATGCGTGCCGAATCGCAAGGACGCAAGGTGCCGGCCAGGATCACCAGCAGCACACAGATCACCTGGATCGAGAACGGAAACAACGCCCGCGTCGTGATCTGGCCCTGGTGCAACAGCCGGTAGTAACCGATCGTGTTGACCACCGAGGTTCCGATCAACAGCAGTACAGTTCCGACAACCACCATCCGGGGAACGTTGGGCAGTGCGGGATAAATCGCGTACAGGCACAAGACCACGCCGGCAAAGGCCAACAGGCCGCGGAGCAGTGGCAGCGGTGCCGGCCGGAAATCGATCCACCACAGGTTGGCATCAAAACCCGGATGCTGGAATTCACCCAGCAGGTTCAGCAGCGAGAATCCGCCGACGAACAGGGCGGCTGACCGGGGGATGATCAACCACTGCGGCGTGGCCGGCTCAAGCGAGCCGCGCTGGTCGTCTGCCGCCGTTGTTGCCGTGTCTGACGTCATCCCCTGCCCGGCCGGTTTTATGAGGCAGAAGCCTCGGTTGCGGATTGCAGAATGTCATTGAGTTGCTCGACACAGGCGTCGATCGACATCGTCGCTTGACGGAAATTCGTGTGTGTCGAAGCCTCAACTGCATCCTCGCGGAAACGTTCGGCGGCGGACTTCAGCCGGCCGAGTTTCTTCCTCAACATGTGCAGATAGGCCGCGGGATCGTTGACTCGTGTCTCCAAGGCTCGTGACATGTCAAAAATCGTCCGCGCCAGGTGCATCAACTCGGGAAAGTCCTCGACTTCCTCACTGTGCTTGATGAATGTCCGCACCATCCAGGCATGTGCCAGGATTTGCTGGCAGCGGGTGACCGTGTGTGTACTCGTCACGAATTGATTCCCGCTGTGTGGTTGTTGACAAGAACTGAAGTCAACGCGGTTCGTGTCATAACGCCTGGCGTGCTTCGCCGCGGAAGTTGTCCCGCCGGCGAACCGGGTTCGCGCACGGCCCATCGGCGATTGTGGTTTCGGTCCACGCGTTGGGGCCAAGCCCCGGTCATTTGTCGGCCGACTGACCTGTCAGCTCTGCGTAGACATGCTCGATGTTCTCGGTGCGTTCCCGGACATCCACGCCCGTCCACTGCTTGTAAAACGGCAAACGGATGGTCTGCTTGATTTCCTGCAGCGACTTTTTTTGATCAATGCCGCGTTGAACGGTTTCTCGGAGTTCGACAAAGTAGCGTTTCTGGGTGCCGATCAAGGACTTATCGGAGGTGGCTCCATGTCCGGGTGCCATGACCTTGATCGGCAGCTTCGACATGGTGGTCAACACGCCGATCCAACTGGCGGTGTCACTGTCACCGGTGTAGTTGAACGCGCCGTTGACGCAGGCATCACCGGAAAACAGAATCCCGTGTTTGGGCAGCCAGGCCACGGCGTCACCGGCCGTGTGCGCGTGACCAAAATGCAATAACTCGACCCGCTGAGTCCCGTCATCGATGATCAGCTTGCGCGGAAAGTAGATGTCTGGCTTTTGATACTTCAACGGTCCGTATTCGTCCGGTTTTTCCTGCCGCGATTTCTCGAAACCCGCGATGCCTTTCGTCTCGAACAAGTGCCTGCTGTTCTCCGAAGCGACCGCGGTGGCGCCGATCCGCGTGTACATCGGGTTGCCGTCCGCATGATCGCCGTGGTAGTGCGTGTCGAAGACGTAGCGAATGGGCTTGTCCGTCTGCTTGCGGATCAGCTTGATTACCTGCTCGGCCTGGTTGGGAAAGTTGGCATCGATGACCAGCACGAAGTCCTTGAAGATCACCCAGCCCTGGTTGCAGCCGATAAACTCAGGCTCGGTTTGTGTCTTGCGGAAAAAGACTCCCGGAGCCAGTTGGGTGACCGTGGTTTCCGTGGGCGCGAACCAGCTTCGGGCCCAACCGGCGGCGCTCACCAGGATGGCCACCGTCAAGAGCATCGTGAAACTGCGGCGTGCACGCGTCATGGGTGTCTCCTGAATCTGACCAGCGTCGAAAGCCGCGGGTAGGAATCGTTGTCGAGCGGCATACGGAGTATAGCCAACACGTGCCGGGATTGCCGGTGTTTTTCCCAGCGGGTTCGATCATCGCAGTTCATCGTCGAGCACCGCCTGCACTTCGATCTCGACCAGAAACCGCGGATCGACCAGCCGCCGCACTTCGATCAGCGTTGCCGCCGGTCGCACGTCCCGGAAACACTCCGCATGGGCCCGTGCGACATGGGGCCAATCATCGACGTTGATCAGATACGTGCGGGTGAGGACAACATCCGACATCCTGGCACCGCACGCTTCCAGCGCCCGCCCGATCTTGTCCAGAATGTAGACGGTCTGTCCGTAAGGGTCGCCGCAAGCCATCACCCGGCCATCGGCGTCGGCCGCCGTCGTGCCCGAGACGAACACAAACGGTCCGCTCCGCACAGCGCGCGAGTAACCGTATTCTGACTCCCAGGGTGTGTCGGTTGAAATCCGCTGCCGCTGCATTGCCTGGCCCTCGTTCTCGATCGCGGGTCTGTGTCTCACGTCGCGCCGTCGTGATCCGCTGCGCAGCCATCCAAGGCCGATCGGAATCGTCGAATCAGCCAGTCCGCGTCTTCCAGGCCGATCGAGATACGGATCAAGTAGCGGGAAATGCCGCAGGATTCTGCGAAATCCAGCTCGTTGTAGTGCGCGAGAATCGTGTATGGGCAGCACAACGAAAAATCCGTTCCCAGATTGGGGCCCTTCGAGATCGTCACGCGATCAAAGAACGCGGGCGCGTGCTGTTCGGCATCGACGAACTGGATTGAGAACAGTCCGCCGTATCCGGCCTGGGGACGCATCCAGGTCTGGTAGTGGTCGACCGTACGGTATTTCGGGTAGTCCACACGTTCGACCAACGGATGAGTTCGCAGCGCCTCGCAGACCGTTTCGGTTGTCTGGTTGATACGCTGGACGCGCTCGGAGTAGTTGCGGGAATTGCGTTCCAGCACGACCGCGTCGTCGGCAAACAACAGATCCTGGTACAGCTCCCTCAGAGTGGATCGGATCCGTTGGTACAGCGGCAAGTCAGGGTTCAAGACCAGGCAGCCGCCCATCACATCGCCCTTGCCCGAGAAGTACTTTGTCAGGCTGGTGGCAATGATGTCGGCCACGGGCGAAACATCGACGTTGATCAGAGCTCCGATGGTGTCGTCCACCAGCAGCGGGAACTCGTGCCGTCGAGCGGATGCGGCCAACCGCGCCAGATCCGGTGATTTCAACAACGGGTTGCCCGGGAACTCGCAGACCAGCCCCAGGATGTGTTCGTTTTCCAGCAGTTGTTCCAGCTGGTTCAGGTCGGCGTCCGAACCGTTCTCAAAGAAGGCCACTCCCGAACCGAATCGTTGTTGGATCTTGAGGATATCGACGTACGGAAATCCGAATTGGACGCTGCGGCGATCTGGCCAGAGCCGTTGAAACACTCGGAAGGCGGTGAACACGGCGGCCATGCCCGTGGGGAACAAGTACACGTCTTCCGGTGTGGAGCCCAGCAGGTCCGCCAACCGTTGACGCATCGTGTCCTGTGCCGCTTGGCCCGCATCGTCGGTTGCCGCGCGGCCCTGCTCACCCAGCGCGGCAGCCGCTGTGCGCGAGGTCACAATTTCTCCGCTGTGCTGCCAATACTGCATCAGCAGTTTCCGCTGCCGGCTGTCCGTGCAGGTCGCTGTCAGCAATCCCTGGCCCAGGCTGCTCAGCCGCGTTGGGCCGTCCCCGTGGCGGCCGACATAAGCCGCGGCCCGCCTGGCAACGGCCGGCGAAGGGAACACAAAACAGCATTCCCCGGGTTGAGCCAGGCGGCTGCGACTGGCTTCGAACAGACGCTCCACGGTCGGGTGCAGTACGAAGCGAGGATAACCGGACTCCAGTTTCTCGACGACCCGCGGTTCCGACTCCTCATATCCAATGTTGTCGGCCCAGCGCGGCAGGCAGACCGACACGGCATGCGGAGAGTTGGGCAGAGAACATCCCAGATCGGATGCTCGGAAACAGGGATCGAATACGGGAAACGTCATTGTGGTCAGCCGAAACACAGAAAGTGACTCAGGCCATTCTAATCGGCCGAGTACTTGACGACCACGTTGGTGTGGATTCCACCCCGCGGAGTGAATTCGGCTCGAACCGACATCGATCGCGGCTGCGTGACCTGGACGAGATCGTCGAGAATCCGATTGGTGACGTCTTCGTAAAAAGCCCCCAGATCGCGGTATTGCTGCAGGTACAGCTTGAGAGACTTCAGTTCGAAACACAGTCCGTCGGGCACATACGAAATCGTGACCGTGCCGAAGTCCGGTTGGCCGGTCTTGGGACACATCGACGTGAATTCCGGACAAACGGTCTCGATCACGTAGTCGCGCGCCGGATGCGGGTTTTCAAACACGTCCAGCTGCGAGCGA
>Ga0315336_1004404_pt1 | contig 16775 bp, 12 predicted proteins | sample ASW5metaG_FD_204512 | JGI IMG/M metagenome (GOLD analysis project Ga0315336, IMG submission 204512) | Ammonia-oxidizing marine archaeal communities from Monterey Bay, California, United States - ASW #5 | ecosystem: Environmental > Aquatic > Marine > Intertidal zone | place: USA: California...
CGCTGTTGCCCGCTGCCCATTCAACTTCTGCTTCCCTCAGCTTGTGGATAATCTGTTCGCTCGTGTATCGCTTCCTCGTCATTTCCTGCCTCCTTACACACATCCGAATCCTTCGATTCTCTCTCAAGATTCGGATTCGTTTTCAGGGGGCAGGTCAATCCCACTGCCCAGGTGATCAGGGATCGTCCGATAGTTGTCTGCGAAGTTCGCGACAGGTATTGGCGAAGAGGTAGAATCGGGCTAGCATGGTCGGCACCACGATCTCTCACTACCGCATCACTGAAAGGCCCGGTGAGGGCGGTTCATTTGGGGTCGTGCTCCACAGAGAGGTTCCCACTTCGTTCGATTCGAGGCCACGCCTCGCGTCCAGCGCGAACCACCGGCACCTATGCATTGCTTGGATGGCTGGCCTGCTCGCCCTCTTGCTGGGCGCCTGCGGTTCAGGAAGCTCCGGAGACTTCGACGCGACGGACTTTGGCGCGGTCGCTGACGGCGCGACGGACAGCACCCAAGCGATCCAGTCCGCTATCGATGAGGCAAGCGCTGCTGGTGGGCGCGTTCTGGTACCCCCGGCCGAAGCGCCGTACCTGATAAGCAAGACACTTCTCATCCGTGGGAGTGGCGTCGAGATCGTCGGCGAGGGCGCCACAATACGATTCGCCGACGACGCAGCGGACGAAGGCGACCCGACCGTCATCCTCGCGAGTGGCAGCGAAGATAACCTGATTCGCGATGTCGCGATTCGCGGGCTTACCGTCGACGCAAACTTTTATGCACAAGAAGGGGCCGAGCGCCCGAGGGGAATCGAGTTTCGGTTTGTCGGGGGCGCACGCGTTACCGACGTTACGATTCGGCGCCCCTTCGTCGGGCTCGACTTCGGACGCGGGTGTGTCGACGCCGAGGCGCGCGACGTGGTGATCACTGACTTCGCCGAGGATGGCTTCGACGCCAGCGGTGACGCCAACGAGTTTTCTGGCGCGAAGACCACGGATATTCGATTCATCGACGTCGTGGCGCGCGATGCGCCCCGTGCCGATGGCAATGCTTTCGAAATCGAAGATGGTGTGGAGAACGTCCTCGTCGAGAATGCAACCGTCGAGAACGTCGCGGGCAACGGTTTTGGGCTGCGGAACCACTTTGTCGAAGGGAAGGAAGATCACTCGAGAAACGTCGAGTTGCGCAACGTCACTGTCAGCGGTACCGGCGGGCAATTCGCCATCTACGGCCGCTGCGCGCCTCGGGAAGCGTTCCCCAACAACAGCTATCACGAGATGAAGCTGACGAACGTCGAGACTGACGGCGCGGTAGCCTTCATCGGTCCGATCAAAGATCTCGAGATCACCGGTGGCAGCTTCGCTGCTATCTATCTCGGTTTCGAAGGACCGGACGATGTACCCGCCAAACAAAACGCAGTGGCCACCGCAAAGCTTCAAAACCTGCAAGTAGAGCAACTTCGGATCAACGGGATGGACGGTACCATAACCCTCTCCAATCTCACGCTCCCCAAGGGCCAGAAATCAGTCTCGATCGAAGGCAGCGGAGCCGATGTGCAGACCGACTGGTAGCGGCTCTGCCCTGGCTGCCAGATGAGGTGGTTGGGATCGAGGTTCTGAAACGAAGAGGGCCGGCGAGATGATGGCGGCGGGGAGCCAGAGGCACAAGAAGTAAGGCAAGGTCGTGTTGCGTATGGGACATGGGACTTTTCCGTTTTTGGCTTCCCTTGTTGTCAGCGGTCGGTATTGTACTGCGTGCGTAGCCAGTCTCTGCTACGGGCGACCTCGGAGACGCGGACTTCGGTGACCTCGCCGTCGAATTGACCGAGGCCGTCGAGCAAACGCCCGATGGCTATGTCGGCGTCGCTGACCTGCGGTTTGCCTGGGCAGGCTTGTTCGGCGGCGAGTGAGCCGTCGATGTAAAGGCGAAGGCGGTGGCCGTCATAGATGCCGGCCAAGTGGTGGCGTCCCGCAGGTAGGACCTTGTTAGCTCGCGCTACGCAAGTGCCACGATCCGTGTTGAGGATGAACGTCGGGCCGGGCTGCGCAGCGCAGAGTCCTCCGTTGTGACCGTAGCCGGCGTAACGCAGGCTGAAGGCGGCGCGGTCGCCCGTTGTGTCGTACCGAAGCACACGGCCGTGGCTGACGATCTTGCCGTCTTCGGGCGTGCCTTCACGCCAGGGGGCGCCGTAAAGGTGGCGACCGTCGAACGCTCCTCCGTTGAAGCCCACGGTCGCGAGGCCGTCGGTGTGTCCCGCATCGACGGCGCTCCAGGCCGAGCGGCTTTCGAACAGTCGTTGCGTGTCGTAGCGCAGCAGCTCGCCGTGGAACCCAGTCTTTGCATCGCCGCCCTGCCAGAAGGGTAGGAAGTAGACGTAGCGTCCGTCGAAGATACCGCCGTCGTACCCGCGAGCGGTGAGGCCTGACGTGCCCGCAGCGTCGAACGACGACCAGCTTGTGGCCGAGGTGCAGTCGCCGCGTGTGTCAAGGCGAACGACGACGCTGTGCGCGTAGGGGACGTAGTAGATGTAACGTCCGTCGAAGACCGCGCCGACGCACATGTGCATCTTGTGGCCGGAGAGTGCGGGCACATCGACGGCCGTCCAGGAGGCGCGGCTCTCGAACGGACCCTTCGTGTCGAGCCGCAGGACGATGCCGTCGGCATTGAGAGGCGCGAAGTAGACGTAGCGTCCGTCGAATGCCGCGCCGTCATAGTTCACCGACTTGAGCCCGGACGTGTTACCGGCGTCGTAACGTGTGTAGCTGCCGGCGTCGGTGAAACTCCCGTGCGTATCGTAGCGCAGCACCTTGGCGCTGCCACCGCCGGCGTCGTAGCCGGGCGTGAAGTAAACGTTGCGTCCATCAAAAGCCGCCGACTGGTAGGAGTGCCTGTAGCCGATGTCGTAAGCCTGCCACGCGTTGGGATCCGTGAAGCCTTCCTGCGTGTCGTAACGAAGGAATCGGGTGTGATAGGTTTTGCCGTCGGTGCGCGGGATAAAGTAGACGTGGCGTCCATCAAACACCGCCCCGTAGTAACCACGGGTGTCGAGGTCTGAGGTGCGGCTTGCGTCATAGGCTTCCCAGCCGTGAGAGGACTTGAACGGTTGGTGTGTGTCGTAGCGCAGCACCTTGCCGTGGCGTGCTACGCCGTCGTGTTGAGGCGCGAAGTAGACGTGGCGTCCGTCGAAAACGGCGCCGAAGAAGCCCTTTGTGGAGAGTCCCGATGTGTTGCCGGCGTCATAGCCCTCGAACTTGCCGAACGATTCTTGGAAGCTCCATTGGGAAACGAGGGCTTGGATGCCGTCGCTGGAGGCGTTGCGTGCGTTGATCCAGGCTTCGACGGTCAGTTCCTGTGCGAATGAGAGTTTTTCGGAATGGCCGACGACGAAGTAGAGCCCCTTTTCCTGCTCCCGCCGCGTGACAGCGTTCCGCTGATTAGAGGAGTCAGCGACAGGGCCTCGGCCTTCCGGGACATGGATGACGAGCTTGTAGTGGCCGTCCCAGACAGATCGCGCGTCGCTGCCCTGCCGCGACGACCGCTGTTGCACATAGATTTGCTTGTCCGTGTTGGAGTCGAGTTCGGGGATGCGGACCCATGCTTCAAGGCGTCCTCTGTCGGGTTGGTATTCGCGGATCTCGTGCGGCAGGTCCGTCTTGCCATCGTCGGCAGTGAAGAAGAGCGTATCGCCAGCGGGTGACGTGACCTGCCCACCCTGCTCGACGGCACGGAGTTCGGGATCGGTGAGTTTGATGAGGATCGGGATGCCGGAGTGGCTCTTGCCTGAGATTCTGGATCGTTCGATGAGGACGAGCTTACGGAGGCCAGCGGCGGATGCACGCTCTGGGAGGTTGAGGCCTCCGCTCGCGGCGGCGAGCGCGGAGCACAGGAGTTGGCGGCGGCCCAGGGGCTTGGACATAACGGGCGGTCGGGATGAAGCATCTGTATCTTGGCATGTTGGGGCCGCGCATGTCCGTCAGGCAGAGGCTGCCTCTGAGGAAACAAATCTTTGCTCAACGGATCGGTTTTCACGCCATCTATGTTTTCGGGGTAGACTCGGCCCCGAGACCCTTCAATGGCAGCCGTGGGTAGGGTCCCCGAAGGTGCCTGCGTAGCCGACGGGAAAAACCTTCGCGAGGATCTTGGCCCATGAACGCAGTAAGCCGACCGCAGCCAGCGAAGACAGCCTCCGATTCCAGCGCTTCATGTCCTACAATCACATTGGGTCGGCTGCGGAGGGATCAGTGAGAATACTCAATCGGCGTGGATTCTTGACGGGGGTTGCGGCGGCCGCTACGGCGTTGACCGCTAGCCAATCGACCAAAAGGCTGCAGGCGGCCGCGCCTGCAGCAAACAAGCACACGTTGAAGATCACCGAGATTGAAGTCCACGAGATCCTCCCTCCGTTTCACGACTACAACGCGACCGCACTCTTCCGCTACAACGGCACAGGCAATCAACTACGCACGATCTTCATCCTCAAGACCAATACCGACCTTGAAGGGTACGGCGAGAGCTGGGGTCCGAAGCCCGAGCCGGGCCGATACGACAAGTACATCGGGACCAGCCCGTTCGATTGGGTCAACGATCCCGGGAACCTGCCCATCAACATGGCGGTCTACGACCTGATGGGAAAGCATCTGGGCGTCCCTGCCTGGAAGCTCATCGGGCCGCAAGTGCGCTCCTGGGTCCCCGTCTCAGCGTGGACGGTGTCACAACCCCCCGAGGCTATGGCCGAGGAAGTCGTCAGCGTGGCCAAACGCGGGTACAACTGGATGAAGTTCCACGTCGACACCATGCAGAACGTGATCGATCAAACCGAAGCGATGCAGAGGGTAGCGCCCCGGGGGTTCAAGATCCACTACGACTTCAATAGCGATTCGAACCTCAACTCGACGCTGCCGGTTTTCAAGGAGCTTGAGAAGTTTTCCATCGCCGGCCGGCTCGAGGACCCGATCCGCGGCTATCCGCCGCCCGACTATGAGGGCTATCGGATCCTGCGGGAGAAGATTTCCCTGCCGATCCTGATCCACCACGGGCCTGTCGACTTCATGATGCGCAAGTTGGTGGACGGGTTGATGACGGGTCACGCAGCGATTGGGCGCGTGAACACGGTTGCGGGGCTGGCCGAATTGAACAACATTCCGTTCATGCTGCAACAAGCCGGTGGAACGATCAACCAAGCCTTCCTGGCACACGAGGCAGCGGCCTTCAAGATGGCCACGCTCGACCACGTTAACCTGTGCCACCTGTGGAAGGACGACGTGACTGTTGAGGCCATGCCGGTGATCGGAAGCAGCGTCGAGGTGCCGAAAGGGCCGGGCCTCGGCGTGACGATCGACCGGCGCAAGCTCGAGAAGTATGCGCGCGCATCGCGTCCGAAGCAAACACGCTTCCTCTGGCGGATGAGATACCACAGCGGCCGGATTGTCTACGCGCGCTTCAACCCTGACGCGCCGGGAGTCGCCGGCTCCACAGCAGGGTTCTCGACGCGCTACTTGCAGAACCACATACCCGGCTCTGGCGACGGCTATCGCTCACGCGTGGTCACCGACACGTGGGACGCTGAAGGCGACCCTGAGTTCGAGCGCATCTGGCAACTCACCGACTCCGGCCCCGTGTGGACGAATGACCAAGGCGAGCAGGTTTCCACTCGCAAAACGCCATAGTGCTGTGGGTGATCGGGTGATCGGATACTTCACTGGGTACAGGCTCTCGTACCGCTTGATGGCGTTAGAATCGTTGGCGCAATACCGTAGCCGTCGCATAGATGTCGAGAAATGATTTCTCATTGAGAGATCAGCCGTTGGACCTTCCGCATCCCGGTCGCCGAGCCTGCCCAAATCGAGCCTCATCAGAGGGCTACCGGGACTCTGGGCCGGAAGCGAGTGACATCGGTTGCGGGCTCAATGGGTCGATGCAACACCCACGTTAAGTCCTTTAGCTGGAGTATCCGAATGCCGAGAAGCTCGGTGAAGGCGGGATGGGTGTCGTCTATAAGGCCGAGGATGCGAATCTCAAACGTCCCGTCGCTCTGAAGTTCCTTCGCTCCGACGTCCGCTGAAGACGAACAGCACAAGGAGCGTTTCCTTCGGGAGGCTCAGGCAGCAGCAGCAGCGCTGGATCATCCGAATACCTGCACGGTCTACGAGATAGATGAAGCTGACGGACAAACCTTCCTCTCGACTAAAAGCAGGTCAGCGGCGTTTCGGATTGATGTCTCGCGCGAGGCAGAAGGAGCAACTCATGAACCCAAAGGTCCGATTCAAGCAGCTCGCGATTGTTATCGCGATCTGCGTTTTCCCGATGGCCAAAGCAGCAGCGCAGGAAGCCCCGCCCAGCCAGGCGCCGCCGGGCGACGAGATTGGCATGGGCAGAGAACTCGGCGTCGCAATCTGGGCCAGCTGCGCGGCGCAACTTTCGAGGCCCGGCGCCAAGGCTTATGAGCTTTCGCATGTCCGCTCGAACACGATGCCGCTGTCTCCTTTCGCGGGTCCCTTCGAGATCACATACCTTCCCACGGCCGGCCTTCCGAAAACGACGCAGACATTCAACATGGACGTGCTGAAGGGCGTTGGTGCATGAATCGGCTTTGGCTCCACGGACCCCCGGCTCGGAGTCCTGATCGATCATGGAGATCAAGGGGACAACGTCATGGCCGCAGCGAAGTCGAGTCGAGTTAACCGCAAGTACAAGACGAAGTACAGAGTCCAGAACTGGAGGGAGTACGAGCGTGGCCTCAGGAATCGCGGCGACGTCACGATCTGGTTGAGCGAGGAGGCGATCGCGGCATGGACACCAGCGAAGAACGGTCGCCGCGGAGGCCAGCGGCGGTACTCGAACGTCGCGATCTTGACCGCGTTGACACTGCGGGTCGTCTTCGGCCTGCCGCTTCGCCAGACTGAAGGGTTCCTGGACTCGCTGCTCAGCTTGAGGGACCTCGACCTCAGGGCCCCGGACCACACCACACTCTCACGCCGGAACCAATCCGTTAAGGTAGCGCCACTAACCCGAGCCCACGACGGTCCGATCCACGTGATCGTCGATTCCACGGGGCTCAAGATCCTGGGTTCGGGCGAATGGAACTCGCACAAGTACAAGGCATCGAGGAAACGGCGGGACTGGCGGAAGCTGCATGCGAGGGGTTCATTGTGGCGGCCGAACTCACAGTGAGCAGCGGGGGCGACGCCTCCACCGTCCCTGCTCTGCTCGACCAGATCGAGGTTCCTATCCGGCGCTTCACTGCGGACGGGGCCTACGACCACAGGTCGATCTACGAGCGGGTTGGCGCGGCCGGAATAGAGGACGTCGCGATTGTGATCCCGCCGCGTCGCTCGGCGGTGTCAACGGGGCCCACGGAAGGTCCATGGTCGCAGCGAGAAGAGGCTCTGGAGAGGATTCGCGTGGTGGGACGACGACAGTGGCAGAAGGAGTCGGGCTACCGTCAGCAGTCCCGAGTAGAGAACGGATTCTTCCGATACAAGTCAGTGCTCGGTGGCGGCCTGAGGGCGAGGAACAGCGACGCGCAAAAGAGAGAGGCCATGATCGGGTGTCACACCCTCAACCAGATGGCCGAACCCGGCAGGTCGAAGTCGTACGCCGTGGCGCCGTGAACGAGGGGCTGGGAAAGCGGCTCAACTCGCCCCAATGTTGAATCGTGCAACAACGCCGTCGCTGAGCCGGACTTTGACTGCCGCTTGACGCTCCGCCATACCTGCCCCCCCTTTGCTGTGTGATCACATAGTGATCACATGACTGTGTTTAGTGTGTCTATGAGTGTCCGTCAATACAGCAAGAATGTCAATAGAAGTGTAGGTATCACAGTATGTTATGCCGTTATTGAGCCAGTAAGTGACTGAATCGAAAGGGATGGAAATACTGATTGTTGATCAGGAGGTCGTTGGTTCAATTCCGACCGTCAGTACCAACCTTTTCAATGAGTTACTGTCGGACTCGCATATCGCCTCTACTGGTGTGTCAGCATAGTGTCAGCGGCGTGACGCGTTCCGAGTGGCCGTGATTGTCGCCGAGTGACAGCGAAGAAGTAGCGTTCTCGGTTCATCGGGGCTACTGCAGCACGTGATCTTTCTTCCGCCTCGCGCGCCCAAAAGTGCCACGCTCGAATGAACCTTGACGGATGCAACACTCCGTCGTAACGTTGAGGAGGCAGCGCCAGGAGACGTGTTCCGTTCGCGGATCTCCTTCTCGACTCCTGGTACGATACGCGAAGCCGTCAGACGACTCCTATTCGCTGGCCGCTAGGTCCCGGTTGGTGCTGGCTAGCGCTGGCTGGGGCCGCTTCGTCTGACGGAAACCCACGGTTGCGCCGGTGCAGGTTGATATCTAACAGCGAAGCATTAGCCGCAGCGCACTCTTCGCCGCATGCGCGCGCACGCTCCCGAGTCATGGAAGGTGCGGGAATGGGCTAGGCAGGCTCATGTGCAAGCCGTAACTGGCTATGTCGAGCCGTTCAAGCGCTCCCGTTATCGCGACGCCGTCGAGCAAGCTCGTGAGCGTGTGGACCCGAAGAAGGGTTTTAGGTGCGGAGTGGGGAAGGGAGGATGCCGAAGTATTGGGCGTGAGCGAATCCAAGCGGAGGCTAGAAAAAGTTTGAGGGGGGGCCGACGAAAGCCTGATGGACTCTCCCGACAAGTGGGCGGCTCGGGTTGTCGGAACCTATAACTTCGGATTCGTTTTCAGGGGGCAGGTCAGTGTACGTTGCAGAGGAGTCTGACCAGGCCATAGTACCTGCGAACCGGCCGAACAAAGAGGGGAACCTTCGGCGGAGGTTGGGGAGGGAAGGGCCTGGTGCGAGGAGAACGTCGTGAGGTCCGACACGAGCCCGACACAGAGCGGGACAACTCGTGTCACACGGGCCAATCGCCGTACGAAGGGCATGGTCCCTTCGTAGCGGATCCGAGCGAGGAGCCCAATGCATTAGCAGTGCACGTTGGGATCTGCGCGGGGGGTGCCGGGTGACCGGCATCCCTACCGCGATTCGCACTACCAATCCGTCGCCTCAACCCCCTCTGGGCACCGTGTGCGGACTCGAAACCGGCTGACCTCTACCCAGAACAGCCGTTAGCGAGGATCACCGGTAGCAGAATGTGCGATGGACGCTCGCCATCGTGATAGATGGTTTGTTCGGCGACTTTGAGCTCAGCGTCCATGCCCTGTTCGTTGCCGGTGTTGGGATTACGGTCCCACATGGGGAAATTACTGCTTGTGATGTGGGCTCGGATGCGGTGGCCTTTCAGAAAGACGTTGGCGGTCGGGAGAAGATTGATCGTGTATTCGTAGATCTTCCCCGGCTCGAGTAGGCGGGGCGGTTCCCAGATCGATTTGCGGAATCGGGCGCGGATGATGCCCTCGGTGAGATTGAAAGCGCGGCCGTCGGGGTAGACATCAATGAGACGCGCGATGAAATCGGTGTCGCGTGCGGACGACGCGGCGTAGAGCTTCACGACGATCGGACCGGTGACTTCGAGGTCCTGTGCCATGGGCTGGCTGGTGAAGGTCAGGACGTCCGAGCGGCCCTCGTTGGAGCGCTGGTCAACGGGCCCAGCGCGAATGATGCCGGGAATCTCGGTCGCGGAATGGTTGCCACCGAGCGTGAGGACCGGGTCGTCGGGATCGTAGGTATAGCGGGTGGGCGGCCTATCTTTTGGCGGATTGGTGTTGAGCGAGCCGTCCTTGTCACCGTCGGCGTGGAAGTAGTATTTCGTGAACTGGGTGCGGGCGAGAGGCCACTCGTTTTCGAGCCGCCACTCGTTGACGCCCATGACGAACAGGCGGACTTTGGGTTCGTCGCGAATGCCGTTGCCTTCGCCCTTGATGACTGAATCGAGCCAGCGAATCGCGAGCCCGATCTCGTCTTTCTCGGCGTCGTCTCCGAAGTCGCGGTCGCCGACCACTCGGTTGCGTGTGTGTGTGGTTGGACTGATGGCGACCCTGATCTCATCCGTAGCCCCGAGGCTTGTGAGTTTCTCAAAGTACTCGAGCGTGGCGCCGGGGTAATTGTCATACCACCCGCTCATCAAGTAGACGGGGATGCGGATCTTGTCGAGCTTGTGCCGGGTGCCGATGGCTTTCCAGAAGTCGTCGTACGTGGAGTGGTAAACGTAGGCGTTGTAAAGCTTGTTGGGGCGGGTACCGGCGACGGTGTCGAGCGTGATGAGCGGCAGGTGGCGGTACCAGTTCCACCAACCGAATTGCTCGACCTTTTGCTTGGCTTCCGGTGAGTAGTCGTGAATACGGCGAGCGGTATGTGCAAGTTGGATGGCGCCGTGGTCGCGGTACATGCGTAGCCAGGGATCGGGACCCACATTCTGAGGAACGATCGCCTTTAAATTGGGATGCGCCTCGGGGGCGGCGAGCCACTGGGTCGCACCGTAATAGGAGCTGCCATACATGGCGACGTTGCCATCGCACCAGGGTTGGCGGCTGATCCAATCAATTGCGTCGTAGCCATCCTGGGCGTCGTCGAAGAAACGGTTGTCCATCCCCTGGTCACCCTCCGAGCCGAGGTGACCGCGGGTGGCTTGCCCAACGAAGACGTAGCGGGCGTCGAGAAAGCGGCTGGAGATGCCGCCCCAGAAGTCTGTGTCATAGCCACGGATAAGTACGACGGGATAGCGGCCCAGGCCGGGCCGAGTGATCTTGGTGCGGAGCCTGACGCCGTCCCGCATGGGAACCATCAGTTCCTCTGAATCGAGCCGGTCGGGGGAAGCGCAATTGATCGTCACGGCAAGCGCGGTCACGGCCACTGCTGCAGTTCGTAGAGGATTCACCGCGTTCTCCGGCCCGACGACGCGGACGCCATCGTCGCAGGGTCCCGCCGGGCTATTGTGCCGCTCGGTGAGGCTGGAAGCTGTCCGAGGGAGGTACACTCTTGGCAATAACCCCACTGGTGTGCTGCCAGTTGATCAACGCGGACCCTTGAAACAGCCTGGGCGATGGGGATCAAGGTCCAAGAAGCTTCGATGTAAGGCAACGGCCTCCCTGAGACGAGGAGATACCCAACTGGGATTTCCGTTTTGGCCATTCCGGCCCGGTTAGGGTACTCCAATCCGCGGCTCGGATGCTAGGTTTTCGTTCTCTTCTCACGATCGATGCTCCGTTCGCTCCGGTTTCGGTCTTTGAATGCCGCTCGATCGCCGCGTTCCAGCTCGCTGGAGGGCTTTTCGCCGACACTGCTCCTAGTAGTTTCCTCTTCAGCAACCCAGCGTCTCTTGTCCGTCGCAGCCCGTCGCCCGTTACCAGCCTGGCACAGGCAGCGCCCAGATCCGACGCAGCATGTCACCGAATAGCCGCCGGTTCAGATGCCCCTGGGCCAACAGCAACCAGTAGTAGCGGGCATGCTTGACCAGCCGACCGCCGGTCTTCATCAACCTGTGTTGCAAGCTCGTCAGCGACCAGCTCTTGATCCTGTTCGGCAGCCCGAGCCGTCGCCACAAGTTGCCGAGGTTGTAGGCCAGCACGCTGAGTTGCAGTCGCACTTCGTTGGCCCGGAAGCGATGACACGACAGCCGCGTCCAGTGCATGGCCTGTTTGCCTTCTTTGATCCACCGCCCGCACCCGACACCGACCGTCTGATCGCCATCGTCGGCGCGACCTTGATCGATGGCCGCGGCGGTCCTTAAACTCTGCGAACCAGTTCTGCACGACTCGAACGTTGGAGGGCGCTTCGGCCTCTGCGTTGAGCTTCTCGGGCAGCACGAACTGCACTTGTTCGGCATCGAGTTCCATGATCATGTCCAGCACCATATCGTCGATGAAGAAGACCACCTGTTTCGTCTAGCGGATGAAGAACTCACCGCAGCGGAACACGCAGACCTCGAACATGCAATGGTGGCTATTGAGAACCGCATGACGTCGAGTTGAGACACAACGTCATCAACAACTTCCTTGCCTCCCCTCACGCCCTCGTTTCTGACCCATTCTCAAAATTGAGTAGGCACCCACCATTCGAAACAGAGCACTATCGCAGACCCCTTGAAGGTGGGCTGTAGTACCTTCAAGGCCGACAGCGGCGCGAGAGAACCTGACTACCGGGCTAGAATAGGAGTTCGGTTTCACAAATCCGGGACGCTCGAAACTCAACACGGCCCGTCGGTCGATGTGTATCCTCTGCTGACCGAACTACTCAAAGGAGAATTTTCGTGAACAAGTCCATCAAGGTCATCCTCTGCGCTGTCCTCGGCTCCGTCCTCTTCGGTGCGGGTCTGCTGGTCGCCGACCACCACAACTCGAAGATCGAGAAACCCACGTCGCTCATCCATGTCGTCACACTCGACTGGAAAGCCGACGCCACGCCCGAACAGATCAAGGCTGCGCTCGACGGCGTCGCCAACATGGAATATCCAGGGCTGAAGAGAGTCTGGCTTCGCTCGATCAAATCGCAGACCAAACAAGCCGCCTTCGCTATGGAGTTCGAGAGCGAAAAGGCACTTGAGGACTATGCCGGCAGCCCAGCCCAGGAGGCTTGGTACAAGCTCTATCTGCCGATTCGCGAGCGTTCGGTCACCAGCGACATCACGAACTAGGTCGGCGTCACTCCGCGGGGTTCACAGAAGCTCTCTACTGGAGTGGTGGACTAATCGCTCTGTACTGGGTCGCAAGAAACGTGTGGCAAGCCCTTGCCGACTAGGCCGTATGACAATCTGACCTGCCCCCTGAAAACAAAGGGCTTACGGTGCGGAGATCTCGCCGGCCGTTGTCAAGAATCTCGATCCAACCTGGGGGCAGCGTTCCCTAGCCGGTACCATTGCGCTTTCCACGGAAGCGAGCTATGCTGCGCTCGGGATGCGAACACTGATTCATCGCTGCGTCGCGGTGATGTTCCTGGCGATAGCCGCCGCAGGGATTCTTGCCGGGCAGACCGATGTTGAGGCGCTGAAAGCCAAAGCCGAGCAGGGATACGCCGAGGCCCAGCACAACCTCGGCGTCAGGTACGACACCGGCCAAGGCGTCCCGCAAAACTACGCCGAAGCCGTCAAGTGGTATCGGCTCGCCGCCGAGCAGGGAATCGCCCAAGCCCAGAGCAACCTCGGCGTCAGGTATGCCACCGGCCAAGGCGTCCCGCAAAACTACGCCGAAGCCGTCAAGTGGTACCGGATGGCCGCCGAGCAGGGAAACGCCGCAGCCCAGTACAACCTCGGCGTCATGCACGACAACGGCGAAGGCGTCCCGCAAAACTACGCCGAAGCCATCAAGTGGTATCGGCTCGCCGCCGAGCAGGGAAACGCCGCAGCCCAGAGCAACCTCGGCGTCAGGTACGTGCAAGGCGAAGGCGTCCCTCAGGACGACGCCGAAGCCGTCAAGTGGTTCCGCATGGCGGCCGAACAGGGATACGCCTCCGCCCAGTACACCCTCGGCGTGATGTATAGCAAGGGCCGAGGCGTGCCGCAGGACTACGCGGTAGCCGTCAAGTGGTATCGACTCGTCGCCGAGCAGGGATACGCCGCAGCCCAGTACACCCTCGGCGTGATGTACAGCAAGGGCGAAGGCGTCCCGCAGGACGACGCCGAAGCCATCAAGTGGTATCGGCTCGCCGCCGAGCAGGGAAACGCCGCAGCCCAGTACAACCTCGGCGTCATGTACGCCAACGGCGAAGGCGTCCCGCAGGACTACGCGGTAGCCCATAAGTGGGCGAACCTAGCCGCGTCTCGTTCGCAAGGCGAAGCCCTTGAGAGTTTTGCCAAGACGAGAGTGGCACTCGCAGAAAGAATGACTCCCGCCCAGATCGCCGAAGCCCAGCGCCTCGCCCGCGAATGGAAGCCGAAGACGTGGGATGAGTTGAAGAGCGGGCTAGAGACGGAGAGCCGGTAACCATGGACACGCGACATGGGGCCTCGGCGGGCGTGGGTATTCTCTTGATCCCTCTCTCGCTAAGGCGCATGCGAGCCTCCCTTTGATGCGCGCTATGCTCGGCAGACAGGAGGTCACCATGTCAGCATAATATCAGCGAACTAACATGCTTCATCTGACTCTCAGTATGTTGCCGACGGCAGTCAGTGTCAACAACAAGGCAATGAACATAAGTGCTATACGGACTCTATCACCACTAAGTGACTGAAGGTACGGCATGTCCTAATACTGATTGTTGATCAGGAGGTCGTTAGTTCGATTCCGACCGCCAGTACCAGTTCTCCCCCCGAGGTGCGGCAATCCGATCGGGGTAGGTCTTCGACTTGCGACCCGGATTGTAGTACTGCCCCTCTCTCAACACGCACGCAGGTCCGAAGCTCGTCGCCCCAGGTCGAGTCCGCCGAGGGAGCCGATGTCGACGCTCCATTTCGCCGTTGGGTCAACAATCATACTCCCTATTGGTCCGTTCTGCTTGTCACCCACTACATGTTCCTGGTACAAAGAAGTATCTCTAGCGCTCCGATCCGCCATCGCCGATGGTGTATTTGGGCGGGAACGGATACCCAGGGGAAATCATCACGAGCCTGCGCATTTGCTCTCTCGGAAGCGGCAGTGGCGGTAATTCGACGTTCGTGCGGAGCGAGCGGACGCGCGTGCTCGTTGACGCCGGTTTCAGCTTCCGCGAGATCACGAAACGGCTGAACGCAATCGGCGAAGATCCCGCGCAACTCGATGCCGTGCTCGTCTCGCACGAGCACTCCGACCACGTCAAAGGTCTCACGCAGATCGCCAAGCGCGTCGGGTGTCCGATCTATTTGACCGAGCGAACCGGGGAGACTCTCGACTGGGGCAAGGTCGAGCCGCATATTGAGATGTTTCGCGCCGGCCAGACGATCGCGATCGCCGATCTCGAAATCGATTCCTTTACGATTCCCCACGATGCGGTCGACCCGGTGGCGTTCGCCGTTCGCTATCAGGGGTTGAAGGCCAGTCTGGTGACCGATCTGGGGTACGTGACCGAGTCCGTCAAGCACAAGATCCGCGGCAGCGATTTCTTACTGCTTGAATCGAACCACGATCTCGAAATGCTCAAGGTCGGGCCGTATCCGTGGTTTGTGAAGCAGCGCGTGATGAGTCGTGTCGGGCATTTGTCCAATCTCGCTGTTTCCGACTTTCTGACGCAGGAATTTGAGCGTTCCTGCCGCTGGCTGGTACTGGGGCATCTCAGCGAGAGCAACAACCACCCCGCGACGGCCGCGATCTTCGCTGAAACCGCACTCGCTGAACGCGGCGCGGCTGAGACGAAACTCATCGTCGCCCAGCAGAAACAACCCACAGAGGTATTTGAACTTTGATTCCCCGTTATACGCGTGAGGCGATGGGCCGCATCTGGTCCGTCGAGAGCAAGTACCGCCAATGGCTTGAGGTCGAGTTGGCCGCATCGGAAGCTTTGGCTGAGCTGAACGAGGTGCCCGCCGAGGCCGCTCAGGCGCTGCGGGAGCATGCCGACTTCGATGTCGCGCGCATTGAGGCGGTTGAGGCCGAGGTCAAGCACGACGTGATCGCTTTCACGACCGCCGTCGCCGAGAAGTTGGCCGCGGCGGGGGCAGGGGATTCGTCCCGCTGGTTGCACTTTGGGCTGACGTCGAACGACGTTGTCGACACCGCCCAGGCGCTGCAATTGAAAGAGGCGTCGAAGTTGATCCGCGCCGAGCTTCGAAAGCTCCACGAAGTGCTCCATCGCCGAGCCCATGAGTTCAAAGACACGGTCACGGTCGGCCGCACCCACGGGGTGCATGCCGAGCCGACGACGTTTGGGCTGAAACTGGCTAACTGGTGGGCCGAAATCGGACGTCATATTGAGCGCTTCGACGCCGCCGCCGAGCAGATGCGGGTCGGCAAGATCTCGGGCGCGGTTGGGACGTTCGCGCACATCTCGCCGCGCGCCGAGGAGATGATCTGCGCGAAGCTCGGCCTCGATCCCTGCCCGATCTCTTCACAGGTGATCCAGCGCGACCGCCATGCGCACTACGTCTGTGCACTCGCTCTGATCGCGTCCACTCTCGACAAGATTGCCGTCGAGGTCCGGCATCTGCAACGCACCGAAGTCCGTGAGGCACAGGAGTACTTCTCAAAGTCCCAAAAGGGCAGCTCGGCCATGCCGCACAAGAAGAACCCGATTACGTGCGAGCAGATTTCAGGGCTGGCGCGTGTCGTGCGCTCGAACGCACAGGCGGCCTTTGAGAACATCCCGCTGTGGCACGAGCGCGATATCTCGCACTCCTCGGTCGAGCGTGTGATTTTGCCGGATTCGACGATTCTGGTCGACCACTTGCTCGCCAAGACCACGAACCTGCTCGACCGGCTGCTGGTCTATCCCGAGCGGATGAAAGAGAATCTTGATATGGGCGGCGGCCTGGTCTACTCCGGGCAGTTGCTGCTCGAACTTGCCGCCAAGGGTATCTTGCGCGAGACGGCCTACCGCTGGGTGCAGCGCAATGCCCTTAAGGTATGGGAGCAGGGAGGGGGCTTTCGGGAGATGGTCGGTGAAGACGCCGACATCGCCGAGACCCTGACACCTGCTGAGATTGACGCGGCATTCACGCTGGAACACCAACTGCGTCACGTAGATCAGGTCTTCGACAGGTTGTTTCAGAACTCCTAGGGCCCTTAGTACGAAACCGTTCTAAGGGGGTGTTCTCTGATGGCCCGGTAAGTCCAGTAGTGTCCGGCTAACGCCCTGGCTGCTCCTAGCAACCGGCGCTATATCAGCACGTTAGGATTCGCTGCAGGTTTTATCGATTTCAACTCACGCAGGCGGTTTTCGCCCTGCTCGGCTCTCCACAATGGAGCATGAACTCCGGCCGCACCGTCTTCGCGCAGTTGATGGATCACCTGCCTGCCTATGAGTTTCG
>Ga0315336_1004405_pt1 | contig 16774 bp, 14 predicted proteins | sample ASW5metaG_FD_204512 | JGI IMG/M metagenome (GOLD analysis project Ga0315336, IMG submission 204512) | Ammonia-oxidizing marine archaeal communities from Monterey Bay, California, United States - ASW #5 | ecosystem: Environmental > Aquatic > Marine > Intertidal zone | place: USA: California...
ATTACGTGCGCCTCGCGTGCGGCGACGACGAAGGCCTCCCTGGCGCTGTCCGCCGCGACGGCGCCGCGGATCGCCCTGCGGCACGCCCGCAATGCCTCGCCATGCAGCGCACTGCCCGCGTCGCGCCATTGGCCGGTCAGCAGTTCAGCGGCCTGTTCGGCGTTGGATATATGGCGGATCGAACCGGCAAGGCCGACAGCGACTTCAACTGGCCTGGAAAACCATCCCTGCATCATCGCGACACCTCCCGAAATTATCTCGGAACACGATTTATTGCTGTGGAGTTCCCCGCTGGAACGTCAACTTACCGTGAAGGCCTGTCGGGCCGGTGAAGCACGTAGCTCATCTCCCAAGGGGCCTGCGCGAAAGCGCGACCAATTCAGCCTCGTCTTTGATTCCGGCCATGTAATTGGCGATGATGCGCGAGGCGCGCGCCTCCTTCTGTTCAGCGGTCTCGCCCTCGAAATTGCCCTTGTCGTAGACGCGGCCGAGCATGGCCGTTTCGGCGGGGGTGAAGGTATTTCGGGCAATCGACGCAATGGACATGGTTCCTCCTCGAACGCCAACGTCCCCTTTTGTGATACGGCTAAGATTAGCACCGCTTCAAGCAAGGCGTGAGTCCCTCGCGCGGTGGCTACAATTCACTCGTCCAGGATTTTGCGTACTTTCACCGCAAGTTCATCGATGCTGAACGGCTTGGTCAACAGGCTGGTGCCGGCATCCAATACGCCGTTGTGAACGATGGCGTTGCGCGTATATCCGGTCGTGTAGAGAACCTTGAGGTCGGGCTGGTGCTTGCGCGCCAGATCGGCGAGATCCCGTCCCGACATTTGCGGCATGACGACGTCGGTGAACAGCAGCGAAAACGTTTTGCCGGACTCGAACAGCCGCAGTGCCTCGACCGGCGACGCGACTTCGACGACGCTGTAACCAAGATGCTTGAGCGCCTCCACCGAGACAGCCCGCACTCTCTCTTCGTCCTCGACAACCATCACCTGCTCGGTCGGCAGCCCGCGATGGGTCGTGCCGACGACGGAAACCTTCACGGGCGCCGGGACGTCGCCATAGAAGCGCGGCAGATAGATCTTCACGCTGGTGCCGACACCGAGCTCCGAATAGATCTTCACGTGACCTCCGGACTGGCGCACGAAGCCGTACACCTGGCTCAGTCCAAGCCCCGTGCCCTTGCCGGTTTCCTTGGTGGTGAAGAACGGGTCGAAGGCTCGGCCCATGACCTCGTCGGACATGCCGACCCCGGTGTCGGCCACCGCGATCAATACATACTGACCGGAAGGTATCGCGAATTCCCGTGCGAACGCGTCATCGACGAAGGCATTGGAGGTCTCGATGGTCAGCCTGCCGCCGTCGGGCATCGCATCGCGCGCGTTGACGCAGAGGTTGAGAACGGCGCTCTCGAGTTGAGCCGGATCGACTCTGACCTGCCACAGGCCCGCGCCGAGCACCGTCTCGACGGTGATCGGCTCGCCGAGCGTGCGGGCCACCAGCTCGGTCATGTTGGACACCATGCGGTTGGGATTGACCGGCTCTGGGGCCAGAGGCTGCTGGCGGGAAAAGGCAAGCAGCCTTTTGGTCAGGTCGGCGGCGCGGCGCGCACCGTCGATGGCGCCCTCGACAAAGCGTCCGACGTCGGTCTCGCCCTTCGAAAGCTTGCGCTGGACGAGGTTGAGACCACCGATGATGACGGCCAGCATGTTGTTGAAGTCGTGCGCGATGCCGCCCGTCAACTGACCCACGGCTTCCATCTTCTGCACCTGGCGCAGCTGCTCCTCGGCCTTGGCTCGCTCGAGCACCTCTTCGACGACTCGTTCCTCGAGTGTGGCATTCAGCGTCTGCAACGCTTCTTCGGCGCGGCGGCGCTCCCTTATCTCGCGCTCGGCCGCCTGGTAAAGCCTGGCATTGTCGATTGCGGTCGCCGCTTGGCCGGCGATGCCCTCAAGAAGCTCTTCATGTTCCGGGACGAAGCGTGCCGGTTTGGAGTGGCCGAAGAAGAGCCCGCCAATCACCTCGCCGCTGCGCGAGGCAACCGGCACGGCCAGGTAGCTGCACACCGGCAAGTGTCCTTTCGGCATGCCGAAATGCGGGTCGTTCTGGCCGTAGCGCGGATCCTTGGTGATGTCGTCGGAGCGCACGACGCCTTCGCCGGTGAAGGTCGGCGCGAAGACTTTCGTGTTGCGCGGCATGGGGAATTGCGCGAACGCCTCGCGTGGCACGCCCGACAAGGCGTAGAGCATGTAAGACTCGCCGTTGTCGTCGATGACATTGTAGAAGAACGATCCGAATTCGGCGCCGACCAGCTCTGTGCAGGCGTCGGTGACGATCTGTACGACCTTGTCGACCTCGAGCTCGGCCGCAACATCGGCAGCCGAGCGATTCAGCACTTGCAGCTTGCGTGTTTCTGCGCGGATCGCGGCTTCGGTCTCGCGTTCCACCGTCACGTCGACATTGACGCCGATCATGCCGACGAATTCACCGCGCGGGCCGATGCGGGGGCGGGCGTTGGTGACGATGGTGCGGTAGGCGCCGTCATGGCGTCGCAACCTCAATTCGACACCGAAGCTCTCGTGGTCGAGCATGCCTTTTCGGAATGGCTCCAGCGCGTCGCCATCGTCGGGGTGGATGGTTCCCAACCAGTCGAACTGCGCGACGGCTTCCTCGCTGACTCCCCAGAACTCGCGCTGGGCCCGGTTGAGGTAGACGCATTTTCCGGCGTTATCGCTCATCCACAGCATGACCGGGGCAGTCTCAGCCACCAAGCGGAAACGCTCTTCGCTTTCGCGCAACGCGATTTCGTTGCGCTTGACGTCGGTGACATCGTGCCCTTGCACGAATACGCCGGTTACCTTGCCGGCGTCGACGACCGGCTGGTAGACGAAGTCGAGATAGCGGGCATCCTCGTCCGCATCATAGAGGAGCGTCACCTTCTGGCCACGGCCGATAAAGGGTTCGCCGGTCGCGTACACCGTGTCGAGAAGCTGTATGAAGCCCTGTGAGGCGATCTCGGGCAGCGCTTCGGCAGCCGGCTTGCCCAGAATGTCGCGGTGATCGACCAGCGTCAGATAGGCTTCGTTGGCCATGGTGAAGCGATGCTCCGGGCCGCTTAGCATGGCGATGAAGCCGGGGGCTTGGTCGAACATGCGGCGCAGGCTCTCGCGTTCGGCTTTGAGTTCCTGCTGCAGATTGACCTTGCCGGTCGTTTCCACCACGACGGCGATGACGCCGACCGGTTTGCCCTTGTCATCCAGCATGGGCGAATAGTCGAGGTCGAGCCAGAGCTCCTCAGCCTTGCCGTTGCGATAGAGCGTCATCGCCTGTTCGCGGTAGGCGAGGGTTCCTCCGGCCAGGCCGACCTTCATGACATTGTCGTTGAAGTCGGCAACCTCGGGCCAGCCTTCCCGCACCTTCGAGCCGAACAACGCCGGATGGCGCCCACCGGAGAAGCGGGAATAGGCGTCGTTGTAGATCATCACGCCGTCTTCGTTCCACAGTGTGACGAGGGCTACGGGAGAGCGCAGGATGAATGAAATATAGGCCCTGAGATATTCGGGCCATTGATCGATATCCCCTAACGACGTCGAAGCCCAATCGAACGACGCAATGATCTTGGCCGCCTCTCCGCCGCCTGAGAGAAACGGATACTTCTCCGCTGAATCGACTGGCAAATTCTCCCCCTGAGCGCCCTGACCACGCGAAACGGGAGAAGGAGCGTAAGGTTCCTTCACCGTTCGAAAAGTTCGTTGAGAGAGGCGCTTGGCCGCCAGCAGCGGCACAGCCTGGAAGCAAGCGTATTTTGCCGGCCTCGTTATATTCTTGCCGAATGAGCGACACGCTGGTACGCATTAGCAGCGTGGAATTTTTCCGAGTCTGCATTGGCTTGCGCTGGGAAAAAGCTTTGCGCGTATCCGAGACCAACGACCCCGACGTGGTGGCAACCGGGTTGCGAAGGGGTTCTGGTCGAAAAAGAAGCAGGGCAGGTCCCGTCTTTAATTGGGACATGCTCACCAACGCTCTGGAACTCTGAAGCCATTTGCCCCCATGGCCTCGGAAGAGCATGAACCATGGGGAAATCGATGGTCACCAAGAAACTTACCGCCAACGCAGAAAGCGCGGCAGCCTTTCTTGCGGTGATGGGCAACGAGAAGCGTCTGCTCATCATGAACTACCTGGCCGAAGGCGAACTCTCTGTCGGCGTGCTTGCCGACAAGGTCGAACTCAGCCAATCGGCGCTGTCGCAACACCTGGCCAAACTGCGTAGGTTTGGCCTGGTCGAGACCCGCCGCGATCGTCAGATGGTCTATTATTCCTGCAAGTCTTCAGCGGCGCGCGAACTTCTGGCGCTGCTCGACGGCCTGCTGGCCAAGGACAAGCCGCTAGCGGGACCGGCAAGGCAGGCGTTTGTCGAGAGGATGCGGCGGCCGCAGGCCGCCTGAGCCACCCGCCACGCATGGACGAGGCCCTCGGGGGCCTTCGTCCGGCGCGGCGCCTCCATGTCGCGGCGCCTGGGCGGAAGGACCGCATGGCGGCGACGCCGATGTTTTTCAATACCTCGAAGCTGCCGCGCCATTCGCGGCAGGGCCCCCAATCACGTTTCTTTGACAGGCCGGTAGTTCAAGCCCGGATGATTCCTGTAAAGCACTGATATGGCAGGATTTCCCGCGCAGCGAAGCGGCCGGTCGGCCGAAGTATACGGATTTGTAAGTCGCACTGCCGAACTCTGTTGGCTAGATTTCGACTCGATCCACACCCCCGGATCATGACGGAGCCGGGCTTCCACTTCGGCTCCGTAAGAGGTCCGCCGCTTGCGGCGGGCCTCTTTCGTCTTTCGGCGATAGAAATTCCAGGGAAAGCGAAGGCGGTCTCCGCCTGGAGATCGACGGCTGTCGTTTCCAGGGAAAAGGGACGTCTCTATGGCGACGCCTTCCGTCCGGTGACCACGCTGCGCACCGCCAGCACCAGCACGGTGATGACGATCAGGATCACCGAGAGTGCCGCGATCGCCGGGTCGATGTTGTCGCGCAGGCCCATCCACATCAGGCGCGGCAGCGTGATGGCGTTCACCGAGGTGATGAACAGCGTAACGCCGATCTCTTCCCAGGAGAGCACGAAGGAGAGCAGGGCGGCTGTGACGATGCCGAACTTGATGTTGGGCATTATGACGCGCGTCGCGCGCTCCCACACGCTGGCGCCAAGACCGCGCGCGGCAAGGTCGATACGCCGGTCCAACTGGCTGAGCGACACCAGGATAAGCACCGTGGCGAAGGGCACCGTCATTACCGAATGCGCCATTGCGACGCCAAGCCAGGTGTCGTAGCCGAAAAACGAGGTGACGCCGGAGACCGAGGTGAGCAGGAAATAGAGCGTCACCGCCGAGACCACCGGCGGGACCACCATGGGCAGCAGCACGAAGCCGACGAGGGTGGCGGTGAAACGCGGCTGGAACATCCACACGCCCAGGCTGAAGGCGAGGGCGAGCGCGGTGGAAAGGATGCTGCTGACGACGCCGATCCGCAGTGACAGCAGGATCGAATCCAGCCAGCGGGGATCCTCGATCAGCGAGCGGTAGTGGCGCAGCGACAGTTCCCCCGTCGGCATGGTCAGCATGCGGCTCGGCGTCAGCGACACCGGAATGACGGCAAGCAGCGGCATCAAAAGGAACAACGCGACCAGCACGGCGAGCACAAGCGAAACGGGGCCGGGACGGTAGGTCGGCATCTTTGCTAAACCAATTGCTTCGGCTTGACGTAGCGGAACATAAGCGCCATCAGCGCGCCGAGGAACACCACCAGCACGACGCTGATTGCCGCCCCCAGCCCCCAGTCCGGGCTCTGGAAGATGCGCAGGTAGATCAGCTCGGCGATCATCACGCTGCGGCCGCCGCCGAGGATCGCCGGCGTGACGAAGAAGCCCAGCGAGAAGACGAAGACGATCAGCGCCGAGCCGATGATGCCGGAGCGCGTCATCGGCACGAACACGGTCCAGAAAGTGCGCATGCGGCTGGAGCCCAGGCCGCGCGCCGCGAGCAGCACGCGCTCGTCCAGGCTGCGCATGGCCGATGCCAGCGGAAACACCGCGAAGGGGATGAGGAAATGCGACATGCCGACGATGACGCCGAATTCGTTGCGCACCAGCGTCAGTGGCTCGGAGATGAAACCGATCGACTGCAGCCAGGTGTTGATCAGGCCGCGATTGGAGAGCAGCGCCACCCAGCCGAAGGCGCGCGTCAGCACCGAGATCCAGAACGGCACCAGGATGCAGAACTCGGCCAGCACGCGCTGTGCCGGGCTGCCGCGCACCCACACCACCGTGATGGCGTAAGCCGCCGTGACCGAGACGATGGTGACGATCGCCGCGATGCGCAGCGTGCGGATGAACACCGATTGAACCAGCTCGTCGGTGAGCAAGGCGTGGTACTGGCCGAGCCCGGGCGTCGGGAGCGTGAAACTCCACTTCACCACGCCCAGGAACGGCCAGGCATAGGCAAAAACGAGGAACAGGAGCAGCGGCGCCATTAACAGCGCCGCGCCCATCCTGTCGGAGAGGGTGCCTCTCATGTCAGCTTGGCGTCCCGGCCGATCAGGCCGAGATGATCTTGGTGTATTCGTCGAGAGCGGCGCCGTAATTCTTGGCGTACCACTCCATGTCGAGCGGGATCTGCTTCGCCATGTTCGCCGGATCGACCGGATTGATGCGCTTCTTGTCGGCTGGGATCAGCGCGTCCGTCGCCGGATTGGCCGGTCCCTGTCCGAGCTTTTCGAACATCACCAGTTCCTTCTGCGGGTCCTGCGTGCTGGCGATGAACTTCATCGCCGCTTCCTTGCCGCCGGGGTTGTTCTTCAGCACCGCGAGCGCGCCGGGCGAGATCAGGCCCTGGTCCCAGATGAACTTGATCTGGCCGCCGGAGTCCTGCTCGATCAGCGAGGCGCGGGTCGACCACACGATCGCCATCGAAGCCTCGCCGTTGAGCAGCACGCTCTGGCTCTCGGCGCCGCCGCCCCAATAGGAGACGACGTTTTCCTTGAATGCGGCGATCTTGTCATGGGCGCGCTTGAGGTCGAGCGGGTAGAGCGAGGCGGGCGCCACGCCGTCGGCCAGAAGTGCCGCTTCCCAACTCGACACGCCCCATTTGTAGAGCGAACGCTTGCCGGGGAATTTCTTGACGTCGAAGAAGTCGGCCATGCCGGTCGGCGCGTTGGAGCCGAACTTCTTCGAGTCGTAGGCGATCACATAGGAGAAGAAATAGGTGGACGCCGCATATTCCCAGCCGAAGCCGGGCCGCATCTTGCTCTTGTCGACGATCTTGTAGTCGATCGGCTCGAGCATGCCCTGGGCGCCCAGCGTGATCGCCGAGAACGGGTCGACGTCGACCAGGTCCCAGGTCGGCGCGCCGCTCTTGTACTGCGCCGCGATCGCGCCTTCGGTCGGGCCCGAGCCATCCATCTTGACCGGGATGCCGGTATCCTTGGTGAAGGCCTGACCATAGGCGGCGTCATAAGCTGTGATGGCGTCGCCGCCCCAGTTGACCAGCACCAGCCCCTTGGTCTCGGCGTGGGCGCCGGTCGAGCGCAAAAGCAGCGGCGTGCCGGCGAGCACGAGGCCCGCAAGCTGCGCGAATTGCCGGCGCGAGATCTCGCCGCGCTTGGTCCGCTCGGCGAGGGATTCGATGGTCTGTTTCTTGGTATCGCTCATGTCAGTTCCCCTTGTTGTCGTTGATTTGAACCGGAAGCCGATGCGGCAATTTCAGGCCGCGGCGGCGCTCGCTACTGTCCTCCGTCCGGAAGGAGGAAACCCTTCTCCGCCGGCCAGGTAAGCCAGACGGAATTGCCTTTGCTGAGAGCCGCCGCCGCGACCTCGTTAGGCACCGAGACGGTGACCTTGGCGCCCTGGCGCGTGGTGAGGTCGAGCTTGGTGGCGGCGCCCATATAGGTCGATGCGACAGCCGTCGCCGCAATGCCATTCTCGTCGACCGACGCTTCGGGTGCGATCGACATGTCCTCGGGCCGGATGGCGAGGATAGCGTCGCCCTTGATCGCCTCGGCCTTGCAGCGCATGTTGATCGCGCGGTCTTCGCAAAGGCCCGTCGCGCCGTTGTCTGCCGGGCGCACGCCCTTCACCGGCAGCATGTTGATCTCGCCCAGGAATTCGGCGACGAAGCGGTTGGCGGGCCGGTCGTAGACCTCATCCGGCTTGCCCACCTGCAACAGTTTGCCATGGTTGAAGATGGCGACGCGCGACGACAGCGCCAAAGCCTCGCTCTGGTCGTGGGTGACGAAGACGAAGGTGGTGCCGGTTTCCTGGTGCAGCCGCTTCATCTCGGCCTGCATCTGGCCGCGCAGGCTCTTGTCCAACGCCGAGAACGGTTCGTCGAGGAGCAGCACGCCCGGCTCGAATACCAGCGCGCGGGCCAGCGCCACGCGCTGCTGCTGGCCGCCGGAAAGCTGCGCCGGCAATTTCTTCTCGTGACCTTTGAGGCCGACGCGCTCGACCATCTCGCCGACGCGGCTCTTGATCTCGGCGCTGGATTTCTTGCGCACCTTGAGCGGGAAGGCGATGTTTTGCTCGACGCTCATATGCGGAAACAGCGCATAGCCCTGGAACACCATGCCGGCGGCTCGCTGCTCGGCCGGCCGGTTGGTGATGTCGACGCCGTCGCTGAAAAGCTTGCCTTCGCTCGGCTGCACGAAGCCGGCCAGGATCATCAGGAAGGTTGTCTTGCCGGAACCGGAAGGCCCAAGCAGCGTCAGGAACTCGCCGCGACCGATATCGAGCGTGAGATTATCCAGCGCACGGAACGAGCCGAAGCTCTTGCCGATCCCGTTCGCCTTGATCTCTGCGGCCCGGCCAGGTTGCTGCATCCTCGCTCTTTCCTCAGTTCCCGATGAAATCGTAGGCATGGCGTGCGTTCACCGCAACCGAATAGTTTTCGCCTGATCGGCAAATTTGATTCACTTGTGGTGCGATAGGGCCGGCGCCGAAGCTGCCAATGCCCCGCAAAGGAGAGAATGGCGCTCGATCGCCATCTCAATACTTAGCCAAGCTGCTCTCCGACAACTTCGCCCTCAGCCAGTCGCTGAATGCGTTGAGCACCGGGTGCCCTGCCTTGGCGTGCTCGAATACGAGGAAATAGGCCCGCGGCGAGGGGACCGTCGCCTCGAACGGCTTGACCAGCCGGCCCTCGCTCAGCGCGCGGCGGCCGGTCAGTTCGTCGCCCAGCGCGATGCCTTGGCCGGCGATCGCCGCCGAGAAGACGAGGTTCATGTCGGAAAAGAAGATGCCGCCCTCGGTATCGGGATTCTCCACCTTGGACAGCGCCAGCCATCGCGCCCAGTCCTCGGTGTCGGAAAGATGCAGGAGATTGGCGCGCAACACGTCCGCGGGCTTGGAAAAGCCGCCGACCTTGTTGAGCAGCGTCGGGCTGCAGAGGGGAGTGAAGGAGACCTCGCAAAGCAGTTCCACTGCCCGGTTCGGCCAGTTGCCGACACCGAAGGCGATGAAGGCGTCGGCCTCGGGATTGGAAACGTCGTCGAGGCGTCGCGGCGTCAGCACGGAGAGTGCCACATCCGGATACATCAGCTGGAATTCACCGATATGGGTGCAAAGGAACATCGAGGCGAATCCCGGCGGGCAGGAGATGCCGAATGAACCGCCGACGCCATCGCCGTTGTTCTGCGCTCCCGCGTCGCCGAGCACCGTAAGCGCCTTTCTGACATCGGCCGCGTAGCGCTGGCCGCGCGGCGTCAGTGCCACGCCCTTGCCGATGCGCTGCAAGAGGTCGAAGCCGAGGTCGCGTTCAAGCAGCCGAAGCTGATGCGAGACAGCGCTGCGGGTGAGGTGGAGCTCGTCGGCGGCACGCCAGACGCTGCCGTGGCGGGCAAAACTGTCGAGGGCGCGCAACGCCTGTGTGGACGGTATTCGCAAGGGGGCCTCAGGTGAACCGAATTTGCACGAACCGGGAAAACATATCACTTTTTGATGAGCCGCTTCACTGCTTTCTTTGAGCCATGGAGAAACCGGCGACGACCTCGGCGCAAGAAACCGCGCTTGCCTGCATCGACAGCATCCAGCCACTGCTGTCGGCCTGGACGCGCACCATCTTCGATTTCGGCGAGACTGCCTGGCGCGAGTACCAGTCGGCCGCCTGGTATGTCGACCGGCTGAAGCGCGAGGGCTTTTCGGTCGAGGAAGGCTCCGGCGGCATGCCGACGGCCTTCTGCGCCCATTGGACAAATGGCGACGGCCCGGTGATCGGCATGTATGGCGAGTACGACGCCGTGCCCGGCAACTGCCAGGACGCCGCGACGGTGAAAAGGCCGCGCGAGGGCCTGGGCGTGGAAGCCGGCGGCCATACCGATCCGCATTCGGGCCTCGGCATCGGCAGCCTCGGCGGGCTTCTGGCCACCAAGGCGGCGATGCTGGAGCATGGCATCAAGGGCACGCTGCGCTTCACGGGTGAGCCGGCGGAGAAGGTGAGGGGCTCCAAGCCGATCCATGCGGCGAGAGGTTATTATGACGGCCTTGCCGGCATGATCTCCTTCCATCCCTTCTACATGCTGCCGCTCTGCAACACCGCGCGCTGGGAAACGCATTGCGGCGCGGCCTACGCGATGATTTACCGCTTCATCTGCGACGAGCCCGAGAATTGGGGCCGCGCGGCAAGCGATGGCGCGCCGATCCCGCAGGCGCACTCGGCGGTCAGGGCGCCCGGCGCCAACGACGCGCTGATGATGATGTACATGGCCTCCAAGGCGTTGCGCGATTCCATGCTGACGCATCAGGGCGGCTGGTCGATCAGCGAGGCGATCCTCACGGCCGGCCAGGCGACCGCGGATAACCTGCCGGCGGGTCTGGCCGAGATCCAGTACATGATCCGCGTGCCGACCATTGCTATGGCCGAGCAGGTGACCGCCGTGCTCGACCGCAACGCGGAAGCGGCCGCCATGATGAGCGGCTGCCGCCACGAGCGGCACTGGGTGTCGAAGTCGCGGCCCGGGCTCGCCAACCACGCCATGGCCGACATCACCTATCAGGCGCTGTCCACAGTCGGGGCGCCGCGGTGGGACGAGGCGGCGAGAGCAGTCGCCCGGGAGGTCCAGGTCAATGCCGGCGGCGAGGCGACAGACAATCCCTTCATCGACGAACTGGAGCGGTTGATCGCGCCGCGGGAGGCCGAAGCGATACTGCGGCGCGACCTGCCGCCGTCGCAGGTGAACTCCACCTCCGACGACTACACCGACATGAGCTGGCACGCGCCCACATCGCGCTTCTATATTGCCCGCCCCGCGCTGCGAGCAGCCAAGGGCCACGTCTATCCATCCTGGGCTATGAACGCGCTAGGCGGGATCCCCGCCACCATCGACCCGATGGTCACCTGCGCCGCCAAAACGGTCGCGCTGACCGCGCTGCGCCTGCTGGAAGACAAGGCCGCGCGCGACGCCGCCATGGACGAGTTCGTCAGGAGAACCGGGGGCGGCGTCGGCGGATCGAACTGGATCGCGCCGCTCTGCGACTATGATCCGCCGATCAACTTCCGCTGGCCGGAATATGTCACCACGCCGCGTGGACGCGACTGGTGGATCCCGGCCGGCTCCATGGCATGACCCGATAAACACAACAGTCCAGAGGAGAACTCCATGACCGTCCATGACCGCATTGTCGCCGAGCCGTTCTCGCTGCAGCGCCGCAATCCCAATGGAGGCACCAAGCCACTGACCGCCTGGGGCTTCGCCAACGAGACCGATGTGCTGACCGACGTGTTGCTCGGCTCGCCGAACTTCCTGCGCCATCTGTCGACCAGCTCGCTGTCAAGAAAACATCTGCGCGAGGCGCCCTGCAACGTCCAGATCGCGCAGGCGCAGCACAAGGACCTCGTCGCCGCCTACGAGCATTTCGGCGTCAACATCCACTGGCACGAGCCGACGCCGGAACTGCCGATGCAGGTCTATTCGCGCGATTCCAGCGTGATGACGCCTTACGGCGCCTTCATCACCGCCATGGCCAACTGGTGGCGGCGCGGCGAGAACTACGCCGCAATCCGCACCTATGAGAAGCTCGGGATCCCGATCTACGACATGGTCACGGCCGGCACCTTCGAGGGCGGCGACTTCAACGTCATCGAGGAGGGCGTGGTGCTGATCGGCTGCGGCGGCGCCCGCACGCAGGAGGAGGGCGCCCGCCAGGTGAAGGAATGGTTCGACAAGGAAGGATGGGAGACGCGTCTCGCCTTCATCGACGAATACTATGTCCACATCGACCTGATGGTGGTGCCGATCGCCGAGAAACTGACGGCCGTCTGCCTTGCCTGCACCGAGCCCGGCATCGTCGACTGGCTGAAGGGCAAGGGCCACGAGATCATCGACGTGCCCTTCCAGGACACCATGGCGCTCGGCTGCAACTTCATGTCGCTCGGCAAGGACAGGGTGATCGCGCCGACCTCCAGCAAGAGCCTCATCGGTCAGTTGAAGGCGCGCGGCTTCGAGGTCGCAGCGGTCGACATGAGCGAAATCTCCAAGACCGGCGGCGGCATCCACTGCATGGCGCAGGCCCTGAAGCGCGTGCCTGCCTGACGCACTTCCAAAGCCCGGCAATCGCTGGGCGGCCGTGGCCCCTGGTCAGTTCACCAGGGGACATCGCTTCTTGTTTGTCGCTGTCTGTCAGGAGATTTAACCGGGCCGGTTTCCGGCCGGCTCGGCCTTGCGCTAGGCTTGCGGCAGCCGAAACAGGATTGCCGCAGCGATGATCGTCCAGGCCTGCATCAACGGCGCCCGCCCCGCCGATTTCCATCCCGCGTTGCCGCTCGACCCTGAGGCCATGGCGCGCGACGCCGCGGCTTCGATCACGGCGGGGGCGGCCGAGCTGCATGTCCATGCGCGCGGCGCCGACGGCCGCGAGAGCCTGGCGCCGGAGGCGATGGACAAGATGGTCTCAGCGCTCCGCCGCGCCTGCCCGGGCACCCTGATCGGCGTCTCAACCGGCGCCTGGATCGAGAGGGACGACCTTCGGACCCTGGTCGCCATCTCAGGCTGGCGCGAGCTGCCAGACTATGCCTCGGTCAATCTCAGCGAGACGGCGGCGCCGATCGTCATGGAAAGCCTGCGCCAGCGCGGCATCGGCATCGAGGCCGGGCTCGCTTCCATCGCCGACGCCGAACGGTTGGTCGGCCTCGACCATGGCGGGCGCGTGCTGCGCGTGCTGATCGAGATTTCGGAGCAGATGCTGGACGAAGCCTTTGCCGTGGCGGACGGCATCGAACAAGTGCTGCAACGTGCCGGCATTCGTCGCTCCATCCTGCTGCATGGCGAGAACGCTACTGTGTGGCCCTTCGTCGAAAGGGCTGCGGCGCGGAAGCTTTCGACGCGGGTCGGCCTCGAGGATGGCAAGGAATTGCCGGACGGCAGCGTGGCGGATGGCAATGCGGCGCTGGTTGCGGCAGCGGTGAGGATCTATCGCGGAAATTGATCCTGGGTCCTCTCTTCGCCGTTCGGGCCAAGGAAGGGAATCAGCGATCGAATTTCGTCAGAGGCTGGGCGGTTATCTCAACCCATTCGCAGCGCCGGCTGTCGTGATAGAAGGACTGGAAGGGTGGGGGGAAGGACGGATCGGCGAAGGCGCCGACCGGGATGGCAACCAGGCCGGGCTGTGTGTCTATCTGGTAGTGGACGGTGGTGCCGCAATCCGAGCAGAAACCGTAGGTCACGCGGCCGCCGAGCTCGCCGACACGCGTGAACTGCGCCGATCGTCCCTCTATGGAAACGTCCGCCTCGCTAAAGCGGACATTGTAGCTGAAGGCGCTGCCGGTGCGCCGCTTGCAATCGAGGCAGTGACACACCGAGATGCGAACCGGCTCGCCCGAACAGGTGGCTGACAGCTGGCCGCAGGAACATTCGGCGCGACGCGTGACCATTTGAGGTTCCTCCCACCGGAACCTTACTGCGTATCCGCGTTGGCCCTCAACTCCCTGCGCCTATCGTTGGAGAGCACGGCAAGGTCCAGCACCTTTTGCAGGCCCGCCGCATGGCGGAAGCTCGGTTCGGTCTGCACCCCGCTCTTCACCGCCTCGACGAAGCGCTGGTAGTTGGTCGGCACCTCGCCGGCATCGAGCTCTTCCCATTTGCCGTTCTCCACATTGGCGCCGATACAGGCCTTCAGAGCCGAACCGTCGAGATTATGCACGACCTCCACGGCGCCCTTGTCGCCATAAATGCGCAGGCGCAGTTCGTTGATGTGGCCGGTGGCCCAGCGGCTGGCATGCACCACGCCGAAGGCGCCGTTGGCGAAGTCGAGCGTCATGGCGAAACTGTCATTGGCATCGAGCTGGTACTCGCCAATGCGGTTGCCCGGCATCTTGTCGTAGGCGCGCAGCCGGCAGAACACATGGTCGATGTCCAGCGCCGCGCCATAGCTCGCAAAATCTAGGATGTGGATGCCGACATCGCCGAGCACGCCGTTGGAGCCGTGGCCGCGTGACAGCCGCCACAGCCATTTCGGATCGGTGCGCCAGTCGCCCCAGAATTTCGAGACAAGCCAGCTCTGCAGGTAGGATGCCTCGACATGGCGCACGGTGCCGATCTCGCCGGTCTGCACCATCTGCCGCGCCTTCTGCAGTGCGGCCACGTTGCGATAGGTGAGGTTGACCATGTTGACGATGCCGGCGGCTTCCGCCGCATCGGCCATCTCCTTTGCCTTGGCGAAATCTTCCGCCAGCGGCTTCTCGCACAGCACCGGCTTGCCGGCGGCGACGAGCGCCATGGTGGTCGGGTGGTGGATGCGGTCGGGCGTGACATTGGCGACCGCGTCGAAATCGCCCCAGTCGAGCGCAGCCTCCAGCGAGGTGAAGCGCTTCGGGATATTGAAGCCATCGGCGAATTCGCCCACGCGCTTTTCATCGACATCGACGGCCGCCGCCAGTTCGACGTCCTCGATCGCGCCGAACCGGCGGGCGTGTTCCTGCGCCATCCACCCGGTACCCAGGATCAAAAGCCTCATTGTCTGCTCCTTCGGGCGATTTGGTTCGATTCAATCATATGAGGCGAATGTGACCCAGGCGCTGTGTACGCGCAATCCCAGGTGAAGCAGGGAAGGGTCTTTTTCAGCGGAAGCCGGCCTCGCCATGCCCGTGAAGCTTGGGCCCGCGCTCCTCGATCGGCTCCAGCGCCTTCTCGACCGGCACGTTCGGCGCATTCAGGATGGCGGGCTTCGCCCCTTGCGGGTTGTGCGCCCACTTCACCGCGTTGCGCAGCACTTTCTGGACCGTCGCATCGTGATAGGTCGGATAGGTCTCGTGTCCCGGGCGGAAGTAGAACACATTGCCGGCGCCGCGCCGGTAGGTCAGGCCCGAGCGGAACACCTCGCCACCCTGGAACCAGGAGATGAATACGGTTTCCAGCGGCTCCGGCACGGCGAACTGCTCGCCATACATCTCCTCGTTCTCCAGTTCGAAGAATTCGCCCACGCCTTCCGCGATCGGATGGCTGGGGCTCGTAACCCAAAGCCGCTCGCGCTCGCCCGCCTCGCGCCATTTCAGCGTGCATGGCGTGCCCATCAGTCGCTTGAAGATCTTCGAGAAATGGCCGGAGTGCAGGACGATCAGCCCCATGCCCTCGAAGACCCGGCGCGCCACGCGCTCGACCACCTCGTCGGCCACCGCGCCATGGTCCTTGTGGCCCCACCAGATGAGCACGTCGGTTTCGGCGAGGCGGGATTCCGGCAGGCCGTGCTCGGCCTGCTCCAGCGTCGCGGTCGAGGCCGAGATCGCCTTGTCGGCGTTCAGCGCCCTGGCGATGGTTGTGTGCATGCCCTCGGGGTAAATGCCGGCGACCACCTCGTTGGTCCGCTCATGGATGTTCTCGCCCCAGACGACAGCGCGGATTGTCATGGAAAGCCTCGTGATTGATAGGGAGCCGCCGCCCACGTCATAGATAGCGCCTTCGCTCGGTATTGAAAGCGGTTTTCGACATCGCGCTGCCAGGCCTTCGTACCCGATTGGCAAGCGTACCTTCCCGTGTGCAATATGAGCGATGGGCGAAGTGCTTGTGGGGGTGGCGATCTTTGCATGTCTGGCCGGGGCAGCGCTGGCCAGCCTGATGGTCTACCCGCGCTTTCCCGAGCATCATCGCCAGGACGACACCAGCGCGGTGGTCCGGCTTGCCGCAAACCTATTCGTGGTGATGTCCTCGCTTGTGCTCGGCCTGATGATCAACTCGGCCAAGAACACGTTCGAGTCGATCGATCGTAACGTCCACACCTTTTCGACAGATCTGATCCTGCTCGACCGCGCGCTTCGACTATATGGCCCCGAGGCGAATGGCGCCCGCGAATTGCTTGGCGCCTATGCCCAGCGCGTGGTCGACACAACTGCCAACGACGGCAGCACGACCGTCGTCCCGAACAAGCTTTCCGAACTGCTGCTCAACCAAATCGGCGACAGGCTGGAGGCGCTCGCGCCGGCGGACGCGAAGCGGTTGGCCGCGCAACAGAACGCAACGCAGCAACTCCAGAAGGTGATCGAAATGCGCTGGGTGCTGGCTGAGCAGTCCGAGGGCGTGCTCCCCGTGCCGCTGATCTGCCTGCTCGTCGCATGGCTGACGCTGATCTTCGCCAGCTTCGGCTTCCGCGCGCCGCGCAACGCGACCATTGTGGGCACCTTCATCGTCTCAAGCGCGCTGGCGGCCGCGGCGCTTTATCTGATCATGGACATGGATACGCCGTTCTCCGGCCCGATCCAGGTCTCGCCAGCGCCGCTGCAACGGGCGCTGGCGGAACT
>Ga0315336_1004410_pt1 | contig 16749 bp, 13 predicted proteins | sample ASW5metaG_FD_204512 | JGI IMG/M metagenome (GOLD analysis project Ga0315336, IMG submission 204512) | Ammonia-oxidizing marine archaeal communities from Monterey Bay, California, United States - ASW #5 | ecosystem: Environmental > Aquatic > Marine > Intertidal zone | place: USA: California...
TGTCGCTTCCCCTTCCAGCCGCACGCGCATGCCATCGACGACCACCTCGAGCGGTGAGATACAGACCCGTTCGCCGTTCTCGAGGCCTTCCGCAATGACAACCTCCTCCCCCTGAATGCGAAGCACCTCCACCTCGCGGAAGCGCAGGCGGGAGTCTGCATCCACGACCAGAACCCGACTTCCGTGGCGCAAGGCGTGGCGTGGTAAAACAATGACGTCCTCGAGCTCGAGCCCCTTGATCTCCGCATTCACGAAGAGTCCGACTGCAAGCGGCGGTCGCTCCGGATCCTGCCCGCGGCCGTACGGATCCTTTACCTGGGCCACGGCGTGAACCCTGCGGCTCTTCGGGTCGATCTCTCCCTCGGTCCGCACGATTTTCCCTTCCCAGGTGAACTTCCTGCCGGCGAACTCGGCGCTCAGGGTGACCGTGGGAAGCTGGCGCCGGGTGGCGCTGTCGGCGCCGTCGTTGCGGTAATCGAGGGGCAGGTCCACATACGCCAGCTCATTGTCCGCGATAGGCAGGCGCACCTCGGCCTTCTCGACCGAATAGATACGCGCCACCTGGGATCCGGGGCTCACGTACTGGCCGACATCAACGCTCTTCTGCCATACTCGACCGGCGTAGGGCGCTTTGATCTCGGTGCGCTTGAGATTCAATTCGGCTTGCCTCTTCATGGCCCGGGCCGATTCGAGCAACGCCCGCGCCTCGGCCAGTTGCGGTTCGTGCGCGACGAGGGGAGGTGGCTCCTCGCCGGCGTTGCCCAGACTCTCCCATTCTTTCAGCGCGACAGCGGCCTCCTGCTCTTCACGCGCGATCCCGACCTCCGCCTGCGCCACCTGCGCTTCGGCACGGACGAGAGCCAGTTTGTAGTCGCTGGCCTCGATCTCGAGCAGCGTCTCGCCGGACTCGAAGAATCCGCCGTCGGCCCAGGACGGAGACACCGACACCACCACCCCCGAAATCTCCGGCACGAGGGTGCTTCGGGTGCGGGGCAGCACCGTCCCCTGGCTGGGTACGAAGAGCTGCAGGGTCTGCTTTTTGACGACGTTGGTTCGAACGACCTGGGGGGGCGCATGGCGCTTTCGCGTCTCTACCTCTGGACGCGTGCTGATGAGCTTGTAAGCGACTCCCGCGCCCACAGCCAGAACGAGAAGGGGGAGGATGAACTTCATGATGAGGATCCGCTGTTTCATGACGGGTCCCTTTCGCTTGCGTTGCGTTCGTGGGAAGACTCGTCCGTGCTGGGCGGAGGGTCACCGCTTTCCGGAACCTCATGGTGAAAACCACCGCCGAGGGCCAGGTGAAGGTTTACCCGGACGTCGAGACGTTGACGCCGCACGACGAGAAGCTCACTCTGGCGCAGGAAGGCCGTCCGCTGCGACTCGAGCACGGTGACGAAATCTTCGAGGCCTCTGGAGTAGCGATCCTCGGCGAGTAGTTGCGCCGCCACGGCCTGCTCCACGGCGTCGCGAAGCGCCAGTTCCCGCCGCGCGAGGAACTGCTCGGCCGTCAAGGAAGACTCCACTTCCGCGAATGCGAAGAGGGCACTTTGCACATAATCGGCAAGCGCATCCTGTTGCTCGGCGACGGCCAGGTCGATGCCCGCGATGAGGCGTCCTCCCTGAAAAACAGGTTGCAGGACGTTCGCGGCGAGCGTCCAGACCGAGAATTTACCGTTGAGGAGGTCGCCGAGGTCGTCGCTCCGGGTCCCGCCGGAGGCGGTCAGGCTGATCCTCGGGTAGAGCGCCGCTCGTGCCTCCTTGATGCGTGCTCCGCTAGCAGCTAGACGCCTCTCGGCTGCCGCCAGATCGGGACGGCGCGAGAGGAGCTCCGCGGGTAGGCCCGCCGGCACCGGGGCCGGCGACGCAGGCAGCGTGTCGAAGAGGTCCGTGATGAGATCCGCCGCATCGCGCACCTCGAGCTCGGCGGACGGATACCGGCCGAGGAGCACCTCGAGCTGGCGGATGACAAGATCGAGCTGCCCTCGCCGTTGTTCCAGAACGGCCTCCGCGGTGGAAACATTGGTCAGCGCGAGGCGCAGGTCGAGCGGCGGTCTCAGGCCGCGTTCGTAGCGGTCCCGCACCTGAGCGCTCGTCGCATTGAAGGCTTCGAGAGTCGCCTGCGCCAGCTCGGCCTGCCCGTGTAGCTCCAGGATCTGGAACCACAGCTCGGCCACCTGGCCCGTGAGGGAAAGGTAGACCGCGGCGTAGTCGGCGGCGGTGGCCTGGACATCAGCAATGGCGGCGGACGACCGTGCCCGCAGGCGTCCCCAGACGTCGAGCTCCCAGCTCACATTGAGTGAGAGACTGTGTGCTGTCGAGCGCGTTGTGAGGACATTCCCGCCGCCGGGGACCGGAAATCCGATGAAGTTCTGGCGCGTTCGCAGGGCGTCGAAGCCTAGCCCCACCTGAGGAAAATTGTCCGCTCCCGAGATGCGAGCAAGGGCCGTGCTCGCGAGCACCCTGGCGGCGGCGGCGTCCAGGTCGTGGTTGTGTAGAGCGGCTTCCAGCACGAGGGCGTCGAGCTGCGGGTCGCGGAACTCCCGCCACCAGGTCTCCTCGTCAGTGAGCACTTCCGTGGAATCCGCCGTGGAATCCGTCGAAGTATCGGCGTTATCCGTATCGTCGAGGTTGGGGGTGACGGCCGCCGCCGTCCAGTGCTCAGGGAGTGTGATACCGAGCTCGGGCGCCTCCCGCGGCGGAGCGGAAACGCACGAAGTCAAGGCGAGAAGGAGTGCTGTGGGTCCCAACCGTTCTAATCTCATGCCTGTCCTCCGGCGACAGGGCCTTCGCCGATAGGGGTTGCCGGCGCCTGCAGCCCCGCCGCGAGAAACGAGATGAGCCGGGCAGTGGTTGCCTCCACGTCCGACGGGTCACAGAGTCCACCGGAGACGTGCTGAATCCGCGCGGGATCTGAAATTGTATGCACCATGGACCCGACGCAGAAGTGGAACCTCCAGTGCACCTCGGCGGGAGGAAGATGGTTCAGCGTACGAGCCAGTGCGGCGCTGAAGCGTCGGATGATTTCCTCGAACTGCCGGCCGATGAGTTCTTGCAGGGCCTCGCTCGGTTCGGAATACATGCGCCCCATGAGGCGGATGAAATCCGCGTAGTCCGGATCGACGCTGCGCCGGAGCGGCGGGCCGAGGAAGGCTTCGAGGATGGACTCGGGAGAAGCCGCACTCTCTCCAGCTTCGGCCTCGATCTCATCGAGGAGCGCGAGGCGCTCGTGATTGATGGGAACGAGGCGCCGCGAAAAGACTTCCTCCGTGAGCGCTTCCTTCGAGCCGAAGTGGTAGTGAATGGCGGCCAGGTTGGCTTCCGCCTCGGCGGTGATGGAGCGCAGGCTGGTGGCCTCCATCCCGTGCCGCGCATAGAGCCGCTCGGCGGTTTCGATGAGGCGCTCTCGGGTGCTCGTTGTGACGCGCAACAGGGAATCCCTCGGCAAGGAGTTCGAGGTTAAACGACTGTTTGAATCATACGTTTGATTGGATCCCAGGTCAAGCGCCAAGAATAACTTACGGCATCCGACGATCTTACGCTGAAATCGCGGCCGCGGCGGTACGCGAGTCGACGACCAGGTGAGTGATCAGGGGCTTCTCAAGTCCCAGGAGTGCCCGGAGGATGTCCGTTTTCGGCATGTGGCATTTGCCGCACGGGCCAAGCACGAGCAGGATCTGGGTCCCGTTCTTTTCCATGAAGTCAGGAAAGTCCTCCAGCTCGATCAAGGTGATCGCGCGGGCTTGGGTCTTCCAGTCCAGAGGCCCCTTGGGTCCGACCGGTTGCCACATGAGGTCGCCGACGATGCCGGCCTTCTCGAGATCCTCGGGCGCGTCCTTCGAGTATTCCATGTACCGGTGGTACATGCTGTGCGGATCGGACCAGCTGCTTGCGGAGGTGACGACTATGTCGAGCTTACGCCTCTCCTTGATGTCATCATACGGCTCGCGGATCCACTTGTAGTCCAGGAGCTTGTAGTACTCCTCCGAGTTCACCAGGAGCGGAGCTGGAAGAGGGACGAACTCCGTCTCCACGGGCATCGCGGGGTCTTCGACGAGGTACGTGAAGAAAAACCCGGGGTTGTCGCTGGGTCGTTCGCGCTCCCAGGCAGATACGAGCGCCCTGAAAACGAGTTTCTTCGGCAGCTTGCTCGTGTTGATACCGGGCTGCCTCAGAAGCCGCGCGAATTCGTATACCGTGTGGCGCATGGAATTGCCCCCGGCGATGCCGATGTGCACCTCCTCCTTCCCGTGGGGAGGCGCCGCCTTCTGGTACACCAGATCGAGGAGCATCCGGGCACCGTAGGACGCTACCTGATCGAACCTCACGGCGGACACCACCTCCACATCTTGAAGCCAGCGGAAATACCTTTCGCGGTAACTCTGGCGCAACTGAGAGTGCGGGGGAGGCGTGAAGCGGAGCAACCCACTCCTGGCCGCCTCGAGAACCACTTTGTAGGGTTCCTGCCGCGACATATCGACGCCGAACTTGTCTTGCATGAGACTCGCGATCTCCGCCGGCTTCTTCCCGTCGATGAAAAAACCGATGACCGCCGCCGTGCGTTCCTCCTCGCGGAGGCCTCCCTCTGGCCCCTTCCGCGGCCGCCCGGGTCGCCTTTTCGGTGCGTCGGACTTGCGGGGTGTCTTGCCTTGAACGTCTTTCCGCTTGCTGCCCTGTTTGTCTCGCTTCTTGGCCATAGCCAGGTCCCCCCGATTTATTTACAGTAAGAACTTCCGGTGGTTAAAACGTCTAAAATTAGACCCAATTGTAAGATTATTAGTAGAGACTGTATAAAACTTTCGATCGTTTCCGGAGTGTGCTCCGGAAGAGCCCTGTATTTATTGGCACTTGAGAATTTTTTGCGCGTTACTGTATATAACTGAAGCATTGAGATGTGTTTATGATAATTATCTCTTGAAATCATCCTGGGGCGCCGTTACCCTGACACTCCTTGGTCTGGAACTTTTCCGGAAGGTCGTCGCGCCTCTCCGGAAGGACTGTACGAGGATAATAGACGATGTGTCTATTATTTCTATCCTTTTCCAAAGAAACGGGGGGGGGTTCCAATGGCTCATATGTGGCTGCCGGATCCGGCGGGGGGCTCCGAGATGTGTGCCTTGCCGCTGGACCGCTCGGGCTCTGGATACTTGCTCACCGCTTCGCCTCGGGAGCCGGTTCGCCTGCTGACCGCGAAGGAGGCGCGCCCATCCTCAGTAGCGGCCGTCTCACTCGTGACCGTGCTTCCCTGTCCGCCTTCCGGGTGGGCTCTCCTTGCAGGTCCTACCGCGGCGGGGGTCAGTGTCAACGGACTCCCCCTCCGCTCGGGGGCTCGGCGGCTGCGGGAGCGTGACGAGATTCGCCGGGGCGGGGTGCGCTTCTTTTACACGGGCGAGTCCCTCGCAGAGGTCGTCCCGTTCCCCGGCACGGAACAGGTCACGCACTGCGTACGCTGCAAGACCCCCATTGCGGAGGGGACTCCGGCCGTGCGTTGCCCCGACCCGTCGTGTGGGCTCTGGCATCATCAGGACGTTGATACGTGCCCCTGCTGGACGGGCTTCCCCGACAAGACGTTTTCGAGCTGCGCCATGTGTCAGAACCCAGCCACGCTCGAAGGGCTTCTCCGCTGGCGGCCGGAGGAGGTTTGAAGTCATGACAGGACTGAAATCGGTAGACATCGTTGGTGTCGGCAATATCGGTTCCCAGGCGGCGTCTCACCTCGCCCGCATGCCTGGAACCCAGGTGACCATCATCGACCCTGATGTTTGTGAAGTCTCGAACATTTCCGGGCAAGAAATAACGCCCGCCGCCGTGGGCGTTCCCAAGGCCGAGTTTCACGCGGCGCGCCTTCGCGAAATAAATCCTGCAGCCCGCATTCGCGCCATCGCCCTTTGGGTCGAGCAGGTGCCGCTCGGGATGCTCCGCGCGGACGTGATCCTGGGGGCGGTGGACTCGCCACGCACACGCGCCTACCTGAGCGAGGCGGCCTGGCGGCTGGGGATCCCGTACGTGGATGCCGCTATCGACGGAGAGGACATGCTCGCGCGGATCCAGGTCTTCGTGCCGGGTCCTACCTCAGCGTGCTACGCCTGCTGTGACCATCGGTTTGCCGTAGATACCGTTTTTCGCTGTGATCCCGGGCTGGACGCGGCTCGCGCGACACCCGCTACGCAGGCGCCCTCAACGGTCGGCGGTCTCGCGGCAGCGCTCCTGGCTATCGAGTGCGCCAAGGTCCTCGGGGGAGAGGAGGACGTGCTGGCCACCGACCGCCGAATCCTGATCGACGCCAGGCACCACCAGCACTTCGTGACGCGCTACGAGAGGGACAGCGAGCAGTGCCGTTTCGACCATGAGAGCTGGTCGGAGGACATCCTCCCCGTTGACTGGAAAGGGGGAGCCCTGCCCCTTGCCGATGTTCTTGCGTGTGGGGCCGAGTATCTCGGCGGGGGTGGGTCGCTCGCGCTCGGCTCGTTGACGCTCGAGGTTTTCAAGCAGCCTTTCGCGACCCTCCTGCGGTGCGCTTGCGGACACGCCGAGGACTGCCTCGGGCTGGTAGGACGCTTGCCAGTGCGAGGGAAGACCTGCCCCGGTTGCGACCAGGAGATGGTGGCGCACGCTTTTGACCGCGCCGACCGCCTGTTCACGGACGAGCACGCGCACAGCCTCAACCGCTCCCTCGCGAGTGTGGGTTGCCTCGAAGGTGACATCGTTACTGTCACAAGCACGTCGGAAACGTCGGAAGACGTCCACCTGGAGCTTACAGAAAAGCAAGAAGATAGAAGGAGCCAAAATGTCTGACCCACTTCTCGAGGTATTCCTGGCCGGCCAAGAACAAAAGGGCCTCGCCTTTGCAGCCCAATGCGATCGCCTGGATCTGGTTCCCTTGAAGCCGCTGCGGCGACATGGCCCCGTGGACCGCTACCTGGCGCACTTCAACTGCCGGGGGCTGGTGCGAGACCGCACGGGAAACGTGCTCGAAGCGGAAAGCTTCAAGGTGGGCATAAGGTTCCCCGAGCACTACCTCCACGTTGCGAATCCGTTCGAGGTTTTCTGCCTTATGGAGCCGGCGAACACGTTTTTGCCCAATGTTAATGCGCCGTTTGTCTGCACGGGACCGCTGGATCCGGGCACCGAGCTGGTCTCTCTGCTCTATCGGGTGAGTGACGTCCTTACCGGCAGGAAGCTCACCACGAAGGAGTCCGACGCGCTCAACCCGCTGGCCTGTGCCTGGGCGAGGGAGCACATGCCACGCTTCCCCGTCGACAACAGACCGCTGCGCCGTGCCGCTGTCGATTGGCGGGTGGAAGATGTCGACGACACCGGGAGGGATTCATGACGCGGGTTTCCAGGAGGCCGGAATCTTTGACCGCGGCTTCCAGGAAACCGATCCAGGGAGGCGCTGTGCTCGAGGTGCTCGAAGGTCTGCGGCTCACGCAGGGCGCAATTCAGACGGGCCCCGCTCGCTGGGAATTCGGCCTCGACGGCGTGTTCCTCCCGCTTCGCGCCCAACAGGACGGCGACTGGCTGATCCTTTCTCTGAGCACCTCCGTGAGCACAGCCCCGGGCGCGGCTTGCCACACCGAGGAGAACGCGCTCCTGTGGCTCCTCGAGGTCAATGTGTGGCTCGAGGGCGGCGTCAGGCTGGCCCTTACACCCGGGGCGGAAGGGGGAATCTGCGCACGGCGGGAGATTCTTTTCACTGACAGCGATTTTCGGGGCCGACTGCGGGCTGCCTGTCGCGGCTTACAGTCGGCCGCGATGTTCCTGGGAGAAGCGGGCGAGCTGTGTTCGGAAGGATCCCGACTCCGGGACTTGGATCTGTACGAAGACTGCGGGCTGGGGGGCCCTGCGGCCAGCATCGTCCCGCTGGTCCAGGAGACCGGATGGAAGTACAGCGAGCGCTCCGACGGGAAAGTCGCCGTCGACCTCGAGGTCCCCGGGGCAGGACAGCGCGCCATCGTGGAACACGGGGACGCCGGCGAGATCCTGGTCTCGATCGAGCTCGAGAGCTTAGCGCGCCCTTCCATAAGTTCTTGTAGGGATGTCCGCCTGACAGGGCGCACTGGTGGGGGGGTGGTTGGGGGGGCGGTGCGCCGCCCCCCCAGCGGGGGTGACAGCGAAGCGACGCGACCTTGGCCGCGACCTTGGCCGCGACCAAGGCGGGAGCGGTCAACTTCTTCGCGCGGCGCCCGACGGTCAACTTCTTCGAGTGCCACCTTCGGACGCGGAGCGCCAGAGGGGCGAAGCCCCTCTGGAAGTGCTCCGTTTCGTCGGAAGATCCCTATAAATATTTCTGAAACGGAGCACTTGGCGCCACCCCCAGAGGCGGCATCGCTCGGGGCCATGGCCCTTTTTCTTCTCATTTCCGCACAGTACCTGCGCGGGGTGCGACCTGTGGCGGTGCGAACGATGGGGGACCGGGACCGGGACGGGATCACTCACAGCGGGAGCATCTTGCGTCTGCAAGCCCCGCTCCCGCCAGTCCCCACTTCGGAGGACCTCTCGACCGCGCTCTCCGCGTGTGCGGTCGGCTACGACCTTCTCCACCAGGAGGCGGAGCTTTTTCAAGACACAAAAGTCGCCGGCGCCTACTTCGAGTTGCACCGTCAGCGCCGGTAGTGGTGACCGTAGGGTTTTTCAAGTCCAAGTTTCTATTTTGAAGGAGGGAACCATGAGTTCTCAAGAAGGAGGAGTCAGCGTTTTGGTTCGTGACATCTCGGGCCAGAAGCGCCAACGGGTTTCGGGCATCCCCAAGGATGCCACGGCTGAAGAGTTCGTCAGCGGTCTGGTCGCATCGCTGCGCCTGAAGACTACCGGTTCGCAGGGCGAACCGCTCACATACCAGGCGCGTCTCGACCGCGAAGGCCGCCATCTGCAGCCTTCCGAGCGTCTGGCCGATGCCATCCGCGACGACGATGAGATCGCTCTCATCCGCAATGTGGATGCGGGATAAGGAGGGCAAGGACAGTGGAGAAGACCGAGTACCGCTTCGTGACGGAGATTCTCAAAGACGGCGTCCGTCTGCACCAGGCTCCGGTCCCGCTCCATGCTTTCGAATCTGCCGTGGAGTGGGCCCAGTTCCACGGCGTGCGTCGCGGTAAGCTGCCCTCCTTTCTGGGGGGCAGCCCCTCGACGTGCATCGAACCGCACTGGGACAGGGAAGCCGGGGCCCCCTACGTCGAAGGTTTCCGCGTACGCGTTGAAGAAGACGGAGGAGACGCGCTTTCGCCGCCGATCCCCATCACTTACTTCAGCGAACGAGCGCAGCTCCTCGCGGAATCGCTCTTCGAGGAAGGCAAGCTCGCGAAAGGCGAGCGTTTCACCTACCGGGTCTGTGCCCTTGCCGGCGCTGAAGGGGCTCCTCAGGGGGTCGCACTGACGGCCGCGATGACCGGAAGTGATCGGACCTCCTCCGAGCCGTTTGCTTGCGAAGATCTCCCACAGGAGCTTCAGCTTGCAGAGAGAGATCTCGACACGTTTTTGGAGCGCGCCGAACGCGTTGAGCCGGAGGGGGGGCCGGCATCGGATGCCCTGCCCGTTTTCATGCCCCGGCACCTCCTCCTGGAGGCGGAGGCTCTCAAGGAAAAGGCGGGAGATGTTGAAACGGGTGCGGTCATCATCGGCCACCTGCGCCGAGACTCGCGCCGCCCGGAGGTTTTTGCCGAGGTCACGGCCCTGCTGCCGGCCCCGTATACCGAGGCCACCTCGACGCGTGTGACGTTCACCGCGGACTCCTGGCAGGCCACGGAAGCGGTTCTTCAACTGCGGGGCGCGGGCGAAGTGATGCTGGGTTTCCTTCACACCCACCCCGCACGTTTTTGGTGCAGCAAGTGCGAGTCCTCCCGGTGGGCTACGTGCCCCATGGCTCAACCGTTCTTCAGCACCGAGGACCGGGCCTTTCACAAGGACGTGTTTCCACGGGCCTTCAGCATCGCGGTGGTGAGCGGCGACACTTTTGACGCCGAGCAGGGGTGGAAAGTGTTCCACGCCCTCTACGGCTGGCACGAGGGAATTATGACTGAGCGCGGTTACCACGTGCTCCTGGATCCATAAGGAGAATGATCGATGTCCCCAAGAAATGACGGCGTCTCGCGAAGGGGCCGTGTTGCGAACCTTGCGCGTCTGGTGAACCTTGCGAGCGCTTTGACTGCCACGGGAGACGACGCTCTCTCGCCAGAGGACAAGGTTGCCTTGCTTCAGGCCGAACGCGGCAGGGCGAATGGAGACGGCGTAGAGCTCGACAGGCTACTCCTGGCGGAGCTGAGCAGCCGAGACAAGCGTGTCGAAGAGATGCGAAAAGCGGGCCATGGCCTCAAGGAGACCCTCGAAAAGTTGACCGAGGCTCCGTGGCACGAGGGGACCTATCTGGGTCCCGTAGAGGCGGGCGAAGCCAGGAAGGCGCGGGTGTTCTGTGCCGGAGGCAGGCGCGTAGTGAGTGTTGGCGAAGACGTGGACTCCGACGCGCTCAGCGCCGGGGACGTGGTCTACCTGGGCGAGGGTCTCAACGTCATTCTGGCGAGGGCCGCCGCACCGCGGTGCGGGGAAACCGCCTCCTTTGACAGGTTCACGGCGGACGGCCGCATGGTCCTCAAGCGCCGGGACGAGGAGTTCGTGGTCGAGGCCGCGCCTCTCCTCAAGTCGACGCGCCTGCGCCCGGGGGACCAGATCTGCTGGCACGAGGCGTCCGGTGTGGCTCTCGAGAAGATCGAGCGCGCCAAGGACTCGCCCTATTTCCTGGAGTCGACCCCAACGGAGACTTTTGACGACATCGGTGGCCTCGACGCGGAAATCGAAGAGATCAAGGGTCTCATTGGCCTTGCGTTACTGCATCCGGAAATCGCAAAAAAGTACAAGCGCAAGCCCCTCGGCTCTATCCTCCTTGTGGGCCCCCCGGGGACGGGCAAGACCTTGCTCGCGCGGGCCATCGCTAGCTGGATGGCGACCCTGGGCAGCCCCGGTTGTGCGAAGTTCATGAGCATCAAGCCGTCCGAGCTGGGCTCGATGTGGCACTCGCAAACCGAGCGTAACTACCGGGAGGTTTTCCGCGTCGCGCGCGAGGCCAGCGAGAAGAATCCGGACGTGCCCATCGTCATCTTCTTCGATGAGATCGACAGCATAGGCTCTCGTGGCAGGGAGTCGAACATGCAAGTCGACAATCGCATCGTGACCGCCCTCGCCGCCGAGCTGGATGGGCTCACGTCGCGCGGAAACATCCTCGTTGTTTCGGCGACGAACGTACGGAACGCCCTGGACCACGCGCTCGACAGGCCTGGGAGACTTGCGGATAGGGTCTTCGAGGTGGGCCGGCCCGGGAGGAAAGCGGCCGGCGAAATTCTCTCGAGGCACCTGCCATCTGACATTCCGTTCGAGAAGAACGGATATGCCAACAGTGCTCGAGCCAGGGAGGAGCTGATCGAGTCGGCCGTCTCCCAGATCTACTCGGAGAATGGCAGGGGCGATCTCGCCACCTTGTACTTCCGCGATGGCGCTCGCCGACCCGTGAAGCCTTCCGGGCTCGTCAGTGGTGCCATTCTCGGCAAGATCGCCAATAACGCCATCGACCGTGCCTGCCGGCGCGAGGCAAAAACCGGGGAGTCGGGCGTCCGCCTGGACGATGTCCTCTCGGCGACCTCCGAGGCGTTCGAGACCGCGGCGGGATCGCTTCACCGGAGCAACTGGCGCCAGCATCTTTCGGATGTGCCGGCCACGGCCGACGTGATGGAAGTGGTTCTGGCCGAGCGCAAGGTTGCCCGCCCCCATCGCTTCCTGAATCTGGTGACGTAATGAGGCTTCCGAGTCGAGATCCAGCGACGTCCCCGAAGGTCTGCGGCGTGGACAGCGAGCTGGGTAACGTCCTTGTGGGTGCTGCCTTGCGGACGGCTGGAGTCGGTACTGGGCGCGAGGCCTCGAGGGCCCTCCTACGGAAAGTCCAGGGCGTCGCCCGCTGCGGCCTCCAACCGGTCTCGGGTTCCGGCTACAACCCTCAGGACTGGGGGCGGAAGTACCTCCCGTCGAACGGAGGTTGCATTTACATCGATCTCGACCACCTCGAGCTGTGTATCCCCGAGGTTCTGAGCGCCTACGATCACCTCGCGGCGTGGCACGCCATGCTCCGAATCGCGCGGGATGCGTTGGACGCCGCCAACGAGGATCTGCCGGCCGGTCAGAAGATTGTGGTCCTCGTGAACTCGAGTGACGGCCAGGGACATTCCTACGGCAGCCACCTCTCCATCCAGCTCACGCGCGCGGCCTGGGACAACATCTTCCTGCGCAAGGCGCACCACATGCTCTTTCTCGCGTCTTACCTCGCAAGTAGCGTCATCTTCACTGGCGCCGGCAAGGTGGGGAGCGAGAACGGCAGGCCCCCTGTGAAGTTCCAGCTTTCCCAGCGCGCTGATTTTTTCGAGGTGCTTTCGGGGATCGAAACGACGTTCCGTCGTCCGCTGGTGAACAGTCGCGACGAGAGCCTCGGGAGATCGGAGAGCACGGCTCGATTGCACGTGATTTTTTTCGACAACACCCTCTGCCACCGCTCGAGCCTGCTCAAGGTGGGCGTGACTCAGATCGTGCTCGCGATGATCGAGCAGGAGTACGTGTCGTGCGACCTTCTCCTCGACGATCCCGTTGCGGCGGTGGGTGCCTGGAGTCGGGATCCGAGCCTCGAGACGAAGGCTCGCCTGGCTTCAGGGGGCAGTTATACCGCCCTCGAGCTGCAGTGGTCGCTTTTTGAAAAAGCCAGCCGGTTCGTTGCCTCGGGCAGAGCTACCGGCGTGGTTCCCCGCGCCCGGGACATCCTCGCGCTGTGGGAGGACACGCTCGAGAAGCTCGAGACGGACGTGGCGGCCCTGGCGCCGCACCTCGACTGGGTTCTGAAGAAAACCATCATCGAGCGAGCGATCGAGCGTAACGGCTTCGAGTGGAGCTCGCCGAAGGTGAAGCTTCTCGACCTCTTCTACTCGAGTCTCGATTCGGAGGAAGGCCTCTACTGGATTCACGAGCGCGCGGGCTCGCTGGAGCGCTTGGTCACCGATGCTCGCATCGAGCGTTTCGTCCACACCCCGCCGGCCGACACTCGAGCGTGGACGCGCGCACAGCTTCTCCGCAAGTGGGGGCGGCTGGTGGATGACATCGACTGGGACCGCATCCGTTTCAGGATCCCGGGGGAGGGCTATTGGTGTCAATACCGAAGTTTCGACATGCCCGATGCGCAGGGCTTAACACGAAAGGAGGTGGGCTCGATTCTCAAGGACGCTCAGGGGCTGAATGAGGTCCTCGACAGACTCGAGGAACTCTTTGCCAATTCGCAAGAGGTTGTCTCTCCACGCGTACACGTTCCCGATCCCGTTCCCGAACGGGACACGGAGAAGCGCTGCTAAACCGCAACATGCCAACAGAAAGGACTACGATGACTCTTAACCAACGAATTCAAAATCGTAATTCCGGCTCACCATCGCCGAGTCCACCCAGTGCCGCTGGCGCCGAGTTCCTCCGCGACAGGCGTCGCGAGACCGAGCGCTTCCAGCAGGATATGGACGGCTCCACCGACCAGACGCTCTCGAACAACTCCGTTGCTTTTGTCGAAGAAGGCACGCAGACCTCAGGACAGTGAGATGGCTTCCAAGTGCTCAACGCGGTTGTTCGGGATCGAGACCGAGTATGCGTTCACCGCGTTTCTGAAGAATGGCAAGGTTGCCCCACCGCAGGAGGCGGTGGGGCAGCTCCTGCAGCTCGCTCGCAAAAGGCTGGTCTATCTCCCGGCGCGCAGCGGCTCGGGGATGTTCCTCCAGAATGGCTCCCGTTTTTATGTCGACACGGGCCATCACCCAGAGCTGGCCACCCCCGAGTGCGCCGATCCATGGGACCTGGTCCGCTACGTGCTTGCGGGGGAGAAGATTCTCTCGTCCCTGGCCTCGGAGCTCGTTGTGCAGCCCGGACCCATCGCGCGCGCTCAGTTTTTCAAGTCGAACGTCGAGTACAGCGGCAGCGGCTCGACCTGGGGTTGCCACGAGTCCTACTTGCACCGTGCGAACCCGAGCACCTTGCCCCGGCAACTCATCCCGCACCTGGTTTCTCGGATTGTTTTCTGCGGCGCGGGCGGTTTCAACAACTGCTCCAGAGCCCTCGACTTCGTTCTTTCTCCCCGAGCTCCACACCTCGAGAAAGTCGTTTCAGAGTGCTCGACGAGCCACCGCGGGATCTTTCACTCGAAGAACGAGTCCCTTTCGAGTCGCGGGTATCACAGACTCCACGTGCTCACGGGGGAAAGTCTTTGCTCTCAACTCGCGACCTGGCTGAAGGTCGCAACCACGGCCATCGTAGTTGCCCTTACCGAGGCGAAGCTCGAGCCCGGCGAAGCCGTGAAGCTCGAGTCCCCTGTGAGCGCCATGCAAGTCTTCGGGCGCGACACGCAATGCAAGGCAAGCGTACCCGGCGTAGGAGGACGTCCCCTCTCGGCGATCGCCATCCAGCGGCACTACCTCGAGGTGGCCGAGAAGCACCTGGATCACCGGCTCCTGCCTGCCTGGGCGGAGGAGGCTTGCCGTCTTTGGCGCGCCGTGCTCGACATGCTCGAGACTGATCTCGGACACTCCGAGCGAGTGCTCGATTGGGGCATCAAGCGGGCTCTCTTCAGGCGCCACGCCGAAAAGCGAGGCGTGAAGTTCGAGCGGCTGGCCCAGCGCTTCACAAAAGGCGGGATCGTGGGCAGCGTCTGGGGGGCGCTTTCGAAGGAACTGAAAATCAAGCAGGAGCTTTTCGAGATCGATGCTCGCTTCGGTCAGCTGTGGAGCGGGGATGGGCGTTCGGAGGGATGCGGCATCTTCCGTCTCCTCGATCGTTCCGGCGTGCTTGAACACGGCGTGGACGGTGTCGATGAGGTGGACGGTGTCAACCGGGTGGACCACGCCGTCTGCAACCCCCCCGCCACGGGGCGCGCCCGCGTACGCGGGGAGTGCATCGGCAAGCTCCATTCCAGCACGGACGAGTACTACAGCGACTGGCAGGGAATCTGGAGTCGAAAGAAGAACGTCATGCTGGACCTCCGCGACCCTTTCACGAGCACGGAAAATTGGCGACCTTGCCGCAAGTCCCCGGACAATGCGTCCCGAGAGAGGCTGCGCCTGCTTTTGGACTTTGATCAGACCGAGGGCATGTGAAGGATTGCCCGCGACGCCGGTTGTGGGCGGGTTGTGTGGGCGGGTCTCCCCACCCGCCCACGCAACCGACCGAAGGTCCGACCGGTGGGGCGGTCGGGAGACCGCCCCACAACGCTGGACGCCCGCACCACAATACACTTGCGATAATTTTTTTTTGTTCTATATTCGCATCCCCCCTGTTTGCGTTGGGGCGTTATCAGGTTTTTCACAATGGCGTAGAAGTATTTCCATGGATCTCAAATCTTACGATATCAGTGTCAAGCGTATCCTCCGCAATGCCTCACCCGCGCAGCTCTACGAGGATGGGGTGAAGCACGAGAAATCCGTGGTCACCTCGACGGGGGCCCTGGCAGCGAACTCCGGCAAGAAGACCGGTCGAAGTCCCAAGGACAAGCGCGTTGTGGAAGGCCCGGAGACCTCGCAGGATGTCTGGTGGGGGTCCGTCAACGTCAAGCTCGGAGAGGAATCCTTCTCCATCCTTCGTCAGAGGGCCATCGATTATCTCAATACCCGTGAGACCATCTACGTGGTTGACGGTTTCGCGGGTTGGGACGTGGAGCACCGCCTCAAGATCCGAATCGTCTGCGCACGGGCCTACCATGCTCTCTTCATGTACAACATGCTCATCCGTCCCACGGCGGAGGAGCTCGCGGATTTTGGCGAGCCCGATTACGTGGTCTTCAATTCCGGCGAGTTTCCGGCGAACCCGCAAACAGCCGGAATTACCTCGGATACGAGCGTCTGCCTGAACTTCGAGGCCCGCGAGTTCGTGATCCTCGGTACGGAGTACGCCGGCGAGATGAAGAAGGGCGTTTTCACCATCATGAACTACCTCATGCCGAAGCAGGGCGTTTTGTCGATGCACTGCTCGGCCAACGAAGGGGAGGAAGATGACGTCTCGCTCTTCTTCGGGCTCTCCGGAACTGGAAAAACGACGCTATCGGCCGACCCGCACCGCAAGCTCATCGGCGACGACGAGCACTGCTGGACCGATGCCGGTGTCTTCAACATCGAAGGCGGCTGTTACGCGAAATGTATCGACCTCTCCGAGGAGAAAGAGCCGCTCATCTACCGCGCCATCCGGTTTGGTTCGGTCCTGGAAAATATCGTCTACGACGAGGCAACCAGGGAAGTTGATTACGCCGACAGTGCCTTGACCGAGAACACCCGCGCCAGTTACCCCATCGAGTTCATTCCCAACGCCAAGATCCCATGTGTCGGGGGCCACCCGCAGAATATATTCCTCCTCACCTGTGATGCTTTCGGAGTTCTTCCTCCCGTCAGCAAGCTGAGTCGGGCCCAGGCCATGTACCACTTTATCAGCGGCTATACGGCGAAAGTCGCGGGAACCGAGGTCGGCGTGACGGAGCCGGTGGCAAGCTTTTCGGCCTGCTTCGGCGCGCCGTTCCTCGTCTGGCACCCCACGAAGTACGCGGAGATGCTGGCCGAGTGCATGCGGCGTCACGGCTCTCACGCCTGGCTGGTCAACACCGGCTGGATCGGCGGGCCCTACGGGGTGGGAGAGCGAATTCCGCTCGCCTATACGCGCGCGATCCTTGACGCCATCCACTCGGGGGTCCTGACCGAGAGCGACACC
>Ga0315336_1004411_pt1 | contig 16748 bp, 16 predicted proteins | sample ASW5metaG_FD_204512 | JGI IMG/M metagenome (GOLD analysis project Ga0315336, IMG submission 204512) | Ammonia-oxidizing marine archaeal communities from Monterey Bay, California, United States - ASW #5 | ecosystem: Environmental > Aquatic > Marine > Intertidal zone | place: USA: California...
CATCATTGGCTTATACCTCGATCCGCCGCGACACGCCGCCGTGTTCTGCGTGGACGAAAAGACCGCCATTCAGGCGCTGGACCGTCGCGACCGCGTACTGCCGCTTTCGCCCGGCCGCGCCGAGCGTGGAATCACGGTCAGCCACGAGACGATCCGGCAGTGGGGTCTCAAGTTAGGCCGCTCCTACGCCCAATCCCTGCGCCGCCGCCAGGGACGACCGGGCGATAACTGGTTTCTCGACGAAGTCTTCGTCAGCATCAACGGCGAGCGTCATTACCTGTGGCGGGCGGTTGATCAAGACGGCGATGTGCTCGACATCTTGGTGCAGAAACGCCGCGACAAACTGGCGGCCAAGCGCTTTTTCATGAAGCTTTTGAAGGGTTTACGCTATGCGCCACGCGTGATCGTGACCGACAAGTTGGGAAGCTACGGGGCCGCTCGTAGGGAACTGTTGCCGAGCGTGACCCACGTGCAGAATCGCTGGCAGAACAACCGCGCCGAGGTCTCGCACCAGCCGACCCGACAGCGGAAGCGGCAGATGAGACGGTTCAAGTCCATGCGCCACACCCAGCGATTCCTATCGAGCCACGGAGTGATCAGCAACTTATTCCGGCTGTGCCGTCACGGCGTGAAAGCGGCGCACTATCGCATCCTGCGAGGCAGGGCGTTTGACGAGTGGCGACAGGTGACGTGTGCCCGAAACGTGTGCTGAGAATGACGCTTCCTCGCCCGTTGTCGCGCGACCTTTCCGTCGTCGGATTGACAAGTTGACAATACCCTCGTGAGCCACTCAACCCCCCTGGTAATTTGGACCGTTGCGTCCTAGTGCCCTTTCGTGCAACATTTGTCTTACACTTTGAGATTCACAAAGGCCACGAAGGGGTGTTGACTATAGATGCACTCCCACGACAGAACCATATCCCGTAGGATGACCGGAAGAAATCAATCAAAATTGAGAGGGTTGTTGCTCGGCGACGTTGTCAGCTGGATCACGACCGAGGACCCCATAATCCGCCAGCTCGAGGATCAAGGTTCCGGCAATTAACCCAGCGAACGACCTTGCTTAGCGCAACCTTCTACTACATGGCGGCCGCCAGCATCGCGAGCGCGCTTCTGGCCGTGACGCGGAAGAGTCCCGTCCACAGCATGCTCTGGGTGCTGGCGCTCTTTCTACACGTGGCGGGCATCTTCCTACTGCTGGCGGCGGAGTTCTTGGCCGCGGTGCAGGTGATCGTGTACGCAGGAGCCATTTTGATTTTCTACCTCTTTGTCGTGATGCTGCTCGACCTGCCGGACGAGGAGGCTCGGCCGCGGTTCGGCAACCATTGGCCGCTCGCCGCCGCCGTGGGGCTCGCCTTCGCGGCTCTGGCCTGGGTCGCGAGAATCGAGACGCCCGGTCCCGAGCGCATGGCATCGGCAGGTGCGCCTCTGGGGAGCCTTTCCGAAGTAGGCAAGGCGCTCTTCGGTCCCTTTGCGTTGCCTTTCGAAATCGTCTCCCTGGTGCTGTTGGCCGCCATCGTCGGGGCCGTTGTCCTCGCCAGGAGGAGGCCCGCGCAGTCATGATCGTGCCCGTCAGTACGATTCTGGGATTGAGCGCTGTCCTATTTGGGATTGGAGTATTCGGCTTCCTAGCCCGGCGCAACATCATCCTGATGCTCGTCTCCGTTGAGGTCATGCTTAATGCTGTCAACGTCAGTCTAGTCGGTTTCAGCCATCACCTCGGGGACGTGCGTGGTCAGGTCCTGGCTCTGTTCGTGATCGCCGTGGCAGCCGCGGAGGCAGGGGTCGGTCTGGGGCTCGTGATCGCCTTAAACCGGAACAAGCCTGGGGCAGCCGTAGCGGACTTGACCGAACTCAAATGGTGATGTTTTCGCTTATCCCGCTGCTCGCGGTGTCTGTTCCCGCCTTGGGTGCAGTCCTGATTGCGTGTACCGGCGAGCGCCGCGCCAATCTGAGGGAATTCTGGTCCGTTGCGGCCGGTGTGGTGTTGTTCGTTCTGGTGGCCTCGATGGTCCCGGATGTTCTGGCCGGCCGCTCGCCGGAGTGCGTGCTGTTCCGGCTCCTCCCTGGCATCGACCTGGCTTTTCGGGTGGATGCCTTCGGCCTCCTCTTTGCCTCGGGGGCCTCGCTGCTGTGGATCTTGACCTCGTTTTACTCGATCGGCTACATGCGTTCGCTGAAAGAGCACGCGCAAACCCGCTACTTTGCCTGTTTCGCTCTGGCCCTTTCCGCCACCATTGGGGTGGCCTTCTCCGCCAACCTCTTCACGCTGTTTCTGTTCTATGAAGCCTTGACCCTGGTCACATACCCTCTCGTGGGTCACAACGAGACGGCCGAGGCGAGGGCAGGCGCGCGCAAGTACGTGATCTATCTACTGGGCGCCGCCAAGGTGTTCCTGGTGGCCGCTATCATCCTGACCTACAACGTTGCGGGAACGCTGGAGTTTCGCGATGGCGGGATACTGCCGGGCACGCAGCTCACCGAGCAGCCCACGCTGCTGTTTATGATCTTCGCCCTGTTCCTGTTTGGATTCGCTAAGAACGCTGTCATGCCGCTGCACAGTTGGCTACCGGCCGCCATGGTCGCTCCCACCCCTGTGAGCGCACTGCTGCACGCGGTGGCGGTGGTCAAGACCGGGGTCTTCTCCACTCTTCGGGTGTTTCTTTTCGTTTTCGGTCCTCATGCTATGCGCGAACTCGGCGCCGACCAACTGGCCTTGGGAGCCGCGTCGGTGACGATTCTGGTCGGATCGCTGCTGGCGCTCGGGCAGGATAACCTCAAAGCTAGACTGGCCTTCTCCACCGTGAGCCAGCTCTCCTACATCATTCTGGGGGCGGCACTGTTGAACGCCAGCGGGGTGATGGGCGGAATCGCTCACATCACCAACCACGCTGTTTCGAAGATCACGCTCTTCCTATGCGCCGGCTCGATTTATGTATCCGCGCATAAGACCGAAATCAGCCAGTTGTCGGGCTTGGCCAAGCGCATGCCATGGACCATGGCCGCGTTTTCGCTTGCCTCGCTGAGCATCGTGGGCATTCCCCTTACCAGCGGGTTCGTCTCTAAGTGGCACCTAGCCCTCGGCACAGTGGACGGCGACGGCCGTTTTGCGTTGTTAGGGGTGCTCTTGGTCAGCTCGCTCCTTAGCGCGGCCTACCTCGGCCCGATTGTGTACAAGGCCTACTTCGAAGAGGAGTCGCCAACGAACGAAGAAGTCCGCGAGGTGCCCTGGATGGTCGCGCCGTTGACGATCAGTGCTGCCGCAAGCCTGTTGCTGGGCCTCTATTCCGGTCCTGTCCTGGAACTGGCAGGGAGGGTAATGCCGTGAACTTTTTGGAGAAGCATCTGGAAGATCCCGCCCGCGTGGCCCGGATCAAACGATGGTCTTATGTCGTCTTGGCCGTGGTAGCTCTGGCCGAAATCGTCCTGCCCCGTATCTTCCAAGGTGGTCACCACCATTTCTCGTTCGAGAGCCTTCCCGCGTGGGGTTCGATCTATGGGTTGATCTCCTGTGTCGTGATCATAGTCGGATCAAAGCTTATCGGAAAGGTGTGGCTCATGCGCCGCGAGGACCACTATGACTCTTGAGTGGGTGCATCCGGGGCTCCTGCTCATCCTGGGCGCCTGGGTCCTGCCGTTCCTTAGAGGCCAGGTCAAGCGCGCGGTGATGCTGATTCTGCCCGCTGCAGCCTTAGCCGCCTGCCTGTGCATGTCGCCTGGCAGTTATGGCGAGGTGAGTTTCCTAGGGCACGACTTAGTATTAGGCCGAGTGGACAGCTTGAGCCTGGTCTTTTCCTATGTCTTCTCAATCATGGCCTTCCTGGGCATGGTCTACGCGCTCCATGTCGACGACGATTATCAGCACGTAACTGCTCTGACGTATGCGGGGGGCGCGCTGGGGGTGACGTTTGCCGGGGACTTCCTCTCGCTTTACATCTTTTGGGAGCTGATGGCGGTTTCATCCGCGCTTTTGGTATGGTGGCGCCGCGAAGCATCGGCCGTTGCGGCCGGGTTCCGCTACTTTCTCGTCCACGTAGTCGGAGGGCTCTTCCTTCTGGCGGGAATCGTGCTCCACTGGTCCCAGACCGGGTCGCTCGCCTTTGGCGATATGGGAGTCTTTTCCGGCGGCATGGCTTGGGCCCTGATCCTCGTTGCCTTTCTCCTCAACGCGGCTGTTCCGCCACTGGGGGCCTGGCTTCCGGACGCCTACCCCGAGGCCACTGTCACGGGCGCGGTTTTTATGACCGCCTTCACGACTAAGTCCGCAGTCTACGTCCTGATCCGCGGCTTTGCCGGGACAGAACTCCTCGTGTGGCTGGGAGCGGCGATGGCGGTCTACGGCGTGGTCTACGCAGTGCTGGAAAACGACGCCCGCCGGCTGTTGGCGTACCACATCATCAGCCAGGTCGGCTATATGGTGTGCGGGGTGGGAATCGGGACCGCACTGGCTATCAATGGGGCGAGCGCCCATGCTTTTGCTCACATCCTCTACAAGGCGCTGCTGTTCATGGGCGCCGGCGCCGTTCTGCAGATGACCGGACTGCGAAAGCTTAGTGAGATGGGCGGGCTCTACAAGACCATGCCGGTCACGCTCGGGCTCTACATGATCGGCGCGTTTGCGATCTCGGCCGTGCCGCTGTTTAGCGGCTTCGTGAGCAAGTCCATGGTGGTCTCCGCCGCTGGCGAGGAACACCTGACGCTGGTCTTTCTCCTGCTGACGTTGGCCTCAGCCGGAACTTTCCTGCACACCGGCCTCAAGCTTCCCTACTATATGTTCTTCGGCAAGGATTCCGGCGTGCGCGCCCAGGAGCCACCCAAGAACATGCTCGTGGCCATGGGCCTGGCGGCGGCGGCGTGTGTTTTGATTGGGGTCTTCCCCGCGCTCCTTTACGAGCATCTTCCAAACACCGTCGCCTACGTCCCCTATACATTGGAACACGTCACAAGCACACTCGGGATGTTGGGCTTCACCGCGTTAGGTTTCTTTATGCTGCTCAAGCACCTCGACCCGGAACCCACGATCAGCATCGACACGGATTGGTTCTACCGCCGAGGCTCGGCCGGCTTCTTGGCCTTGGTGCGGAGTCCTTTGTCGCGCCTCGAATACGGCTTTGTCGGAGAGATCTACGAGTTTGTGATCCGCCGGCCGGTGCTGGGCGCGGCGGATCTGTTGCGCAGAGTCGAGAGCCTTGTAGTCGACTCCGCATTCGTGGGCGTTGGACGCTCGACCCTGAACTTCAGCCAAGTCCTGAAGACAACATCGGACGGTCACGCCCAGCACTATGGCCTGATCATGGCCGTTGGTATCGTGCTGCTCCTGGCTCTGGCAATGCTTGCCCTATGACTGGCTACCCGGTCCTGACCGCTACAACGTTCCTGCCACTTGCGGGAGCGGTTTTGATCGTGCTCATTGGCAGCGAGCGACTTGCGCGCTGGATCGCACTGGCCACGACCCTGGCGACTCTGGCTGTCTCGGCTCCGCTCTATTGGTACTTCAACAAGGGCTCAAGCGCTTTGCAATTCGTCGAGCTACGAGAGTGGATTCCATCGTGGAACATCGCCTACAGCATGGGGGTAGATGGTATCAGCCTCCCGTTCATCTTCCTCGCCGCACTGCTGAGCGTCCTGTGCGTCGGCGCCTCGTGGACCGCGATTCAAACGAGGGTGCGGGAGTTCTACGCCGCGCTCCTAGTCGCGGAGACGGCGATGATCGGGCTTTTCGCCACATCGAACCTCTTTCTGTTCTTTGTGTTCTGGGAGCTGATGGTCATTCCCATGTTCCTGATCATCGGCGTCTGGGGCGGCCCGGGGCGAGTCTATTCCTCGGTCAAGTTTCTGCTGTTCACGCTGGCCGGCAGCGTTTTAATGCTTGTGGGCATGATCGCGGTCTACCAGGCCTTTGGCACGCTGGACTTCAAAGCGCTCGCGGGGGAGACGATTGAACCTGTATTTCAGGCCTGGCTCTTCGTGGCCTTTTTGGCCGCCTTTGCGGTCAAGGTACCCATGTTTCCGGTGCACACCTGGCTCCCGGATGCCCATACCGAGGCTCCCACGGCGGGGAGTGTGATCCTGGCCGGGGTCCTGCTCAAAATGGGCGCCTACGGTTTTCTGCGGATCTCGCTTCCCATACTTCCCGACGCGGTGCAGCTCTTCCTCATGCCCATGCTCGTGGTCTCCGTCGTCGCGATCGTCTACGGCGCCTACGTGACCCTGGTCCAAAAAGACATCAAACGCCTCATCGCCTTCTCGAGCGTTAGCCATATGGGCTTCGTCACGCTGGGCATCTTCACGCTCAACCGGAGCGGTGTCGAGGGCGCGATCCTCCAGATGATCAACCACGGGATCGTCTCCGCAGCGTTGTTCCTGTGTGTCGGTATGATCTACGAGCGCACTCACACGAGAGAGATCAAGGACTATGGGGGCGTCGCCAAAATCGCGCCGGTCTACTCCACCCTGCTGGCGCTGTTTTGTCTGGCGGCGGCGGGATTCCCGGGTTTGAATTCATTCGTAGGGGAATTTCTCATCATCGGCGGCGCCTTCAAGACCCAGGCTTGGCTTGGGGCCGCGGCCGTCTGGGGAGTCGCTTTAGGAACGACCTACATGGTTTGGCTCTTCTACCGCGTGGCCATGGGCGAGATCAACCCGGGGCTCGAGGGGCTGAAGCTCGAGCTCAACCTCCGCGAGGTGGCGACGCTGGCCCCACTCGCCTTACTCGCCGTGTGTCTCGGTCTCTACCCTGAGAGCGTCCTTTCTTATCTTCGCGCCCCCGTGGCCGAGCTTCTGGCATCCGGAGTAGCGCCATGAAGGGAGCCGCGACCCTAGCTGACTTGGCCCTGCTTGTCCCCGAACTGATTCTGGTCGGCATGGCCCTGGCGCTCATTCTGACAGCGCGGCGGATTCAGAAAACGCCCGTAGCCGCTGTCGGGACCGTCCTCGCCGCGTTGGCCGCCGCTGTGGCTGCGGGTTGGACCTTGTCCGAGGACGCCCAGACGGGGTTTAGTGGCATGATCACCGTCGACGAGTACTCGCAATTCTTCAAGGTGCTCATCGCCGCCACTCTGGCTCTTGCCGCGCTCCTGGCCGTGAGGAGCATCGACAGGGAGCGGATTCCGCGCGCCGAATACCATGCCTTGCTCCTTTTGGCCTCGACGGGAATGATGCTCGCGGTTTCAGCCCTTGATCTGCTGACGCTCTACTTGGGCTTGGAGCTGATGACGCTGTGCTCCTACATCCTGGTCGGGATCAGGGTGGAAAGGCCGACGTCCAACGAGGCTGCCATCAAGTATTTCCTCCTTGCTTCTTTTGCCTCGGCCCTGCTTCTCTACGGGATCAGCCTGACGTACGGAGTCACAGGCGCGACGGACTTCGCGGGCATTGCCTCGGCTCTTGGCGAGCAGGGTTCGAACCAGCTGCTGTCGGTGGCCATCGGACTGGTGACGGTGGGAATTGCCTTCAAAATCGCGGCGGTACCGCTTCATGCCTGGGCGCCGGACGCCTACCAGGGCGCGAGCGCTCCGGTTGCGGCCTTTCTGGCTGCCGGCTCGAAGGCGGCCGGTCTGGCCGCCCTGGGACGGGTCGGCCTGGTCGCGTTCGGCTCTGAAGCTGACGTTCTGTCCGCAGTTCTGCTGGGGCTTGCGGCTCTGTCGATTCTTGTGGGAAGCGTCGTCGCTTTGTCCCAGACCGACATGAAACGGTTGCTGGCCTACTCTTCCATCGCGCATGCGGGCTATGCGCTTCTGGGCCTCATCGCCGGCACTCCCGAAGGGGTCTCGGCGACAATGACCTACGCCTTCTTCTATGTGTTCATGACTCTCGGGGCCTTTGGCGTGGTCATCGCTCTGGGCGAGCGAGGCGAGACCCTGGACGGCTATCAAGGCCTAGCGGCACAGCGGCCTGGAACAGCTGCTATCATGCTGCTGTTCCTGTTGTCTCTGACCGGCATCCCCCCCACAGCCGGGTTCGTAGCGAAGTTCGTCGTGATTCTAAGCGCAGTGAGCGCGGGCCATATGGCGCTAGCGGTCCTAGCCGTGGCCTGCAGTGTGATCTCCGCGTTCATCTATATGCGGGTAGCCGTCTTTATGTACATGAGGGAGCCGCGGGATCCAGCGCCGTCGCGCTTCCCGATGGCGGTGTCGGCGGCACTTGGCGTGGCCGCGCTGGTCACTTTGATCGGCGGAATCTCGCCCGGAAGCCTCACGCTGTGGGCTGTGTCGCCGTGATGGAGAGTATGATATACAGTAGCGCCCCACGTAGGACCCAACGCCCTAGAGAGGTTGCCGGCCTGTGAACGAATATATCGGAATTGTCGTCACTTTCGTCCTGGCCGGTGGGATCGCAGCCGCCATGGTGGTCCTGGGCTCTACGCTGGGGAAAAAGAAGCCCACGCCCGAAAAGCTGGCGCCGTTCGAATGCGGGAAGGACCCCTTCTCGCTCCCCATGGGAAGGCTGGCGATCAAATTCTATCTGACAGCGATCCTATTCATTCTCTTCGACGTCGAGCTTGTTTTCCTGTACCCATGGGCCGTGATCTACCGCACCCTGGGGTCCTTAGGCTTGGTCGAGATGGGCGCCTTTCTTGGGATCTTGATGGTCGGTTACGTATACGCGTGGGACAATGGTGCTCTTGATTGGAAGTGACTATGCCCGGAAACGATATGCAGAACGAACAACCATCGTATTTCACGAGCCGCCTCGATAAGGCGATTGGTTGGGCCAGGAAATATTCAATCTTTCAATACCCGTTCGTGACTGCGTGCTGCGGGATGGAGTACATGGCAACAGCCTGCTCTCATTACGACGTAGACCGCTTCGGAGCGGGCCTTCCCAGGTTTTCTCCGCGTCAAGCCGACGTACTTTTCGTCGTCGGCACGATCAGTCACAAGATGGCGCCGGTGTTGAAACGCATCCATGACCAGATGGCCGAGCCAAACTGGGTGGTCGCCTTCGGAGTCTGCACATGCACGGGCGGGTTCTATGACAACTACGCGACTGTGATGGGTATCGACACGATCATGCCGGTGGATGTTTACATACCGGGATGCCCACCGCGACCGGAGATGGTGCTTGACGGTCTGATGAAGCTCCAGGATAAAATCCAGGACCAGCACACAACCGGCAACCGGCCCGCGCCCGAAGCTCGCCCGGACATCCTCTGAAGCATGAAGACCTCCCCTTTGATCGAGTCTGTCACGGACCGTTTCCCCGACGTAGTGTTGGCTTCCCACACCTACCGGGGCGACGCCACCGTGGTTCTCGGGCGCAAATCGCTGCTCAAGGTGGCACAGTTTCTCAAGGAGGACCCGGCCTTCGAAATGAACTTCCTGATGGACTTGACCGCGGTTGACTACTCCGCTTTCGGGAAGCGGGCCACTCCGGCTTTCTTCGCTTCCTCCGGAGTGGCGGTGAAACCATCTCCGCAGATTCCGGATGAGGACCCCTGGCCCGGCCCCCCGGCAGAGTCGCGCTTCGCGGTCGTGTATCACTTCTTCTCCACGGCCCACAAACACCGGCTGAGGCTGGTGGTTCCCGTGGAGGAGGGCGATGCCGAGGTTGATTCCCTGATTCCGTTGTGGCCCGGAGCCAATTGGCTCGAGCGAGAGGTCTGGGACATGTTCGGGATCAACTTTACGGGGCATCCGGACTTGAAGCGCATTCTCATGTACCAGGAGTTTGAGGGTCACCCGCTGCGCAAGGACTATCCCGTCAACAGACGACAGCCCTTGATCGGGCCGGTCAACTAGCATGCCCATGGAGACGACCCAAACACCTCAAAGCGACCCGGCGGAACTAGAGAGCCGGGACATGATGCTCAACATCGGCCCTGCGCACCCGGCCATGCACGGGATCGTCCGGATCGTGACCAAGCTCGAAGGGGAGCAGATCCAAGAGGCCGAAGTGGAGATCGGCTACCTCCATCGCGGCTTTGAGAAGATGGCGGAAACGGTGGACTACAACGGTGTCATCCCTTACACCGACCGGCTCAATTACGTTTCCCCGCTCATCAACAATATGGGCTACTGCATGGCCGTGGAGAAACTCCTTGGGATCTCGGTTCCGGAGCGCTGCCACTACATACGGGTCATCGTCTCGGAGATTTCCCGGATCTCGGACCACCTCACCTGCGTGGGGGCGAGCGCCATGGAGTTGGGGGCCTTTACCGTCTTTCTCTACATGATCAAGGCCCGCGAGTATCTGTGGGAACTCGTGGAAAAGGTAACCGGGGCACGCCTGACAGTGAGCTACTGCCGTGTCGGCGGGGTGAAGGGCGACCTCCCCCAAGATTTCGCCGAACCCTGCGCGAAAGCCTTTGAGGAGACGCGCAAGGTCCTCAAGGAAGCGGATGGGCTGCTCACCCGCAACCGGCTCTTCGCGGACCGCATGATCGGAACGGGAGTGATCTCCGCCGAAGACGCCATCTCCTACGGAATCACGGGGCCGTTTCTCCGCGGCAGCGGCTCGGATTATGACGTGCGCAAGGACTGCCCCTATGCCGTCTATGATCGGCTGCCCTTCGACGTACCGGTCGGCACCCACGGGGACAACATGGATCGCTATCTCGTGCGCATGGAAGAGATGGAACAGTCCATGCGCATCGTTGAAAGGGCGCTGGCCGACATGCCGCCCGGCCCGGTCCTGGTCAACCCTGAGACGGGGCGGCCCATCCCGGCGGCTGAGATGGTAGACCAGGCGAAAATGGGAAACATCGTATCCATTTCAGGCACTAGCGCTGTGGCTTGTCCAACTCTCGAGGGCGCGAATCACACCCAGCATCCTTCCATCGCGACAGACGAAAAGCGGGTCTTCCTCCCTCCCAAGGAGGATACCTACGGCAACATCGAAGGCCTTATGCAGCAATTCAAACTCGTCATGTTCGACCACGGAGTGCGGCCACCCACGGGCGAGGTCTACTTTCCGGTGGAAGGGGCCAACGGAGAACTCGGGTTCTACCTGGTGAGTGACGGAGCCAGTGGCGCGTACCGCTTGCGAGTTCGTCCGCCGTGCTTCGCCATCATGTCCGCCCTGTCTAAGCTCCTCACCGGGGATATGATCGCGGACATGATCCCCACCTTCGGGTCCGTCAACATGATTGGTGGGGAACTCGACCGGTGAATTTCTCCCAACTTGAAGGTGAAGCCGGCGAGATCCTCGACCGTTACGAATATCCCAAGGCAGCTATGCTGCCTCTCTTGTGGCTCGTCCAGGAGACTCACGGCTACGTCTCCCAAGAAGCCGAACGCTGGGTAGCACGCACCCTGGGTGTGGTCCGGTCGCAGGTGCGCGAGGCGGTCTCCTTCTACAACATGTATCACACCAAACCGGTGGGCCGGCGCGAGCTTCGGATTTGCACGAGTCTGCCGTGCCTGTTGCGCGGGGGGGAGGACCTGCTGGACCGGATCAAGGAGAACCTGAAGATCAGCCCGGGTGAAACTACTCAGGATGCGGCGGTCACCCTCACCGAGGTCGAGTGTCTGTGTGCCTGCGAGATGTCGCCCATGGCCCAACTCGACGAACGCTTTGTCGGCCCTATCGAGGGCGAGACGGCCGATAAGCTCGTCCAGGACGCGCTCGCGGAACCGGGCAGTCCGGAATCGACCCCTGAACCCGACCCTTTCATCTGTTCGGACGGCCCGGTGCTGTCCACACGATTCAAGGATCCCGCGGGAGCTTGGTTGGAAGCCTACGTCGCGGACGGCGGATACCAAGCGGCCGGCAAAGTTCTCACCTCAATGACACCGGCGCAAGTGATCGAGGAGGTCTCCAACGCCAGGTTGCGCGGCCTGGGCGGGGCGGGGTTTCCGGCCGGAAGAAAGTGGTCTTTCGTTCCCAAGGAAACAACCAAGCCTAAGTACCTCGTGGTTAACGCGGACGAGGGTGAGCCGGGCACTTTCAAAGACCGCTACATCATGGAGCGGGACCCACACGCCCTACTCGAAGGCATGATCATCTCAGCGTACGCGATTGGCAGTCACAAAGCCTACGTCTACATTCGAGGCGAGTACTTCCGCTCGGCCAAGCGCTTACAACGCGCCATCGATGAGGCCCACCGCCAGAACTGGCTTGGCAAGAACATCCAGGGAACCGGCTTTGACCTCGATGTGGTTATTCACCGTGGGGCCGGAGCTTATATCTGTGGCGAGGAGACAGCGCTGCTGACCTCGCTCGAGGGAGGGAAAGGTTTTCCGCGGCTCAAGCCCCCGTTTCCGGCGATCTCGGGACTCTTCGCTTCCCCCACGATCGTGAACAACGTTGAGACCCTCTCCTGTGTGCCTTTCATTCTGCGCAATGGAGCGGACCGATTCGCCGAAATAGGCACCGAGAAGCAAGGTGGCACGCGGCTGTTTTGCGTGAGCGGCCATGTAGTCCGGCCCGGCGTTTACGAAGAGCCGGTCAGCGTTACCCTGCGCCAACTCATCGAGAAGGCCGGTGGCGTGCGCGACGGCAACAAGCTCAAGGCCGTCATCCCCGGAGGTATCTCAGCCAAGATCCTGACAGCGGACGAGATCGACGTCGCCATGGACTTTGACTCGCTGATGGCCGCTGGCAGCATGGCGGGGTCCGGGGGCGTGATCGTGATGGATGAGACGACCAGCATGGTGCACGCGCTCGATTCCGCCTCGCGGTTTTTCGCCGATGAGTCCTGCGGTCAATGCTCGCCGTGCCGTGAAGGGACCGGCTGGGTCCATCGCATCTTGCGTCGCATCATCGACGGGCAAGGGAGCGTTCAGGACTTGGATGACCTCCTGGCCATCGCCGGCGACATGGAAGGGAACACGATTTGCGTTTTCGCGGACGCGGCCGCCTGGCCGGTGCAGTCCTACATCAAGAAGTTTCGGCACGAGTTTGAGGAGTACATCCGCACTGGTCAGAGCACCGAGCCGAAGGAGGCGATGGCATGCCCAGCCTGAGCATTGACGGCCGTGAGGTGAATGTGGCCCAAGGGACCACGGTCATCCAGGCCGCAGAGGAGTTGGGTATCTTCATCCCGCGCTACTGTTACCACCCCGGGCTCTCCATCGCGGGCAACTGCCGCATCTGCCTGGTGGAGGTGGAGAAGTTCCCCAAGCTCCAGATCGCGTGTAACACGTTCGTCAGCGAGGGAATGGTCGTCCACACCAAGAGCGAGAAGGCGGAGGATGGCCGTCGCGCGGTGCTGGAGTTTCTATTGGCCAACCACCCGCTCGACTGTCCTGTTTGCGATCAGTCGGGTGAGTGCGACCTGCAGAATTTCTACATGAACTTCGGGCTCTATGACCCGCGCTTCAGGGAGAACAAGGTCAAAAAACGAAAGGCCGTGGAACTCGGCCCCCATGTGACGCTGGACCAGGAACGCTGCATCCTCTGCTCCCGCTGCGTGCGCTTCACGGACGAGATCACCAAGACCGGCGAGTTTGGCATCTTCAACCGCGGGGACCGGGCCGAGCTGGGGATCTACCCCGGCGATGTGCTCGACAATCCCTACTCGGCCAACGTGGTGGATATTTGTCCGGTGGGAGCCCTGACGGAAAGTGATTTCCGCTTCAAAGCAAGGGTCTGGTACCTCTCCAGCGCCCCCACGGTCTGCAACGGCTGTAGCCAGGGGTGCAACGTGGACATGCATCATGTGCTCGACAGGCCCCACCTGAACGACGGGGCTCGGGTCGTACGCATCAAGCCTCGTTACAACGCGGCCGTCAACCAATGGTGGTTATGCGACGAAGGGCGCTACGGCTTTGGTTGGATAGATCAAGCGCGTCTCAACAATGTACGCGGGCCGTCTGCGGATGGTCGGGATGCCACCGATGCAACTTGGGAGCAGGCCCTCACCGCGATCTCAACAGCTCTGGCAGGGTCGGTCAAGGAACAGGACGGCGACCGGAACGGGGCCGGTACAGGGATTGGCATAATCGCCTCGGCCCAGCTTACCAACGAGGAGCTCTTTCTGATCCGGGAGATTTTCGAGGGTGCTCTGGGCGCCCGAGTCAGTACCTCTATTCCGGAGAAGCCCGGTTCCTCGGACGACTTCCTCATCAAGGCGGACAAGAACCCCAACACGCGGGGGGCAACTCTCCTGGGTCTGGCCGGCCCCGATGCACCCGACGCCGGGCAGATTGTCGACGAGGCCTTGGCCGGAAGGCTTGACGTTCTGTGGGTCGTCGGTCATGACCTTGTGGAGCTATTCGGGCGGGAGAATGTAGAAGAGCTTCAAGAGAAGGTCGGTCTCTTCGTCTTCTCGGGCACGAACGAGAACGCGACCGCGGCCTTGGCTCACTGGGTCCTGCCAAGCGCGGCTTATGTGGAGAAGGACGGCACCTTCGTGAATTGCCACGACCGCCTGCAGCGGATCGGCCGAGCCTTCCCTCCGGTTGGGGACTCGCGCGAGGACTGGCGCATTCTACTGGAGTTGGCCGAGCGGCTGGGTCTACGGCTCGATTGGCGGGGACCGGAGCAGATCTTCCTGGCGCTAGCCGAGGCTGAGGCGCCCTTCACGGAATTGAGTTACGAGGCGATCGGCGCGCAAGGTGTTGACGTTGCGACAGCCAAGCCCCCGCCAGAGGCGATCGTACAATGATGGAAGACTTGGTCATCAAGCTTGCATTGGCGGGGGTGGTCCTCTTCGGGGTCTTGAATCTGGCAGGCCTGCATACCTGGGTTGAGCGGAAACAGTCGGCCCTCATCCAGGATCGGATCGGGGCCAACCGCGCTGACATCTTCGGCTTTCGCTTGCTGGGACTCTTTCACGCCCTGGCCGACGCGGTCAAGATGTTCACCAAGGAGGACATAGTCCCCGCCCGCGCGGACAAAACCCTCCATGCCTTAGCCCCCTTCTTCTCGGTCTTCTTCGCCCTGGTGGCCTTCGCCGCGATTCCCTTCGGGGACCGTCTCATTCTGGGGGAGGGACGCGTCATCGAACTCCAAGTCGCGAAGCTCGACGTGGCTCTGCTGTACGTCTTCGCCATGCTCTCTCTGGGGGTCTATGGCGTGATCCTCGCCGGGTTCGCGTCGCGCAACAACTACGCGATCCTAGGAGGACTGCGTGCCGCTGCGCAGATGATCTCCTACGAAATCGCTCTGGGTATCGCGATCATCGGCGTGATCATGGTCTACGGAACCATGGATTTGGCCGAGCTGGTACGAGCCCAGGGCCTGATGATCGGCGGGTGGATCCCTTTCTGGGGGATCGTCGCCCAGCCCGTGGCCTTTATTGTCTTCGTGACCGCGGCACTGGCCGAAACCAAGAGGGTTCCCTTTGACTTGCCGGAAGGAGAATCGGAGATCATCGGCTACTTTGTCGAGTACAGCGGAATGAAGTTCGGAATGTTCTTCCTCACCGACTTCCTGGAAACCATCATGGTGGCTTGCCTGGCCACGACGCTCTTCTTCGGCGGGTGGCAGGTGCCCTTCCTTATGCCGGACGGATTCCACTTTCCTTGGGGCGGAGAACTCCTCGTTCCTCATCTGGTCTACGTCCTGCTCGGGGTGGCGAGCTTTTCGATCAAGGTCTTAAGCTTTTGCTGGCTGTTCATGCAAATACGCTGGACGCTGCCCCGCTTCCGCTACGATCAGCTCATGAAACTGGGCTGGAGGGGGCTGTTCCCGATCTCGGTGGTCAACGTCGCGGTGACAGCCGTGGTGCTGCTCTTCTTCGGGGAGACGTTGTAGTGGCCGTAAAAGTTGTCCGCAGACCGGAGCTGACCTTCTGGGAGAAGACCTACCTCCCCCAGATCATGAGCGGACTCAAGATTACCTCAGCCCACTTCTTCCGAAACCTCTTTCTCCACATCGCCCACCTGCTGGGCCGTTTCAAGCACCTTCGCGCCTCCGCTACGATCCAGTATCCCGAAGAACTGAGGCCCTTGATGTCGAGGTTCCGCAGCCGCCACCGGCTCACTGTGCGCGAGGACGGCAGCCCGCGCTGCGTAGGGTGCATGCTGTGCGAGACAGTCTGCCCGGCCAAGTGCATTACGATCGTGCCCGGGGAGCATCCCGACCCCAATGTCGAGAAGTATCCGGTTCGCTTCGATATCGACCTGGGCGTCTGCGTCTATTGCGGGTATTGTGTCGAGGTATGCCCCGAAGACGCGATCCGCATGGACACGGGAATCCTCGACCTGGCGGCCTACTCGAGAGAGGCCATGCAGCTTGACATCCACGAGCTGATGGACCCAAAACTGCGGAAGCCCGTCAGCGACTGCAGCCTGAATTTCCCCCACAAGTGCGAGATAACCGGCGGAGAACTGAGGGGTACCTGGGACGGCATCGACAGGTCAAAGGGCTAGGCGGGATACTTACCAGAGATGTAGTCCTCAAGCTGACGGATCGTGAGGTCCTGGGCCGTAATGATCCAGTGGACGACGTCGCCAATCGACACCACTCCGACAACCCTCCCCCCCTCCACGACCGGCAGGTGGCGGCAGCGCTTGTCCGTCATGCGTTGCATGCACTCATCTACCGTGGTCCTCAGATTTACCGTGACGGCCGGGCTGGACATGATCTCATGGACCTTCATTTCCTTTGACGAACGCCCGTCGAGGATTACTTTGCGCGCGTAGTCGCGTTCGGACATAATCCCAATAAGATCGGTCCCGTCAATGACGACAAGAGCTCCGATACTGTTCTCAGCCATCTTCTCGAGAGCCTCGTAGACTGGCCTGCCCCCTGAAAACGAATCCGAATCTTGAGAGAGAATCGAAGGATTCGGGTGTGTGTAAGGAGGCAGGAAATGACGAGGAAGCGATACACGAGCGAACAGATTATCCACAAGCTGAGGG
>Ga0315336_1004412_pt1 | contig 16742 bp, 15 predicted proteins | sample ASW5metaG_FD_204512 | JGI IMG/M metagenome (GOLD analysis project Ga0315336, IMG submission 204512) | Ammonia-oxidizing marine archaeal communities from Monterey Bay, California, United States - ASW #5 | ecosystem: Environmental > Aquatic > Marine > Intertidal zone | place: USA: California...
GGCGGTTGTGACGGGAAGTTCCAAGGGGATCGGCCGTGCCATTGCGTTGGAACTAGCTCGAGCTGGTGCCGACGTCTTAATCCACGCCCGCCGAAGCCATGATCAAGTTGAACGTACGGCCAGCGAAATCCGCAGCCTGGGCCGAGAAACGCAGATTGTGATGGCCGACCTGGTTGCCCCCGAAAATCAAACTCGCCTTGTCCATGAAGCCTGGCAATGGCGAGATATCGATCTCTGGGTCAACAATGCGGGGGCTGACGTGCTCACCGGTACTTCCGCCAAATGGTCATTCGACGAAAAGCTGGGGGAACTCTGGCAAGTTGACGTTGTCGGTACGGTGAGATTGAGTCGGGCGACTGGAGAAAAGATGAAACAACGTGGGGAAGGAGTCATTCTTAACATGGGGTGGGATCAAGCCGAAACTGGTATGGAAGGTGAAAGTGGTGAGTTGTTTGCGACGATCAAAGGGGCAGTCATGGCTTTCACACGTAGCCTCGCCAAGTCACTGGCCCCGGAAGTCCGTGTAAATTGTTTGGCACCCGGCTGGATTCAAACAGACTGGTCCGAGTCGACCAACCAGTACTGGCGACAGCGGGCTCAGCAGGAATGCATGCTCGCCCGCTGGGGGACTCCCCAGGATGTGGCCCATACGGCTCGTTTCCTGGCCTCTCCTGCGGGAAGCTTTATCAACGGACAAATTGTTCCCATCAACGGTGGCTTTCAAACGAACGTAGGATCTGGCGAGTCGTAGCGTCTCGCTGAATGCACCATTCCACGAAACAACCTTACCGCAAAAAAAATTGTCGCGCGAACATATCCATTTCGTCACTGGCCGCCTTGCCGAGCACGCGCTCGAGCAAGTGGTTGCACCACTGGCTGCGGAAATCGGGTTCTCGTTTTCAACGGACGTCATGCCGATCACCGTTGCCGCGCTGATGACCCCCGCATGGATTGCCAAACGGATCCAGCCTCCCCCGGCGGCCACACGGGTTCTGATTCCCGGCTATTGCGCCGGGGATCTTTCCCCCCTCGAAGACGCGACCGGTCTTCCCATTGCCCGGGGGCCTCGCGACCTGCGGCGGTTGCCCGACCACTTTGGACGTAAACCTTTACCCACGGACTACGGTGCTTATGAAATCGATATCGTAGCCGAAATCAACCATTGTCCACAGCTGTCAACCGACCAGATCCGCCGCCGGGCGCAACAGCTCGCCAATGACGGGGCCAACGTCATCGATGTGGGATGCGAGCCGGGTGAACCATGGGCAGGCGTAGCCGATGCGGTTAAAGCGATCTCGGAGGACGGCCACCGGGTCTCGATCGACAGCCTCAACCCGCGGGAAATTGAACCGGCGGTTCGCGCCGGGGCCGAACTGGTGCTCTCGGTCAACGAGTCAAACCGAAACGCCGCTGTTGACTGGGGATGTGAAGTCGTCGTCGTACCCGATGACCCCAGAACACTCGCTGGCCTGGATGAAACGGTCGACTTGCTCGCTGGGGCCGGGGTCCCGATGCGGATTGATCCCGTCCTGGAACCAATCGGGTTTGGTTTTGCCCAAAGTCTGCAACGCTACATCGCGGTCCGCGAAAAATACCCCGATGCCGAAATCATGATGGGCATCGGTAATCTCACCGAATTGACCGACGTCGATTCGGCCGGGATCAATGTACTGCTCATCGGTTTTTGTCAGGAGCTCGCTATCCGCAGCGTGCTGACAACCGAGGTCATTAACTGGGCCCGTACAAGTGTCCGCGAATGCGACCTGGCCCGCCGGTTGATGTACCACGCAGTTCGTCATCAGGTCCTGCCCAAGCACCTCGAACCGCAACTGCTTACGCTCCGTGACGAAGCCCCAAGCGAACCCTCCCCGGAAGATTTACAACACCTGGCAGCGACGATAAAAGACAACAATTACCGAATTTTTGCGGCCGGCGGTGTTGTGCATCTCGTTTCCACCAACCTGCAATTGAAAGACGCCGACCCCTTTGAACTGATGGCAAAACTACTCAAAGCGGGTCCCGCTGGGGGCCCCCCCAAGAACCTGGACGCCAGCCACGCGTTTTATCTTGGTTTTGAAATGTGTAAAGCGTCGACCGCTCTTACGCTCAACAAGCAATACCAACAGGACGACTCTCTGGACTGGGGATATCTCACGCGCCAGGAAAAGCACCACTACCTACCGCGCAAAGGCCGTGCAAAATCATGAGCTCGCCCGCCCCACCAACCATCACTTCGCACCGGCCCACGGTAGTGCGGATCGAACAAAACATGCAACCGAGTGCTGTCTTCCAGCGCCTAAGCCACCTCCCCCACACGGTTTTCTTCGACAGCGCGCTGAAGCACCCGACGCTCGGGCGTTATTCCTTCATCGCTGCTGATCCGTTTCGCTGGCTCGAATTCTCCCCGAAACAACCACAAGCGCTGACGGAACTTGAGCAGCAACTGAGCCAGTTTCCAACAACCAACCTGCCAGGCCTCCCCCCCTTCCAAGGTGGAGCTGCCGGTCTCTTTGGATATGAGTTGAGCCAGACTCTGGAGCAAATCCCTTCGGCATCGCGGGATGAATTCGAAGTGCCGGCACTTGCCGTAGGGCTCTACGATCTTGTTGTGGCGTTTGACCATGGTACCAACGAAGCGTGGATCATCTCACAGGGCTTTCCCGAACTTGATCCCGCTGCCCGAAATGAACGAAGTGAAGCCCGAATCCGCCAATTCCAGCAATTGTTACGGGAACCACCCACCCCCTCGCCCGCACAACATGAAAACTCCCAGTCGGAGCAATTGCCCCGACTCCTGAAAACCGAAATGGCACCGCAACACCTGGTTTCTTCCAGGTTGGACATCACTAGTGATTTCACCGCCGACGATTATCGCGCTGCTGTACAAGTTGCCGTTGAGTACATTCATGCTGGAGATATTTTTCAAGTCAATCTTTCGCAACGCCTGCTCCACCCGGCCTTGACCGATGCGAGCGAACTTTACCTGCGACTTCGCGCGAGAAATGCTGCCCCATTCGCTGCCTATTTCGATACAGGAAAGTTTAAGATTTGCAGTGCCTCCCCCGAAAGGTTCCTGTCGATTCGTGACCGTCAGGTAGAAACACGCCCCATCAAAGGAACTCGCCGTCGAGGCATATCGCCAGAAGCCGATCTCTTTGCCGGCGATGAACTGCGGCTCAGCGAAAAAGATCGCGCCGAAAACGTTATGATTGTAGATCTGCTTCGTAACGACCTCTCACGAATTTGCGAACCTGATAGCGTGCGTGTGGCGAATCTTTGCGGCCTGGAAACGTACGCCTACGTCCAACACCTCGTTTCGACTGTCGAGGGAAAGCTAACCGCGGGAACTACCCTGACCGACCCCATTCGTGCAGCCTTTCCAGGCGGGTCTATCACCGGTGCTCCCAAAGTCCGCGCAATGGAAATCATTGCCGAGCTCGAACCGACAGCTCGCGGAGCCTACTGTGGTGCACTTGGCTATATTGGCTTTGATGGGTCGACCGATAGCAGTATCCTGATCAGAACAATTACCGCTGGGTGCGGCTGGTGGCAGCTGCCGGTTGGTGGCGGGATTGTCGCCGCCAGTGACCCACATTCCGAATACGAAGAAACCTGGCACAAAGCCGAAGGCCTGTTGAGAGCACTCTTGCCATGATTTTGCTGATCGACAACTACGACAGTTTCGTGTTTAACCTCGCCCGATACCTGAACCGTCTGGGTGAACAGACACACATCGTGCGAAATGACGCAATCGATTCGACAACCATCGAGGCGCTCGCGCCGCAGGCCATCGTCTTGTCGCCCGGTCCCTGCACTCCCCGCGAAGCAGGTGCCTCGCTGGAAATTGTCCGTACCTTCCACGATCAACTGCCCATTCTGGGCGTTTGCCTTGGCCACCAGGTGATTGCCGAGGCGCTGGGCGGGCAGGTGATTCGCGCTGCCGCCCCCCGCCATGGACAAACGTCTCCTGTCCTCCATCACGGGACACGGCTCTTTGCAGGACTCCCCTCTCCGCTGAGAGCATGCCGCTACCATTCGCTGGTGGTCGACCCCGCGACGTTACCGGCAACTTTTCGGGTCACTGCGACGACCGACGACAACGTGCTGATGGCCATCGAACATGTCGATTTACCGGTTTTCGGCGTGCAATTTCACCCCGAAGCAATACTCACCGAGGGAGGATACCCGTTGCTGGCTAACTTCCTGAAACTGGCCGGGTGCAACATTGCGGCCAACCTCAACGCACTTGCCACCGATGAACATTCCGCGCAGGAACTCGACGTGCCCCCCCTTCCCACCACGCCTGTCACCTTCTGATATTGACTGGTTTGCATCATGCCCACTGCTGGTATCCATTCCCAACTTGAGTTACCCGTCGGCAAGCTTTTGGAAGGGATTGTCACCACACTCAATGCAGATGGCACCACGAATATTTCGCCGATGGGTCCGATTGTCGACAACAATTTGACCTGCCTCCGCCTGAGGCCATTCACGTCTTCAACAACCTACCAGAATCTTAAGCGCAGCGCCGAAGGCGTTCTGCATGTGACCGACGATGTCCTGCTCTTCGCGTTGGCAGCAACGGACCGACTTGAGCCACAGCCCGAGCTGACCGAGGCCAGGGCCGTTACAGGACAAATCCTGGTCGATGCCTGCCGATGGTACGCCTTTCGAGTCACATCCCTTGACGATACCCAGGAGCGAACCAACATTGTGGCCGAAGTCGTCGACCAGGGCCGCAATCGCGACTTTTTCGGATTCAACCGTGCGAAACATGCGGTCATTGAAGCTGCAATTCTCGCCACGCGCATCGACTTTCTACCCGCTCGAGAAATTCTCAGTGAGCTTGAGCGGCTGGCCACACCCGTCCACAAGACGGCAGGCCAGCAGGAACTTCGTGCTTTTGACTTTTTGCGGAAGTATGTTGAACAAGAACTGGCCAACAAAGGCTCGACCTTGGGAACCGATCTACCATGAGCTGCGAGATCCACGTTTCTGCAGCCAGCCGCCTGCACTTTGGCATGTTCAGCTTTGGCCATGCCGACCAGCGACAATTCGGTGGGGTGGGGGTGATGGTCAATCGCCCCAATGTCGAACTTGCTGTTGCCGAGGGGACGACATTACAGGTTTCGGGCCCTCTGGCCGAACGGGTTACAAGGACGATTCATCGCCTCGGCCGGGAGTGGGGCTTGCCTGCGGCCCCGGCTTGCACAGTCGACGTCAGGTGTGCCCCCCCGCCCCACACCGGTTTTGGCGTTGGCACTCAGTTGAATCTTGCCGTGGCGGCCGGGCTTTGCCGTTTCTGCGGGCGAGCGAACCTCTCGGCAGTCGAACTGGCGGCCTGTACAGGACGTGGAACACGCTCGGCCATTGGAACCCACGGATTTGTTCACGGCGGGCTGCTGGTCGATGCTGGAAAACTGGCGGGTGAACCACTTGGAACTTTGGAAGCCCGCTGCCCGCTACCCACTGCCTGGCGGATTGTGTTGATCCGGACAAGTGAACATCCAGGACCCTCTGGCATGCCAGAGAAAACCGCTTTCAAACGTCTTGTCCCTGTACCTCTAGCGGTGACCCATGAATTGTGGAAGATCACGCGCCGCGAACTGCTGCCAGCTCTCCGCAAAAACGACCTCGCTACATTTGGTGAAGGGGTTTACCGATTTGGCCTCCTCGCCGGTGGATGTTTTGCCGAGGTCCAGGATGGGCCTTTTGCAAGCCAACCGATTCAAAAGCTGGTCGATGCCATTCGTGCACGGGGTGTGACCGGCGTAGGCCAGTCGTCGTGGGGACCGACGGTCTTTGCCTTCACCCACGATCAAAACGAAGCCGAAGCCCTTTCGCACACCCTGGCCACAGAGGAAGGTATTGATTCAGGCTCCATCACCATTGCCGAGCCAAACAATTGCGGAGCCAGGATCACGTAAACTGGCGACCAGACCCGTCTCATGGCAATAGCGCTTCGTATTGCCGGATCAGCCTTTCGGCAGTGAGCTCGGCACCAAACGCTTGCACGGCGCGCTTTCGACCCTGCTCGCCACACGCCCGACGTCGAGGTTCGTCCCCTAGCAGCGCAAAGGCCGCCGCCGCCATGGCAGCAGGCTCCTCGGCCGGTACCAGGATTCCCCCATCGTCAATCGTGGGAAAGATCTCGCCTGTTCCACCAACGTCGGTAGCCACCACCGGTAGCCCGGCTGCGGCTGCTTCCAAAAGCACGCGCCCCAGCGGTTCCTGCCGTGCTGCGTGGAGCAACAGACAAGACTCGTAAAGCAAGTCGCTAACATCGCTGCGGGTTCCCAGAAAATGGGTACGGCCTGCCAGTAGACCTGTACTCGCCGACCGCCGAACATCAGCCTCGAACTGAACTGCCTCGGCTTTTTTCGAGGTCCGCTCACCCACTACAAGCCAGTGGATGTCTGATAGCTCGCAGGCCAAACGCCGTACCGCTTCCACCGCGATATCGGTCCCCTTACGAATTCCAATTTGACCAATCGTTACGATCAACCGCGCAGTTTTGGGTAAGCCCAGTTCACGGTGGAGGTAACGGGTTGGTACTCGCGGGGCAAACTCATCGAGCGCGACCCCGTTGTGGGAGACCACACACTTGTGAGGCTCAATGCCCTGTCCGACGTGAAACTCGCGTGTCGCTCGCGAGACAGCAATCAAACATTGGTGGCAATTCAAATCGTCAACCGCCCGCTGCGAAATCTTGACGATGTCCCTCAGGTGCCCGATGGCTGGCAGGTGGAAACTGCAAACAACTGGCCCAGCAAGACGGGCCATCGACAAACTATTGGCGTGCAGCAAGTCCGGCTGAACCACCCGGAGAAGCGTGGCAAGTTCGAGCCTCAGGTCCAAGATATTTCGACGTTGCCCGGTCGGATCACGGAGGCACCAGTCGACCAGCGGAATTCCCCGTCGACGAAGCGTTTGTGACAACGGTCCCTGCGGGGGACAGGCCACGGTGCCCTGGAATCCAGCCCGATGCAATGCTGGTAACGTGGCCAGCATCGAGCGCTCGCCACCGAGCATCGTAGGATACTCGCAAAGAATCAGGATCTGTGGCACCAGATTACAACAGCCCGTAGCCAACGAGTGTTTGGCGGAGCATCGCCTCCTGAGGACCCTCAAGGGGTGTCATCGGCAAGCGCAGTTCTCCCGAATCGCGCCCCAGCATCTTCATCGCAGCTTTGATCGGAATAGGATTGGTCGAGAGGCCAAGCATGTCGCGACACAGCGGAAAAAGTTTATGGTGTGCCTGCTGGGTCTGCGAAATTTCACCTGCCTCGAAAGCGGCCAACAGATCGAGCATATCATGCGGAACGATATTACCAACGACAGAAATCACACCCCGCCCCCCCACAGCCATAAGCGGCAGGGTGAGACTGTCATCACCACTGAGCAGGGTCAGATTGGTGGCGGAAATGATTTGCGATGCCTGGTCGAGCGAGCCCGTAGCTTCCTTGATCATGGTGATGTTTTCGAGTTCAGCCAGTCGAGCAATGGTCTCGGGCTCAATGTTCTTGCCGGTCCGACCCGGAATATTGTAAATGCATTGGGGAATGCTGGTTTCCTCGGCCAGAACGCGAAAGTGCTCATAAAAACCTTGCTGCGTTGGCTTGTTGTAGTACGGTGCCACCTGCAGGGCGGCATCGGCACCCGCCTGCTCGGCAAATCGAGTAAGCCGCAACGCCTCAGCCGTACTGTTCGACCCGGTGCCGGGCATCACTTTAATCTTGCCAGCCGCCGCCTCGACCACTGTCGCAATCACGCGCTCGTGTTCGTCGTGGTTGAGTGTGGGTGATTCACCAGTCGTCCCAACTGGGCAGAGGCAATTGGTGCCTCCCTCGATTTGAAACGCAACTTGTGCGCGCAGTGTGTCAAAGTCGATTTCACCCCCTTTGAAGGGAGTGACCATCGCGACAGAAAGTCCCGCAAACGCTTCTCCGTCGGTCGCCATATTCGCATTCCTCACAATACCTGTGCCTGAAACCTTTCCGCATGATAGCGCATCGGTCCCTCGGCAACAACTCCCCATCTCCTGTTTGCCGGGCCCCCGTGGAGTTTTATCCCACCCGTGCTCGACCGATCCGACCGTCGCCCAACTCTCCAGCCCACGGACGCTGGAAAACTTGCCGCTTGGTCGTTGCTATTCTCCCGCCAGGCTGGTGAATCACATCGGGCATTAACCAATCAGCTTTTTCATATCGCGCACCGCCTGCTCCAGCCCCACCATTAAGGCCCGAGCGATAATGCTGTGCCCAATATTGAGTTCGACCATTGCGGGAATTTCGGCGACAGGACAAACGTTGCGATAGGTCAACCCGTGGCCTGCATGGAGCCGGAGCCCGCACTGGACGACTTGCTTGGCCGTAATGCAAAGCTTTTGAAGTTCGTTCCGCTCCATACCGGCCTGGTGTCGCCGCGTGGCTTCGGCGTAGGCCCCCGTGTGCAATTCGATCGCATCGGCTGCCACGCGGGCAGCGACGTCGATTTGGGCTTCGTCGGGATCGAGAAATAAACTCACTGCAATTCCAGCATCTTTCAGGCAAGCCACTGCGTCACGGACCCGCGATTCGCCTGCTACAATGTTGAGCCCTCCCTCGGTCGTCACCTCCTCGCGACGTTCCGGGACAAGTGTCACTTGCTGTGGTCGGGCCCGGCAGGCAATGGCCAACACGTCGTCTGTACAGGCAACTTCAAGATTCACGCGGACAGTAACCGTTTCCATTAAAATCTGTAAATCACGATCTTGAATATGCCGTCGATCCTCCCTCAAGTGGAGCGTAATGCCATTCGCTCCACCAAGTTCTGCCAGCGTCGCGGCCCATGCCGGGTCTGGTTCATTGGTTTTTCGGGCCTCGCGTACCGTCGCGACGTGATCGATATTGACACCGAGTTCAGTCACAGATTGCTTCCTCCTTTTTGCAGGTGGCCTGACTTTGCAGGTTGCTCATTTTCCTTAAGGGTCGTGAACCAGCGCGACCGCAACTAAGCGGGCTGCATGCCAAACGTCTTGATTACCAAGGCGCACCGTTTGCATGAAAGCGGTCCCGTCGTTCAAATTCGCCATCACCGTCAGAATCCGTTTCCAAGTACCAGGACCGCTGACGATTGTTGAACCAGAGACGCTGATGGGGTCTTCCGGCAACTAGTTCGGTCGCAAGCGTACCGCCAACCGACCCAACGACTGCCGGAAGTGAACTGCGGCGAGGTGGCCTGTCTGGCCGCCCGCACTCACCGCCCAACTGTTGTCCTACCACGAAGCTGGCCATCCCGGCTAGAACCATCAGTGCGACCGGCCGCCAAAAAACAGGGGAAATCGGCCGATCTTCATCGTGGGTCAACACTTGGTCCTGATCGTTCGACAATGCCAACCCGTGGCCGGTCAGATGCTGGCAGATCTGTGCTCTGGCTGCGGTAGCATCATGGCTGGGAACTTGAATCAGATACGCAACTGACCACCGACCGGCCACGGCGCTAAAGCTCTCCGACGCAAAAATCCGACTTTCGATTCCGCACGACATTAAATCATTTTCCAGAAACCCGGCCTCCGCCAGGTTAGTCACCCGAGCCACAGCCTGCCAGTTTTCAGTAAGATCGGTGTCGCAAAACGGGCAGCGCATGGGGCTGGTCGGCAGCACCTCCGGATCGAAGGTGCGTTGACATTCAGGACAACTCGTCATGTTGAACACCTCCGCTACTGTGGCAATTCTTCCGGGAGCCGGCGGCACCACCCTATCGATTATGTGGCCTCTGGACATTCGTGACCAGCGGCAACAACCATTCTACCCGCCTGCGGGGAAAAACTCCCGTTGATAGGCCAACGAGCGAAGCGCCAGATTGGGGAACCGGCTACCCAATGCGTTATTTTGCAGGAAGTTACGTCGATGGGCGCAAGCCGCCACAAGGTGGGCTAAACTTCAACGGGAGCTGGGGAGAATCTCACCACCAAGGTTTTGGCCTCCCGAATTGTCCCCCTCCTCGGGTGAAAAACTGACCTGAACGGGGCAAAACAAGCGCGACCGAAGGCCCGCGTTCGAGCCCCTTTTTTGACGACCGACTTAAGGAAAGTCGCTACTTCAACACCTATGCTTTCCTGAGGAAAAAGCCCCCGACGCGCCTTTCCACCCCCCTCCGTGGACCAACTCTTGCTGCTCGGCAGAAATGAAGCAGGCCCGGAGCGGTCGTAACGGTTAACGTCGTTTCGCCCCCCCTTTCCCCACCCCAATTCAAATGCGCAACTCGGATTCAACAACGGTAACGGTCGATGAATTGCCACCAACTCGCCCAAAAAATTGAACAGCTGCGACCCGAGTCCACCCCACAAGAAGTAGCTCGTTTGTGCCTGCTGTTGACCAACACGGTCCTCAATCTCGACGATTTTCAGGACCGCCGGACCCTGGAGGAGGCGTGGAAACGGACCAAACTCCAACTCCAATTAACGACCGACCAACACGCGGCCATGACCGAAGAGTTAGAAAACCTGGCTGCTTCGGATCCCAAGTCATTCACCCGGGACCAAACCTGGACCCTGATTCGGGCGATCAAGGTGCAGAGCCAAATCCTGGAGATGTACGTTGGGCATCCGTTGCTCGAGGTTTGAACCCCCTGCCTGCCCAAAACACCCACCTCGTTTGACTCTCACCCATCACAAACAACCACTGTCAGTGAATGATCGGCTCGGGGCGGCTCCTCATTTTGCAAACATTGTCTGTAGTTCATCGAGCATCGCGACCGCAACAGCCATGTAGATAAGAATCCCGGCTACGTCGATGATACCGGCCACGAATGGATTACTCATAAGGGCCGGATCGAGGCCAAGGCGGCGAAAGATGAGCGGCAAGGCACCTCCGCAAACCGTTCCTGTCACCACCACCAGCAGGAGCGTGATGGGGATCACCAGTTTTTGGAAGGGGGTCGCATCCTGGATGAGAACCAAGGCGAAGAAGTAACCAAGTATGGCCAGAACGGCTCCCAACGACAATCCCATGATCAACTCGCGCCGCAGGACCCGCCGCCATTCCGACAGTTTCAGATCACCGGTGGTCAACGATGTGATCACCAGCGTCGCGGACTGTCCACCCGAATTCCCGCCACAGGAGATGATCAGGGGAATGAAGAGCGCAAGCCAGGTCACCTCTTTGAGCACGTTCTCATAGCCACGCAAAGCGATAACCGTCAGGAGCGCCGCCATCGACAAGATAAAAAGCCACAGGCCACGCTTCCACGCGAGCGTGTACCAGGGCGTTTCGAGATACGACTCCTGAAGTGGATTAATCGCCCCAGCCAGATAAGCGTCCTCCTCAGCCTCCTCAAGCAACACATCGATGATGTCGTCGTGCGTAATGATCCCTAACAGATGCTGCTCGTCATCTACCACCGGAATCGCCAAAAAGTCGTAATTGGCCACTTTATCGGCAACAACTTCTTGATCATCGTGGCCATACACCGTCACCAGGTCGCGTTCCATCAAATCACTAACACAGATATCTCCTTTACCCAGATTCGCCACCAGCTGCCGAGCCGAAACCAGCCCGCGCAAATGATTCTCATCATCGACAATGTAGATGTAGTAGATCGTCTCAAGTTCTTGCGACTGACGTCCAATTTCGAGCAGCGCCTCGCGGACGGTCATGGTTTCCGGCAGGCGAGCGACTTCGGTCGTCATCACCGACCCTGCCGTTCCTGCGGGATACTCGCGGAGGCGGAGGATATCCCGTCGATCATCAACAGGGAGCAGCGGCAAAATCTCTTCGACAACCGTCGGATGGACTTCCTCGAGCAGGTCGACACAATCGTCGGCCGGCATGTCCGTGATGAGTTCACTTACCTCTTGCCGATTGCACGTCTCGATGATTTCGATTTGTTGATCTTCGTCAAAGTAACTAAAGATCTGGGCCCGGAGGTATGGCTCGGCGGCTCGCAAAACAACCCACGACTCGGTGGCAGTCAACCCTTCCATGAACTCTGCAGTGCGGGCCGGATGAAGTGCCCCGGTGAAGGTGTGCAGCCCCTCGGTATCGCTGCCGACCAGCATTTCGCGGATTTCAGGCAAGTAAAGCGTATTGATCATAAACCACACGACCGGGAACCAATTCCGGCCAGCGCCCCCTTGACCGGTCGATCCTCCCCCTTTTTCGCCCCGTCTGCAGTTTAGTCCCCAACCCGTTGAACTGGCAGGTGTCTACCTTACGATTTGCGGCGTTCTCGACAGCTTGGTACCACCAAACCTGTATGACCGTCATATCCGTCCGCTCGCCACACCGCTCGACGAGTCGTGCCGCCCGCTGGTCGCCCTGACTGTACATTGACAGACGACCACAGGCCGTTTAGCTTAACCGGGTGACTTAAGTCACAGGTACATCACCGGTTGCGCCACTCACACTCACCGGCTATGCTGGTGCCCCCCACGGTCGTATCGGTGCGTCCAACCGATCGTTCGCCGCCACGAACACAAATCCGTGCTAAGAAGAAGTATGGCAAAACCTGCGCGGATAAATGGTCGTAATGCTGATCCTGCTGCTCTCGAGCAATGTCAAGAGCGGATTGGCTATCGGTTCGCAAACCCGCGGCTGCTTGAGGCAGCGCTAACCCATGCCTCTGGAGCGGAGCATCGTCTTGCTTCCAACGAGCGCATGGAATTTCTCGGTGATGCCATTCTCGGGGCTGTTGTTTGTGAACGGCTCTATCACCAATTTCCTGAATACCTGGAAGGTGATCTGACAAAACTGAAATCGGTGGTTGTGAGCCGCCAGACTTGCGCCAAAATCAGTCAAGCACTTGGCCTGAAGGAATTCTTGATCCTTGGCAAAGGCATGACGACCAACCCAGTGATACCAATGTCATTACTTGCTGATGTACTGGAATCGATGATTGCCGCAATTTATCTCGACGGCGGTACGGAGCCGGCAAGTCGCTTTATCGATACTTACATTGGACCGGAAATAGAACTCGCAGCGGCCGGCGAAGTGGAAGGAAACTACAAATCACTGCTACAACAGTTTTCCCAACGCGAACATGGGATCACGCCAACTTACCATCTCCTCGATGAAAAAGGACCTGATCACAGCAAATGCTTCAAGATGACTGCTCAGATTGACAAGCAACGGTTCCCCCCGGCATGGGGGCAAACCAAAAAAGAATCTGAGCAACGGGCTGCCCATAACGCGATTTGCGATATTCGCGATGAGCCAATCCCTTACCCGTCGGACGAATCCAGCCTACTCACCGACGATAATCTCACTCGTAATTCCTGAGCCAACGATCGCACCCATTCGACGCCTGACAGATTACCAGCGCGACATACGAAACCTCGCGATCGCCCAATCAATTCTCGCTGCTAATGACCGGGTGAATTCTAGTAGCTCGTCGGGTGCGAATTGAAAAGCCATTGTTCGGAAACCGGGTTCTCGACAATCCGCCCAAAATCTTCACTTGTCCGCCGCTGGCCCACAGACGGCCATGCGGAGACTGCCCGCAACTCTGGCATCGCGTCAATTAGCTGGTCAACAAGAGTTTCCGCCAACCGCTGTTGCTCGCCGGTCCGGGCATGCGATTGTACGGCTTGCGCCGTCTTCATGACACGTAACATGCAGGCACGAGCCATTACGTCCGGTAACAAAGTATCTTCCAACTCGTTAAGCAGTTCATCGACCGGGACGTCAAGAACTGCCTGCCACCCGTAAAGCTGAGAAATCGTCAAATCAAAAGAGGGCTCCTCCTGCTCTCGAACTTCAGCGACTGAGATACCAAGACGATTGGCCACACAACGCTGCGAAAGTCCCTGCCGGTTTCGCACTTCGGCCAGTTGATGCCCCTTGCCGGGTGATTTCTGCTTTATCTCAGCCCCCGATGTCACTCGCTTGCCCCGCTCGCTACCATTCTCTAGTTGCACTGACATCACTCGTCCTCCATCCGTTTCGCCCGCGAGAAAAGACTGACCGTAACTCGGTCCATGGGAACCCACCACATCGTACCTTGCAGAAATCGAGTTCAAACGCACGACATGACTTCGCCAACGCTAGCGTGCATAGACACAGTCAAGCTGTGGCCGGGTTTTCGTATTCCCTAACTTATTCCTTCGCCATGTGACGAAGCGATTCGGGTCACGCTGCCCATTCTTTTTACAACGAAAAGACGCATTTGCATAAACACTCACTTGGAAAAGAGGGGCAACCCTGCGCTGTGAATACCAGACAGGGGAAATACCCTACCGGAAATTGCCGTCCTGGTGCCCAATGGCGCGTGACATCAGCCAGCCACGAGCATTGCCTGCAAACGGCCAGGCAATTGGTCCGACAAAACGGACACCACGCGCTTCCCACTAGGGTTGAATTCCGACCCCATTACTTGACTTTTTGTGGGCGTTACTTTTTGCGAGCGTTGGCCCGGCCTCGGCAAGCATTGCCAGGCGGACGAGCTCAGGTACACTTTTAACCCCCAGCTTTCGCATCAGGCTGCTGCGATGTTTTTCGATCGTCTTGATGCTCAAATCGAGCCGACGGGCAATGACTTTATTCGCACTTCCGGCAACAACCAACGTCATCACTTCGCATTCACGTTGCGTGAGGTGCCGGAGGCGGGCTTCGGCCACCACGGTCTCACGGATACGTTCCTCGGCCCCACGCCGACTGGTGATATCGCTACCGACAGACTGGTACTCTCCCAACTTGCCAGCCGCATCGAACAGGGCGCGATGAGACCAGCGGTGCCAGGCAATTCGTCCATCCGGCAACTTGACTCGGTACTCACTTACTACAACAGGTGAATTGGCGGTAATCGCAACAAGTTGCTGTTGGAGGGCTTCACAGTCGGATTCAACAATTGAAGGAAAGAAACTCGTACCGACAAGCGATTCGGTGCATTCTCCCCAATAACGGCAATAGGCATCGTTGACGAAGGAACGGACTCCATTCCCTTGCCAGCGGATGACGAAATCAGGGTTATCTTCCACAAGACTTCGATAACGATGCTCGCTGTCAAGCAAACGCTCGTACATTGCCCTGAGTTCAGCTGTCCGCTGCTCAACACACTCTTCCAGTTGTGCACGAATCCGGTCGATCTCGATTTTCGTTTCACGCTCGGCAGTCACGTCTCGACAAATACTCTCATTGGCAATGAAACAGCCATCCGCGTCGCGGATCACGACCTCGCGGACGGCCAGTACCCGTGTCTCCCCATTCGTGTGACGCACTTCAACCTCGTAGCCAGGGACCGGCAATCCGGCAGACCGCTTCTCTTCCATCTCTTCAACCAGCTTGAAGGAAGGGCTCTCTGTGTCGACAAACTTGCGCCAGCTTCGGCCTACGACCTGGTCAGGCCGAAGACCGAGAATATTGAGCGCCGAGGGACTCACGTACACCACGGTTCCTTTCGCGGTCGTTGAGTAGAAAAGGTACTCCTCGTGAAGACTCTCCACGAGGCGGCGATATTGCGCGCGGCTCTCGCGCAACTCCTGCGTACGCTCTTCCACTTTCTGTTCAAGCGACAACCGCAGCAACTCAAGCTCTGATTTCAGGCGTTTCCGCTCGGTAATATCCCGGCAGGTATACATGATCCTGCCGTCTGCCGACTGCAACCGCTTGGCGGTGACCAGCAAATCACGCGGTCGCCCAATCGAATCGAGAATTCGGCACTCGATATTGGTTAGTTGACCGCGACTCTCAAGAACGTCCGGATCAACCAGGTTCGCAGGCAAGAGAAAGCCTAGCCGCCCGTGACGCTCTACTTCCTCGAGGGAGTAGCCAAACAACAGATGTACGTTCGGGGAAACATACGTGAGCCGTCTCGAGTCGTTCGCCACGAGTACAACATCAGACACCCCTTCCAGTACACTCCGGTTCAATCTTTCTGCCGACAGCTGATTTCTTGCGGCTTGCTTGAGCGATTCCGACACACCACCTTCTTCAACCAGATGATCAAGTCGATCTTCAAGCTGGGCCACCTGGGCTTTCAACCGCAGGTTCTCCGCAGCGAAAGTACCGCTTGTCTTTTGAGACGTCGCCATAAAGAATCCCCTCTGCTGTTATTCTATCTATTGATGAATAACTGTCTGCAAAAAAATCGCACCGAAACAGGGTTTAGCCACCCCGGGACTTGTAATTGCGACGCACCTGGTTCTGCTCCCCAGAAAAAAGTCTGGTTTTCTTACCGACCGTCGCGCCAAACCGGGTTCTCCAAAACAACAATGGCTAACTTCGGTCGGGCCCAGCGTCAGGCTCCCGTTTTCAGGCTCCGCACTCGAAAACCGTCATAAACTTAAAAATCTTTTCTTTTCCGGCGACGACCGGTGGCTGGTGACAGGTTTCGGGGGCCCAGCGCCCTGGAAGTCAATGAAGTCTCCCTCACGACCGATAGCGACTAATCGTGTCCAACACTGAACGCGAAGTAGCGGGAGCGGCGTTTGCCTGTTTGCGATGTGTGATGGCAGCGTGCAGGCATTGACACCGAACATCAATACCCGGGTGCAGGGCTTGATGGCTACTCGTTCCGATGGCCAGATTATTCCCTGAAGCATTCGACTCCCTGAAGCTTTCGACGATTAAGAAAGTCTGTATTATGAACAAATGGCAAGCATGACCGGCAGCAGGTTCATGAGTGAGACCTTCCATGGCTATGGGGTCACGCATTGACCCAGCCCCCTTAAACGAGTCCACGCCGTGATCGATAATCATGGCGTCAGGACGCATTTTTTGTTTAGGAGGGCCTCCGATGCCACGAGGTAAGAAACAGGGTCCGGA
>Ga0315336_1004414_pt1 | contig 16740 bp, 13 predicted proteins | sample ASW5metaG_FD_204512 | JGI IMG/M metagenome (GOLD analysis project Ga0315336, IMG submission 204512) | Ammonia-oxidizing marine archaeal communities from Monterey Bay, California, United States - ASW #5 | ecosystem: Environmental > Aquatic > Marine > Intertidal zone | place: USA: California...
GTGGAGACCATCAACGACCTGCCGGTCAGCGCGGTGGGCAATGGCGCCCTCTGCTACGTCAAGGGCAAGGACGAGGTCTACACCTTCATCAATGGCGTGTGGGTGGTCGGCGCCCACCGGGTGGAGAAGATCGGTCACTAGGCAGACTGTCCCTTGTTCCACCGCCCGGGGTGAACGGCCGGCCAGATGGCGACACAGGCCAGCACCAGGGCCAGCACGAGCAGCACCGCGGCCACGACGAGGAGCGGCCACAACACGATGCCGATCAGACCGATAAACAGTCCAACCGCAGCTGAGATAGCTGCCGCCGAGAACAAGATGCCGGCCCAGACCCTCCCCTTTCGCTTCGATGCCAGGCGGGGACCGCTCACCTCTCCGCTCACGCCATCGACGCGAATGACGTGCCGCACGCCATCGTCATCGGTGTACCAGCTGGCCCACATCGGCGTCAGCAGCCAGGTCCAATCGGCCTGGTCGGCGCTCATCTCCAGGTAGAAGTCGCGGATGTGATCGGCGGAGCAGGCCCGAATGCAGTCGGCCGATACCCGCGACCGCAGCGCTTGCACGGCTGTCGGCCACTGCTCCACCTGGCTGCGATCCGGGAGTCGGATCCACGGGCCAGCTTGGGCCTCACTCCAAGGTTTCGAGCCAGAAAACTGGCCGCCATCCTGGATGGCCAACGCCGGCACCGAGATGTTGTCGTAGGCCAGCGCCGCGCGCCCCGCACGGGGTTCCCAGCGGATCCGCGTATCGGTGACCTCCCGCGTGGTCCAGCCTCCGGAGTAGACCTCCTGGGTGCTGGCCACCTCGTAGTCGAAGCCCGCCTGGGCCTCCCAGGTGCCGTCGATTGCGGCGTCGACCAGCCAACGTGGCCACCAGACCTGGACCACCCGCCCGGGAATCTCGGAGAGATCTGCGGTCGGAAACCAGATCCCACCTGCGTAGTCCGCCAACGACTTGCTCACGCCCTTCGCTGTTGTGGCATAGGCGATCGCCAGCTCCGGCTCCCCGTCCCCGCCTTCCGCTCCGGCGAGCGCGCCCTGTCCGCACGCCGGACACACAGCCCCGATGCCATCGGCCCGAAAACGCGCGTCGCAGGTGTCGCAGCCGACGGTCAAAGCGCCTCCGACTGCACGGCCTGGTTGTACACCCAAATCGACCCGATGACCCCGGCGATAAGCATGATCAAAGCGACGATCAGGACAAAAATGCCGACCGCGAACAACAGCAGGGGAATGCCGATCAAGCCGGTGATGATTCCGGGGGAGAGCATCGCTGCAATAGCGGTCCAGACCTTCCACCAGGCCACCGGTTTCTGTCCCGCCACCTCGCCGGTCTGCCCGTTGGCGACGACCACGAACGTCCGGTCCGCGAAGCGATAGGCCGACACGTAGACCGGAAGCAGGACGTGCCGCCAGGACTCGTCATCGAGGTCCGCAGTCATCGAGAAGCTGCGCACGTGGGACGAGCCGGTGTCCGAGTGGCATGCGGATCGGGCCCGCTCCCGCATCGCGTGACGGCCCATCTCCCAGGCATCGGGCAGGCTGCGGTCATAGGTCTGGGCTCCCCATCCGGCGAGGAGGCCGGCGTCGTAGGTCACCAGATCGCCCATCTCGAAGGCGGCGATCCGGCCGAGCAGTGTCTCCGAGACCTTTGTCGTGCCGGGGATCAGGGTGTCGCGCAGATCGAGGTGAACGTGTCCACTGCGCCAGTTCCAGTCGATGACCGTGCGGGTCCGATGGTTGCCGTCGGAGTCGCGATAGCTCTCGGTCCGAGAAGTGCCGACCTCGGCCTTCCAGTCGCTGTCGAGTTTGGCAGAGAACGTCCAGTACGGCAGGTATATCCCCATGAAACGGTCGACACTCGCCACCGAACCGAGGCCTCCTGGATGGAACCAACCGGTGCCCAGCCAGGTCTTCACCGCGGTGCTGATGTCCTTCGGGAGCACGGAAAAACGCACCAGGGCGGTCGGTCGGAGTCCACTCGCCTCTGCCTGTTCTCGCACGTTGATTTGATTGGATGCGCAGAAGGGGCAGGAGGCCGACAGCACACCTTCGTCCAAGGCAATAGCGGCTCCGCATTGCTCACATGAGAGCTCGCGCCGGTCGACACCGAACCCCTGTTTCCCCGCGGCGAGGGAGGCCTGGGTGAACTCTCCCGCCTCGGCGGATCGCCCGACGACCTCCGCGGCGGCGTCTTGCCAGCCGCAAAATGGACACGCGAGGCGCCCTGCGTTTACGTCGAATCGCGCGGCGGCACCACAGCTCCGGCAGCGGGTGGTCTTCGGCCCTTCAACGTCCTCTTCGACGGGCGCAGGTCCCCAGATCTCCACACCTTCGAGGGCGGACTCCAGCTGAATCCAGCCGTCCGGCGGCGACCAATTCAATCCGTTCACGACAGCCATTGCGGCCATCCTACTCGACAGCCAAAAATCCATCCAAGGATGGATGGTGCGTCCACCCCCTGCGGCCTAGGTTCATGAAAACGGAGGCGCCATGCAGAATCTCATCCGGCTGAATCGAGTGCTCCTCACCGGCCTCAGCATCATGACGGGCCTGGTGAAGCTGTTCCAGATGGACGACGAGATGCAGATCTTCTGGGGCGCCGGGTTCTCGACGACCGCGATCGTGGTGTTCGGCGTCGTCCAGCTCCTGGGCGGGCTTCTGCTCATCCCACCCCAGACCACCCGCTACGGCGCCGCGCTGATGATCCCGACCTTCGTCATCGCCACCGGCGTCCTGTTCGTGAACGGGCTCTACCCATTCGGGGTGTTCTCGGTGCTCTTCGTTGCGAGCGCCGCGGTTGCAGTGGCCTTCCCACACTGGACCCGTCCTCACCCCCTCCAGTGAGCCGCCACCGCGGCACGGCCGTCGAGGCCCGTCTTGGCGAGAACGCGGTGCACGTGGTCTTTCACGGTCGCCACCGAGATGAAGAGCTTGGCGGCAATATCCTTGTTCCGAAGTCCCTTCGCGAGGAGAGCAGCGACCTCCCGCTCTCGCTTGGAGAGCGTTGCGAAACGGTCGGTGGACGGTTCGGGATCGCGAAGCACGACCAGCGGATAGCCCAGGTGCTCGACCGCGGAGAAGTCGATCGTGACCGCCGCCCCGAGCTCGTCGGCGAGGCGCTGGAACTCTACGGGCGAAAAGGTGCGCCCGCCATCTCGCACTTCGTCGAGGAGGGTTCGGAGGCGAGACAGGGCATCGGCGGTCGGTCGGGAGTCCATCTGCGGCTATCGTAGCGCTCGGGAGGACATCTTGAACGCCGCTGATCGCGACCTGGTCGACCGCTACTTCGAAGCCATGCGCGAGGGCGCGTCCGCCGAACAGCAGCTGCTCGGCCTGTTCACCGACGACGCGGTCTACGTGGAGCCCTTCGCGGGAGAGCCCAGAACCCACCGCGGGAGAGCCGCAATACGCATCGCATTTCGCGCGGGATGGGAAAGTCCACCGCCGGATCTGAAGCTCCACGTCGACCGGATCGACGTCGACGAGGACCGGGTGTTCTCGGAGTGGACCTGCACGTCCCCCGCCTTCCCCCATCCCATCCGCGGACGCGACGAGTACACGATGCGCGACGGGAAGATTGCGCGCCTGGAGGTCACCTTGGCCCCGTGACGGCCAGCGCACCGGGACGTCAGCGCCAGTCACCCGCCGCCACGAAGGCCGCCCATTCCGACGGACGACCCTCCCCGTACTTCTCCCGATTTCCTTCCAGCATGGAGATCTGGGCCCGACGGAGCGCGTCAAAGGCGGGGCGAGGCCGACGCTTGCGGAGCACCTCGGCGTAGAGCGCCTCCATGAGGTCTCCCGTCGCGGCGTCATCCACCGACCACAGGCTCATCACCAGCGTGCGGGCGCCAGATGCGGCGAACGCCCTCCGCAATCCCAGCACTCCCTCTCCCGACGAGATCTGGCCAAGACCCGTCTCGCATGCCGAGAGCACGACGAGTTCGGTTCCGCGCAGGTCGAGGGCCGCCACCTCCGCGGCGGTGAGGATGCCGTCCTCGTCTCGTCCCGAGCGTGGATCGTTGGCACCGGCGAGCACGACGCCCGACAACAGCATCGGGTCGAGCCCTACACCACCACTCTCCAGGGCAGATCTGCACTTTCCAGAGGCGAAGAAGCCGTGGGTCGCAAGGTGGATCAGTGCGCGTCCCGGGGCGGCGGCAAGGAAGGCGGTCTCGGAGGCCTCGGGGCCGCGAAGCAGGATGGCATCGGAGTCCTTCGCCTGGCGCCACGCACTACCAATGCTGGTCGACTCGACTCCCGTGGCCGGCAGGGGGGCGAAGTCGGTGTCCACGCAGCCACTCCGCATGGCCATCAATCCGCCGCTGCCGCCGGGCTCGCCGTAGTCCACATCGCCGACGACCAGGGCTCCGCTGGACGGGGATTGGGGCTGCTCCCAGCGGAGCAGATCGGTGGCCGACTCCAGATAGGACAGCGAGAAGTCCTCGACCAGATATCGCTGGTCCTGGAGGGGAAGCGCGGCAAAAGAGACGTTCGCAATCGCGTCGTCGGGCACGATGATCACCCGCTCGGTGCGCAGTTCCAGCGGGTCCCAGACGAGCGTTCGGACCCGCTCCCCTCGCCCGTCCACCCGCGTAGCGAGCATCGGTCCCTCATCGGTTCGCGTGGTCAGCGCCTCGCGGTGTGCGGCGATGGCTTCGTCCATCTGCCCGGCGTCTCCAAGGGGCACGCGGCGAATATGACACGAGCCAGACTCCAAGATGAAAGCCAGGTATTCGCCATCGATCTCCAGGTAGTCGACCAGCGCAGATCGGCGAGGCATGGCCGCGCAGACCTCCGGCACTCGGGCGGTCCACCGTCCTTGATTGGCGCTGTATGCAGGGCTGGCTGCAGCCAGAGAGCGCTCGACCTCCTGTCTTCGGGCACTGAGTTCATCGAGCAGCGCATTGCGCTCGACAATGCGGCCGGCATCCCAGGTCGCGAATGTGAGCTGGGCCATCTCGCGGCGCACATCCCGCAGGGAATCCGCTAAGGCAGCGACCTCCGGGGTGTCCGCATACCGAATCGCTTCCTGGCGAGCCCCCAGCGTGCGCGCGACGGCTCCCTTCCACTGCAGGACCGCGTTGTAGCCGAGCTCGGCGTTGTGAGGCTGATAGTGGGAGAGCACGAAAACATCGAGAATATGCCTGTTTCGCGCTACATAATCGATCGCGGTCCGCTCGGTCATGCCGTCGATGAGCTCGGCCACGAAGCGCGTGTGGGATCGGAACGCCCGAGACGCGTAGTCGCGCCCCTGACGTTCATCGACATTGTTGTGGGCGTGGGCCAGCCACACCAGGACCTCGGCGATGTCGGGATGGTCGTGGCCCAGGGCCTCTTCGAGGATCTCCAGCGCCAGCTCCAGCTGTTCGACAGCTGCCGCGTATTCACCCCGTTCGATGTAGATCGCCCCCATACCCTGGTGGCGTTTTCCCATGGCGGGGCTGGCGGCGCCGAGCGCCAGTTTGTCGATCTCAATGGCCCGGAGCTCGAACTCAAGGGCCAGCTCGTAGTCGTCGACATCGGCGACGACGACCCCCAGATTATGCAGGTGCTCCGCCAACGCTGGATGGTTGGGTCCAAAAGCCGCCTCGACGATCGCGAGGGCGTCTTCGAGCAGATCGATGGCGCGCTCGTGATCGCCGGTTGCGCGCACCACCATCGCCAGGTTGCCCTTGGCGTTTGCCTGAGCGGGATGTCCCGGCGGATAGGTCCTGGCGACGATCTCCAAAGCCCGCTCCCAGCTGACCAGCGACGCCTCAACCTGCCCGAGTTCGAACTGAACGGAGCCCAGATTGCCTCGGGTAGTGCCGACGATGGGATGGTCGGGTCCGAGGAAATGCTCGGCGGTGGCCACCACGCGCTCGTACAGATCCCGGGTCTCCTGGAGGCGCCCCTGCGCCAGGTACACGGTGGCCAGGCCATTCAAGCAGCGCGCGACCTCGAGGTCTTCGGTGCCATTGATGCGCTCGAGCTCGATCGAAGCGGCCACGAACATGCGCTCGGCCTCGTAGTATCGGCCCATCCGTTGGAGGTGGTTGCCGATATCGGTCATCGTCGAGGCTGGGAGCGGATTGTCAGGTCCGAGGACCTCCTGCTGAATCGCGAGGACTTCTTCGAGCTCCGCCAGGGACTCATCGTACTGACCCAGTGCGCGGAGCACGAGTGCGAGGTCTCCCCGAAGCTCGGCAGCCCCAGCAGTCCGGGGACCGAATACGGACTCCACGATGGACAGCCCGCGCTCGAGGGTGATCAGCGCCTCGTCGTACTCGCCGAGCGAGTACAGGGCAGAACCCAGGGATGCCAGACTCCTCGCAATAGCCGGATCGTCACTCTCCAGGGCCGCTTCGCGGATAGCGAGCCCCTCCTGAGCGAAGGAGACGGCCCGTTCCCACTGCCCGAGCTCATTGTGCGCGGCGGCGAGGTTGTTGAGGCTGTTGGCGATCTCGGCATGTCCCTCTGGGAGCTGGGCGCGCCGCAGGGCCAGGCTCTCTTCGGCCAGGGCGAAAGCGTCCGAACCCCGGTGTTCATCGAGGAGCTCCTCGACGCGAAGATCCAGCTCGTGGGCAGCCGGGACCTCTTGCCCGTGCGCAAGCACCAGCCAAGCGGCGAACCAGAGCAAGCTCAGACCACCGGCGCCGGACGCCACCCGCCCCACGCGGCTTCGACGTATTTGGCCACCGCCAGAGTGAGCGGATCCCCGAAGCGGGGCCCGACGATCTGGACGCCGATGGGCATGGCGCGACGGTCGAAGCCGGTGGGAACCGCGGTACCCGGGAGCTCGAGCACGTTGACGATGCCGCAGAAGCTGAAGGCCAATGGATTGAGGAGGGGGAAGTGGTGTCGAGGTGCACTTCGCGGGTAGACGGGGAACATCAGAACCCCGTTGTCTCCGAGCTTGTCCTCGATGGCGTCCCGCATCTCGTCGGCGATCTCGATGAGAGCCTGGGCCTGGGCGTCAGAGGCGTGGGTCAACGCCTCTCCCGACGCCATGACCAGGGAGATGAACGTGTGGTTCGATGTCCGCAGGGGCCACTTTGCCCACTCTGCCAGCATCGGGATGGGCTTGCCATTGCCCAGGAACTCGCTCACCGACGGATCGCCGGTGACCGCGAGCTTCGCGCCCCAGATCTCCGCGGCCCGATGCATATTCGGCGGCTTCCACGACTCCACCTGGAAACCGGCGTACTCCAGAGCCGTTGCCGTCTCGCCCAGCGCCCGCTTCATGTCTCGCGAGACGCGGGCAAGGCCAGTCCCCTCGAAGTGGAAGACGCGGATGTCCTTCGGGTCGATCTCGCGACGAGTGAATCGCGAGCGATCGTCATCTCGATAGGGGTCCTCGTCGGTGGACAAGACCTCCATCATCGCCGTGACATCTTCGATGGTTCGGCCCATGGGTCCCGTGACACAGTACCGAGCGCGCGCCCCGGGGGCAGGTGGCCAGTGACCGGCTGCGGGCAGCAGTCCACCGCTGGGTTTGTGTCCGCAGATCCCGTTGAAGAAACACGGGTTTCGGATGGATCCCCCGATGTCGGCGCCCAGTCCCATCGGGCTGCCCCCCGCGGCGATGATCGCGGCCTCGCCACCGGTGGAGCCGCCGGCCATGCGGCTCTGATTCCACGGGTTGCGGGTGCGACCGTAGACCCGGTTCGAGGACTCCAGCCACAACCCACACTCGGACACATTGGTGGTGCCGAGGATGATCGCCCCGGCGGCCTTGAGGCGCTTGACCTGTGGCGCATCCTCGTCGGCGATCACGTCCTTTCGCGCGACCACACCCGCGGTCCAGGGCAGTCCTTCGACGGCGATGAGCTCCTTGATCGTGCACGGCACTCCGAAAAACGGGGGAAGCGTGTCTGGATCGGCTGTCTCCAGCATGCGATCGGCCTCTCTCGCCTCGCGACGCGCCTCGGTGAAGGTGTCGACAACCACGGCATTGATATGCGGGTTGACCCGCTCGATCCTGGCGATATGCGCCTCGACGACGTCGATGACCGACACGTCTTTGCGGCGAATTCTGGCGGCGAGCTCGGTTGCGGGCAGGGTGCAGAGTTCATGCATAGGCGCTTATCTAGCCTCCGGAGGAACAATGGGCAGCCTGTCGCTGGTGAGCTGGAACCTGTTCGGGCTCGAGCCCTATCAGCTCGATGTGCGCACCGAGGCGGCCTGTTTCGCACTCCTGCTGGACGATCCGCCGGACATCGTCTGCTTTCAGGAGGTCGTCGACCGGACGCTCCAGGCCCACCTCAAGCCCCACTTCTCCAACGCCGGATACGCGCACGTCGTGCAGCCCACGGACAGCGAATACTACTGTGCGATCTTCGTCAAGGCTCCCTTGAGGCTCGTTAATGCTGGCCTCCACCCGTTCCCGTCCTCGGTGATGGGTAGGGCCCTGCTCGAGGCGAGGGTCGACTGGGACGGAACGCCGGTGATGGTTCTGACCTCCCACATGGAGAGCATGAGGGAAGGTGGGCCAGCCCGGGTTGAGCAGCTCCGCCAGATCGCGAAGCGCATGGGGCAACACGACGGACCCGCCGTTTTCGCCGGGGACACCAACCTGCGGGACGCCGAGGTGAAGGGACTCGACCTCCCGGGGATCAAAGACGCTTGGGAGAACGGCGGCACACCGGAGACCCGCTTCACCTGGAAGCCATGGAAGGGCAGAGCGAAGGCCCGTTTCGATCGGATCTACATCAATGATCGCTGGTCGTGTTCGAAGTTCGCCCTCGGCATTGGCGAGAACGTGCCCAGCGCCGGAGTTCCGGTCTCAGATCACCGAAAAGTGCGAATCGAGCTGCTAACATAGACCTGAATCGAGGTCCCCATGATTACTGCACTGCTCGGTCTCGCACTCTCACAGCCGGCAATCGCCACCGGATTCGTCTCGTCCAAGGTCGCCGACGACGGGCACGGAAACACCTACGTCATCGGGCATCTACAAGCCGACGGCAGCGACGAGCTGGTTGTCACCAAGCTCGACGAGTCCGGAGAAGCCTCGTGGACCCGCATTCTCTCCGACCACACCTTCGGCGACGACGTCGCCCTGGCGGTGGACACCAAGGGCCGCCTGATCGTCTCGGGCACCTATCGCGGAGCCCTCGACCTGGGTGACGTGAACTACGCGGACACCGAGAGCGGTGACCTCTTCGTCGCGAAGTTCGACGCCGGCGGCGACCTGTTGTGGAGCCATCGAATGGCCGGGCCGAACCAATCCAGCGTTCCCATCGACGAGACCGGCACGCTCAGCGTGACCCTGCTCGGCGGAGGCTGGGGCCGGGTCTGGGTCAATCACGAGCTGCTGTCGATGACGGCGCCCTTCCGATCTCATCCCCTGCCAGAGGGCGACTACGAAGTCGTTGTCGAGAACCCGATCCTCGGAACCCAGTTCACCGAGAAGGTGCGCGTGCGCCCCGGCGAGAAGACCATCGTGCAGGTCAAACCCGCGGGTTAGCGCCAGTCTCCCGAGGTGACATAGCCGGCCCAGTCCTGGGGTCGACCCTGGCCATATTCCCGCCGATTATGGGCGAGCCGAGCGAGTTTTGCAGCCCGAAGCGAGCGCGCGATGCCCTCGCTGCGCCGCATGAACAACGCTTCGTAGAAGTCGATCATCACCGCTGCAGCCGCCTCGTCGCGCACGCTCCAGAGGGTGAAGACCAAGGTCTCGGCGCCGGCCATGCCGAAGGCGCGCCGAAGGCCCATCAGACCGTCGCCCCCGCTGGTCTTGCCCATGCCGGTCTGGCACGCCGACATGACGACGAGGCGTGTGCCATCGAGATCCAGACCAGAGACCTCCTCGGCCGTCCAGATGCCGTCGAACTCATCGTCGGAGGGAGCGAGCACGATGCCGGACAACAGCATCGGATTGAGGCCCACGGCGCGGTCAAAGAGGTTTTCAGTAGAGGTCGCAACGCCGCATTTGTCGCCCGCGTAGAATCCGTGAGTCGCGAGGTGTAACACCGCGTTTCCGTGAACTTGCTCGTTCATTGTGGTCTCGGTGGGATCGCCCTGTCGATACTCCCGAGTCATAAACTTCTGCCTGCGCAATATGGCGCCGATCCGATCGATCTCGACCGCGGTGCCCGGAAGTCTGTGCAACGGGACGTCGCCGCAGGGACCGCGGGCCAAGCCGACGCCGTCCGCGTCTCTGGCGAATTCGACATCGCCGACCAGCAGCGCCCGGTCCGCGGCGAGCGCATTCTTGGCTTCGCTGAATCGAACGAGGTCCGCGGACCGGTCCAGGTAGCCAAAGGTGATGTCCTCGACGAGATACCGCCCGCCGCGGTCCAGAAGACCTCCAAAGGCGACGTTGGCGATGCGCCCATGCGGAATGATCAGGACCTGTTGTGCGTCGCCGGTGGCCTCTGCCACGGGATCCCAGAGGCGCTCGCGAACCAGCTGCCCACGCCGATCGACAAACCGCGACAGGGCGTCGTCTCGCTCCAGCGCGTCCGTGTATTTCTCGATGCCGGCGACGACATCGTGGGCGTCTCCGAGATGGATGCGAACGATGTGGTCGCATTGGCCCCCGCGGAGCACAAAAGCCGTGTAGACAGTGTCGCTTGGAACACCCACTCCGTGACTGGAGTAGTGGACCAACGCCGCGCCCTCCGGAACGGCGGCGCAGACTTCTGCAGCCGTCAGCGGCGCTGGAAACCCTGTGGCCGTCGCAGTCGCCAGTTTGCGCTCCGCCGACTCCTTCGCATTGGTGAGATCGTTGAGTCTCCCTGCGGTTTCGGGAGAGACCGCTCGGGCGTAGGTGAGTGCGGCGATCTCCCTCCGAAGCGCTCGCAGCTCCTCGCCAATGCGCTGCACCTCAGGATCGGCGTGGCTCCTGACAATCCGCCCGCGGTTCCGCTGAATCTCGGAAGCCGCACCCTGCCAGCGAAGCAGAGACTCGTACGCGAATTGTTCGTCGCCCGGTCGGTCGAAGTGCCACAGCAGCAGCCCCAGTGCGCTTCGCTGTCGATGTAGGAACGACAGAGACGCGCGCTCACTGATGAAGGGGGCCTGCGCGATCACCAGCCGATAGGCGCCCTCTTCCTCCTCCTTGAAGAGCTCTCGCGCCCGCTCGATCTCGCCAGCCAGGGACAAAGCCAAGCCCAGATTGCGTCGAATGCCGGTGGTCTTTGCGTGATCGGGGCCTAGGGTGCTCAGCGCGACCTCGTATCCGGCCTCCGCCTGCACGCGGGCCGCTTCCACCTCTCCCAGCCGAAGCAGCAGGAACGAGTAGTTCATTCGGATGGTCACCACCTGGCGGTCATCTTCGCCGAGGACTTCGAGTGCGAGAGTCAATGCGTCCTCGTACAACTGCCGAGCCCGTGCCATCTCACCCTGATGAACGCAGATAATGGCGAGGTTCTGCATTGTGAGGACGAGCTCACCCGCGGATTCGTTCGACCGGAGTTCGATGGATCGCTCGTACTTCTCTCGCGCCTCGTCGTATCGGTTCAGCTGGGCGAAGTTGACCCCGAGGTCGTTGAGTGCGGTGGCGTACAGCGGCGCCTCTGGTGGCAGGGTCTCCGTCACGAGTTCGAAGGCCTCCTCGCGCAAGGGCAGCGCGCCCTCGGCATCGTTGAGCGCATCCAGGAGCTTGGCGGTGCTCCACAGCGCCTGGGCGACTCCGATCGGAGAGCTGACATGACGGGCGGCGGCCAGAGACCGCTCCGCCTCCGTCCGCGACTGGCGCCAGTCTCCCCGCTCCCTGGCGATTCGAGCCAACCCCAGGTGGGCCTCTGCAGCCGCACGAGGATCGCCCACCGCCAGGGAGTACTGCTCGAAGGACTCGTCGTAGAGTTTCAGATGATATGCCGCCTCAGCCCAATGATTATGGGCGCCACCCGCCGGGTCGTCGGGCCCGGCGTGGGCAATGGATCGCTCGAAGGCCGTCATGGCCTGTTCGTGCTCGCCGGATCGCATCAGGTAGATGCCCATGTTGTTGTGGAACTGCTGTTGATGGGCCTTGAATCCCACTTCGCTGGAGATGCGCAGCGCCTCGCCCATCGCCTTTGAAGCCCCGACGGTGTCGCCTCGCCGGTACAGGACGCTGGAAAGCTCGGCATAGGGCATGACAAGCAACATCCACGCCTCTTGGCCCGCTGGCGTCAGGCCGGTCTCGATGGCTAGTCGGATTGAGACCTCGGCCCGATCGTCGAGGCCCATCAGCGCCAGCACGTGCCCCTGCAGCCAGAGCAGATGCACCCGTTCGTTTCGGTCGTCTCCGGCAGCCTCGAGGTCCTGTTCGAGCATCCCCAGCGCAGTGTCGAACTCGCCGGCGTTTACGACCTTCATGATGGCGGTCTGTTCCACCGGCTCGGCAAGCGCCGTCAGGAACGCTAGCAACAACGCCAGGATCAAGGCGCGCCCGCCATCTGCCACTGCTTGATCGCCTCGATGGGCCAGGTGAGCATGATCACGTTGAGGATCAGGCCGTCGCGAATCCACAGCGCCAGGAAGATCTCCGTCAGCGCAAAGCCCGCGACACTGGCCCATACGGGCACGGCCGCGGCGATGGCATATCCCAGCAACATCGCCCCCAGATCTCCGACGACGTTCATGACGGAGTCACCGTAGTAATCCAGGGAAATCGTCGACTCTCGATAGGCGTCTATCACCGCCTTGGAGTTTTCGACCAACTCCCAGGCCGCTTCGGCTGCCGTTGCCAGCACAATGCGGAGCTCGATTCTCCCCTCTCCGAAGACGGCGCGAAGCATCGCGAAGAAGATCAGACCGTGGAGCACGTGGGTGAAGCTGTAGGGGTCCGCCAGATGTTGAGAGTTGTGCTCGCTCCAGATCTCCGAGGACCATGGCGAATACGAACCGCACTCGCACCACAACGGTTGGCCGTTGGCGAAGAGCACGGCGCCGGTAACGGCGGTGATGGCGACGATGGCGCCACCGGCCATCCAGCGGCGGCGGCTCTCTTCGGGATCCGGTTTGGCCATGGGCCCTCGTAACCATCCTTCCGTCGTTATGATGTCCCATGGGCACTGACGACGACGGCGACCTCTTCCGGAAACGCGACCCCTTCGAGGCGGCGATGGCCGCGCTCGAGAAGGCCAAAGATGCCCGCCGATACGTCGGCCAGGACGTCGACGACAAGCCGGTGACCATCGCGCGAAAGTCCGCCGAGCAAGTTCTCGAAGAAGCGAGATTGGTCCGCGAGTTGGCAGGAAGGAGCCCCGCTGCGATGGCGCGGGAGAATGCGGCGCGGGTCGAACTCCAACGCCTGAGGTCGGGAAGCGGATACCAGCCACGCATGTCCAGTGCCGACGAGGACGAGGCGCCCACGACGAGGAAGCCGCCAAAGCCGAAGAAGCGCACGTTGTAGGACCGGCAGCCCATCATTCCCACTTCCGACCGCTCGTCAGTCGAAATCGGCTCACAGTAAATTCGAATTCGCACCAGCGGACCATGGCCAACGACCGACCAGGGGGTAATGTCGAAGGCGGGGGTCCACGTGTCTGACGAAAAACTGGCGCGCTTCAAGAGCGCGCTCGCACAGCTGATCGAACGGCTCGAGGAGGACCGCAATGTCCTCGCGGCGGTCCTCGTCGGAAGCTTGTCGAAGGAGACCATCTGGTGCCGGGAACGCATCCATCTCTGGGTGATCCAGACCGACGGCGTGACCCGCCGCATGAAGAGCGACGGGGACAAGCCCCGGGTCTGGCGAACCCTGGTCGAAAACGACGTGAACATCTCCGCCGAGCTCATCGAGCGGAGCAAGTTCAAGCAGATGGTCGAGGGGGCGTCTCGCACGTCGTTCACCCACAGCTTTTTTGCGGCCCGAGAGTTGGTCTGGGCTCGAGACGAGTCGATCATCCGGTGGTTCGAGTCCGCCAACAGCCTGGCAACCAAGGACCAGCGCCAGGCCCGCTTCACGGTAGCGACATGGATCATTCACGGCCTCCGCCAGGCGCGGCGGTTCCTCGACATCAAGGCCGATGTCGACATGGCCCGGGGCGAGGTTATCGGCCTGGCCTGGGCATTTGCCGCATTGGAGGTTGTGGATGCCGGAATCGTCTACGAGGACAACATCCTCTATTGGGCGGAGAGCCGACAGCCCGATCGGTTCAAGACGCTGTATCGGGATGTGATCGCCGGCTCGGATCGCGAGCCGGTCGAAGCGGCACTGGATCTCATCGCAGCCGAGCTGGATAGTCATGGCGAGGACTGGCTGGGTCCGCTGGTGTCCCACCTGAAAAAGAACCGCCGGGTCGTCGAGCTCTCGGAGATCTCCGACAAGTGGGCGCACTCTCAGCTGTACCCCTTCCACCTGGAGTCGGGCTGTGAGTGGCTGGCGCGCACCAACCGAGTCGCCAAACACGCGACGGCCTTTCGCCTGACAAAGAAGAGCCGAACGGAGGTCGAGGAACCCGCCTACGAATGGGTGTCATGAGGACCACGATCGAGATTCGCGGCGCCCGCGAGAACAACCTCAACAACGTCGATGTCGAGATCCCTCGAGACAAGCTGGTCGTGGTCACGGGCATGTCCGGATCCGGCAAGTCCAGCCTCGCCTTCGAAACGCTCTACGCCGAGGGTCAGCGGCGCCTGATGGCCTCGATGTCGTCATTCGCCAAGCGGTTCATCCAACAGATCAAAAAGCCCGATGTCGACTTCGTGTCCGGGCTGTCACCGGTCATCTCCATCGACCAGAAGACCGTGGGCAAGAACCCGCGCTCGACGGTCGGCACCCTGACCGACATCGGCGACTACATGCGCATGCTCTTCGCCACCATCGGCCAGCCCCACTGTCCCGACTGCGAGGAGGCCCTTCGGGTCCTGACGCCGATTCAGATGATGGAGCACGTGCTCTCGCTGCCCCGGGGAACCGAAGTCGAAGTGCGGGCTCCAGCCTGGCGACCGTTCGGGGACGACTGGGAGACCCTGCTGGAGGCGATTCGGGTCAATGGCTACCGGCGGATCCGCGTCGACGGCGAGATCATTGATCTCGGCGAGGACGTCGAACTGTCCGAGGATCGCGCGCCGTGGGTGGATGTCATCGTCGACCGATTCGTAGTGGCCGACCACATCGATCGGGCGGTGGTCGCGTCCCTGGAACACGCCCGCAAGATCGGCGATGGCCTGGTCTCTTTCCACGTCCTGGACGTGCTCACATCCAAGCAACAAAGGGCATTCTATGCAGGATTCGGCTGCCTCGAACACCAGCGCATGTCCATGGATCTCCGCCACCGGGAGTTCACCTTCAACGACCCGCTCGGAGCCTGTGTGACCTGCAGTGGGCTCGGGACAGCGAAGCGGGCATGGCCGCCACTGCTCACCCCGGATCCGACGCGCTCCCTCCGGGACGGCGCCTTGCTGCGCGAGGCCATGAACGCCGACAAGAACACTTCGGGTGGACGCCAGATGTACAGCTTGTCACAGCACTACGGCTTCAGCCTGGACGAACCCTTCGAGAGCCTGCCCGACATCGCGAGGAAGGTCCTCTTCTACGGCACCGACGGCGAGTCGATTCCGATCCGCGTTCCCCCCGACGCCCGTCAGGGACACCACCACGAGGGCAAGGAGATGACGTTCCAGGGGATCATTCCCTGGATTGAACGCTGGTATCGCCACTATCGAAAGCATGGGGACGCCAACGTCTGGTCTGAGGACTACTTCAAGAAGGTCATGGTCGAGTACAACTGTCCCGACTGCGAGGGCGCACGGCTGAAGAAGGTCCGACGGCTGGTGAAGGTGTCCGACCGGAACATCTCGGAGCTTGGGGACCTGCATCTGGTCGACCTGCTGGCCTTCCTCGACGATCTGACGTTTCCCGCCCGTCACGAGGTGGTCGGCCGCATCTTGCTCCAGGAGATCACAGGCCGCCTGCGAACTCTCATCGACATCGGCCTCGACTACCTGTCGCTGAACCGGCGCGCGGCAACCCTGTCCGGGGGCGAGTCCCAACGAATCCGTCTCTCCACCCAGATCGGCAGCGGGTTGATGGGCATGCTGTACGTGCTCGACGAGCCCAGCATCGGCCTGCATCCAAAGGACAACGCCAAGATGATCGGCACGCTGCGGCGACTCGTGGACATCGGAAACACAGTCGTCGTCGTCGAGCACGACGAGGACACCATTCGGGCCGCAGACCACATCATCGAGATGGGGCCCGGCCCGGGGATTCACGGGGGAAACGTCGTGGTCACCGGACCTCCAGCGGTCATCGAGGAGCACACCGAATCGCCCACCGGCCAGTTCCTCTCCGGAAGGAGAAAGATCGCCGTTCCAGACACGCGCCGAGCCCCTGGAGAACGGTGGCTCGAAGTCCGCGGCGCCCGCCACAACAACCTCGCCGACGTGGACGCCCGCATTCCGCTCGGGCTCTTCGTGGCGATCACCGGGGCCTCCGGCTCGGGAAAGAGCTCATTGCTCCTCGATATTGTCCACAAGAAGCTCATCAACCTGCTCCAGGACAGTCGCGTCCTCTCCGGAGAGCACGACGCGTTCCTCGGCAGCGAACACGTGGACGCCGTGGTGCACATCGACCAGTCGCCGATCGGCCGATCACCGCGCTCGAATCCCGCGACCTACATCGGCTTCTACGACCACATCCGGAAGATCTTCGCGAAGAGCGACATCGCGGTGGCCCGGGGATGGACCCCGGCGCGCTTCAGCTTCAACGTCAAAGGCGGACGATGCGAAGAGTGCGCTGGCGAGGGCACCATCACGACCAAGCTCTCGTTCATGCCGGATGTCGAGGTCGTCTGCCCGACCTGCAAGGGCGCCAGGT
>Ga0315336_1004415_pt1 | contig 16740 bp, 17 predicted proteins | sample ASW5metaG_FD_204512 | JGI IMG/M metagenome (GOLD analysis project Ga0315336, IMG submission 204512) | Ammonia-oxidizing marine archaeal communities from Monterey Bay, California, United States - ASW #5 | ecosystem: Environmental > Aquatic > Marine > Intertidal zone | place: USA: California...
CGGAATATTTCGCGGCTTATCTCGGACCCACAGCGGTGGGGCTGGGGGTGACGTTGTTGGCGGCGACCCTGATAGAGGTCTGCTCCGAAGGCTCTACGCCCATCGCCGCAGATATCCTCACGCGGGCAGGGGCGCCGGGAAACAGTTTTGCCTTTCTGATGGGCGGGGTGGCCACGGACTATACCGAGATCATGGTGTTAAAAGACGCCACCGCGTCGTTGAAGCTCGCTTTATTCCTGCCGTTGGTCAGTCTGCCGCAGATCGTGCTGGTGGCATGGGTGGTCAATATGTCGGGGACATAGCCACGAGGTGATTGGCAGCCCGCCGTTGCCCCGGTGCCGGTGATCGCAGTAACATCGCAAGGTTCTAGATTGGGGGAATGATATGGCGCGCATAGGGCTGCTAGCGGACGACACGTTGCCTGAAGATAAACTGCGGCAGATACAAGCGGTGGAAGCCAGCGGTGCGGATGCGTCCGTGCTGCGCGCGGTGGCGCACCGGCCGGACATGTTCGACGCCTATTTTTCGTTTTACTACCCGGCCCATGAAGGCGGCATCATAGAGCCCGAGCTCAAAGAGCTGGTGCGCTTGAAGATTGCGCGCCTCAATGATTGCTTTACGTGACTGAACGCGCGATTTCCATCGGCGATGGAAAACGGTTTAACGGAAGAGAAAATTTCCCAGCTTGATCATGTTGATAGTCAGTTTTCCGCGCGCGAGGCGTTGGCGCTGGACTATGCTGAAAAGCTGGCGACGGATCATCACAATATGGGCGATGATTTTTTCGACGCGCTGCGCACGGCGTTCAACGACGCAGAGATTCTGGAACTGGGCATGATGATTGGCCAGTACATCGGCTTTGGCCGGTTGTTGAAGGTGCTCGATCTCGAGCCCCAGGTGTGCCCAGCGTAAGTAACCAATCTGATAATGATAACCAGGAGGAAGAGAGCATGACAACAGTACAGGTAGTTGAGGACGTAGCCGCAAATGCAGACGATGTGTGGAACATATTGAGCGATTTCGGCGGGATCAAGGTTGGCGGCCCGATAGAGGCTTTTGAGATTGAAGGTGAGGGGGTTGGGGCCGTGCGCACCATCACCATGGGAGGCGGCAAGGTTATTGAACGCCTCGATGTCCACGATGCGGCAGCGCGGACATTCGCATACTGCATATTGAATGAAGACAATCCGCTGCCCGTGGCGAACTATGCCGCCACCGTGAAGATCACCGCCAACGGCGATGCATCCTGCAGTGTGGATTGGAGTGGCACGTTCGACGCCAAAGGCGCGGATGAGGAGACAGCCAGCAACGTGGTGCGGGGCATTTATACTGGTGGCATTCAGGGCGCGCGCAAGGCTTTGGGCGCCTGATAGTTACTGGCGAGTTGGAGGTTAAGCGGTGAGCCTGTTCGAAGACTATGCAGTCATAGACGTTGATACGCATGTGACCGAGCCGGCAGACCTATGGACATCACGCACGCCGAGTAAGTGGCACGATGTGGTTCCGCATATCGAACGCATCAAGGGCCGGGATTTCTGGGTAATCAACGGTAAGAAGGGCCTGCCGCCGGGAGGCGTGTCGCTGGCGGGCTACGACGGGCGACCACCGAACCAGTTTCCGCCTACCTACGACGAGATAAATCCAGCCGCATACGATGCCCACGCGCGGCTTGCCCATATGGACAGTGAAGGCATACACGCCCAGGTGGTGTATCCGAATGTCGGCGGCTTCGGCTCGCAGAATTTCCTTTCCATGGCCGACGAGCAATTGAAAGTTGCGTGCGTGCGCGCCTATAACGACTTTCTGGTGGAATGGGCGGCGGCAGACCCAGCGCGTTTGATTGCCGTCTGCGCGCTGCCGTTCTGGGATGTCGATGCTTCTATTGCGGAAATTCAAAGATGTGCAGAAATGGGCCATCGTTCGATACTGTTTCCCAGTCAACCCCAGGACTTTCGCCAACCGGGGCTATCCAAAGAGCATTGGGATCCATTGTGGGCTTGCGCCCAGTCCCTGGGTCTGCCAATCAGCTTTCACATTGGTGGTCAGGCGGCATTAGGCGTGAAAGATGGTGAATTGGTCACCAATAAAGGTACTGGCATGGGCTTGAAAGCAAACTTTGCGCGGATATCTGCGCTGGCTTTCATCGGCAATGGTCTTGGTATCAGCGAAATCATTTGTGGTGGCGTGTGTCACCGTTTCCCGGATCTGAAGTTCGTATCGGTAGAAAGCGGGGCTGGCTGGATACCCACGTTGCTCGAGTCTCTGGACTGGCAATGGCACAACGCCGGCGTCAGCATCGAGCATCCAGAATACGACTTGTTGCCCAGCGAGTATTTCAAGCGCCAGATTTACGCCTGTTTCTGGTTTGAACGCGACATGCTGGTTCGCGCAGCCGAGCTGTATCCGGATAACCTGATGTATGAGACGGACTTTCCACATCCCACGTCCATGTCGCCCGGGCCGGCGACCATAGCCCAACACCCGCGAGACTATGCCGAACAGGCTCTAGGGGATCTTCCGGCGCAAACCATCGGCAAGCTGTTGCACGACAATGCTGCCCGGGTTTATCGCGTCGACTGATTTTTGTCGGAAGCCCAGTTCAATGTAAGTCGCGCGCGGCGGGCCCTGCTGGTGTCGCTAGTAGTGGTGGGTATGGGATTCACCGTGCTGTTTCCGATACTTGCACCGCTTGGCAGAGAAATCGGTCTGTCGGAAGTGCAGATCACCTTCATCATCGGTACGTCGGGAATGGTTGTCTTTCTGTTCAGTCCCGTGTGGGGCCGACGTAGCGACTATTGGGGGCGCAAGCGCGTGCTCCTGATCGGGCTGTTCGGATTCAGCGCCGGTACCATTGCGTTCAACTCGGTTCTGTATGCTGGGATGTCTGGCGTGTTGACCGGCACGGTGCTGTTTGGCGCCTTGGTGCTCGCGCGCGTTACCCATGCAATGATGATGTCTGCCTCCATGCCAGCCGCCAACGCCTACATGGCGGACATCACCGACATCTCCAACCGTACTCGGGGCATGGGCGCTGCGGGTGCGGCCAACAACCTGGGATCGATTCTCGGTCCAGCCGTCGCGGGCCTGGCGGTCATCTCGCTCCTGACACCGCTCTGGGTGATGTCAGTGGTGGCGTTTCTAAACGGCTTGTTCATCTGGCGTTTTTTACCTGATACGCCCAGAGCCGAAGACCGCCCGCGCGTCAGGCGCATGAAGTACTCTGATCCGAGGATCTTGCCGTTTATCATCGTTGGCGTGGCCATGTTCACTGGCATGGGCCTGGTTCAGCAAACCATGGGGTTCCGTTTTCAGGATGTGTTAGGACTTAGTGCTGCGGATACTGCCAAGAATCTGGGCTTTGCCATGATGCTATCCGGTGCTTGTTCGCTGTTTTCCCAGGCCGTGATCGTGCAGCGTTTGCTGGTGCCGCCGTTTACGTTATTGCGCCTGGCGTTGCCGCTGATGGCCCTCGCCTTTCTTATGATGGCAACCTTGCAGACGCAGTTCTGGCTGACCGCAGCCATGATGATTCAGGGCCTGGGTATGGGGCTTGCCGGCCCGGGCTTCACCGCTGGCGCTTCGCTGGCGGTTTCGTCCGCAGAACAGGGCGCGGTTGCTGGTGTTGCCGGATCGTGTGGCCCGTTAGGTTTCACCATAGGCCCGTTGTTGGGCGGGCTCATGTACCAGTTTAATCCGACGTTGCCCTACGCGTTTGCGTGTGGATTATTCGTGGTTCTGTTGATCTCGACGCAGTGGCTGGTTCGGCGTGTGGTGGTGCATTCCGATCAGGGAGACTAAACTGATCGCCTATTTTCGATGGGAGAGCGGGAATGGTCACGGTACTTACCGAAACAAACTCGGTGGAAACCAACGCTGCAGCATCTACAACGCTTTGGTTGGGTGGCGACAGTCTCGCGGCGGCCACCGGCTGGGAACTGAAACCGGAAGGATTTTGTAAAGACGACGTGTGCGTGCCTGTACCGGCGGGTCAGGAAGACGACTTCGTGCGCGGTGATGAGGTCAACGCATCCGCGTTTTGGACTCTCATGGGCAAGCCCGCAGCCGCTACCAATGATGGTGACGTGTGGTTTCTCGGCGAAGGCGCAAACCAGCGCAACGATGCGCTGGCGAGCCTCGAGGCGCCGAATTTCACTCTGCCGGATTTCACCGGCCAGCTGCACTCGCTCACAGATTTTCGGCGCAAGCGCGTGCTGCTTATTACCTGGGCGTCGTGGTGAGGATGCCGTCATGATCTGCCAGGTTGGCAGACACTGTATGAAAACATCGCAGACGACGATTTCGTCATCTTGTCGGTGGCGATGGATGCGAACATTGAGGCGGCACGGCCGTGGGTGGAAGAAGCCTCGCCCACGTTTGTAACCCTGATCGACCAGAATCATCTTTTGTCTTCGTTGTATAACATGGTCAACGTTCCCCAGGCGGTGTGGATCGATGAGCAGGGCCGAATAGTTCGTCCCACCGAGAGTGGTGGCAGCATCGACATTCTGCGCGAGTTCGATTTCGAGGCCGGAGCATTCAAACCGGAAGCCACCGAGCGCGCGGCAACTGCAAAGACCACCTATCTCGACGCGGTCAAAGACTGGGCGGTAAACGGAGCAGCCAGCCAGTATGCCTTTGAGCCTGATGCGGCCAGGTCGCATGTGCCGGTGGTGTCGGACGCGGCGATGGCGGCGCACGCCGGGTTCCAGTTGGGCCAGTATCTGGCCAGTCAGGGTCGCAACGAGGAAGCCGAGACGATCTTCGCTCGATGCCGCGAGCAGCATCCGGATTCCTGGAACATATTTCGCGAAACGACGGAAAGGATGGAAGGTGGTATCGCCGCTGGGGAAGAGTTCTGGAACAAAGTCATGTCGTTAGGCGAAAAGCAGTATTACGCCAGCGTGGACATGGACGGGATGCCGTGAGCGAACCAGGCGTCGAGCTGGCCAGTGGGCAAACGCTGATAGTTGCGACCCGCAAGGGGGTATTTTTCCTGAATTGCAGCCCGGACCGCCGTGAGTGGGAGTTGTCTGAGCCAGGGTTCCTCGGGCACGTTTGCCATCATGTCGTGCTGGATCCGCGGGATGCTCGCACCATGCTTGCGGCAGCCGTGACCGGGCATTTAGGGCCCACGATCTTTCGCTCCGACGATGCAGGTCGCAGCTGGGTTGAGGCGCGCAGGCCGCCGGCATTCGACAAGGCAAAGCCCGGCGAAACCCCGCGGGTGGTAGATCATACGTTCTGGTTAAGCCCTGGGCACCCTGACGAGCCTGGCGTGTGGTACGCAGGATCGTCGCCCCAGGCATTGTGGATGAGTGAAGACGCCGGCGCGAACTGGACGTCGGTAAGTGGATTCAATGACCATCCAGATTATGAGCTGCTGACTGAAGACCCACAGGCCGGTACCCCGGACGGTCCCGTGCTGCACTCTATTCTGATTGACCCCAGGGATGCCCGGCATATGTATTTCGGCCTCTCCGGGGGCGGCGTGTACGAGACCCTCGACAAAGGCGACACCTGGCAGTACCTGAACAATGGCATGGCCACCACCATCGCGGAGCCGGCGGGAGACGGCGTGCGCGAGGCGCAGCCATCCTCCATAGAGTGGGAACCGTTCGGCGACCAGCACGACCCGCATTGCGTGCAGATGCACCCGCTGCATCCGGACGTTTTGTACCAGCAGAATCATTGCGGAATTTATCGTCTGCAACGTCCTGCCGATACCTGGGAGCGCATTGGTGACAACATGCCGAAGGAGATCGGCGACATAGGATTTGTAGTCGGCCTGCATCCGCGGGATCCGGAGACCTGCTGGGTATTTCCCATGGATGGGACTGATGTGTGGCCGCGGACCAGTCCCGGTGGACGCCCGGCAGTTTACGCGACCCGGGATGCAGGCCGTACCTGGCAGCGTCAGGACCAGGGGCTGCCAGAAAGGGGCTGGTTTACCGTGAAACGCCAGGCCATGAGCGTCGACGGCGGTGAGCCGGCCGGAGTCTACTTTGGCACCACCAGCGGCGAAGTGTGGGGCAGCATCGACGAGGGTGCGCATTGGCAGTGCCTGGCTCAGCACCTGCCCGAAATCTACGCCGTGGAACATGCGACGTTCGCGTGAAAGTCTTCATTCCTGACGCGCTGCGTTCCTACACCGAGCAACGTCCGTGCGTGGAAGCAGATGGGGCGACGCTTGATGAGCTTCTGATGGACCTGGACCAGCGTTATCCGGGTATCCGTTTTCGCATGATTAATGAGCAGGAAGAAATGCGGCCGCACGTGGCATTTTTTGTGCGCGGCGAGAAAACTCGAGATCTGCGCGAGTCCCTGGCCGGCAGCACCGAGGTGGTGATTATGCAGGCTTTGTCTGGCGGATAGCCGCGTGGTGCGCCTCAGGCTCGCCACACAACAGGGCTACGTTGCCACCGCTGGCAGTGGTATCCGTGCTCACCACACGTTCATATGCAAACCTTGGCAGGTAATGTGGCCCGCCTGCCTTGGGTCCAGTCCCGGACAGGCCTTGCCCGCCAAATGGCTGGGATCCCACTACCGCGCCGATCATATTGCGGTTGACGTAAATATTGCCTGCGTTAATGCGCTGACTGAACCGGTTGGCGCGGTAATTCAGCCGACTATGCAAGCCGCTGGTCAGTCCGTAGCCTGAGGCGTTGAGATCGTCCACCAGGGCATCGAATTCGCTGGCGACGTAGCTTACGACGTGCAGGATAGGACCGAAATGCTCGGCTTGCAGGTCGCACGGCGAGGCAAGCTCAATCAGGGTCGGTGCGAACAGGCCAGCCGCGTGGGTGCACACGCGTTGTGATTGAAACACCCGCAGCCCAGCCCCACGGCACTCTTGCACGTGTTGTTCGAGGCGTGCGTGGGCTTGTTGCGTGATCACCGGGCCGATGTCGGTATGGGGATGCCGTGGATCACCCACGCTGAGCGTTTGCATCGCGCCCTTGATCATTGCCAGCGCCCCGGCGTAAATCTCCTCCTGCAGGCACAACAGGCGCAGTGCCGAGCAGCGCTGACCGGCCGAACCAAACGCGGAGTGAACAACGTCGTCGCACATCTGTTCCAGCAGGGCGGTGGAGTCGACGATCATCGCGTTGATACCACCGGTTTCGGCGATAAACGGAACGATGGGGCCTGGCCGTTGCGCGAGGTTGAGGTTGATTTGCCTGGCGAGAGTGGTGGACCCGGTGAACGCGACTCCCGCGCAGCGAGGGTGTTCGACCAACCTCTGGCCGTGGGCGCCGTCGCCCTGAATAAGTTGGCACACGTCCGAGGGAACACCCACCTGGTGCAACAAGTCCACTGCAAATCGTGCGATTCTGGGGGTGGCTTCGGCAGGTTTGGCGAGTACCGTGTTGCCTGCCATCAGGGCAGCGCCGATCTGTCCCATCAGGATCGCCAGGGGGAAATTCCATGGGCTGATGCATACAAAACTACCCCGGGAACGCAGGCTGAGGTGGTTCGTTTCTCCGGTGGGGCCAGGAAGGACAGTCGGCGCGTCAAACAGCTCGCGGCCTTGCGCGGCGTAGTAGCGGCAGAAGTCTACCGCTTCGCGTACTTCGCCGATGGCGTCCTGCAGGGTTTTGCCTGCTTCGTCGCGGAGCAGGGTATATAGAGTTTGCCGCTCCTCGTCCAAGCGCTGTGCTGCCGCGAGCAGAATATCCGCCCGGCCGGGTCCGCCCAGGCTAACCCAACCCGCCTGGGCGGCATCGGCGCGCGCGAACGCATCGGAGATCTGCTCGAGCGGGTAATCGGGCAGTGCTTCAGGATGGGGCCTGTCGGCACACCACAATTGCGCTACAAGCCTGGGGTCGCTGGTGTCCCAACCTGCGGAATTGACCCGCTCTGAGCCGAACAGGGCGTCCGGCTTAGGAATGTTCGGGTGGGTAGCTTGAGCGTATGCAGCAATCTGCGCGAAGGGGTCCAGGGCAAGGTCGCCCGGATTGGCGTCTTTGTCGAGCACTCGATTGACGAACGATGAGTTGGCGCCGTTTTCCAGCAGCCTTCGCACAAGGTAGGCGAGCAGGTCTTTGTGTCGGCCCACCGGCGCATACACGCGTAGGGGGAGGTCGGGGTGCTGCCGCCGGATAAGGTCGTAGAGATGTTCGCCCATCCCGTGTAGACGTTGGAACTCATAATCGCGATGATCCCTCGCCAAGTGCAGCACCGCGGCGATGGTGTGAGCGTTGTGAGTGGCGAACTGGGGCGTGAAGCTATTCCGTGCGGCCAGCAGTTTGGCTGCGCAATGCAGGTACGCAGCATCCGTGGTGGGTTTGCGGGTGTACACCGGATAATCCGCCAAGCCGAGTACCTGGGCTTGCTTGATCTCTGTGTCCCAATAAGCGCCCTTAACCAACCGCACGTGGATTTTAGTGTTGAATCTGTTAGATAGCTGGGCGAGCCAGTCGATAATGTCGGGTGCCCTTTTTCCATAGGCTTGCACGACTATGCCGAGTCCAGGCCAGCCGCGCACATGTTTCAACAAGTGCGCAAACAGGTCCAGAGAAAACAGCAGGCGCTCGGATTCCTCGGCGTCGATGGTCAGCGCGACGTCGTGGCGCCGCGCTAGATCACACAGACTGCACAGATCGCGCAATATGTCTTTGTGTATGCGTGCTTGTTGAAGGGGTTCGTAACGCGGATGCAACGCGGAAAGCTTGATGGAAATGGAATTGCCCGAAGTGCCTGATCGACCAATTGTTTCAATCGCGTGGGCGTAAGCATCTAAGTAACCCTGCGCATCGGCGTACGTGCGTGCCCCTTCACCGAGCATGTCAAAGGAATAACGGTCGTCGCTCTGGGTGCGATCTAGCGCCAGATCAATGGATTCGCCGAGCACGAACTCGGACCCCAGCAATTTCATACCACCGCGGACGGCGCCTAAAACGGCGCTGCGCCCGAAGCGTGCGATCAACCGTGTCATCCAGTCATCGGGGCTGCTGGTTTCGTCCATCGCCAGAACTCTCCCGCTCAACATAAGCGCCCACGTGGAGGAGTTCACCAGCCAGTTGTCCGCGGCGCCCAGATGAGCCTTCCAGTCGCTCGGTCCGATCTTGTCGCTCAGCAGAGCCTCTGCGGTCGCAGCATCTGGTATGCGTAGAAACGCCTCGGCCAGGCACATCAGCGCCACCCCTTCTTCGTTAGTGAGGCCGTATTCGTTAAGGAACGTGTCCAGCAGCGTGTGTTTGTTTGTCTGTTCGCGCAGAGTGCTGATCCAGACAGCGGCGCAGGTACGTATTTCAGTGGCGGTCTGGTCATCGTAGGGGGCCGCCTGCAGCAATCTTTGCACGCAGGCGTGGTCGCTGAGGAACTTGCTGTCGTCAATGGCGTAGAGCTCGGCAGGGTGCATGTTCAGGCTCGTAAACGAGAGGCTTGAAGTATGAGCGCGAAACAGGAGAATATGTGCCTGAAATCGCGTAAATATCGATATATATGCTGTATTTATAGTCCTATGGTAGATGAAATAACTATGTTGGATCGAATTGACAAGAAAATATTGGAATTGCTGCAGCATGATGGGCGCATGACGAATGCGGCTCTGGCCAAGCGGGTAAACCTGTCTGCCACGCCCTGCCTCGAACGCGTGCGCAAGTTGGAGCGATCCGGGTTCATAAAAGGCTATCACGCCCTGCTGGATGCCGAGCGCATGGGCTCAGGCTTCGTCACGTTCGTGACCGTTACGCTGGATCGCACCACAGAGGACGTTTTCGAACGTTTCGCCCGGCGCGTACAGGAGCTCCCTGAAATCACCGAATGCCACATGATCGGCGGCGGTTTTGACTACATATTGAAGGTCAGGACCGCGGACATGGCAGGTTTTCGCGAATTCCTCGGGGCGAGCCTCACGAGTCTGCCGGAAATTGCCCAGACGCACAGCTACTTCGTCATGGAAACCATCGTGGAAGATGATGGTTTGCCGATCTAGGCAGGATGTGAGAAAACAGCACCCTCGATAGATGGAGAGTCACTATGCAGCGTGAAGAGCAGGTACGCGTGATCAAAGGTCTGATGACGCACCTGGACAACGGCACTAATGTCGATGCCGGCGTGCAGGTTCGCAACCCGGTATCTGCCTACACCTGCCCGGAGCGCGCGGCCCAGGAATGGCAAACCTTCTTCACTGACTACCCCCAGGTGCTGGGACTTTCCGTTGACCTGGCTGAGCCCGGGGCGTTCTTTACCAGCGAGGAATTAGGCAAGCCGATTTTGTGTACCCGCGACAGCGACGGCGTCTTCCGGGCATTCCTGAACGTTTGCCGGCACCGCGGCACGATCGTGGAGAACGACAAGTGCGGTAAGAAAAACGTTTTCAGTTGCCCATTTCACGCCTGGTCGTACAACACATCCGGCGATCTGGTAGCGGTGCCGCGCGAAGATCAGTTTGGTACGGTAGATAAATCCTCGCATGGATTGGTCGCGCTACCAGCCGTAGAGCGGCACGGCCTGCTGTGGGCGAACGCAAATCCACAAGGCGCGATAAACGTAGACGAGCTGTTAGGGGATCTGGGTGCAGAACTCGCGGGCTGGGATCTGACTGCGGCGACGCCGCAATGGGAGACCACCTACGATACGCCGATGAACTGGAAACTGGCCATCGACACCTTCGGCGAAACCTATCACTTCAATACATTGCACAAAGATACGTTGGCGACCACGTTCTACGGGAATTGCCAGCTCTACGATACGTTCGAGCGCAATCATCGCATGTCCTTGTGTATCCGCGGGATAGATCACCTGCGCAACCTGCCCGAGGCACAATGGCATGTATTGAAAGCAGCCCTGCCGGTGTATTACATCTTCCCCAACGTACAACTAATCATCGGTAGCGGAGGTCCGACCCTGGTGCGTGTCTATCCTCTGGGTACTGATCCCAACAATAGTTATTCGCAGATTTCGTTCTACACCCATGGCGGCATGCAGGCATCTGGCTGGGAAGATGCCGCAACGATCCAGAACAACGCGCTGGATCGGGCCAAGGGCTTCGCAGAAGTCATCCAGGCGGAAGATTATTGGGCGGCGGCAACCAGCCACAAAGGTGCGATGTCCGGTGCGCAGGAGTATGTGCTGTTTGGCCGCAATGAGCCCGCTTTGCACCACTACCACAATACTTATCGGCAGGCGTTGGGGCTCGATGCGCTTGAGGTCGACACCGGATAATCCAGTGCGGTTTCGATGTGTCAGCCTGTGTGTCAGCCCGCAGAGGCTGTGATCGGCGCAGCGCGTTCTTCCTCGATTTTCATGTCGAGATAGGTGCGCACGGCGTGCAAATCTTCGTTGGCGCCAACAATGCGCATAAGGGCCTGGGCAAAGCGGAATTCCTTTGATGCCTCAAGTTCTGCAAAGCTTGCGAACTCGCGCTCTTCGTCGTTGACGGTGACCACCGGTCGCGGGTACAACGCCTGCATCTCGGCCAGGTGGGCCGGGGTGAAGGTGATAGCCATCGTTTCCTGCTCAGCATCTTTGTGCCAGTGCCACACGTCAGAGGCGGTTTTGAATATGATCAGTAGTAACAGGCCGATCACCGGCTCGTCGAGTGCACCCAGGGTAAAGCCCGCGCCGATGATGGTCAGATGCAGTACCACAACCCGTCTGTAGGGTTTGGTCATGAGATCCTTGAGATTGTCTGCACCCAGGCCTCTATTGCCTATATCGCGCCCCCAGTCCATCAGTTGAATCAAGGTCAGCGCCAGCAATGCATAGATCATGTTCTGTGCAGACATGATTTCCAACACTGACGGCAGCAGGTCGAAACTGTTCAGATGATCTGGTGCGAACAGCGAGATGATGAAGGTGCCGTGGCCCCAGGTGAAACCGCCATAATGCGCTGCAAAAAAAGGTGCGAAGAAAAGTGGGAACGCCAGTTCGATGGGGTGAGAGTACGGGCGGATGACCATGCGGCCGAGGGTGAAAACGCCGATCACGACATTTTCCATCCAATATAGAATAATCAGATCGAAGCTCTGCCACCCCCAGGCGAAAACACCGTAAAGGGGCACGAGGTTGAAGGTGACCAGGGTGATCAGAGATAGCGGTATGCGGGATACGGGTTGTGTTGGCATACTGACATTGCTGTTGCGACAATTCGGTGCAGAGCATAACGCTGGTGTCGGCGCCGTAGTCGTATTGTGGGGCACAATTGAGGAGCGCGGCACATGCGCTTTGCCGGATACATCACATGTGAAAGGGGAGATCTATGACTGAAGACATCGTCGCCATTGAGCAGGTACTCAACCGCTATTGCCATAAGCTTGACGCAGGTGACGTGGACGCCGTGGTGTCGCTATTCGCCGAGGATGCCGTGTTGATCCCGGAATATGAAGACAGCGGTGAACATGCCGGCCGCCAGGCAATACGAGTCTGGTATTCCAATTACAGCCGACAGGTCCTTGCAGCGGTTACTGGCTTGCGCCACAAGATTTCCACTGCAATGATTGAAGTGGACGGTGACGCTGCGGTTTCGCAGTGCTATCTCGATGCCGACTCAGGCGATCCGAACACCGGCGCCCGCTCGCTTGCTGGCGGGCGCTACCTAGACAAGCTGGTGCGTCGCGATGGGGCGTGGCTCATCCAGGAGCGACGAATTCAGGTTCAATCTTCGACGACGATACCCGCGCCGTAGTCGTCAGGATCCTACGCGGTTGGAGGTAGAGTCTCTTATCGTCTCTTGTGCTGCGCGTTGTATTTTATCCCAATCCCGTTGTTTCAGGCATACCCGGGTGGGGATGTGCGATCCTGTCGGCTTGACCTTGCGGCAAACTCGTTTGTTGGGGTTTTTCTTGATGGGCTTAGCTTCAGCAACGGGTTTGTCCGCCGCGTCAGCAGCCGCAATTGGGTGGGAAAAGCATAGCGCTGCAGACAGGGCGGCGCTAAGGATGATGGCCTGGTGAATAGGCATGCAACCCTCCAAACAGATCGTCATGGTAGTAAATATCTGGTGCGCGGGGAAGGCGTGGAAATTTGGTAGCACAGGAGTAACAGCTTGAGCAGCGTTGCAGAATTGACTAAGAAAACCATATACGCCCACGGTGCTCTGGGGGTGCCGTTAGCGGTTATTGGCTATCCATTGTCGATCTGGATCCCAGCGCACTATTCCGGCGGTCTCGGGATTGGTTTGGCTGCGGTAGGCACGATCCTGATGCTGGCACGGCTCACCGACGTGATAACCGATCCCGTTGTGGGAGAGATTTCGGATCGATGGCGCACCCGGATTGGTCGCAGACGACCCTGGCTGCTGATTGGCTCTCCGGTAATGATGCTTGGCGTATACAAGTTGTTCATGCCAGACGAGGGCGTTGGGCTGGCGTATTTTCTCATCTGGCTGACCGTATTTTTCCTTGGCAGCACGATGATCGCGCTACCACACCGGGCGTGGGGCGCGGAGCTTTCGCCGGACTACCATCAGCGCAGCCGCGTTACCGCAGCGCGAGAGGTATACGTGCTGGTGGGGCTCATGCTGGCGGCGGCCGTGCCGATGATCGTGGAGATCCGGGCAGATGGTGGCGCCAGCGTTGGGGAGGTTTTCACCACTTTGTGGAACGATGCCATAGGCGCGTTTTCCGGTGACTTTCGCGACAAGAAAATAACCGATCGGGCCACATTGACCGGCCCGGTGCTGGAAGGGTTGGCATGGGCAATTATCTTTCTGTTGCCGCTTTGCGCTGCGGTGGTGCTGATGTTCGTCAAAGAACCAGAAGCAGCCCCTACCGAAACCAGGCCGAGCTTCAGGGAAGGCCTGAAGTTAGTGATAAAAAACGGGCCAATGCTGCGCGTGTTGATCATCGCTCTGCTGGTGTATTTCGGCGAGTCTTTTCGCAATGCGGTGTCGCTGTTTTTCATTCGCGACATCGTCGGCGTACCTACGATCGGGGCTGCGTACTTTTTCTATTTCATAGCCGGGCTCGGCGCGATTCCATTCTGGCTATGGCTTGGGCGCCGCATCGGCAAACATCGCGCCTTCATGTGCACGTTGATAACTGTGGCTTGCGTGAGCGGCGCCAACCTACTGTTGGATTATGGCGATTATCTGGCGTTCTTTTTGCTGTTCATCATTAAGGGCTTCTGTTTTGGCGGTCTGCAGTTCCTACCGGTGGCGATGCTCGCTGATGTGGTGGACGTTGACGCTGCCCGCAGCGGCGGTCGGCGCGCCGGCACCTATTTCGCATTTCTCGGGTTCACCGAAAAAATTGCCATAGCGTTTGGTACCGGCGTTTCTCTGAACATCGTTGGTCTTTTGGGGTTCGATCCGTCTGGTGGTGTCGCCGCCAGCACCGAACTCGGAGTTCTGTCACTGCGGTTGGTATATTGTATGGGACCCATCGTGTTTTACGGTCTGGCCATGAAACTGATCTGGTCGTATCCACTAACGCCGGAACGTCATGCGCGACTACGGGAACGCTTGGAACGCAGGGCGGCGCGACTCGGCGCTGCACAGGATCCTTGAAGGAGGACAGAAAGATGAGCGACTCAGTAGCGTTGCAGTGTGAATGCGGGGCGGTCAGCGGCCGGTTGCGATTGAAACCCGCCGGGCGCCGGCTGCTTTGTATGTGTCATTCATGTCAGGCGTATGCGAAGTACCTGAAAAAGCAGAGCCGCATGTTGGATGAGCATGGCGGTACCGACATTTACCAGGTGACACCTGCGCAGATTGATATCTCCCAGGGTGCCGAGCATCTTCAGTGCGTTCGCTTGTCAGACGGAGGGCCCCTGCGCTGGTATACAGATTGTTGCAATACCCCGGTCGCCAATATCATTCCAAACCCGAAGGTTCCATTTGCTGGTATGCCAACGGTATTTATGGATATTGACGATGACCAGACCCGGGAGCAGGTTCTCGGCAGGGTGCGCTACCGCATACACGCCAGGCATGGCGTGGGCGACGCAGACGGGCATCCGTCCGGTCCGGTCGGCATGCTCATGGCAACGGCCATAAGTTTGTTATGGAACATGTTGCGTGGCAGAAGTCGGCCAACGCCGTTCTTTACCGAAGCTGGTGAGCCGGTGGCGGTTCCTGAACGCCTGTCGGATGAGGTGCGAACGGCGATCGGCTTGGTGCGCCCGGAGTAGCCCTGGCTAGCTGCGTAATGTCACGCCCGCAAGCGCTCCCGTGTGCTCGCCGCTCTCCATGAATGGCTGACCATTGACGATAATGTGCTCGTAGCCGGTGCCGGTTTGGACGTAGCGGCCAGCGCCACCTGGAAAATCGTGTTTGTACTCTGGCAGATCTACGCCCAGGTTTGCGATATCGAGCACGTTGATGTCGGCGTAGGCGCCCTGGCGTAGCGCGCCGCGATCCTTTATGCCGAAAAGGCTCGCGGTATCGGAAGTCCAGCCGCGTATAGCCTCTTCCAGCTGGATCTGGTGCGTGTCGCGTACCCAGTGACTTAACAGCCAGGTCGGGGAGCTTGCATCCATGATCTGACCCACGTGGGCGCCGGAGTCCGCCAGACCCATGGCGACGGTGGGGTTCTTGAGCATTTCGCCGACGGCGTCGATACTCTGGTTGAGGCCGGGGTACCACACCAACGCCCGTCCTTTATGCTGGCGATTGAGCGCGATAAATGCTTCCACGGGTGGAACGTTCATGCGTTTGGCATGAGCGGCCAGGGTATTCTCCGGATTGTGGCTGTAGTCCACGTTGTCGTCGGTCAGGATGAATGCGAGGTTCATGTCGAACAACATCGGCTGGGTCAGGTTGGCCAGGCGGCCGCGCATGTTTTCGTCTTCCAGCGCGTTGACGCGTTCGGCAAACGGCAGGCGCTCGAGTTCCTGCCATGCCGGTTCATTTCGAAATGGCGTGCGATGATCCATTGCAAACAAGCCGCCTATGCCGCGTGCTGAGGTCTGGGGTCGCAGGTTGGCGCCCAGGGCATTTTCCTCTTCAGCGAACTCGATCACCTTGCGGTAGAGGTCAGGACGCCGGAAGCTGTGAGTGAGCCCAAAGGTCACGTTGAGATTGTTTTCGCGGGAAACCTGGCCCATCCACGCCACCTCGGCTCGGGTACGAGGCAGATGAGCTTCTTTATCACCTTCGCCCAGACGCGCGGCTGCTTCAAATACACCTTTGCCATGCTTGCCGAGCACGCGGCCGATCGCCAACAACTCTTCGGTATCGGCGTAGGTTCCGGGTACGCAGCGACCATCCGGCACCTTATGCATGTAGGTTCGGGACGTGGAAAAACCGAGTGCGCCGCCGGCAATGGCCTCGTCTACCAGGGCGGTCATCTTGTCTATATCTTGCTGGTTGGCAGGGGTTTCGTCCAGCGATCGTGCTCCCATCGCGTGGTAGCGAACCGCGCAGTGGCCGACCATCCCGCCGTAGTTGATGCCCTTATCCATGCTGTCGATCGCCTGCAGATATTCGCCGTAGGTCTCCCAACTGAATGGCACCCCTGCGCGGATGCTGTCTGCGGGTATGTCCTCAACCGACTCCATCAGGCTTGAAAGATACTCTCGGTCCGCGGGCTTACAGGGCGCAAACGTAACGCCGCAGTTGCCCAGCACGGCAGACGTTATGCCGTGGTAACAGGATGATGATGCGATGGGATCCCACGCGATTTGTGCGTCGAGATGGGTGTGGATGTCGACGAATCCAGGCGTGACAACCTTGCCGGCTGCGTCAATCTCGCGGTGAGCTTTCCCCGACACCTGCCCGATCTCGGTGATGCGGTCGCCGGACACGGCTATATCTGCGGTGAACGATGCTGCGCCGGTACCGTCAACGACGGTGCC
>Ga0315336_1004416_pt1 | contig 16733 bp, 13 predicted proteins | sample ASW5metaG_FD_204512 | JGI IMG/M metagenome (GOLD analysis project Ga0315336, IMG submission 204512) | Ammonia-oxidizing marine archaeal communities from Monterey Bay, California, United States - ASW #5 | ecosystem: Environmental > Aquatic > Marine > Intertidal zone | place: USA: California...
TTACGGCAGTTGCACCTCTCTGCCCGGTCGCAGCGTAGCGTGGCAGGACACCTTTGCGCCTGCACCAAACCCGAAAACCCAGAGAGGTGAACTGGCTGCCCTTGTCGGAAATGAGATACTTGGGAGTGATGCCGACGCGAGCGATAGCCCTGTCGAGAAACGAACGTACTTCCAGGGACGTGGGTTCCTTCGAGAAGACGGCGAAGCCCGTGACGCGCCGCGAATAGTGATCGACGACACACGCGATCCACCGACACCACGGCCAGACCTGAGGTAAGGCGAAAGGAAACCACGCCGCCCAGAATCCCGTTGAGGTGGGGGCGACGGTCAAGTCCACGAGCCAAACGTGGTTGGGATGCTTCGAGCTGACCGGCCGGTAGGCCCTTTTTTCCTCGTGTTCCTCCACACCATCACTCTGCGCTGGAGGACGTGTCTCCTCCTCCTTCAGCATCCGCACCACTGTCGTAACGCCGAGATGCAGGCCAGCTCTGGCCAAGGTCTGGGCAATTCGCTTCTTGCCCATGATTGGACATAGGACTTTCAGCCGCTGGACAATGTGGCGAACAAAATCGGGAAATCGGTTCACAGGCCCCGAAGTCTGAACCAAAGCCAACATCCCTTCTTCGTCCACGCGCTTTAGCCAGGATGCGATGGTCGCCGGCTCCACGAGGAATCTCCTGGCGGCCTGCGCACCTGACCAGCCCCTCGCGGCCTTCAGCTCGAGAATCGCAAGTCTCTCTGTTGGTCGGTAATACGGCCTACGGTGAGGATCGACCTGGGCCATGCGAACATCCTTGATCCGCAACTCTTCAGTCAACAAAGAGATATCACTCCGAGCTCGCTCCAACTTGCCTTGGAGTCGTACGCGCGAGTTGCTGCTATTGGCTGCCCAGCTGCGGCTATAGATGATGGCAAGGTTGGCCAGGGAGATGACCCGGAGAATGGAGGACCTGACCCGGTGAGGCCAACTGGCCGGTAGCGGAACTTCCTCCAGAGAGCGGTCGATGGCCACATTTGCCTCCATGATGAACGTCACGGCACGTGTCCTATGCAACACATCCTAACCATCGCTCAATTTGCCGGTTGCAGCAAGGAGGAGGGGGGTGAAAAGTCGCCGGACCACAACGGGGCCACAGGTCCGATTAAAGACAGCAAATGGACGCGGGATCTTCGTTCAATCCGTTGTGTCCGCAGGGATCCCGGCGAAGTAAGATGGATGTGTTGCGTATAGGCAGCCCGGCGCTGCTGATGTTGGCCCTGAAAAGACATAGTTAGGTTTTGCCTCGGAGTGTGGAACTCCCGCTACTATCCCCGTCTCCTGCTGGTCGTCGTCATTTTGGCGGTGCCGCTCAGTTTCATCGGCTCGAGCGTTCCATTAATCTCCGCTGTCCTGCTCCACGCACTCACGGTCGTCGGGCTCGTCGCGCTTGTTCTCCTCCGTCGCAAATTCACCTTTTCAAACCTCAGCTATACCCTGATATTTCTGTTCATCTGCCTCCACATTCTCGGCGCCCGCTATTTCTTCGTCGTGGCGACCCACAAACAACTCGAGGAGCTCCTGCCCATCGCGGAACAGGTGCAGTTGAAGGAACGCCGTCTGCTCGAAGGCATGTCCAAGGGCGTCAGCCTGCTGGAGATGCTGAATTTCGAGGAGCACTGCGCCGCAATCCGTGGCGGCAAGGCCAGCAAGCTGGAGTTCCGTGTTTGAAATGTCTTCCGGCATGTGTCCCTTCCTCTCATGATTCGTAACCAGCACTCAGCCTCACAGCCCCTCCACGAGCCGCGTCTCCTGCATGGATTGCGAGTCCCGATGCGCGACGACGTGCGCCTGTCGGCCGATGTCTACTTGCCTCGTGCCCCCGGTCCGTTTCCGACCATCGTGACGCGTACGCCGTATGAGAGTGGCCGCGACTTCTTCATTGAATTCGGAGTCTGGTGGGCCGAACGGGGATACGCGTTCGTGGTGCAGGACTGCCGGGGGCGGTTCGAATCGGAAGGCGTTTTCCAAGCGTACTTTCCCGACATCGAAGACGGTTACGACACGCTCGAGTGGGTCGCCGGGCAGGCGTGGTGCGACGGGAAGATCGGTACCTGGGGACGGAGCTACGGAGCGTTGACGCAGTGGTTGATGGCGCCGCTGGGGAGTCCGCATCTGACCTGCATGGCCCCGCACGTGGTCTGTGACGACTTCTTCAGCGACTGTCATTACATCGGCGGCGCGTTCCAGCTGCTGCTGTCGCTGGGAGCGTCCGCCATCTGGGAGACGAACCTGGCAACCGTGATCGATGAACACGCTTCTCGTCTGTTTCAGAACCGGAAGTTCTGGAGCCACCTGCCGCTCATCGAGCTCGACGAGCGGGCCATCGGACGGAAGATTCCCTGCTGGCGCGAGTGGCTCGAGCATCCGACCTACGACGACTACTGGGAGCGTTGCAATACGATCGGAAGGCAGGGGCAGATCGCCGTCCCGGCCTTTCAGCAGTGCGGCTGGTTCGATCCGTACGCGGCAGCCGGCTTCCGCAGCTTCAACGGACTGGTAGAGCACGGGGCGACCGAAGCGGCGCGGACTCAGCAGCGTATTCTGGTCGGCCCGTGGACGCACGAAATTCCGGACGGCACGCGCAGGGGCGATATGGAGTTCGGCAAGGAATCGCTTCTGGATATCCGCGAGGAGGAACGGCGATGGTTCGACTGGCAGCTCAAGGGCCAGCCCGGCGCTATGGCCGACGAGCCCCCGATCCGGATCTTCGTCAGCGGACACAACCGCTGGAGCTTCGCGGAACAATGGCCGCTCCCCGGGACGCGCCGTGTACCCTACTACTTGCACAGCGGTGGCCGAGCGAGCTCCGACGAATCCAGTGGTCGACTGGACTCCGAGCCGCCTGGCAGCGAGCCGCCGGACCACTTCGAGTATGATCCGAGCGACCCCGTTCCGACTCTCGGGGGAAATCTTTCGGTGGAGATGATGACGGCTCATGCCGAAGACCCGCTCCTGGCCGGTCCGGTCGATCAGCGACCCATCGAACGCCGCCGGGATGTGCTCGTTTACACCTCGCCGGTGCTCGAGGCGGACCTCGCGGTGATCGGACCCGTCGAGATGACGCTTTACGCCGAATCGTCGGCACGCGACACGGATTTCACCGCGCGGCTGACCGATGTCGACCAGCAGGGGAGATCCCTGGTGATTACCGAAGGGATCATCCGAGGTCGCTACCGGAAAAGTCTTGCGGCAACCGAGCTTCTGGAACCGAACGTCGCCGACGAGTTTCGTATCACGCTTTGCCCGGTGAGCCACGTGTTCCTGGCCGGCCATCGCCTGCGGCTGGACGTCAGCAGCAGCAATTTCCCCCGCTTCAGCCGCAACCTGAACACCGGTGAGGACATCGCGACCGGGACAAGAATGCAGACAGCGCGGCAGACCGTGCTGCATGACGGTCAGTACCCGTCGCAGATCGTGTTGCCGGTCGCTGAGCTCGTTTGGACCCAGCAAGGGTAGCTGTGCTATAACCAAACCGGCTAAAAGAGACTCACGATCCCTGTACGATCCGAATGGGTGTACTAGGCCACCGAGTCCTGGGCAGCGCGTCCTCGGGCCCAAAGACTTTCCATTTCTTGGGTTATGATGTTCTGTGATAGAAGGACCCAGGATCTTCCGGAGGACAACAATGGCCCGTTGCGACCGGTTTCCACTGCCGAAGGGATGGCCGAAAAGGATCAGGTCAAGTGTTCTTCACGCGGTTTCACTCGCCTCGGCGGCATTGACGACGGCTTGGGCTCGAGCGGCAAGAAACCGACGCCCACGAGTGCAACTTCTCGCCGAGCTGGAGCGGGCGAGGACCGAAATCGCCCTCCTCAAGGAAGAATTGAGTATCAAGGACACGCGGTGGAGCCGCGTGCCGCCGAGGCGTCGGCCCTACTACAGTCCCGTCCAGCGGATGCGCATTCTCCGACTGAAGGCAGCACGAAGTTGGTCCTCATCGCAGGCAGCAGACGCCTTCCTGATTACCGAGGAAACGATCGCTTCCTGGCTGAGGCGAATCGATGAGAAAGGTGAACATACCCTCGTCCAGACGCCCGAGCCGGTGAACAAGTTCCCGGACTATGTTGGCTACCTTGTGCGATGGTTGAAGGAAATGTGCTCGACGATGGGGAAGATTCGGATTGCTCAGGCGTTGGCGAGAGCTGGTTTGCAACTCGGCGCGACGACGGTGGGGCGGATGTTGAGAAAAGACACGCCAGAAGGTGACGTGGCTGAGGTGGTGCTTGCCGAGGACGTAGAACCGACGGCACCGAGAGCCGTCCAAGCCAAGTATCCAGATCACATCTGGCACGTCGACCTCTCTGTCGTTCCTACGACGCTCGGGTTCTGGGTGCCGTGGTTGCCATTCTCAAAGCCACTACGTTGGCCGTTCTGCTGGTGGATCGCCGTGGTCATCGATCAATTCTCACGTCGTGTGAATGGCTTCGCTATCTTCACGGAGGAACCATCGTCCGCCGAAGTCTGCCAGTTCTTTGATCGCGTCGGAGCGGGTACCGGTGCAAGTCCGAAGCATGTGATCACCGACAAGGGGCCGCAGTTTTTCTGTTACACATTCAAGGCTTGGTGCCGGGACCAGGGTATTCGGCCACGGTTCGGTGCGATCGGAAAGAAGGGTAGAATCGCTATCGTCGAGAGGTTCTTTCGATCGCTGAAGGCGGAATGCACGCGGCTTATGTTGGTTCCTCTCGGCCTCGACCCGATGCATGAAGAGGTGGCTTGCTACGCAAGGCGGTATAACCTCCACCGTCCACACCAGGCTCTCGGTGGATTGACACCGGCCGAGGCATACGCCGAGAAGACACGCAGCGCCGTGTCGTTCGAGACGCTACCGCACTGGCCGACCCACCTTGACGAAGAAGGCGAACGAGTGGAGCGATTGCACGTCGTCGTCAAGTTCATGGCCGCAAGGCGACAGCTGCCAATCGTCGAGCTGAAGCGCGCCGCGTGAGATTCACTGTTCTGGGGAGTGCGTCTCTCAGGCGTCTCGGTGTCAGTTTCAGCGCTTGCAGCAAGCGGCGGGACTCCGCGGGATATTCAGCCTGACGGCCCGCTGCCGAAGCCAAAGGCAGCTGAGATTTCAGCGTTGTTTGATTGCATCCAGCTCAAGGAACTCCCTGGACCAGTACACCTGTTGCAATACTGTGTCGCCTTCCCATGACAGGTCGCGGAAACGCGGGGCCGCGTCGGCGAAGCGTCGCGTCAACAGCGTTTCGAGGTGCCCACCTTTACCGGCCCTGACCGTATTGGTGCCGCCGGCTAAGACAACCACGTCTCCGCTGACGAGTTTGAACGGTTCAGACGATTCTGCGTGCACGATCAACGCGAAGAATGTGGTGGTCGCGGCCAACGTATTGATCATCAGACGGTTTTTTGTTTTCATGAGCGATTCTCATCAGCCAGGGGATGACTTGTCTTTTTACAGGATCCGTGGGCCCCTAGTCTAATTTTTTCGTTCCCGAACGCTCCTGGAGATTCTAGTGAGGATCCGACAGGTGACAACAAGATTGTTACGCCCCAGCGCGCCTGCCGTGTTTTCGCGGTTGCTTCTCCATCTCGTTTTGGTGCTCGCGCCGTGCGTAGTCGTCGGCGCCGAGCCGACCGAGAGGTTTCTACAGTGGGAACGCCTGCCCGAATTGCCGCGTGGCCTTGCGGGGCAGTTCGTGGGTGCCGGTCAGCCCGTGGATGCGGATCCGAGCCTGGTCCCCGGCAATATAATAGTCGCCGGAGGCGCGAGCTTTCCCGAAGCTCCGCCGTGGGATGGGGGTAAGAAGGTCTGGTATGACGATGTCTTTCGGCTCGTGTCTGGTGCCGGTGAGTGGGCGCCCGTTGGTAAGCTGCCACAGCCGACCGCTTATGGCGTGAGCATTTCGAGCACCGATGGTCTCGTTTGTATCGGCGGCGGCGATGGGAAGCGTCATTTCTCCGATGTCTACGTCCTTGGCTGGGAAGTCAGTTCGAACACCCTGACCCGAAAGGCTCTTCCGAATCTTCCCGGGCCTTGCGCCTTCATGACAGGCGCGCTCTTGGGCGACACGATCTACATCGCGGGTGGGCAAGCTGCACCCGATTCACAAGAAGCGATGAAGGTGTTCTGGCGTCTCGATCTTTTGGAGCCCGAGCAGGGTGAGGCGGAGAGAGCCTGGGAAGTGCTCGAGCCCTGGCCTGGATCGGAGCGTCTTCTTGCGGTCAGCGCCGTTCAGGATGGTACCTTCATTCTCGCCAGTGGCGTGCGTCTTGTGTCCGAAGGCGCGGGTGGAGTGACACGCGAGTTTCTCAGAGACGCCTACCGCTACCATCCGAAGCGCGGTTGGCGATCCATCGCGCCGACGCCCTATTCCGTTGTGGCAGCGTCGGCCACGGCCGTGGGTAACTCGCACATCCTGGTGTTCAGCGGCGACGACGGCGCGCATTTTGGCCGCGGCGACGAGCTTAAAGAGAACCACCCGGGCTTTCGTCGCGACGTTCTGGCGTACGAGACCGTGACGGATACGTGGCGCGTGGTGGATACGATTCCCGAGGGCCTGGTGACCACGACCGCTGTTCGATGGCGTCGTCTGGATGCCGCGGGAAACCTCATGGACACCGTCGTGATCCCCGGTGGCGAAGATCGTCCCGGACACCGCTCGACCTCCATGCTCGAGACCCCGACAGAGCGGAAGAAGTCGCCGTTTCATCCACTCGACTACGTCGCCCTGAGCGTCTATCTCGTCTTGCTCGTGTGCATGGGATTCTATTTTTCGCGACGCGGCAAGACGACCGACGACTTCTTTCTCGCCGGGCGCCGTATTCCCTGGTGGGCAGCAACACTGAGTATCTTCAGCACGCAGCTCAGCGCCATCACGTTCATGGCCATCCCGGCGACCGCCTACGCGACGAACTGGGTGACCATCCTCATGAACCTCGGCATCATTCTCGTGGCACCCATTGTGGTGTTCAGCTCCCTGCCGTTCCTGAGGCGTCTCAATCTGACGACCATCTTCGAGTATCTCGAGCTCCGGTTCAACACGTTGATCCGCATGTACGGAAGCCTGGCTTTCGTCTCGTATCAGCTGGCGCGCATGGGGATCTTTCTCCTCTTGCCCTCGCTCGCGCTCTCCACGGTGACGGGCTTTGATCTCTATCTCTGCATCGCGGTCATGGGACTGCTCTGCACTCTGTATACGGTCCTCGGTGGCATCGAGGCCGTCATCTGGACCGACGTCATCCAGTCGTTTGTGCTTCTCGGTGGCGCGCTGATCTGCCTCGTGGTCGTCGCCCTCGGAGTCGACGGTGGGGTCGGCGGCATGTGGGATATCGCCGTCAGTCACGACAAGTTTCACATCTTCAACATGAACGGTGGTCCGGCTTCAATGGCGGCTTGGGTCCTGATCGTCGGCGGCTTCTTCACGCAGATGGTGCCGTACATCGGTGATCAGGCCCTGCTTCAGCGCCTGCTGACGACGCCCAGCGAAAAGCTCGCCGCGCGCGCCATGTGGGTTCACGCCATCATTGTCATTCCGTCGTCGCTTCTCTTCTTCGGGCTCGGGACCGCCCTATTTGCCTTCTTCAAGTCGAACCCCGAAGCGCTCCAGGCGTCGGCGCAGTCGAACGACACGATTCTTCCGTGGTTCGTCGCGACGCAGTTCCCCGTCGGACTGGCGGGACTGGTCATTGCGGGGCTCTTCGCGGCGACCATGTCGAGTGTTGACAGTAGCATCAACAGCGTGGCGACGTGCCTGGTCACGGATTTCGATCGCAAGCTGAGGCCGAACGCGGACGACGGTAGCCGCCTGAGACTGGCGCGCGCGCTGACGATTATCGTCGGTATTCTCGCCACGCTGTCCGCCAACGCCATTTCTCTCATGGACGCGAAGTCTCTGTGGTCGCTGATCCTCAAGGTCGCCGGACTCTTCGGCAGCAGTCTGACGGGAACGCTCTTGCTAGGCATGTGCACGCGGCGGGCGAACGCGGGCGGTGTAGCCGTCGGAATCATTACCTCGATCGTCGTGCTGGTTATCGTGCAACGCCTGAACGAGATCTTGGAAGAGCCCCTCGTTCATGGCTTTCTCTATGCGGCGGTGGGTATTATCACGTGCGTGATCGTTGGCTACGTGGCGAGTCTCGTGCTTGGTGGTGAGACGAAGCCCGTTGCTGGTTTGACGCTCAAGACGCTGAAGCAGCAGGAGGAGTAGTTTTGCAAGCTCAACCCATCCGACTCGCAGTCCTTGGCTGCTCTGGAGACATCGACGCGTATCGGCAAGCGGTCACGCGACTGCGATGGGGCTCTGTTGCAGTAACTGTCGACACCGACCGTGCTGTGGCGCAGTCCATGGCCGATGCGACGGGAGCCTCGGTCGTTCTTGATTCTCTCGACGACGTGCTCACGCAGCACGAAGCGTACGATGCCATCGTTGTACGAACGCCGCTTGAGGATCGCGGAGCCACAGTGTGCCGATTGGCCGAAGCTGGCAAGCATGTTCTCGTCGATTCTCCGATTGCAGCGAGCGCCACCGAGGCCGAGGAAGTTGTTGCTGACGCCGCCAAGAACAAAGTCTCACTGATGGTCGGCGGAACTTTGCGTTTCTTGCCGGGCAACCAGACGATCTTGTCACGCCTCGCGGAGAACAAGCTCGGTGCTCCCGGGCTTCTGCGCGTGCATCGATGGAGCTCGGGTGGGGGACTTGACGATTCTCTCCTTGAGCTGACCGTGGGCGACATCGATCTGGCGATTTGCATTTTCGATGGGCTGCCGACGCGAGTTTACGCGATCCAGCGTGAGCCGGCGTACTTGCAGATCCACTTCGGATTCGCGGACGGCGGTATGGCTGTTCTCGACTTCGCGAGGGGGCTGCCAGAAGGACAGGGCTATGACTCGCTTCACGTGATCGGATCCACGGGAGCCGCCTATGCCGATGACCATCACAATACGCACCTCGTTTTTCGTGGTGGCGAGCCGAGGGTCCGGATCTCGGGTCATGGCAGTTTTCACGTGGCCAGAGAGCTGCAAGAGTTCGTCGATGCGATTGTCGACAAGCGGCCAACCGTCGTGCCCGGCGAGGGCGGCTGCAAGGCGCTGCAGGTCATTGAGGCGGTCGCAGAATCTCTTAAATCTGGACAGCCACTCCACCGAGAAGACGATTCGTATGAGGTGAGTCATGAACACTGACATCTACCGCGTCGGCGTCCTGAGCGTCGTCAAACACGACTATCTTCCCAACGGGATCAAGTCGCACCCGAGGTTCGAGCATGTCGTGGTTGCGGACGATGCCGATCAGCCGGACTGGGTCCACGAGCGCAACGAGAAGTACGCTCGCGACAATGGCATCCCCTACGTCCGCGACGTCGAGAAGGCGATGGCCGATTACGATGTGCAAGTGGTGGCCGTGTCGAGCCAGGCGGAGCGTCACTGCGAACTCAGCGTGCGCGCCGCCAACGCGGGCTGCCACGTTGTCCAGGACAAGCCGATGTCGACCCGGGTTTCCGAGTGCGACCGTGTCGTTGAGGCGGTGGAACGCAACGGTGTCAAGTTCATGATGTGGAACCGTAGCTGCTTGCCGGCCATCATCGAGGCCCGCGAGGCGCTTCAAAGCGGTGTGGTCGGAGAGCCGTACGCTTTCCATGCGGACTTCTATTTCTCGAAGGACGTCGGGCCACCGAAGGGTTCGCGTAAGCCGGGAGATCCGAAGACGGACTGGCTCGAGTTCTTGAAGGCCGCGCACGCCGACGGTTCGGATGGTGGAGTGGGCGTCGAACCGCTGGGTGAGCTCGGCATCGAGGGCTGCTACCCGCTCGCTTACATCGCGCGGCTCGCGGGATTGGAGGTGCGCCGCGTCTACGCCGAGACGACGGCTCACTTTCATCAATTATATGACGACAATGACGTCGAGGACCTGGCAACTGTGACCCTGGAAATGGAGGGAGGCGTCGTTGGCAGTTTCTCCATCGGTCGGATCGGCGCGGCGAGCCACCCGGACATCGGCGAGATCAAGATGCACGTCCTCGGCTCGGAAGGGGCCTTCGTCGTCAGTGAGGCCCGGCCCGAAGTGGGCATCTACTATCGCGATCAACCGCCGAAAGAGTTCAAGAACGAACGCCTCAACGCCATCGAGAACGATTACCTCCTCGCGGAAGACTTCGCCCGGGCCATCGACACCGACGGCGATACCATTTTGAACGTGCGGACGAGTCGAGCCATCACGGCGACGGTGCAGGCCGCGCTGGAGTCGGGGCGGACGGGGCGACCGGTCGACGTGCAATGAAGAGTGACCACGAATGAAATTTCAGCTCGGCATCCTGGGCGCCACCGGCTACATAGGCAGCCCTTATCGCAAGGAAATCCGTGAGTGTCCGGACGACGCCCGAATCGTCGCCCTGAACGCTCGACGTCAGGATCGTTTGCAAGCGGCCGCCAGCGAGGACGGCGCGGAGCTTTTCAGCGACGACTGGCGTCAGGTTGTGAATCACCCGGATGTGAACACCGTACTGATTTGCACACCCGACGCCCTGCACCACGATGCGCTCCTGGCGTGCGCCGAGTGTGGCGCGCATGTCTTCTGCGAAAAACCCATTGGAATCGACGCCAGGCAAGCCTGGCAGATGTGGAGCGCGTACCGCGACAGGGATCGGGCTCACTACGTGCCGTTCTGGACGCGCTACTTCGATGCCTTTCGGCGTGCGCGGGAGATCGTGCAGGCGGGAACGCTTGGCGAAGTGCGAGCGTTCGTCTACCGCTGGCAGAACCCGCGTCCAGCGGCGATGCCGTTTACCTGGCGTGATGATGCCGACATTTCGTCGGCGGGAAGCATCGCCGATGTTGGCTCGCATTCGTATGACACTCTACGATGGATTCTCGGCGAAGAGGCGAAGCGCGTTCTGACGCACGCCGACGTGATCACTCCGGCGAAGCCCGATCTCGGTGAGGTCGACCTCGAGGAGGCGTTGACGTGGGGCAATGCCCATGCAGCCGGCGACGCCACACGAACCCGCAAGGGCACGGCTTTTGATTACGCGTCGATTTCCATCGAGATGGAGAGTGGTGTCGTGGGCACGCTCGTCCTGTCACACGCGCCGTTCTTTCGGAAGGGACTGGCGCCGGAACTCGAACTTCATGGTAGCGACGCGTCGCTCTCGGTCGATCGCATCACAGGCGATGTGCGTCTCCTCCGGCCGGATTCCAGCCTGGAGACTCTGGCGGTCCTCCCCGACGAAGGTCTCGGCAATCGCTTCAAGAAGTACGTGTTTCCTGCTCTGCGTGAGCGTGCGGATGGTCAGTCCTCGGAGCATCCGGGACTCGAGGATGGCTATCGAGTCCAGCTCTTCACCGACGCGGCGGCGCGTTCGGCCAGGCAGGGCGAGTGGGTGGAGCTGGCGCGGGTGGGGGCAGAGAGTCAGTAGTTTTCGTTACGTTCTATTTCCTTCTTCTCCGTTCTCTATTCTCCTTCCAATTCTTCATCCTCCTTCTCCTTCTGCCTTCGTCTTCTTACTTCAGCCTGAGCGTCGATCTCAAATAGGCAGTCGACGGTGGACACTTATGAGTCTCTCAGGTTTGTTGAGTTTCTTGTAAGCATCCTGGGATAAAGCCGGAGCTCGGGATGAGGGTGAGGTGGGGAGGAGGAGTTGGCGAACAACATTGGCCTCACCTGGGCTCACCAAGGACCCAGAAGGGCCAGGTCCCGCTTGAGAACCGAGAGAATGAACGTCGCGACGCTTGCCCACCGATCCAGGGAGACCGAAACGCCATTTGCCCCGCCGTTCTCCCGCGGCTTCCGAGGAGAACCCGACCCCACCGTCGAGTGTCCGAAGGGTCGAACTCAAGAGTTTGTCCTTGAGTTCCGAGCTGCGGCACATTATAGTGCTGCAGCAATAATTGCCATAGCACTATTTGCTGCGCTGCGTTCTTCAAGTGATTCTGTTGGAACCATTTGCGTCGTTTCTCTTGTGATGCAGAGGATTCCCTGTACGACGGAGGTTCGGGGGTGACTGATTGGCCGATCGCGTGGAACTGTCCGCACTGCGGTGCCGAACTTCGCGCGAAACAAGAGGCCGATGGCTCGAAGGCGCGCTGTCCAAGTGCGGGGAGGAGATGCGAGTACCGAATTCGCAGGAGACCTCGGATTCCCAGGGGGACCTTGGCGGGCAAGGAGCCGAGAATCGGTGAGTCAACACGAGATTCTCTCCTCACTACCCGACGAGAGGACGAATGCAGACGCTATTACAGTACGGTCTCCGGTCGTCCAAGACGGCCATGCTCGGTGGCGAGTCGTCAAGCGATCGGGAGTACTCCAGGAGAACTCCTGTTACGCCTACGACTCACTTCGCGAGCACCGGCGTTGTCGCCGGGAGTGTCCGACGAAGCATCGGCTTCGTCTGGCGAATAGAGATAGACTCCGCAGGCGGAGTGCCTGCATTGGCCCGCGCTACCCGGTCTTCTTGGCTGGGCATGAGGTCGATCCGATTTGAAAACGCTCAGGCAGATACAGCCAGGGAATACTAGGCGAATGGACAAGCAAATTCCGGGCGGCGTTCAGCCCGACGACGATATCGGCGGTGCGATTCTGCGTTCTCTGCGCCGCATCTTGCACAAGGTTTCGGAGCACTCGCGTCTTCTTGCGCGATCGGGAGGCTTGACCGTCCCTCAGTTTCTTTGCCTGAGAGCGATATCAGCGAGCCCCGCGGGGGAACTGCCCGTCGTCCGGGTCGCCGAGATCGTTCAGCTCTCCCCTCCGACAGTCTCGCGCATCATGGACAGACTGGAAAAAGCGGGATACGTGCGACGCGAGCGACGCTCGGATGATCGTCGAAAAGTCTCGCTATCGATCACCCAATCCGGAAAAGACCGCTTGGCGGCACTTCCTTCACCCTTGCACGAGCGTTTTGTCCAGCGTTTGAACAGCCTGGATGCCACCAAGAGGGCTGCAATTTTCCTGGCGCTTGATGAACTCGTCTCGATGCTCGGGGCGAGCGATATCGACGCAGCGCCGGTCCTCATGCCCGGCGTCGATCCCAGGGGTGAGGCTGTTCTGGAAGAGACGGGTGAAGCAGAGGAACGAGCAGAATGACGGGAAATTCATGATACATTCGGACAACAACCTCAGGCACATCGAAGAACTGATCCTCGCTAGCACTCCCTGCTTTCTGATCAGCTACTCGAACAATCAGGAGTGAACAGTCGCTAATGCCCATTGCCAAACTCGATCCTCAGTGGCTAGAACGTCTGTGCCGCGTTGAGTTTAAAGTAGACGAAATCGTGTTTCCCAATCCTGATGTGCACCAGAACGAGATTCCGCAGGATGAAGAATGGTGTGAAGTCGTCGTGGGAGACGGGCGGAGGCGAATCCGGTTTCACGACTACGACGAGATCTACAGGATCCCGGGACTCTATGAGGAATTGTTTTACGAACGGTTGAAGTGTTGCTCTCCAAGTATGATCGCTCATCTTTTGGAGGAGGTTCTCAACGATTTCGATGACAACGTGCAGCAACTGAGGGTGCTTGACTTGGGGGCTGGGAATGGCATGGTTGGCGATGAGCTTTACGCTCGTCACGCGCAACGGATTGTCGGAATCGACGTCCTGCCTGAAGCGCGAGAGGCCACCTACCGCGATCGTCCTGAGGTCTACGATGACTATATGGTAGTCGACTTGACAGATCTTCCGCGCGACGACGAGAAGGCGTTGAGAAATGTTCGATTCAACTGTCTGACCTCGGTTGCCGCGCTCGGTTTTGGCGATGTCCCACCGAAGGCCTTTCTTAGAGCGCTGACCCTTATTCAGAACCCGTCTTGGGTGGCATTTACCATCAAGGACGACTTTTTTCGCGAACGTGAGACGACAGGTTTCTCGCGATTGATCCGCACCCTGAGCCGAGAAGAGATCCTTCAGATCCAGGCGTACCGCCGTTTCCGACACCGGCTGTCGATTACGGGGACACCGCTCTACTATATCGCCATGGTCGCACGAAAGTTGGAGGATATTCCACCGGAGCTGTTGGAAGCAAACTGGCAAGCCGAGGATTGAAGCCAAGGCAACTGCCTGGGACCTCATTCAAATCTACGCGAGACGACAACCGAGTTCTTGAAGAAGAAGGCTGCGGAGTGAGTCCGTGTCCCAAAATCCAATCGGTTCCGAAGGCGAACAGTGAATCTCGAAGCGCTCCAATATCTCGCATGTCCCGTCTGCCGTAGCGATCTTCGCCTGCAGGACGGGATTCTCAATGGCTCTGATGTTCAAGCCGGCAGACTGGACTGCGTATCAGGGTGCAGATCGTACCCCATCGAATCTGGTGTGCCGCGGCTCTTGCCTGAGCTCTCTCGGCGGGTATCCTCCCCTCTGGAACATCAAAACAGTACGAAGCGTAGCTTCACTGCGCAGTGGAACCTGTACAGGTACGGGAATACAACATGGGGTACAACTGTCTCCGACCGTATTCAGGTTGCTCTCCACGAGCTGGGTTGGAGCCGGTCAGACCTCAGTGGAAAAGTGATTCTCGACGCGGGCTGTGGAAACGGGACTCTTTCTCGAGCCCTCTCAGAATTGGGAGCGACAGTCGTTGCAATTGACTTGAGTAAGAGCGTCTTTCGGGCGAAGGAGCACTGTGCAGCACCAGGACTGCACTTCGTGCAAGGCAACCTTTTCTTCCCGCCCCTGAAGACCGACGTCTTCGATGCCATCTACTCGTGTGGCGTTTTTCATCACACACCGGATACACGACGCTGCTTCGATGCCCTTGTGGCGACACTGAAGAACGCTCCTCACGTCCGCTATTTCTCGTGGCTATACTCAAAGCGATCATGGCTGTTCAATATCACGGTTGAGCAACTGATGAAGGTGACACGAAGAATGCCGAGCCAGATGCTGATTCCGATGTGCGGTGGCCTTGCGCCGGTTGTAGAGCTGGGGTCTCGTTTGGCAACGACGTCGAGGGTTGTCCGTTATGCGCCGCGTAACCTCCGTGACCGGGCTGTGCAGCTGCATGACCTTCTCTCACCCGCATATGTGTGGTACCACACCTTCGAAGAAGCGAAGAGGTGGGCCGTTGAGAGCGGATTCCGAAGGGTCGAGAAGACGATCTATCATGCGTCCGAGCGGGACGACGACCGCCTTGCCAGAGTGCTAGACCGCTACCGAACCGTATGTCGTCCCGGGTTTGGCGTCTTGTGCCGCGGCCTAAACGGCGAGAAGGAGAGAGCAAGGTGATCTTGCTGTCAGGAGTCGGCAAGTCCTTCGACGGAGGAGTGACGTTCGCTATTGAGGATTTGTCGCTCGAGATTGCCGACGGGGAAACGCTCGTTCTTTTGGGCTCGTCCGGGTGTGGGAAGACCACAACCCTGAGAATGATCAACCGAGTGCTCAGTCCCACGCTGGGAACGATTGAAGTAGACGGTGGCAATATTCTGGAACTGGATCCGATCGAGTGGCGCCGCTCCGTCGGTTATGTGTTTCAGGGAATTGGTCTCTTTCCCCACCTGACTGTCCAGCAAAACGTCGAGATTGTGCCTCGCTTGTTGGGCTGGCCGGCTGAGAAGCGAAGGCAGCGATCAAAGGAATTGCTGGATCTCGTTGGCTTGGATCCTTCCAAACACGGTATTCGCTTGCCGGAGGAACTCTCCGGAGGTCAGCAGCAACGTGTGGGTGTCGCTCGAGCCTTAGCGGCGGATCCTCGCTATCTCTTGATGGACGAGCCTTTCGGTGCGCTGGATGCATTGACTCGTGACGCACTTCAGCAGGAGCTTCTTGCACTGAACCGCACACTGACAAAGACCATTGTCTTCGTGACGCACGATATCTTTGAGGCGTTGACGGTCGCAGATCGAATCGCAGTTCTGCATGAGGGAAGGCTTCAACAGGTGGGGACCAAGAAAGAGGTCCTGGGCTCGCCTGCTACACCTTTCGTCCGCGAGCTTTTCGCAAAACCTGCCAAACAGTTAGCCACCTTCTGGGAGGCTCGCTGATGGTCGAGCCGTGGACGACATTCGTTGCTGACCGCCTGCCGGAGTTGTGGCTACGGATGGGACAGCACCTCATGTTGACTGGGGTGTCCACAGGTCTCGCGATTTTGCTTGGCGTACCTCTCGGCACGCTTGCATCGCGCGTTCGCTGGATTCGAGGTCCCATCCTCGCGACTTCTGGGATTCTCCAGACCATTCCGAGCCTCGCCATGTTGACCCTTCTGCTGGCAGTGCTCCACAAGATCGGCGCATTGCCCGCCATTGTCGCGTTAACGCTCTACGCGCTATTGCCAATCGTGCGAAACACGCTTACCGGTATAGAGGGCGTCTCGCCCGACGTCACGGAGGCCGCCGTCGGGATTGGCATGTCCTCTCGGCAAGAACTCTGGATCGTACGACTCCCGCTCGCTCTACCCGTGATCATAGCTGGCGTACGAACTGCAGCCGTTATGGGAGTAGGTATTGCCACACTGTCTGCCTTCATTGGCGCCGGTGGTCTGGGTCAGTTCATCAATCGGGGCTTGGCGCTGGCCAACACGCGTCTGATTGTCCTCGGTGCGGTACCAGCGGCCGTTCTGGCGTTGTTGGTGGACTTCTCCTTCGCTGCGGCGAATTGGGCACTCGATCCACGCCGCAGAGCTACTCGAAAACCTTTTTTCCGAGTAGCCGCCTTGTCCCTCCCGCTCGTCCTTTTTGCGGTGGGTCTCCTAGGCTACGTACGGACACGAGCCGACATCATAATTGGTTCCAAGAACTTCACGGAGCAGTT
>Ga0315336_1004417_pt1 | contig 16726 bp, 11 predicted proteins | sample ASW5metaG_FD_204512 | JGI IMG/M metagenome (GOLD analysis project Ga0315336, IMG submission 204512) | Ammonia-oxidizing marine archaeal communities from Monterey Bay, California, United States - ASW #5 | ecosystem: Environmental > Aquatic > Marine > Intertidal zone | place: USA: California...
CTTTCGTCGATGGCTTGTTACGCATTGTTTTTCGTTTCGTGGCGGCGTTCGCGGGTGGTGAAGAAGCCGTCGAGGTCGGGGTGGTCCCACATAATTTTTCGGGCGTAGAAGGACTTGTAGTTATTATTGAAGTTGAAGCCGGATTTGTCGGCGTGTACGCCGATGTCGTAGTCCCAACGGATGCGGTTGATGATGCATTCGATGGAGTAGTGGTTGACGCCGTTGCGGCGGAGTTCTTTGCAGCGGTCGACGATGAGGGTATAGATGTGAGGGTTGGCTTTATGGAAGGCGTCGAATTTTCCTTTACGATCGGTGTAATCGTCGTGGTCGCGTTTCTGCGAAACGCTTACAGAGGTTTCTAGGAAACTTCCGGTGCTATCCTCTTGTTGCGTCAGGGTCTCCTGACCCAGACGCCGGCCCGACCCCGCAGGGGTCTCCTGTGTGAGTTCGGGCGGTTGCCAGGTGGTGGTCGATGGATTGGTCGGGTTCATGTTGGTTCTCCGGGATTGGCTCGTTTCCGAGTTCGAGGGCTTTGGGTGTTAGAAGATTGCCACGTCGGCTTTCGCCTCCTCGCAATGACAGCCTAGTTGCTTCGTTTTCTATTTGAAGATGCGTAAGCATCTGTCGGTTTCTTTTGGTGGTACGTTTTCTTTTTCGAAAGAAAAGGTAGCGATTACCGTGGAATACCCAGGTTGCGGATGGCGTTGGCGAGTTCTTCGAGGTCGCTGAGTTTTGCGGTGACGGTATGGAGTTGGGCCGCGAGGTTTTCGAGGCGGCTGGTTTGGGCGATGGCGCTACGTTTGATGCCGGACAGATCGGTGCTGATTTCCACTAGGTTGGCGTCGACTTTGGTGAGGCGGTCGGCGATGCCATTGGTGGGTTCGTCTGTCGGCGTGGGAGTCGGCGTTGGTTCGTAGGGTTCAGTGGGGTCTTCGCTCGGTTCGGGTTCCGGCGTGGGTTGCGGTACCTCGGTGGGGATGTTGCCCCTGCTTTCGAGGTAGGCGCTGACGCCTTGATATCGCGGATCGCCGGGGGACATGGAGAAGTAGTTGCCGCGGGTGCCGATGCCGGGGCCGGTGAAGAGGCAGAAGACGGGGGACCCGGACGCAGCAGGTGTGGTCGCGCGGTCCCATGCCGCGAGCATGTCGTGGTAGAGGTCGGCCATGTGACTAGTTTGGACGGCGTCGGCAAAGACGCGGTCGACTTTGTTTTTAAGTCGGTCGTTTTCGGCTTTGTTGCTGGAGAATTTGATCACATCGAGATGGTGGCCACCTTCGTAGGCGAAGAGCGGGAGTCCGTGGCTGGCGGCTTCCCCGGCCACGAAGCGCGCGCGGCCTTCGATATCGGTCATGTGCCAACGGCATTCTGAAACGACCTGGTCCACCGAAAGGGTTTCGGGGTTGATATTCCGGGCACGGAAGGTGCCAGAACCGGAATTGCCGAGGTATCCGCCGAAGTAGAAGGCGACGGCGATACTGTCGACGTGGTGGACCAGGCGTTCGGTCGGGGCGGCAGCGCGGCTTTGGGGCTGCATGTCGGAGGTGTAGGTTGAGGGGTATTCCCATTCGAGCGATTTACGCCAGGAATTGGTCTGTCTGAATCCACAGCCGAGCGTGATGTGGATGCGGTCGGGTTGGTCGGCGAAAACTTCGCGGAAGATTTTAGAAATGACTAAGGTGCGCCAGCCGTGCCAGACCATCGCGGCGAGGAAGCGATTGGTTCGGCCCGTGGATTCGGCGACGTCGATGCCGAAGGCGTGTCCGCCGGCGGCCCATGCGCGGTGGTATTGTTTGAAGAGGGAGTTCCATATTTCGTTGGAGTGTTCGATGTAGAATTTTTGTACATTGGACGCTTTACACAGGAGAGCGAAATTGCGGATGTAGTTTTCGTCGGCCTGATCGGGCATGCAGAACCAGGCGGCGACGTCGAGGGTTTCGGCGAGCTCGAGCATGTATTCGAGCGCGACGCCTTGCGGGTTACCGTGGACGTGGGAAACGTTTTGCGTGACGTATTTGGGCGTGCTGCGATCGGACCATCTGTGCACGCCGGAGTTGTTGGTCTTTTGCCAATCCATGAAACGGATTACGCCGCGGTCTTTGAGGGCTTCGAGAAATTGTGGACGGAACGTGTCGTTTTTCCACGCGACATCGAGGGGGTTGTATTGGATCTCGTCCCATACGGGCGGCCAGTGGAGCATGTTTCCGTTTTTGATCGTGGGCAATGAACCGCCGCCATCCGACGCGAACGCGCGGTACCCGTACCCGTGGGGGGTGAAGGGTAATGTAAGCCGGGTACCGCACGTCGCTTTGGTGGGATAGCCATTCTCGTCGAGCTCGAGGGGGGTGGAGCGTGCCCAATCGAGCGTGCCGTCGGATTTGATGGCCATGGGTTTCGGCGCCGATTTCATGGCGTCGACAAAAGGTTGGTAGTCGGGTTCCAGCCATTCTTTCAGGCCGGGTAGGTTGGTGCCGAGTGTTGTCATGTGTGTGTTCTCCCTATGGTTGCCGTCAAGGACGGCTTTTGGAGCGCCTTCGTCGCGGCGGTCACCGACCGCTTCTGGAGCGACTTCGTCGCGTAACTTTTCTAAGTCAGGTTTGTGTGGCTGGGTCGGGAGACCCTGCCACAACGGAGGGGAAGTTCTCGTTCACCTTCATGATTTCTCTCCTATCGAAATCTCGTCGTCGGCATGAATCGGTATACGGGAAGCCACGAGGCGTTCGAGGCGGCGGTTCATGTTTTGTTGGTAAATTGATCGGTCGGGCTGATCGATGAGGGTTTCGTGGAGCTCGAGACAGATTTGGATCTTCTTCTTAAGCTGGGGATAGGGCAACACGGATGACCATGCTGATACGGCGAGATCGATACACTTGACGGCGGAGGGGGTTTGGAGGATGCGGTGGTCGTGTTCCTCGGGCTGCGTCGGGGCCTCCAGGCCTGTTGCGACAGGGGCGACAGGGGGGACTGTGTCATTGCGAGGAACGGAGTGACGTGGCAATCTCTTTGGTGCAATGCCTTTTATCGAACGTGAATCAATCTGACTAGTGAGAATGCCACGTCGGCTTTCGCCTCCTCGCAATGACAGGTGGGGTGGCAGGTTTTCCTCATGGGCCATGGGCTCCGGCGCGGCATCTGACATTCTCGGTAGAATACTGGAGAGTCGTTCGATGCCTTTGTCACCGCGTTCCTTTGCGGAACCGAACTTCGACGCGAGATCGCGGAACGTGCCGTGTTTCTCGGAAACACTCCCAGCATCCGTTGTGGTCGGGTCGGGAGACCCGGCCACAACGGAATCGGAGTCGTTGGCCGTGTTCAAGGATTTGTAAAGCGCCTCCACGATCGCTTTCGATTCGGGCACCATACCGATTCTGCCGGTCTTCAAATAGGTGCGAAGATGTTGGTATTGCTCCGGCGTTAATAAATTACGGACGCGCATGATGACGTCGAGCGCGCACAGCCGAATGAATTGTCGCAGCGCGTAACATACGGGATGACCGCCGCGAAGGTAGGTGCGTTCGGTTGCCACGATTTTGTCTTCGCCATGGACGACCGTACCACCGAGCGCGACGTGCCACACGATGGGCGAGTCGGAATATTGAAACGCGTCGAGAATATTTTTGGACGCGTGAAACCCGTGGCGACACATCACGGGCTGTCCTTGGAACCGATGCGTCACACCCATCGCCGCACGACGACCGTCCTCGTACCCTAATCGATTCTGCAACCCCGCAAACCACCACCCTGTCACGGACGGGTTCTGGAGCGACTTCGTCTCGGCGGTCACGGACCGCTTTTGGAGCGACTGCGTCGCGGCACAGCCTGGGGGGGATGGTTTGCTTGTGGGCGGTATAATCTGATCGGCTGATGCCTTGGATTCGCTCACTATGTCATTGCGAAGAGGCGAAAGCCGAGACGTGTGGAGATTCGAAAAATCCCCTAAGGCGTTTTCTTTTGAAAACGCTCGCAATCTATTCGGATCGGATTCTTTGGTCGAAGCCGGTTGATTTGTTCCTCGCTGCGTCGGGGTCTCCTGACCCAGGCACCGGCCGGACCCCGCAGGGGTCTCCAGTGTACGTTCGGCGGCTTGGGGTGAAGAGTGGAGACCCGTTCCGGATCCCGCCGAGTGGCTTCGGCAGTTTGCAGGCAAACTGCATGTTTTTGATACATTGGAATTTAAAGTCTGTTTGTTCATCTATGCGGCCTGTGTGAGGATGCGAAGGCATCCGTCGGTTTCTTTTGGGTCCGTTTTCTTTTTCGAAAGAAAACGGATGATCAATCTTCGACCCCTGTGCAATCGGGGCAGGGGATGAATTCGAAACCGTCCCAGACCTCTTCCAGGCCATTGCACTCCTGGCAAATGATGGGTAACGCGTGATTCATGTCAAAAGTCCTTTATTTAGGCATTGGAGACCCGTTCCAGGTCGATGCCGTGTTTTTTCAAAACGCTAACGGCAGTGTTGCTCCGCAAACTGCTGAGTGGCTGGGTCAGGAGACTCTGCCACAACAGCTAGTTGATCATATTTGGTCAATAAAGATCAGTATAGACAAAATTTAATCATAAAGTCAAGCAATTTAATCAAATTTGGTCACTCAGGATCGAAGGTGAAAATTTGGAACGCGGAAAGCCGTGTGAATCAAAGGGTTAGCGGTTCTCCTTCCCGCTCCTTAGAGTTGGAAGCGATCGGGAAAAAGATGTTAGGGTGACTATCGCTTGAGCTAGCTCGCCGAATTCTGGCAGAAAGACGAATACCAAATGAAGCAGTTGAACGACCCCGCCGGAATTTTTGTCGAAAAAAACCAAACATACTTCCGATGGAGATTCATCGCGGCGTTGTTCGTTTTGGTCGGATTAAATTGCTCTGATTCCAACGCGCAAATAACGCCGATAGTACCTGACCTCATGAATTCCGACGCTACGGTGGACGCGACACACGATACCAGTCCCGAAATTGCCACGGACGGTGATGGTACTTGGATAGCAGCGTGGCAAGGAGGTGGTGATTCCTATTTAATTTCAACTGACAATGGGCAGACTTGGTTGGCGTTGAACGGAATCTCGGTGACAACAGGCGGTTTGTTTCAATTTGTCCTACAACCGCGGGTGATTATGTACGGAAACGAACGGGTGGGTATCGTTTCGTACGGTCGGACGGATGATTTGGATTGGGATATCTGCTATGTCTATTCCGCCGACAACGGAGCGACGTGGTCCGATCCTATTATGATCAACGACTATGGTTCGACGGATTCAAGCAACGATATTTCGTCCGACGTTGCTGCGGACAATAACGGAACCGTCGTCGTGACTTGGCACTCCAAAGAAGATTTAAACGGGAGGGCCGGAACGGATATTGATATTTTTTATTCGCGCTCGACGGACCATGGTGCGACGTGGTCCGCGTCTGCAGTTCTAAATTCCTATGGAACTACAGACTCCGCATGGGAGTACGACCCGGTAATCGCGACAGACGGTTACGGCAATTTTATGGTTGCTTGGGAAACGGCCTACGACCTCAACGGAACGATTGGTACGGACCGCGATATTGTAGCGTCGGCTTCAACGGACTATGGCGCGACGTGGTCCGACCCGGCTCCGCTCAACGCGGCACTAGAGTACAATGCGGACAGCAGCGTTCAGATTCATCCGTACGGAATCGGAAAGTGGATGGCGGTCTGGGAACACGGTGCTTTTTCTCCCACGAGAAAAGAAGTGGTCGTTGCGCGTTCTGAAGACAACGGGGCGACTTGGACGAGTCCTATCGTTGTCGAATCCAATGCAGGGTTGTATTACAACGGGACGGACAATGTTCATTTCGATACGGATGGTGACGGCACCTGGGTCGTGGTATGGGAGCCGACGAGCGATTTGAGCGGAGAAAATTTTGTCGAAAAAGACATTTACTATTCAATTTCAACTGACAATGGTGACACGTGGACGATTGGTGCGCCGATAGACGTCAACGCCGGTGCGGACACTGGAGACGACGAGAATCCGGATGTCGTATCCGATGGGATGGGAAACTGGATACTCTCCTGGGAGTCCGATGAAGACTTGGCGGGAGCCGGCACCGATAATGATATTTTCTTCACGACGTTTACATTTCCCGTCACGAATTCTCCACCCGAAGAGATGCCACCAGAGTTGCCGATTGAATCGGTTGTCGCGTTGGGGATTGCCGCATTGGCTCTTCTCCTTTTGGGCGTCCGGAAAATGAATAGGACGTGATGTGTTGGCGAGACTATGGCAAGGGGAATTTTTTTGAGAATCAGCAATGCGTCAAAAGTGTTGTGTTTTGTGTGACATTCATTCGTCGGAAGACGTGAGCGGAATGGGTATGATGGTTGGTGCGGACTCGTTTTACAACCCCGGCGGGACGTGGACGGGTTGGATGAGCCAGATTGCGATGTTGATCGCGGCGGAGGTGAGGCCGACGTAGATGAGGATGCTGGCGAGTTTGTGGGAGTAGTGGAGCCATTTGTAGCATTTGGCTTCGAAGAAGTAGGGTATGATTTTTAGGGGTTCTTTCCAGGGGATGGGTTCTTCGTAGGGTGGTGAGGTGCCGGTGCGTTCTTCTTCTTCGCGGAGGTGGCCGACGTTGATGGTGAGTAGGAAGCGTAGGGCGTTGTAGGTGATGAGGAGGAGGGAGACCATCCACCAGAGGGAGCCATTGCCGAAGCCGATGAGCTGACTGAACACGCGACGTTGGGGCCAGGAGTTGATTGTGTCGGTGGTTTTCGCTGCGAGCTCGAGGGCCTTCACTTCCGTCCACGCGCTGGAGGCTTCGCCCATTTCGACTTGTAAGGTTGCCAGTTCCACCGATTGTTGGTCCGGCGGAAGACCGTGTACCGACTGAGGCAAACTGTAGTGGGCGTATTGAGACGTGGCACGCGTCAGCTCCGCGAACTGGCGTGCGGATTCGTCGGCTAAGGTGGGACGGTCAATGTAGTCTAATTCCTTGGTCTTATCCATATTGAATCTTATTCGATGGCCGATGGTTTCCAATGTTCCCAACTCGACGATCTTTTGTTTGACGACGTCGGCCTTGGGATCATTATCATCTTCGTACGACTGGGCTTGCTCGATGCTTTCGGTAGACAGCATTTCTTGCCCCTGTCCCAACGCCGTCCAATAAAACGTCTTCCCCACCAACGGAAGAAAGAAGGCGACCATGAGGAGCAGATGAAACAGCAGCTTAGAGCCCGTGTATTTTCGACGCAGGTTGGTCCACGGTTCGTCCAGGTTAGGGGAGAAGAGCGCACCGGCGGTGAGGGTGGAGTCGAGACGGAGGTTTTTGACGTCGCGGAGATCTGCGTTGCGAAAATCGGTGGATTTTAATTTCGTATTCTGGAATTCAGCCAATAACAAGAATGCGCCGTGGAATTCGGCGTGTTCAAGGCTGGCTCCAGAAAAATCCGCATCTGCAATTTCTGCATCTCTTAAATTAGCTTGTAAAATAGTGGCGTCGCGAAAGATGGATCCCGTTAGGTTTGCTTTCTTTAGATTGGCCAATGATAGGTTTGTATTCGCGAGATTAGAATAGTTTAGATGCGCATGTGTTAAATCTGTCCATTGAAGTTTTGCGTTCTTTAGATTTACTTCCGCGACGTGCGCCCTATTCATATTCGCTTTGGTCAGATTTATTTCGTTCAAATTCGAAAACACGAGATTCGCGCTGGAAAGGTTTATACCAAGATAATTCCCGATTTCGGGGTCGAAAGGCGCTAAGTCGATTCCTGATAGATCCGATTTCTGTAGATCGGGAACAAAACCCGGATTCTCTTGTCGAAATTTGTTCCATTCACGAATGAACACCACCATGTCTTCGTCGGTGGGGTTGGTGCCTTTTAGATTGCGGAGTCGTTGGACGAGGGCTTCGCCTTCGGGGTTGGTTTGGGCGGTGTTGGGAGGGTCGGTGGTCATGGTGCGGGTGGTTCGTCGAGGGCGTCTAGCATGCCTTGGATTTTTTCGACCATGTGGGGTGCGCCGAGCGCGTCAAACAATTCAAGAGATTTTTTCCAATTCGCTTTGGCACACTCCACGTCGCCGCGTTCTTGGTGGACATTTCCGATATTGCCATATTGATTTGCGATGCCCGCCTTGAGCCCGAGTGCCTCGTTTATAGCCAGGGCCTTCTCGTAATAGTCGAGTGCCATGTCCCAATCACTTTTCGCAAGGTAGATATTTCCGATATTTCCGTATTGATTTGCCACGCCTTCCCGATTGCCGAGATCTTTGTTCATGGTTAGGGCATTCTTAAAAAAATCGAGTGCCTTGTCTGAATTACCTTTCTCATGATAGGCGATTCCCATATTTCCATAGGCTTTAGCGATGCTCTCGCTGCGGCCAAGATCCATATCGATTTTGAGAACTTTTTGATAGTACTCTATTGCCGTGTCCATGTCCCCTTGTATTCGATAGACATTTCCTATGTTTCCGTATTGATTCGCCATTCCTTCCCTATTTTCGATTTCAATGTCTATAGTGAGGGATTTATCGTAAAACTCAAGTGCACGTCCGAAGTCTCCTTTGGCTTTGAAACTTACACCGATATTGCCATAGTGAACGGCCATCCCCTTCTTGTTGTCGAGTTCCGTGTCTATCTTTAGAGCCTTGAAAAAAAAATTAAGCGCCTTGTCTACATCGCCTTTTGTTTGGTGAACAATTCCAATATTACCCGTTGCCGCAGCTTGCCAATCTTTAGCATTGACTTTACTTGCAAATGAAAGCACACCATGATACGCCTGCAACGCACCATCCAGGTTGCCTCTTAGTTTGTAAATGTGTCCCATTTTATTGTGGGCATCGAGGTCGCTGGGTGATCGAGCGAGGACGGACTCTAGGGCGTTTTCGGCTTTGTCGATTTTGCCAGTAAGGTATGCCACCGCGGCGATTTCGTGGTATCGGGCGATGGCTGTTTCTTCGGATGCGTGGGCTTCTTCCTCGAGCACGCGGATCAGTTCTGCGGAGTCTCCGCTTTCGCGGACTTCTTCCAAGGCGTCGCGTTCTTTTTGTTCGCCGGTTTCTTCAATGCGGGTCGTGAGGTCGTTGATTTCTTTTTTGAGGTGTTCAATCTCGCTGCCTTGGAGGGCGTTCATAGCTTTTGATTCTGCATACCTATCGGCGAGTGCAAGAGTCGTTTCGTTGGGGCCCTCTGAAGCGTTGTTGACGTAGTCGCCGCCGACGTTGGTGAGATTCCCTTCTGTATCTTGTTTTCCGATTTGGAATTTTCTCGCTTTGTCTCCTTTCCGCAGAAATAGGTAGAGAAGACCGAACAGGCCAGTGATAAGGGCAGCGATTGCGGGGCCGGCAATCGCCGGGTTTTCCCACCACTGCGTCGGTAACTCGGCGTCGGGGGTGGTCACGATTTCGAGGTCGGGGTTTTGGGCTGTGGCGTTGGGGAGCAGGGCGAATGCGATCAGGAGGAGGGCGGCAGCGAGCATCGCAATGTTTGGGTCCCAATTTCTGTTAAACGGGTTTTGTTGCATTTTCTAGCGTCGTCTCGGTTTGGGCGCCATTGTCGCTCCTACAGATTTTGCACGGTGAATTCTCGTTCTTAGCCATTGCACCTCCGCATTTTTGGCATGTATTTTCTTTGGTTGATTTGGGGCGAGGATCGTAACGGGCGAGAAAATATAGCGCCACCGGCGTAACGACGTGTAGAAGCAGCAAGATTGCAAGGATTTTGTTTTTCGGAAAATCGATTGCACCAGTTGGTAATAACTCCCAAATAGAAAATGATAGTAATGCCGGGAAAACGAAAAATGCGATCCATTGAATTATTCTTCGCAGAGGACCTATTTTTTTAAAGTACCGCACTAAAAGCTCGCCGGAATTGTCCCAGTTGCTGATAATGATCGGTTCTTTAATATCGCCACTTGTAATTTGATTTCGGACGTTTTGGGAGAGCCACCCGATGTACCGTCCCTGATGTGCGATATAGAGGTCTTCTACCATGTACATGAGGACGAAACAGAAGGCGGAAGCTGGAGCTATGAATATTAGATAGGGCAAGGCGTTTTCCACGACGCTTTTGGGATCGGCCATATTAGCGCCTGCGAATGATAAGACCCCTACCTGAACGACCAAGTGCAGCCGGAGCAGATTATCTCGGCGTTGAATGCGAGCCATGATGCGTTCGCGGGCGTCTTTCCAGCATTCCATTGCCCATTTTGCCTGGAACTCGGAGATTTCTTCCATTGGGTATTACCTTTCAAGGATTTACGGTTAACTATGGGGTTTGTCCTAGCATACACATGTTCTGTTTCGGTTGTCACGTGTTGGGGTGAAAGTCGTGGTATTATCGTTGTTGGTCAATGGTTGCGCGTTTTTTTGAATGTGACTGTGAGGTGAATGGATATGATTTATTTTAGTCGTTCGGGGCGGTTGATGGCGGGGGCGGTTTTGGTTGGTTTGGGGTTACTGGTGTTTTCGGTGGACTTTGCAGCTGCGCGTACGGATCCGCCGTTGTCGGAGGAGCAGCAGGCGAAGATTTTGGAGTGGGAAAAGGCTTCGGTGGATGAATTGGCGCTGGAGTTGGGGAAGAAGGAGAATGCGTGGGGGGCGCTCATTTTGGTGCGGGAGGTCGCGTTGGGGAATGAGGCCGGTCGCGGAAAGCATATTCGGGACTTCATTGAGACGCGCCGTGTGGGCCGACCTAGGCTACGTGAACTCGCGGATAAGGCAGACGCGCTCCGGTTGCTGGGGATTACGAATTCGGAGGCGGATCGTGAGGTTTTGTTGAGGCTATACACGGCGGAAGGCGCACGGGCGTTGTTTACAAACTGGAAGGGTGGTGCGCGGGCAGAGAGTGATTCGGGACGGGGCGAATACATGGTCGAGTATGTACGGGGTCGTGCGGGGGCGGGGTTGGCGTTGACGCAGGTGGAGGCGCATCGGGAGATGTTGCGAAAAGATTACGAGGCCGTGAAAGAGAAATTTACACCGGCGCAGGACATGCATGCATGGACGGATGAGGAATGGCTCAACTTCGAACTATTAGGATTTTTGGTGGACGCGCTGGCGTATGGCGATGTGATTGATGAATTGGGCCGCGCGAAGTTTAAGACGGTATATGCTTCCGACATGATGCATCATTTGATGATGAGTGCCACGGCGAAGTATTAGGGCGATCACGGACCGCTTTTGGAGCTACTTCGTAGCGGCATAGCCTGTTGGGCGGAGTTTCTGGCGGTACCAAACGGGGGACTTTTGGTGTTAGAAGATTGCCACGTCCCGTTGGTCCTCGCAATGACACTTCGGGTGAGGTTTTTTTTGTAGAATCTAATTCTCAGATGTTCGGCCAGTCCTTGGCACAACGGAGGGTCTCAGTATTGCGTTGACATAGTCCGTTGATGCGTGGTGCTGGAAGTGAAACGGGACCGATGCTATGCGCGGGGCAGGATTTTTTCCAGGGCGGCGGAGAGGTCTGCTTCTTTGTAGGGTTTGGGGAGGGCGGCGGAGAATCCGTAGTCCTGGTAGTTGGCGAGGATGGGGGTTTGGGAGTTACCGCTGGCGACGATGGCTTTTACGTGGGGGTCGATGTCGTGGAGTCGTTTGATGGTTTCTTCGCCGCCCATGCCTTCACGAATGGTTAGATCGAGGAGTACGCCGTCGTAGGGTTTCCCTGCGGTTTGCGCGGCCTGGTAGTGGGCGATGGCTTCTTCACCATTGATGACCAGGTCGGCGTCATATTCTAGAATTTCGAGGAGCACACCTGTGATTTCCAGCACTCTTGGATCGTCGTCCATGACGAGGATGCGTCCGGAACCGGGGAGCGGCGTGTTGACTTGTTCGAGGCCGGTCTCTGTTTCATCTTCGGTTGCCGGAAGGTAAATTCGGAATGTGCTGCCTTTGCCCGGTTCGGATTGGGCGAAAATCTGACCGCCGTGGTGTTTGATGATCGAGTAGGAGATGGCGAGACCGAGGCCGCTGCCTTCGTCCTTGGTGGTGTAGAAAGGGTCGAAGATTTGTTTGAGGGCTTCGGCTTCGATTCCGCATCCTTCGTCGCGGATGGTGATGTGGATGTGGGGTCCATCGAGGTTGAACAAATCGGACGATGAAACGTTTTCTGCGCTGACGTGGAGTGTGCCACCCAGCGGCATCGCTTGCGCAGCATTGATCGCAAGATTCTGGAGGACCTGTTTGATTTGGCCGAGATCGACGTGGGCCGCCCACAGGTTTTCGTCGATGTCTAGTTTCGGGGAGATGTTCTTACCGGACACCGCCAACCCTACAGCATCTGGAATCGCCGACCGCAGATTGACCGTTTCTCTGACCGGATCGCCACCGGTGGCGAAGGTCAACAGTCGTGTGCTCAGTTCCACGGCATCTTCGCAGGCGTCGAAGGCGACTTTGAGTGAGTCTTTGGTTTTGGATTCGGAGGACGTAGCGTTTCGGGCGACGTGAATGTTGGATTGAATCGCCATAATGAGGTTGTTGAAGTCGTGGGCGATGCCGCCGGCGAGGACGCCTACGCTTTCGAGTTTATGGGCTTGGGCGGCGACGGCCTCTAATTTTCTGGCGTGAGCTTCTGCCGATTTACGTTCATCAATATTGCGGGTGACGCCCAAAAGTCCAACGGGTGTGCCGTCTGGATCGCGCAGAAATGTCGCTCTGACTTCTCCCCAAATGACGCCTCCGTTTTTGTGATTGAATTCGAGTTCCAGCGTAATGGCACGTTCCGGGTCGGCGTTGGGCGAATGCGCAAGTGCAGACTCAGTCTGCAGTGCCTCCAGGGCTTTATTCGCGGAGGTCGGCGTGAATTGTTCGATCATTGTTTTGGGCATTTGCTCGTCGACTGTATAGCCGACGAGTTTTTCGATGGACGGGCTAACATAGGTCGTATTGCCTTCCAGGTCGAGAGTCCAAATGACGTCGGTCGCGTTCTGTGCCAGGAGTCGGTAGCGGGCTTCACTTTCTTCCAGTTTCGTTATCGCATCCACGGCGGCCGCTTCAGATTTCAACGCGGCGCGCAAATCCCAACGCATAGCGCGGAAGAACACGATGATGAGGAACGTAATGGTGCAATAAAAGACGAGAAAGTTGATCTGGTCCAGAGGGTCGACCGGGGTGTTGTTGCGCACTTCGGGTCTGGATACGTCTAGCGTGGAAAGGTAGTAGTAAGCGCCCAGGCTGGCGATGAACGTGATAATGGTGCCCCGGATTCCGAAAACGAATGCGGCGGCGAGTGTGGCGATGGAAAAGCTGGAGGTTTTGATGTCGTATACGCCCGCCCCGCTGGCGGCGCTGAAGGCGATCGATACAACGAGCAGCAGGGGGAGTCCGAGGCGTGCCGGGGTTAATTTTCCGGCGCGGATCGACAGCCAGAGTACGACGCAGGCAAGGAGGTTGCCGCCGACGACGATGTACAGATTGCGTTCGGGGGAATTTCCGAATAGGACGACGATCCACGCGACGGCGTTGATGCCGATGAACAACTTGAGATACCGCGCCATCCTGTCGCGTTCGTTATCGTTGGATAGCGGGTAGACGATTTTTTCGTAGACTGAGCGGAAATTGGCCATGGGAATTACTTGATTCCAAATTTTTTTTTAGTATATTACTGAAATCAGCATGGTTTCAAGGGCGTCGTGTTTCTTCGAAACTCCAAGATTTCCTTTTGAAGTGACTTTTCCCACCGTTTGAAATACAAGGGGATTAAATGGAGGGGGCTAAAGCTACGGCGATCGTTTTCTCTAGTTCTTCTTCAGTAAATGGTTTCTGAAGAAAGCCACGCAAATCCTTCTCTTTGAAAATCCGGTCGATGTCTTCTTCGCTGTACCCGGTCACGATAACGATCACGGCGTCAGGGTCGAATTCTTTGAGTTTGTCGAATACTTCGTCCCCCTGCATTCCGGGCATGGTCATATCCAGCAATACGATTCCGATTTCATTCTTCTTTTCTTGATACAGGTCAATTCCTTCCTGACCGTTCGATGCCAGGAGTACGTTCATGCCGACGTCCTCGAGCATGGAACGGAGGGCCATGCGCACGAAGTCGTCGTCGTCGATTACGAGGACGGTGCCCTCTGGTTTGTGAAGTGTTTCATCGGAGTCGGACGGGGTATGAGGTTCGTTGCTTTCGGAATCGGTTTTTGGAAAGTAGATGCGAACGGTGGTGCCTTTCTCCGGTTCGGTTTCCAAATCGATCGCACCGGAATGGGATCGAACGATTCCCAACAGTGCGGCCATGCCGAGTCCACGACCCGTGAAATTTGTAGTGAAGAAGGGTTCAAAAATTTTCGAGGATGTTTCCTCGTCCATCCCGCAGCCGGTGTCGGTGACTTCGATGAAAACGAAGTCGCCTTCGGGGAGGTGGGCGCCCCAACGCATGCGGTCCAACGCATTGTTCTCGATGAAGGTGCTGCCCGTGGTGACTGAGATGGTGCCAGCCCCTTCTCCGAGGGCGTCGGAGGCGTTGAGGATCAGATTCATTGCTACTTGTCGCAATTGCGTGGCGTCGGCATTGATCGACGGGATTTGGGGGGCAGGTTTCAATTGCAGGTCCGCTTTTGGAGAGAGGGTGGATTCCAACAGTTCGGGCATTTCATTGACAATGAGATTCAGATTTACGGGTTCGAGTTTAAGGCTGCGTTTTCCGGAATAGGAAAGCATGTGGTTGGCCAGGTCGGACGCTCGTTCCGCTGCGGTTTCTATTTTTTGCACGAGCCCGGATTCACTGGATTGTGGAGTGAGTTTCTTGAGCAAGATGCCGGTGTATCCCATGACGGATACGAGAATGTTATTGAAATCGTGGGCGACGCCGCCGGCCAGCATCCCGAGGCTTTCCAGCTTTCGGGCATTTTGGATTTCATGTTCGAGGCGTTTTCGTTCTTTTTCTTGAGCGTGACGTTCGGTTACATCGCGGGCGACACCGGCCAGCTCCACCAGGTGACCTTCGGTATCCAAAATCGGCGACGCGGTCACATCCATGTGGATGATTTCACCGTTTTTCTTGTATTGTTCGACTTCGAAGACTCGTGTTTCCGTGGAGGGCGGCGACTCGAGTCCGCCGGGATACAGGGCGGAAGCCATTTGAGTGCGAAGAGTTTCGGCGGTTTCAGCGGGCATGAATTCTTCGAAACGGTGCCCGATCATTTCTTCAGGAGTGTAGCCGCGCATTCGCTCGATGGATGGGCTGATATACGTGACGATGCCTTCGGTATCAACCGTCCAGATGACGTCGGAGATATTTTCGGCGAGCAGGTTATATCGGGCTTCACTTTCACGGATGATGCGGTCGCGGTCTTCTCGAATCCCGTTGAGGCGAAACCAGATGGCATAGGAGAATGCCGCCGAAATGATTCCTATGCCGACTTGCAGAAAATGTTGGATCCAGGTGGTTAGGGGAAGGATACCCCAGAGGGTGAAGACATGGACGAGGAGGAACCCACAGAATACGAGCCACGCGATGGACAGGACCTTGGCGGGTCGGTAGTTGCTTCGTGCTGAGACGAGTACGGAGGAAGCCAACATAATCATGGCGCCGCACGCGACGATCGTGTCGTATTGTTTTATGAACGCCAGATTGATGGCGGGAATGAATGTAAATAGGAACGCCGGAATGGAGACGGCGATGTACAGATAGGTAATGACTTGGACGACGCGGGAACGACCATCCACCGACATAAAGGAATTGTAGAAAGGTCCGAGCATCAATAGTCCGGTCGACAAAAAGAAATGGGTGAGGCGTTCCATGAACATTGGATCGGCGATGGGGAAAAAGCGTTCCTGGAGCATATTGAATTCGAAAAAATATAGGAACGCAAAAAAGAGAAAGCTCGCGTACCACAACGGGCTGGCATCCTGCACCCACGCATAGCTGATCACGTTGAATAAAATTAACGCGGCGATCAATCCGAAAAAGGCCCCGTAGCCCAGCATGAGGAGTTCTGAATGATTGCGATAATTATCGGCGGTGCGCAGCATCATAGGCAACAGCATTGCCGCATCGCTTTTGATTTCCATGTAGTACGTTTCCGTCGCTCCGGGCGAAGGCAGTGGGAGGCGTAGAACGCGTAGCCGGGATAGCAGGTCCGTGTCGGATTGAATAGGAAATTTCGCGCCGGATTCAAGTATGTTCCATGGTTGCGCGTCCGTGCCCGGGGCATACAATCGAACTTCGGTTAAGGCAGACCAACCCATGTCCAACATCCATTCTTCAGGGGTGTTTGTTTGCCCGTCGAGTTCGGGTGTTGTTACTCCTTCGACTGTAAACCGTAGCCAGATGGTCGAAGGGGTGATTCCAAAATTCGCATGGCGTGCGCCGACCGTTTGAAACTGTTCGTTGAAGTCGGGGGAGGAAACATCGTCGATGGTGATTTTCCCAAACGGATCGTCAAAGTATTCTAAGTGGGGTCCCATTTTGTGAAACGGCTGATTATCGGATAATGAAATGGGATCGACTTGCGCACTGGCTGTAGATGCGGCCGCAAAAAATAGGATGAATGTGATTCGGCTGGCTAGCAAACGGTATTTGGATGTACCCATACATTCAACCCTTAGAGCAAAAACGGCAGCCCCATTCATACCCCAAAGAAAACGCAGTCACCCATGGTAGATGAATCGTTTTCGCTTGAGCAAGTAAAAAATATCCAGTAAAACTATTAATGCTATTAAATCTATGTTCTTTTTGGCGTGTACTGTGGGTCTACATATCAAATATTTGCTTTTCGAGTTTTTCTGGTGGCCACTCTGTGCCATCTCGCGATTGTGTTAGAGTGATCGCGC